>Ga0302324_100021793_pt1 | contig 12480 bp, 8 predicted proteins | sample Palsa_T0_1_FD_201949 | JGI IMG/M metagenome (GOLD analysis project Ga0302324, IMG submission 201949) | Peat permafrost microbial communities from Stordalen Mire near Abisko, Sweden - Palsa_T0_1 | ecosystem: Environmental > Terrestrial > Soil > Palsa > Peat permafrost | place: Sweden: Abisko...
CAGGAGCAGGTCCTGCCTTCCGTATTGCGAGAACTGAATCAACAGCGGCCCGGCCGCGAACCCATGCCCTGGCTGGCAGCCCTGGTTTGCTATTCGGCCTTCGATCTGGCTTTGCATGATGCCTATGGACAGATTCATCGATGTCCGGTTTTCGAGACTTACCATGCCCAATTCATGAACCGGGATTTGGCCAGCTATCTCGCCCCGGCGGCCTCGGATGTCTCCTTTGCCGGCAAGTATCCCCGGGACTTCTTGCTTCCGCAACGGCGCGACCGCCTCACGGCCTGGCATCTGGTGGGTGGACTTGATCCGCTGGAAGCCTCCGAGTTGTCAAGTCAAAGCCATGACGATGGTTATCCCCTGCTGCTCAAGGACTGGATTCAAGCCGATGGATTGAAGTGTTTGAAGATCAAATTGCGCGGCACAGACTCGTCCTGGGATTATGAGCGATTGGTGAAGGTGGGACGGATCGGCCTGGCTCACGGCGTGGAATGGTTGACTGCGGATTTTAATTGCACGGTCCAAGCACTGGAATACGTCCTTGAAATTCTGGATCGACTTGAACGCGAACACCCGGCTCTTTACCAGCAGATTCTTTATGTGGAACAGCCTTTTGCTTACGAACTGGAGAACCACCGCCTGGATGTCCATGCCCTTTCCGCCCGCAAGAAATTGTTTTTGGACGAGAGCGCGCACAATTGGCAACTTGTGCGTTTGGGCTGCGAACTGGGCTGGACGGGTGTGGCGTTGAAGACCTGCAAGACTCTGACGGGCGCGCTGCTGAGCGCCTGTTGGGCCAAGGCTCACGGCCTTTCGCTCATGGTGCAGGACCTGACCAACCCGATGCTGGCCCAAATCCCCCATCTTCTATTGGCGGCCCATCTTGATACCTTGATGGGCGTTGAGACCAACTGTATGCAATTTTATCCCGAGGCATCAAAAACCGAGGCGCAAGTCCACCCGGGAATTTACCAGCGCCGCCACGGGCAGGTGGATCTGTCCAGCATTCGCGGTCCGGGCTTCGGCTACCGCTTATCCGAGATCAAACGGTCCTTGCCGCCGCCCGCGGCCCGATGCGGCCAGACGCCCGAATCAGGGAGTGGCTAATTTCCGAGTGACAAAACCGGCCTCCACCCAGTCCGCCAGATCCTCCTTGTTGCCATTTCCGCCGTCGTCCGCCACCAGACTGATGCGCCGGCTGTGTTCCGGAATCTTCACGTCAAAGCGCCACGGCCCCTCCGACATGCGCATCATGGGGCTTTGCGACATCAACACTCCGTCAATAAATATTTTGAAAATCACGCTCGGATAGCGGGCCAGATTGGAACCATTGTTGACAGAGAGGATTTGCTCATCATCGCCCGCCAGCGCCACGAAACGGTCGTACTCGGGCTTCAGTTCATAAACCAGCAGATCGGTGGCCTGGACGCCCATGCCTTTGGCATAAATGCTCCCCCGCACCTTCAAAGGCGTGTTGCGATTGGAAAGGTCCTTCACGGGAGGATTCACCCCCGGCGAAAACCGGTGTTCCGCCGAGGAAGCCGAGTGCCCCGGCCCAACAGCCCGCAACGGCGCCAGGTCGGAGATGGCCACATCCGGCGGCGGCGGCATGACAGGCAAATGCGCGAAATACGCTTCCGAATCCAGGCAAACCTTTCGGCCATCTTCATAAGCGGCGGTCCGCAACCGCGTCGTATCCCTGGCCGCAAACGGGGCGGTGTAGCGCGGCGAATTCGTGGTCGGTTCCGAGCCATCCAGCGTGTAATAAATCGCGGCGCGTGGTTCCCAGGGCGTGGTCAGGGTGATTGTGATTGGGTTGTCAAATAAATGCGGACGCTCCAGCGTTCCCCACGGAGTGACGCGGACCGGATCAACCACCAGCGTGGCATCCCATAGCCCGGCCTTTTTCAACTCGTCCACCATGTTAATCGTGGGCGCGAGATATTTCTCGAAGTGCGCCACGACTTCGGCGGTGAACTGATCGGGGGTGATGCCTTTTTCCGGATCGTAGAGGCCGTGCGCGTCCGTCAAATCGCGCGCCAGAATGCAATGGAAGCCAAGCTGCGTCATATTTTTCAAGCCAATGGATTTGCCCAACAGGCAAATCTGCGTGTGAACTCCGAAATAAATCAGGTGCGTAATGCCGCGCTCCACACAAAGCGAGTAAAGAGTCTCCATGTCATTGGGCATCAGGTCATCTTCGTTCATGTGCAGGCGGGGGTCCATCGCGTCCCAACCGTAGTTACCCTGGCATCTTTCCGGCCCGCAGGTGCAGCCACCGCCATCGGGCGCAGGCGGGCAGTCGAGAATCTTCATGGCCGGGGGAGTGTGACGGGGCGCGGAGACGGCGGCTTGATACTGGATAGTCCCGGCATAATTGTCGGCCACATCCGAGGGGCACCAAAAAATGGTCATGCCCATCTTGTGCGCCGCCTCCAACGCGGGAATCATGCGCGGCACGAGCGACGCCACGCGCGCGGCCGAGGTTTTGCACCAATGAAAATTCCACATATCCACCACCATGATGGCCACCTTGCGCGGATCAATTTTCTCCGTGGTCAGGATGAGCGCGCCCGTTTTCGGGTCGCGGCGTTGCAGTGTAAGCTCAAGCCACGCCACGTTTGTGGGCGGATCATTCGTCGCGGTAATGAGCTGCGCCTCTTCCGCGGGCAACGGCGCGCATGAGACAATCGCTGCCATCAGCGCCGAAAAAATTCTAGTGGACAAACGTTCGCGGAGATTCATCGGATTCATTTTCATACGCCAACAGGTCATTCATAACAAGCTTTTGGCAGTGTTTTCTAATCCGTGCTCCAGGTCAAACTCAGCGCGCCGCCGCTCAGGGTCACCGCCTGGAATTCCGGCACAATGCTCATATGGGGCGTACACCCCATAGACGGAACGAGGCGATTGAGGCTACAATTGGGATCAATGGAATAAGTTCCAAGGTTTGTGGTGTAATAGCGCCCCATGACACTCATTGATTCTCACAATGTGCCGCAAAGCTTCATGAAAACGAGGCTCTACATGGTATTTTGCGCCGAGAAAACGGAAATACTCCGCCACAAATGGATCGAGAGCGAAAAGGCAGGCTGCGATATTGGATTTGACGCTGCTTTTATCGATTGGATGGTCCACCATCGTGCAGCCTGGCGCAGAACTTACATCGCCAGCCTCGAAACCGAAAACAAAGCATAATTCCCGCCCAATGCCGTTGATTTTGAAGTTCCATCTTCAGGCGTCAACATAGTTTTGTCCCATTTGGGATTGGCCGGCAGCTACCGCGGCGGCCAATTCAAGTGGCGATGCAGAAAGTCGAAGGTTCCCTGGGCGTGGATTGTGTGCGGGCCGGTGAACCATTCGATTTCGCATTGGTCGCGCAGCCCCAAGCGCGCCTCATACAAGAGACGGACTTTGGCGAATTCGTAGGCCACTGTTTCGTCCGGCGCCACGTTGTCGAAGTGTCCGCGTTCCACCATAAACGGTCGAGGGGCGATCAAGGCGGCCATCTCGGCGTAGTTGAAAGTGCTGCCGAGGTCGAATTCGAAAATTTCATATTCACCGGTCCAGACATAACTGTAAGGGCTGAGGGTAGACGCATTCTTCCAGACCCAATCATTGAAGTCGCCCGAGCAAATGGACAGGCAATAGTTTGTCACCAGCGCCGGCACGCGCATGGCCGTTTTGCCTCCGTAACTCAGCCCGTAGAAAGCAATCCGCGACGGGTCAACGAACGGTTGGGTTTTGAGCCAGTCGGTGATCTGCTGATGCTGGGGCACCATCAGCGAGTACAGAGTTTTGCCCAAGGGATTGGCCTTGCGTTGCAGTGTGCGAAATCGGTCTTCGAAGATATACAGATTCTGCGGCGCGAAGGTGACGAAGCCTTGCTCACACAATCTGGAGGCGAAATCGTGATAATACGGGCTGCCGCCTGTGACCGCCTGCTGCGGCCGGCCCTCCAGACCGTGCTGGCAAACCACCACGGGCCGCCTCTCACCGGGCTGGAGGTCCTTGGGCAGCAAAAGAATTCCATAAGCGATCACGTCCGGGAAAACATCGAGCACGACCTCATAGCCGGTCCATTTGGGCTGATCGTATAATTTTCGCGAACGGGGATTCACCGGCAGCAGCGGATCATCGAAGCGCCCAATGACTTGCCCGTAGAAGAAATCGCGATAGCGGTCCGCGCTCTGCTGGAACTTCTCCGGTGATGATGTGTCGAGTTGGTCCATGAATTTCTGACGGGTGTATGGGCTTTCGGTCAGGAGCCATTGGCTGTGGCGGTCCAGTTCGTGCAACTGCCGGGCTTGGCAGGCCGCCGGGTCGCTGGCAGCTTCCAGTTTCTCCGGCGGCGGGCCTTGCAGCGCCAACCGGGTTTCGCCCGACAGCGCTGTCAAAAACGCAGTCAGGGCGCCTTCGCTTCCAAACGGCCCGTGTCCGTTGCCGCTGACAACCATCTCCAACCGCGGTTTGGGATCAAGTCCGCCCACCAGCGCGCGGGCGCGCTCGAATTCGGAACGCGCGTCCTCCAATTTCGGTGTGACCAGGATTCCAGGCGCGCCATTCTTGGCCGAGACCGTCAATTCGGGACCGCGTGCGGCTTCGACGATTAAGCTGCGAGGAGCGATCATGGCCGCCACCTCCGCGTCGCCGAATTGCTGCAGCAGGCCGAAGACGTTGCGGTCCACCGGCTGTTTCCATATGTTGCGCCGGTCGTCGAAATACCCGCTCACGCAGGCGGCGGTGACGCGGTTGTCCAGGGCGGTTGCGTAAAACGCGAACAAACCGCCTTCGCCCCATCCGATCACCCCGATTTTGGCGGCGGAGTTCGAATTTTGAGCCGCCATCCAGTCGATCGCCGCGAGCACTTTTTGAATTTCGTAGCCGATCAGGTGGCGGCCCAATTCATAGGCCGGGCGATAAACGAATTCGCGATCGGTCAGCGTTGGCCGATGTTCCGGGCGGCGGCTGATCAATGTCGGAATCACCACCTGGCACCCGCTCTCGGCCAGGCGCCGGGCGAATTGACTTTCGGGCGCGATGCCGTCGGTCAATCCGGCAAGCTGCTCCGGCGTCTGGTCGGCGTCGGGAAGAGCGACGATGTTAGCGACCGGCGCGCGGGCCGTCGGGGAGAGGAGCAATCCTTCGCCATAAACGTCGCCGAAGGCCGGCCAGCGAACGGCAAAGACCTCGTAGCCTTGTCCCCGGGCGAGCGGTCCGCGTTGTGTGGGTGTGGCGATGAGTTCCATTTCGACGCGGCCCACTCGCTGATCGCGCACGCCCAAGATGTGCGCCAGACGCTGACGGTTGGTGGAGAGGAACTGCTCGTAGGCTGTCGCCGAGGAAAAATCGCGGCGCCAAAACTGCGCGCGTCCCGCCGCCGATTCATCGATTTTGCGGAGCAGGAACCGGTCGGCCCCGGCCACGAGGTTGGACGCGATGTCGCCCTGCATGTCCAGCGGTGCGGTGCCGGGGAGAGGCTGGCACGAAGCGGGGCAAAGCAAAGCGAAAACGCCCAGGGCAGCCAGCCATAGTGATCTCATCAAACCGGAGGTCATTTGCATAAAATGAGTCAGAGACAGCCGGGAGTAAAGCTCCGGGCTTCAGAAGAGTTTGGATCCCCAATCCTTGCGTGGTAGCCGCCGACATAAGGAGGCGGACCCGCCAGCTATTGACGAACGATCCGCCTCCTCACGTCGGCGGCTACGACGGGGGAGCGCGGTCGATCTTCGTTTTCCGCGTCTTGCCGAAAGGGTCTTTCCACTCACTACGTGGTCACTGGCAAAACACGATGTTGTTGGCCGGCGGGACGCCGGCCAAGGAGACCCTGGCGCTCCCCAAAATTCGCTAAGGATTGGGGTTGATCCAGAGAGCGTTTGACAAATCCGCGCGCGTTCAGGCATGATTAAAGAAAAGCAAAAGCGGACGGAGCAATTCTGGATTCAAAGATGAAACATAAGTGAGCATGAACAACAAACTTTTGACCGAACGTTTGGGCGTGTGCAGTTGGTCTTTGCAACCGGTCAATCCGGATGACCTTGTGGCAAAAGTTTTGGCCACCGGTGTGCGCCGCGTTCAACTCGCGCTCGATCCGCTGAGAGAATCCCCGCAGGTTTGGAGCCGAACCGAAACGCTGTTTCGCCAGAACAACATCACCATTCTCTCAGGCATGTTTGGCTGTGTGGGAGAAGACTACACCACTTTGGAATCCATCCGCCTGACGGGCGGCATCGCGCCGGATTCGACCTGGGAGCAGAATCGCAAAAACATTCAAGAGGCCGCCGGCCTGGCGGCGGGCATGGGACTTAGTCTGGTCGCATTTCACGCCGGCTTCATTCCGCACCAGCAAACAGACGTGAATTACGCCAAGATGCTGCGCCGGCTGGAGGAGGTGGCCGATATGTTCGCCGCGTCGCAGATCACTCTGGGCTTGGAGACCGGACAAGAGACCGCGCCCGCGCTGGCCGCGCTGCTGCAAAAGTTGAGCCGACCGAACCTGGGCGTAAATTTCGACCCGGCCAACATGATTCTCTACAATCAGGGCGATCCCATTGAAGCGTTGCGAACGCTCGGTGGATGGGTTCGGCAGGTTCACATCAAGGACGCCACGCGCACCAAGGTGGTTGGAACATGGGGCGAAGAGGTGCCGGTCGGCACTGGGGAGGTTGATTGGCGCGCTTTTTTTGCCACCCTCCAAAAACTCAACTTTCAAGGCAATTTCCTCCTCGAACGCGAGGCCGGAGCGCAACGCGTCGCTGACCTCATCGTGGCCAAAGCCGTGGTTGAGAAACACTTTGTTTGAACTCAATTTAGTCATGACAACAAATTCTAGCCCGGATCTCCACAAGACATCGGCTGCCGTGAAGGTCGCCGTGGTGGGCCTGGGGTTCATGGGCGTCACCCACCTGCGGACGTATTTGGGCTTGCCCTCCGCGCGGGTAGTCGCGGTGTGCGACGCCGTCCGCCTGCCGGTGGGAGGTGTCTTGCAAGGTGTGGCGGGCAACGTCCAAAAGGTCGAGGACATCAATCTCGGCCCGAGCGTCAAAGCTATGCGGAAGTTGGAGCAGGTGCTGGAGGACCCGGAAGTTGAACTCGTTGACCTATGCACGCCGACGCCGCTGCACGCGGAACAAGCCATGGCCGCGCTCAAAGCCGGCAAGCATGTTCTTTGCGAGAAGCCGCTGGCGCGCTCGGCGGCATCGGCCCGCGAGATTCTGAAAGTGGCGGAGTCGTCGCCCGGTTTTCTTATGCCCGCCATGTGCATGCGCTTCTGGCCGGGCTGGAGCTGGCTCAAGCAAAAGGTCGATCAAGGCGCCTACGGAAAGGTGCTGGCGGCGCGGTTCCGCCGCGTTTCGGAGCGGCCTGGTTGGAGCCAGCAAGGAACCTACGGTGGCGGCATGGATCTGGGCGGAGCCTTGTTCGATTTGCACATTCACGACACCGATTTCGTGCAGTTTCTTTTCGGCCGGCCCAAAGGCATCTTTTCCACCGGTGTGATCGGCGCGGCGGGTTCGATCGACCACGTGGTGACGCAATATATTTTTCCCGGCGGCCCGGCCGTTCACGCGGAGGGCGGCTGGCTGCAAATGGCGGGATTCAACATGGGGTTCACGATTCATTGCGAACGAGCCACTCTGGAATTCGACTTCGCGCTGAGCCCGGACAGCGTGCGCATCACTGAGCCGGGACAATCCTCCCGCTCCATCCAGGGCGAGGATGCGGACGGATACGGCGGGGAAATTCGCTATTTCGTGGAGTGCGTGGCCAGCCGCCGTCCTCCGGCCATCGTCACTGCCCGCGACGGCATGTCCGCGCTGGAAATTTGCGAAGCGGAGGAAAAATCCTTGCGAACTTCGGCTGTGGTTCCACTGTGATTTGAAGGTGTCAAAAGTTCCATGGCCGGTGCTGTTGGCGATGTTGGCATTTGCCACAAATGCGCAAGCTCAGACCATCCGCAACGACAGGATCAGCGTGACCGTTGACCAAGGCCGCTACGCCATTCAAGTTTTCGGAGAGCCTACGCCTTTCGCCAGCGGCGCGTTGCGCTACCAGGGCGCGGTTAAGGTGGTCTCGGTGAAAGATGCGGTCTTCGGCAAGGGCCGGGCGATCAACGTCACTGCCGCCAACGGCGCGGGCGAATCGTTCCAGATTTTCTTCGGCCTGCCTTTCGTCCTGCACCATTCCATCCTCGTGAACACGGTGACGGTGGCCACAGTGTTGAACAAAGTGCCGCTGATGGATGCGGCGCTGGAATTGGGCGCGCCTGCCGACCAGTTAGTGGCCCTCGGCACGGGCGGTCTCAAGCCGCTGGCGCAAACCGGCGGCAGTTACGCGTGGCTGGCGCTGGCGAATCCATCCACTGGCGCCGGTGTGGTGGGCGGCTGGTTGACCCATGAACGCGGCAGTGGCGTGATTTTCGCAAAGCTCGACGGCGGGAAGGCGAACTTGGAAGCGCGTCTGGAGTATGGTTGCCTGCGCCTCGATCCGGGCCAGGCCGTGGTGAGCGAAACTTTTATGATCGGTTGGTTCGCCGATGCGCGGCTGGGTCTGGAAGATTGGGCCGATGCGGTGGCCAGGCACATGCGCATCAAGCTGCCGCCGATGCCCATCGTTTACTGCACGTGGTACGACAACGTCCATGGCCGGGCCAGCAACGCCAAGGCCATCGCCGAGTTGAGCTCCTTCGCCGCCAAGGCGCTCAAGCCATACGGGCTTGCTTGCGTGCAAATCGACGACGGCTGGCAGATGGGTGATCCCAAGGGCAACGGCCCGCGGAAAAACTTCAGCGCCTACAATCCCAATGGTCCGTATCCCAACGGCATGAAACTCACGGCCGACGCTCTCAAAGCGGATGGTTTTACCGCCGGCCTGTGGCTGTTGCCCTTCGGTGGGAGCTGGAACGATCCCTTTTTTGCGCCGCACCAGGATTGGTTCGTCAAGAAAGCAGACGGAAAACCTTTCGACACCGCCTGGGGCGGCACCGCTTTGGACATGACCCAGCCGGGCGCCCGCGATTTCGTCAAGGGCGAGATCAAACAGGCCGTCCACGATTGGGGCTACCGCTATTTGAAACTCGACGGCCTGTCCACTGGCGCCGGTGTCCAACCGCAATATGTCAATGATTCGTGGAAAGAGGATAATCTGGGCGAGGCGGTTTTCCACGACCCAACCAAGGCCAACATCGAAGTCTTCCGCGACGGCCTGCGTCTGATCCGCAAGGCGGCGGGATCGCAGACGTTTCTGCTGGGCTGCTGCGCGCCGCAGAATATGCGCTCCTACGCAGGCGTGTTTGGCCTGGTGGACGGTATGCGCATGGGGCCTGACAATGGCGGGAACTGGGGAGCATGGAAAAAGACCTCGCCGGATTTTGGATCGCGCAATTATCATCTCAATGGCCGCATTTGGTGGAGCGATCCGGATCCCATCTACGTGCGCACCAACATTCCACTGGGGAGCGCGCGCTGCATCGCCTCCTGGAATGCCATTTCGGGGCAGATGATCTCGTTGAGCGACTGGCTGCCTGACCTGCCGCCGGAACGCCTTGATATCATCCGCCGCTGCATCCCCGGACATGGGGTGACGGCGCGGCCCATCGATCTGTTCCGTACCTGGCCGCCACAACAATGGCTGGTCACCGATCAGCGCCCTGGCCATCAGCGCCGCGATGTGCTCGGCCTCTTCAATTGGTCCGGCCAAGCCGAGGATTTTTCGTTGTCGCTTCCCGAATTGGGACTGCCCCCGGCCGACGCCTACGTTGCTTTTGATTTTTGGAACGGCATGTTGCTCAATCCATTCAAGGGGACGCTGAATGTTCCCGGCGCGTCCTGCCGCATCCTGGCGGTGCGCCCGCTCTTGCCGCGCCCCTTCCTGATCAGCACCTCGCGCCATGTTTCGCAGGGCATCCTCGAAGTGAAGAAGGAAGTCTGGAACGCCGCGGCCAAGACCTTGGCGGGCACGAGCGCGGTGGTGGCGGATGATGTGTATGAATTGCGCGTCGTCGCTCGCGCGCCCAAGGCCGACTGGTCGCTGCTCAAAGCCGAGGTCTCACCCGGCGATGTGGCCGCCGGCGTGACCATCACCGCGACCAGCGCCAACGGCTTGGTGCGTGCCGTGATCAGATCCCCAGCCAGCCGTGACGTGAAATGGACTCTGCATTTCGAGCCGGGCCACGTCGCGGAAGGGGCGCTCGGTTTCAACACCTGGGTTTACGGCGATAATTGGGTGCGGTAGAAACGCTGGAAAGTGCAAGATGACCGCCATGGATAGGGCGCAAAGGCTGTTTATTTTGATTGTCATGAATTCAACGATGTCAACGCGGTGTTGAACCCGTCTCAGCGGAAAGCCATGCTTATTACCAGATAAAGACATGATCACCACTGAAAGACATGCTCACCACTGCATGGCGCCTTAGCACCCCAAGCGATGACTGGAAGGCCGACGGGCAACTCCGGCCCGCTGGCGATGGTGCAATCGGACGAGGTCTGGCCCAAGAAGCAACCCCACTGCAGGTTGGCATTGCAATATGCGATGACGCATCCATTGGGATCCAGGGTCATTACGTCGTAGAGGCCGGTGCCTCCGCCCGCCCCCAGCAGCGATTGCAAGGTGTATTCGAGACCGTAAGCCTCAGCAAGCGCCTGTAGCCCGATGAGGAACGAATAATAGTCCGGCTGTGGTCCGGAGACGACACAGTCAAAGGCCCCTGGGTGTCCGAATATAATTTGTAGGCGATAGAATCGCTGCGGACTGTCGAACACCCAGTCGGTCGTGGTCATCGACGGACCGGTTGCGACAAAAGCGCTTTGCAAATCAATCCAGTTGGTGGAGGCCAAATCGGAAGTGTATTGCAATTGATAGGTTCCACCAGCCTCGGTGCTCCATGTGAGATTTATCATCTCGTTGGAAATGGTTGCGCCCTGGAATTCCGGCACAATGGTCAGCCGGAAAACGGTTCCGCCGTCGTCTTGGCCGCCGCCGTAAGTCGTGCCATAGAAACTGCCGTCGCTGCCCTGTACCAGCCCAGCCACGGGATATCCGCCATCAGTGCCGCCGGTGAAGGAATACAAACTGGTCAGCGCGCCATTGGTGGTGATTTTGAACACCGTACCAGAGTTGTAAGCGCCGCGTTGAGTCGTGCCGTAGAAATAGCCGTCGCTGCCCTGCACCAGCCCATTGGGACTCCCGCCATCAGTGCCGCCGGTGAATGAATACAAGCTGCTCAGCGCCCCATTGGTGCTGATTCTGAACACAGTGCCGTAGCCCGTGCCATATTGATTCGTGTACGTGCCGCCGCCGGTCGTGCCATAGAAATAGCCGTCGTTGCCCTGCACCAAGCCATTGGGATCTGCGCCATCAGTGCCGCCGGTGAATGAATACAAACTGGTCAGCGCCCCATTGGTGCTGATTTTGAACACAGTGCCATATTGATTCGTGTACGAGCCGCCGCCGGTCGTGCCATAGAAATAACCGTCGCTGCCCTGCACCAGGCCATTGGGATTTGCGCCATCAGTGCCGCCGGTGAATGAATACAAACTGGTCAGCGCCCCATTGGTGCTGATTTTGAAGAGGGTGCCATAGCCGCCATTCGTACCGCCCTCGTAAGTCGTGCCATAGAAATAGCCGTCGCTGCCCGGAGTCAGCCAATCTGGAGCCGCTCCATCATTGGTGCCGGTGAATGAATAACCAGTGACCGGCGCCGCATTGACGCCCCATATGAACAAGGTGTCGCCGCCGCCAGTTGTGCCGTAGATATAACCGTCACTGGCGGCCAGGCTAATTGGAGCACCGGCGCCGACGTATGAAACCAAAGTGGTGAGTGCCCCGTCGGTGCTGATTTTGAACATGGTGCCCCAGCCGTACCCGCTAGTCCCGCTACCGGTTTCCTGGAAAGACGCGCCGCCGGAGGAAGTTGTGCCATAAAAATAGCCGTCGCTGGCCTGCGCCAGCCCAACAAAGGGGTTTGCCCCGTTGGTGAAATACTCCTTACTCATACCTCCATAGGATACCAATGACGGCGTGAAACTATACAGGGTCGTGAGTGTTTGCGCCGTCACGCCACCACCCAGCATTAAGCCGAGACCGGCTATCCAGAGAACAACCTTACAGAAGGCAACGAAGTTAACGAAGAACTGGTCTTTGTTGCCTTTGTTTGCTTCTGTGAAGTTTTCGTGACGGAGATTAATGAGATTGGCATTCATAGTTGAGAATTTGGTTTACTGGAATTCTTATGGAGAGATCGCCAGCCGGTAAAAGCGTTGTGGGCCGTTTGTGATGATGTCTGTGGTATTGAGCGTTGCTCCGGTGGCGGTGACGGGGCTGTTCAGGTTGATCCAGTTGGTTGAATTCAACTCGGAATTGTACTGCAACTGATAGGTCGCTCCGGCCTCCGTGCTCCAGGTCAGGCTCAGGGTTCCATTGGTTAGCGTCACGGCCTGGAACTCCGGCACAATGGTCAGACGGAAAACAGTCCCGTTTCCGCCT
>Ga0302324_100021794_pt1 | contig 12480 bp, 10 predicted proteins | sample Palsa_T0_1_FD_201949 | JGI IMG/M metagenome (GOLD analysis project Ga0302324, IMG submission 201949) | Peat permafrost microbial communities from Stordalen Mire near Abisko, Sweden - Palsa_T0_1 | ecosystem: Environmental > Terrestrial > Soil > Palsa > Peat permafrost | place: Sweden: Abisko...
ACCGACGAGGATTCGAAAGACGCGCGCGATCTTCCGGCGCTTGCAGGCTGCGTGGACGGCATCAACGTGAAGCTCGTGAAGTGCGGCGGCATCCGCGGCGCGCTCGAAATGATTCACACGGCACGTGCCCTCGGCTTGCGCATCATGCTCGGCTGCATGGTGGAAACGGCGATCCTCGCGACCGCGGCGGCGCACCTTTCGCCGCTCGTCGATTGGGCCGATCTCGATGGGCCGTTCTTAACAGCGCGCGATCCGTTCACCGGCATCACGTACGAGTCCGGCAAGATCGTGTTGCCGCGCGGGCCCGGGCTCGGCGTGATCGAACGCGAACCTGCGCTCGCGTATGCGGTCTGATCTGCCGGTCTCGCGCGCGCAAACATCTCCGCGCCGCTACGCGATTCTCGCGCCGGGACTGTTTGCGACGCGTAGCGCGAAGACGGCGCACGGGGTCATCGCCTACGGGCGCGACGCGACGGTCGCCGTCATCGACCCGGACTCCGCCGGAAAACGCGTGCGCGACGCCGTGCCCTATCTGGCGAGCGACGCGCCGATCGTCGCATCGTTCCGCGACGCCCTGCAGTTCCGTCCGACGGCGCTGCTCCTGGGCACCGCACCGCCCGGCGGCGCACTTCCGGCCACCTGGCGAGCAACGATACTACAGGCGATCGATGCCGGGCTCGAAATCGTGAGCGGGCTGCATCAGTTTCTTGCCGAGGACGCCGAATTTGCGAACGCCGCCGTGCGTAGCGGCAGCACATTATGGGACGTGCGCACGCCGCCGGCGGCGCGTTTGTTCAGTGGTGAAGCTTCGAACGTGCCGGCGGTCGTCGTGCTGACGGTCGGCAGCGATTGCGCGGTCGGAAAGATGACAGCTTCGCTCGAACTCACGCGCGCCGCCCGCGCCGCCGGCCGCGATGCCCGTTTTGTCGCGACGGGGCAAACCGGCATTCTCATCGCGGGCTCGGGCGTGCCGGTCGATCGAACGATCTCCGATTTCACGAGCGGCGCGGTCGAAGAACTCGTCGTCCACAACGGCACGGCCGACCTGCTTTTCGTCGAAGGCCAGGGGGCGATCAATCATCCTGCGTTCGCAGCGGTGACGCTCGGCCTCCTCTACGGTGCGGCGCCGGACGCCCTGGTGCTCGTGCATCTCGCGACGCGCACCCAGATCGAAGACTACGGCACGCCGCTGCTCCCGCTGCCGCGCCTGATCGAGATCTACGAAACGCTGTGCGCCTGCGTGAAACCGGCTGCCGTCGCCGGCGTGGCTCTCAACACGCACGGACTCGACGATGACGCCGCGCGACGCGCGATCGAAAACGCGCGCGCACAAACGGGACTGCCGTGTGACGACCTGGTGCGCAACGAGCCGGAGAACCTTTACGCAGCGATGGCACCGCGCTTCGCCCACAAGACGCGGGCGCTCGAAGTTTGATGCGCGCGCGCGACCTCGTCCGATCGGCGGCCCGAGTCTTGTGCGCGTGCGGCGCCTTCGGGGCACTGGTCGCCGGCTGCTCGCGGATCGAAGCCCCGACGGTCTCCGGCCTGCATCCGTGGACGCATCCGGGCTTGCTTCGCATCGGCAGTTCCGACGAACCCGATAACCTCAACCCCATGTTCGCGAGCACCGATGCGACGGATCAAGTCGATGCGTTCATTTTCGCGCCGCTCTTTCGCTACGGTCCGACCGGCGACTTCGTGCCCGAACTCGCGACCGCGGTGCCGACCTACGAAAACGGCGGCATCTCCAAGGACTCCAAGACGATCGTGCTCCATCTGCGGCACGGCGTCGTGTGGTCGGACGGTGCGCCGCTAACGGCACGCGATCTGCGTTTCACCTGGCGCGCCGTCTTGAACCCGCACAATAGCGTGAAGCTCACGAGCGGCTGGGACGATATCTCGGCGATCGACGTGCCGCGCGACGATACCGCTATCGTCCACCTTAAAAAACCCGATGCCGACGTGCTCGGCAGTTTCGGCGGCGGTGGCGGCAGCGCGTATCCGCCGCTGCCCGAACATCTGCTCGGCAAACTTCCCTCGCTCAATACCGCCGCGTTCAACGCGCATCCGATCTCGAGCGGTCCCTGGCTGCTCGCCGCCTGGAATCACGGGACGTCGCTCGAGTTCGTGCCGAATCCGCGCTACTGGCGAGGTCTGCCGAAACTCCATGCGATCAGTTGGAAGATCGTACCCAATCCCGATACGCTCGTAGCGCAACTCGCGACGCACGAGATCGATGTGGATCCGAGCGTCGGCGAACAGCAGCTGGCCCGTTTGACCTCGATCGCCGGTATCCGCATCGACAAGCGTCTGTCCGCGAGCTACCGGCGTCTCGCGATCGACTGCGCGCGGCCGGGCTTGCGCGACGCGCGCGTACGCGAAGCGATCGCGGAAGCGATCGATTGGGACCGCATCAACGCGACGGTCTACCACGGCTACAACGCGCGCGCACGCAGCGACATCCCGCCCGACTCCTGGGCCGCGCCCACCGTTCCGATCTTCATCTACGACAGGGCGCACGCCGCGCTGCTCATGCGCGCGGCGCTCGGCTCCAAGCGCCTCACGCTCACGATCAACGCGACGAACAAGCCGGGCAACGAACAAGCCGAACTGCAAATGCAGCAGGCACTCCGCGATATCGGCATCGATCTCACGATCAAGAACTATCCCGCAAGCGTGCTCTTCGCGCAGGACGGCCCGCTCTACACCGGTACCTACGATCTCGAATGGTCGATCGATACCAACGCTCCCGATCCGGACAACCAGGGCAGCTGGAGCGGCGATTTCGTGCCGCCCAAAGGCGCGAACACGAGCTTCCTGCGCGACGCCGTCCTCACGCGAACCTCAGAAGCCGCGATCCGCACGTTCGATCGCTCCAAAAGAAAAGCGCTCTACCAACTCGAGGAAACGCGCATCCACGAACTCGTGCCCGTCGTCTTCCTCTATTGGCAAACGCGCGTGGCCGCGTATAACGACGACCTGCGCGGCTATCGCCAAGCCGAATACATCACCGACAACTGGAATTCTTGGGAATGGTCGAACTAACAACGTGTTGATCCTCGCGTACCCGCAACCCGGCGACGAGTGCCTCATTGCAACGGGCCCCATCCGCGAGGCCATCGTCTCGTGGAACGCGCGCGAACTCGAAGGCGCGCTCGAGTTGCGCGTCAACGCGCGCGACGGCCGCACGTCGGCATGGCTGCCGTACGTCGCGTTCGACGGCGAGCGCCGCGCCTCGCTCGACGGAGGGGATACGTTCGTGCGCCTCGAGACGGACGTCTTGCGCAGCGACGTGGACTTGGTCGCAGTCGGCGTGCGTTCGCGCGGCCCACTCGATGCGCTCTTTCTGAGCACGCCCGATTACGGCGCGTCCTCATCGATCGTGGCGTTGCCCGCACTCGAACTCGCGGTGCCGCCCGCATCTCAATATCACGCCGCACGTCCGAGCGAACGCAATTGGTGTGCGCCCGCGTCGCTTGCGATGCTGCTCGCCTACCGCGGCTATCCGCTCGACTTGCCGATCGTCGCACGCGAAGTCTTCGACGCGCGCTACGGCGGCACGGGCAATTGGGCGTTCAACGCGGCCTTCGCCGCGCGTTTGGGCTTCCGGGCGGCCGCGCTGCACTTGCGCGATCTCGCGCACGCGCACGCGTTTCTCGCGGACGACATCCCGCTCGCGCTCTCGATTTCGTGGCAGCCGGGCGAACTCGCGGGCGCCCCGCTCGAACGCTCGGACGGACACGTCGTCGTGCTGCGCGGCATCGACGAGAACGGGGACGCCCTGGTCAACGATCCCGCGCATCCGATCGCCGCCGTCGTGTATCCGCGCGGCGCCTTCGAACGCGCATGGCTCGGACACGGCGGCATCGCAATCGCCGTCGCTCCGGCCCCGCTCGGCGACACGCTCGTCCGCCTCGCCAACGCGTGACTTCCGCGAGCACCCAACCGTCCGACAGCATCGCGCGCGACCGAAACATCGTACCGCCGCCGCTGCACGTCGTGCTCGTGCAGCCGCAGATTCCGCCGAACACCGGCAACGTCGCGCGTCTGTGCGCCGCGACCGGCTGCGCGCTGCACCTCGTCGAGCCGCTTGGTTTCTCGATCGCCGATCGCGACCTCAAGCGCGCGGGACTCGACTACTGGGACGCGGTCGACCTGCACCTTCACGCGTCACTCGATGCGTTTCTCGCGGCGTGGACCGGTCCGCTGTGGCTGCTCTCGACGCGCGCGGCTCGCAGCTTCGCAGGCGCCCCGTATGCGCTCGGCGACGCGCTCCTGTTCGGTAAGGAGACGGCGGGATTGCCGCAAACGTTGCTCGACGCGCATCCCGAACGGAGCTTGCGCGTACCGATGCGCACCGGTCCCGTGCGCAGCCTCAACCTCTCCACCACCGTCGGAATCGTGACCTATGCCGCGCTCGCGCACCTTAACTTCCCCGGCCTCAGGTAGGATCGAGGCCATCGAAGCGGACGTGATCGTCTGCGAGCGCTGCCCGGAACTGCGTGCGTATTGCGCCGCCGTGGCGGCCGAAAAAAAGCGCGCCTACCGCGATCAGACGTATTGGGGCCGGCCCGTGCCGGCCTTCGGCGACCCGGCCGCGCGCGTGGTACTCGTCGGCCTCGCACCGGGCGCTCACGGCTCGAACCGAACGGGGCGCATGTTCACGGGCGACGCCTCCGGAGAGTGGCTGTATCGCTCGCTCTTTCGCGCCGGATTCGCGAACCAGCCGCACCAGCTCGACCGGGACGACGGGCTCGAACTGAACGATGCCCTGATCACCGCGGCGCTGCGCTGCGCGCCGCCCGGCAATCATCCGACACCGGAGCAACAGCGGCGCTGCTTCCCGTACCTCGTCGCGGAACTCGAGGCACTCGCGCGGCTGCGCGTGATCGTCGGCCTCGGCGCGATCGGCACGCGTGCCGCCTACGATGCACTGCGCGCGTGCGGCTACGCCTTCGCATCCACGTCGCGCCCCCGTTTCGCGCACGGTGCGGAGGCCGTTGCCGAGCACCCGGTGCGCGGTGCCGCCGTCTTGCTCGCGTCCTACCATCCGAGCCGTCAGAACACGAACACGGGGGTGCTCACGGAACCGATGCTCGACCGGATTTTCGCGCGAGCGCGAGCGCTGCTCGGGTAAATCGGCAGGGTCTGTGTGCCTTTCCGGGCAACGGTTAAGCCGGGCAGCACCCCTCCTTTTTCAGGTGCCCCATTTTGCATACCCACTTGGGAGATACGACGTGAACGTTTTCGCACGCGGTGCGCGCGGCCGGCTAGCCGCAATCGTTTTCGCCGCCGGAGCCGCATCCCTGAGTGGAGCCGCGAACGCCCAAGACTCGCAGGCGCAAGGCGATTTCGGAGCGATGCCCTCGGGCGAAATTCCGATACTTTTCAACGATCATCACGTGTACGCAAAGCCGGACACACTGCGGCATGGGCGCACGCTCGCTGCGATCATTCGCGGCAACACCATCATGGTGCCGATGCGCTCGATGTTCGAACAGACCGGCGCCAGCGTCTCCTACGACCCGTCGACACGCACGGTGGACGTTTCGAAGCCGGGCGCCGATGTGAAAGTGTCGGTCGGCAAGGCCTGGGTCGTCGTCAACGGGCAAGAGCGGCCGCTCGACGTTCCACCGGAGATTTACAAAGGCGCCGTCGTCGTTCCATTGCGCGTGATCTCCGAAGGCATGGGCGCCTACGTGCAGTGGGTGCCGGAGAAGCATCTGGTGGTCGTGCGCTATGTGGAACAAGTGCCGGAAATTCCGCCGCCGACCCCTCCGCCCACGCCGCGTCCGACGGTACCCCCAACGGCCGCCCCCGCGCCGACCGCGACACCGGCCCCTCCCAAAGGCCCGACCTACGAGCACTATATCGCCGGCGACTACCTCGTCGCGCCGAAAGAATACAACGAACTGAGCCCCGGAAACACCGGGCAAAAGTCGTTCGAGCTCAAAGGCGCCGTGGAGTTCCCGCTGTTCGCGACGAACTGGGAATTCAGCGCGAACTACCGCCACTTTCTCTACCAGCACAACGCCGATCTACCGCCGGCCGGCTGCGCCGCGGGATCGGCCGGCTGCAACACGGTCCTGGGTACCGATCCGATCTATCAGAGCGGGGCGTGCCCGGCGCTCGATCCAGGTTGCGTGACCACCGTTGGTTACCAGCAGACGCAGGCGCAAAGCGGCCTCGGCCAAATCTACGTCACCGCGTTCACGGCGCAGGAGAACGACGTCGACCTGCACCTCGCGATCAAGGTGGCGAGCCCGCGCGTCTATCTGGGCGTCGGCGAATACACCAAAGACTATAACTACCTCGGGTATCCGCGGCTCACCGGCATCGGTTTCGGCCTGGAAAAACTGCCCGATCTCGACTCGCCGTTCTCGGTGTACGGCAGCGCCTTCTACTATCCGCGTGTGAGCGGCACATACAGGTACGCGACGTCCCTGCTGCTGGGATCGCTTTCGGGCCAGCAAATCACCCTCGCCTACGGCGTTTGGAAGTACGAAATCGGCGGCACGATCGGGCTAGGTAAGAACCTCTTCATCGACCTCGGTTACCTCGGTGAAAAGGCGAACGCGCGCGATAACGCACCGTCGCCGACCTCTGTAAGCGCGCCGTACGTCGGGCTCGGGCTGCACTTCTAAAGCAGGAACCGCAGGCGAGCGAGTAGGACAGGCGAGCGGTAGCGTTCTCTTCGTTCCGTTACGATCTCGACACGAGCATATTCTGGGGAGGTTTCCGTGGGGATATCAGTTCGCGCGCATGGTCTGTTGCTGTCGGCCACTCTGGCAGCAAGTGCGGCTCTCGCCGCCGGAGGAGCTGCGCTCGCACAGACGCCCGCGGCGGATTTCGGAGCTCCCCCATCGGGCGAGATTCCGATCCTTTTCAACGATCATCACGTCTACTCGAAGCCGGATAAGCTGCGCGCGAACCGCGTGCTCGCTGCCATCGTGAAGGGTGGCACGATCCTCGTTCCGCTGCGCTCGCTGTTCGAACAGACGGGTGCCACGGTCAATTACGATCCGGCGACCAAGACCGTTGACGTGTCGAAGACGGGCGCGGACGTGAAGGTCACCCTCGGCAAACCCATCGTCACGATCAACGGTGAAGATCGGCCGCTCGACGTGCCGCCCGAAATGTACAAGGGCGCGCTCGTCGTTCCGCTGCGAGTGATTTCCGAAGGCATGGGCGCATACGTCCAGTGGGTCGGCGAGAAACACCTCGTTGTCATTCGTTACAACCCGGCGCCCGTCGCGACCCCGGAACCGGCGACTCCCACGCCGGCCCCTGCGCCGATCGCAACGCCTGTCCCGACGGCCAAGCCCACGCCGACCCCGTTGCCGACGCCCACGCCGTACCACTACGAAGCGTTCGTCGCGGGCGACTACGATCTCGACCCGATCGTCTACAACGAGATCAGCCCCGGAAATAGAGCCAGCGGCTCGTACGGAATCAAGGGAGCCATCGAGTTCCCGCTGGCCGGCGCGGATCTTGCGCTCGACGCGGATTACCGTCACGTGCAATATCCGCACGACTCGCTGTTGGGCGTTGCCGGCTGTACTGCGGGTACCGCAAATTGCTCGACCGTGAATGGAGCGGACCCGGTCTATCAATACGGCGCCGCCGGCGGCTGCCCGTCGACCGACGAAGGCTGCGTCACCGTGGTCGGATACCCCGCGCTCGTTAGCGAAATCGGTTTGGGGCAGGCCTACGTGCCGGGCTTTACCGCGACCGAGAACGACGTCGACGTGCACCTGGGCTTCAAGGTGGCCGATCCGCGCATTTTCCTCGGCGTTGGTGGCTTCGTCAAGAAATACGACTACCTCGGCTATCCGAACGTAAGCGGCGTCGGCTTCGGCGCCGAGAAGCTGCCCGACCTCGAAAACCAATTCTCGGTCTACGGAAACCTTTGGTACTATCCGTCGATCTCGGGCAACTACACGTATCCGACCTCGATCTACTTGCCCACGGACATTTCGGGGCAGACGATCAAGCTCTCGTACTCGGCTCTGAAATACTCCGCCGGCCTGACGATCGATCTCGGCAAGTCGCCGCTCTACATCGATGCCGGCTACGACGGCGAGCGGTTCACCGGCAAAACAAACGCTCCGTCCAACACCACCATCACGAGCCCGTTCGTGGGCCTCGGTCTACACTTTTAGCAGGGCGCCGCTTTTTGTTTGATCGTTAGGCCGAGTTCGCGCAAGTTCTCCGGCGGGACGCTCGAGGGGGCGTCCATCATGAGATCGCGGCCGGCTTGGTTCTTCGGGAAAGCGATCACGTCGCGAATCGATTGCTCGCCGCATGCGAGCATCACCAGGCGATCGAGACCCCAGGCCATGCCGCCGTGCGGCGGTGCGCCGTAGCGCAACGCTTCCAGAAAGAATCCGAAGCGGTCCTCGATATCTGCTTCGGGCAGCTTGAAGACGTCCGCGAAGATGCGGTGCTGAAAATCGACGTCGTGGATGCGGATCGAGCCGCTCCCGAGTTCGGTGCCGTTGAGCACGAGATCGTAGTGTTGCGCGCGCATCGCGAGCGGATCGCTCGCGAGCAGCGCTTCCTGTCCGGGGAGCGGCGCCGTGAACGGATGATGCGTCGGCAGCACCGTGCCGGAATCCGGATCGAGTTCGAACAACGGAAATCCGACGACCCAGCAGAATTCAAACGCCGCCGGATCGCGAAAACCGAGCTTCTCGGCGACATGGATGCGCAGACGTCCGGCGATATCGCTCGCTTGCGCGGAAGGCGCGGCCACGAGGAGAATCGCATCGCCTTCTTCGACGCCCGAGAGCTCGCGCAGCCGTGCGACCGTCGCCGCGTCGAGCAGCTTCGCGATCGACGATTTCCAGCCGTCGGTGGGATACGAAACCCAAATAAGGCCGCCGGCGCCGAACGTCTTGGCGGCTTCCGTCAGAGCGTCGAAATCGCGGCGCGAGAGAGCTGCGCCGCCCGGGTAGCGGATCGCGACGATCCGGCTCCCGGGATCGCTCGCCGCGCTTTGCAAGAATTTGATCTCGGTGCCGGCGAACGCCGCGGCCACGTCGCGCAACTCGAGCCCAAAACGGAGATCGGGCTTGTCGCTGCCGTAGAGGCGCATCGCTTCTTCGTATGAGAGGCGCCGGATCGGCGCCGCAATGGCCCGCCCAAGCGCGCGTTCCCAGACGAACGCGATGCACTCTTCCATGATCGCGATGACGTCCTCTTGTTCGACGAAGGACATCTCGACATCGAGCTGCGTAAACTCAGGCTGCCGATCGGCGCGCGAATCCTCATCGCGAAAACAGCGCGCGATCTGCATGTAACGTCCGATCCCGCCGACCATGAGAATCTGTTTTAACAATTGCGGCGATTGCGGCAACGCGTAGAACGAGCCTTGGAACGCGCGGCTCGGTACGAGGTAGTCGCGCGCGCCTTCGGGGGTCGATTTGATCAGCGTCGGCGTTTCGATTTCCAGGAAATCGCGCTCGTCGAAAAAATCGCGCATCGCCTTGACGATCTTGTGACGCACGCGCAGATTGTGCTGCAGCCGCGGGCGGCGCAGATCGAGATAGCGATATTGCAAACGGAGACCTTCATCGACCTCGGTATCGGCGTTCACGGGAAACGGCGGCGTCTGGGAGCGCGAGAGCACGCGCACTTCGGCGACCGTGACCTCAACGGCGCCGGTCGCGAGCTTAGGATTCTCCGTCCCGGGCGGGCGCAGACGAACGGCGCCGTGCACGGCGATCACGTCCTCGTTGCGCAGAGACTGGCCGATCTCGAACGCCGCCGTGACCGCCGGATCGAAAACGATTTGAGTGACGCCGTCGCGATCGCGGATATCGATGAAGACGAGGCCGCCGTGGTCGCGCCGGCGGTTCACCCAGCCGCGCAGTTCGACGTCCTCGCCGGCTCGTGAGGCGCGGGCGGCACCGCACGAATACGTTTGCACTAGGCGCGCTCGCGCCTGAGCGCATCTTTCACGCCGGTCACGTAATGATATTGATAGACGACGTTGCGCGCGAACCCGGGCTTCGAGCGGCCGGCACGATCGAGCGATTCGAGGAGTTTCGGGCGCCCCGCGATGACGCCGTGCACGGCGAGCGAGAGTGGCGTCATGCCCAAGCGCGCGCGGACTGTGAAGGTCGAATGTTTGCGGAAAAAGCGCACGGTCGAGCGTCCGGCAAGCGTCATCTTTTCTTTCTGTTCGTCGTAGGGGACGGGATGCCAGTGGTAATCGATCGCGTGCGGATCGTACACGATCGTGATACCCGCTTTCTGCAAGCGGTAGCCGAGCTCGAGATCTTCGTGGCCATAGCCCGTGAAGTTTTCGTCGAAGCGGCCAACGCGATCGAGATCGGCTTTGCGCACCGAGGCGTTCCCGGTGAGGAAGTAGAGCCACGAGAGTTTTTTGCGCGACTTCGGATGCAGCGGACGGCGCTGCTCGGGATGCGCGTAGAGACGCTCGTAGTCTTCGAGGGTATTGACTTGCAGCTCCATGCCGACGACGGCGATCCCGGTTCGCGCGCGATGGTGCGCGAGATGGCGCGAGATCAGATCGGGCGACGCGATGATATCGGCATCGGTGAACATGACGACCTCGCCGCGCGCGGCTTCGATCCCGGCGTTGCGCGCCATCGCGCGGCCGGTGTACGGCCCCGGCAGGTGGCGCAGTCGCGGGAATTCGCGTGTAGCCTCGGCCAGGTACTCGGCCGTTCCGTCGTTCGAATTCGAATCGGCCACCACGATCTCATAGCGCCCGGGGTCGAGATCCTGGCGCAACAGCGCGGGAATGACGTGGCGCAAGGTATCGATGCGATTGTAGGTCGGGATGACGACGGTAAGTTCAGTCATGTCTTTACGGGCAATGTCGCAGGTTCGCTCGCAAGGAGGCCGCCGATCGCAGCCACGATCGAGGCACGCGACTCGGCGAGAGCCGCGGAATCGTCGCTGCCGGGCTTGCGCAAACAGACGGACGGCACCCGGTACGGCGACCACTCTTGCGAGTTGAGGTGAAAGTATCGATGTTCGAACAGGACGACGGTGGGCCTGCGCGTCGCGCTTGCGACATGAGTCGCACCGGTATCGACCGTAACCACCACGCGACTCTTCTCGAACACGGCGGCCCACTGTGCGAAGGAGAGGCCGCCAACCACCGCGTCGGCCACGCCCGCGGCTCGCACGGCGCTCGATTGTTCGATCGCGTCGACGCCATACGTCACGACGATCGGCAATCCGAACGAACGCAGGCTAGCGATGAGTTCGAGCGCGCTCGCGAGGCTGCTGCCGTCGCAGAACCAGCGCGATCCGAGATGAAAGGCGATTCCGCCCGCCGGGACATGCGCGACGGCTCGCCGGTCGAGGTCGTCGATCGGCACCACGAGATCGTGCGACGTTCCCGTTCCACCCGCGAGCCGTACGAGATCGAGAATCTGATCGACCTCGTGGCGCACGAAATAGTTTTCACCACGCTCGCACAGTGCCGGATCCGCTTCGGAGACGGCGACGCGCGTGAGATACAGGCGCGCCGTGAGACGCGCGAGGTAGCGGCGCCGGTAGGTGTAACCGACGCGAAGCGGGGCTGCGGTCGCGCCTACCAGCTTGAAATCCGGCGCGCACGGTGCGAGCGCGATCGCCAGATCGCACGACCCCGCGAAGCGTCGCCCGAACGACGCGAGCGACGCTTTCGCGGGCGCGACGATGACGCTATCGACATCCGTGTTGCGTTCGACCACAACCGCGTTGTACGCGCTGCAAACGAGCGTGATCTTTGCGCTCGGCCACGAACGCCGCACGGCCGCGATCGCCGGGGTCGAGAGGATCAGATCGCCGACGCGATCGAGCCGCGTCAAGAGGATATTCACGCCGGCAGGATCCGCCCGCGGGCCGCGTCGAGTTCGGCGTAGTACGATTCGCTCGCAAGAGCACGCGCCGCACCGAGCTGCGCACCCGTGAGCGCACGGTCGGTCGCGCGATCGCCGATGCGGCGTTCGAGACGCTGCGGCCGTCCGATCGTTCGAGCCAAGCGGTGCAACGTGCGGCGCAGCGGATCGTCGCCGGTCGCGAGCAGGACGCGCCAGTGCGGATGCAGCGCGCGCAACTGCACGGCCGTGCGCGCTTGCGCGCGCGCCTGGCGCAGCATGCCTTCGACGTTGCCAGAACGCGGGCGCGGTTTGTAGTGAAACGCTACCGCAAAGCGGTTGAACACGCCCTTCACACCGGCGGCGCGCAAGCGCATGCCGAGTTCGATATCTTCCCAACCGTATTCGCGGAACGTTTCGGTGAAATTTCCCACGCGCCGCAAGGTCGAGAGCGGGAGCGAGACGTTCGACGTCCAGAAAAAGTTGCCCGAGTAATTGGCAAGCGTCCACGTCGGCGTGGGGAGCCGCTCGAAGGTTTCGGTGTTGATCACCGCACCCCGCACGATCGCCGCGGGATGCCGTTCGTGCGAGCGCAGATGTTCTTCCACGAACACGGGCGTCGGCAACACGTCGTCGTCGA
>Ga0302324_100021795_pt1 | contig 12479 bp, 12 predicted proteins | sample Palsa_T0_1_FD_201949 | JGI IMG/M metagenome (GOLD analysis project Ga0302324, IMG submission 201949) | Peat permafrost microbial communities from Stordalen Mire near Abisko, Sweden - Palsa_T0_1 | ecosystem: Environmental > Terrestrial > Soil > Palsa > Peat permafrost | place: Sweden: Abisko...
CTCACCGACCTGCTGGCACACGAGGAGCATGCTCCGAGCGCCGTCCGTGCTCCGAGCGCGGCGGTCGACGTGCATCTAGCGGATTCCCTGGTCGCGCTCGAACTGCTCGAAGCTGGGTCGGTCGGCACGATTGTCGACCTGGGGTCGGGCGCCGGCTTTCCTGGCCTACCGCTCGCCATCGCGCTCCCAGGGGCGCGGTTCACGCTGCTAGAGGCCAACGCGCGCCGCGCCGCGTTTCTCAGGCGCGCCGTGGCTGCCACGGGGGTGAGGGCCGTAGATGTCGTAAACGCTCGTGCAGAGGAGTGGAGCGCGGGTCTCGCCGCGTGCGATCTGGCCGTCGTTCGCGCGCTCGCGCCACTCCCGGTCGTACTCGAATATGCGGCACCGCTACTCAGGGTGGGCGGGGCCGTGATCGCATGGCGTGGCCGACCTGACCCTGAGGCTGAGAGTGCGGGCGCGCGCGCGGCCGATGAGCTTGGTTTGCAGGTACTTCCTCCGCGACGGGTCTACCCGTACGCCGGCGCCGAGCACCGATATCTACACCTTATGTCGAAGGTGAGGGAGACCCCGGCTCGCTTCCCGCGGCGACCAGGGATGGCGCTGAAGCGCCCGCTCGGCGGCGTCCCGGGGCGGCGCGCGGCTCGGTAGGCGCGCCGGGTTCGTGGCCGGACCTCGTCCGACCGCACATCTCGGTAGCTTCCATGTCGCGATGGGGACGGTCTATGCGGTCACGAATCAGAAGGGCGGCGTGGGCAAGACGACCACGGCAGTCAACCTTGCGGCGTGCGTGGCCGAGGCTGGATACGAATCGCTCCTGATCGACATCGACCCCCAGGCGAACGCCACCGTCGGGCTGGGGCTGAGCAAGGACGCGGAGCTGACGGTTTACGACGTGCTGAGCGGGTCGGCGTCGCTCGAGGACGTCATCACGCCGACCGGAATCGAACACCTGTTCGTAGCGCCGGCGGGTCCAGACCTGGCGGGCGCCACCGTTGAGCTACCGAGGATCATTGGTTCGGAGATGCGGTTGCGTGCGGCGCTCGAGCCGATTCGCGAGCGGTACGCGTTCACCCTGATCGACTGTCCTCCCTCCCTCGGACCGCTGACCGTCAACGCCCTCGTGGCTGCCGACCGGGTGATCGTGCCGGTCCAGGCCGAGTACTACGCGCTCGAGGGTCTGGCCGGCATGCTCGAGACGCTCTCGCTGATCCAGCGTGAGCTCAACCCCACTCTGACGGTCGCCGGGATGCTGCTGACGATGTACGACGCACGCACTCGGCTCGCGCAGGACGTGGAGCAGGAGGTCCGCCGGCACTTCCCCGAGCTGATGTTCGAGACCGTGATCCCGCGCAACATCCGGATCGGCGAAGCGCCCAGCTACGGCAAGCCGGTGATCCACCACGATCCCCACTGTGCCGGGGCCGACGCCTACTTCGAGCTCGCCAAGGAGGTGGCGGCACGTGGCTGACCGGCAGCGCGGTATGGGCCGCGGACTCGCTGCGATCCTTTCTGCCGCTCCGCGGGATGAGCTTGAGGAGCTGCGCGAGCTCCCAATCGAGCTGATCGGGCCCAGCCCCCACCAGCCGCGGCGGGCGTTCGACGAGGAGTCGCTCATCTCCCTGGGCGAGTCGATCAAGCTTCGCGGCGTGCTCCAGCCGGTGCTCGTCCGCCCGCTCGCCGGCGGCCGCTATGAGCTGATCGCGGGTGAGCGCCGATGGCGAGCCGCGCAGCTCGCGGAGCGGAGCACCGTGCCCGCGATCGTGCGTCAGCACGACGACGCGACCTCGCTCGAAGTCGCCCTGATCGAGAACATGGCGCGCGAGGACCTCAATCCGATTGAGGAGGCGCGTGCGTGCGCGGCCCTGGTCGAGGAGCTCGGCCTCACGCGCGAGGAGGTCGGATTGCGCGTTAGTCGCAGCCGCGTCGCAGTCTCCAACCTCATCCGCCTGCTCGACCTTCCCGACGAGGTGATCGCGATGATCGAGCGCCGTGAGCTGACCGAAGGGCACGGACGCGCCCTGCTGCTGGCCGAGGATCACGGAGACCGGCGCCGGCTCGCGGTGGAGGCCGTCCCGGCCGGCTGGTCAGTGCGCGAGCTCGAGGGACGAGCCCGTGCGGCCGGCACCAGGACCCCCCGCCGCACTCGCCGAACGGGAGGTCACGAGCAGCTGCATCCCGACCAGGAAGACGCGGTCGCACGTATCTCCGACGCGGTCGGTGCCGCGCTCGGCGCGCCTGTGGACGTGACGCCGGCGGCAGCCGGCTTCCGCGTCGCGCTCAGCTTCTCCTCGCTTGACGAAGCGCTCGACTTCGCCCGGCGGGTCGGTCTCCGCTCGGCGGCCTGACGGCCTCGGCGGATCGCCCCGGCCTTCCTGACCCGCCGCTAGAATCGCCTGCCCCGGGCGATTAGCTCAGTCGGTTAGAGCGCTTCTCTGATAAGGACGAGGTCCCAGGTTCGAGTCCTGGATCGCCCACTGGCCGTCTGCTTGACGGCTCGTGGGTCGGAGCGTTGCTCCTTTCCGGCGGAAGGGGGGGCCGGGCCGAGGGTTTGTCCGGCTCGAGGTTCACTTCGCGAGAAGCCGCCGCCAGAGCGCGGCGAGTGCGGCGATTGCGTCCTGACGGTTTTCCGGCGTGTCGTTGCCGCTGCCGAATTTGTCGAGTAGGTATGCCCGGTGGGTTGCCATCAGTAGGAGCGCGAATTCGCGTGGGTTGGGCGGCGGGTCCGGAGCGTCGGCGACGAGCGTCTCTAATAGCCGGCGTGGACCGACGAGGGCGCGGTCGAGCGCGGCAGCGACGTCTGGGTCCGCTGCGGCGGCGTCGATTGCGCGGAGCCACCTGCCGTTGTCCGCGTACAGCCCGACTAGGCCGGTGATCATGGTGTCTATTAGGTCTTCGGGAGAGCCGCGGAGGACTTGGTCGACGAGCGGGTCCTCAGCATCGGGGAGCAACTCGGGGGCTAGCTGCGGCAGCCCCTCGAAGTGTCGGTAGAAGACGGTACGTGTGAGCCCCGCTCGGGCCATCACGTCGCCAACCGTCAGTGCTGCGAACGGACGGTCCAGCAGTAGTTCACGCGCCGCGGCCAGGATTCGGTGCCGGGCATCGTTGGCCGGGACGCGCGGAGCTCGTTGCGACATTCTGTCGCAGACTATGCAACTATTTTGCGACATGATGTCGCAACCAGAGATGAACTCTCAGATCACGCTGCCAGACGGCCGCACTCTCTCCTATGTGCAGGCCGGCGCCGACGCCGGACCGGTGGTCACCGTTCTCGATGGTCCATGCTCTCGTGGTCTCGGATGGGCTCTCGCGCCGACGGCGCGTGAGCTCGGCATCCGCCTGCTGATCCCGGACCGTCCCGGGATCCACGGCAGTGCCGCTAAGCCTGGGCGCACGATGGCTGACTGGCCAGCTGACCAGCTTGCGCTGCTCGACGCACTTGACATCGAGCGTACCGGGGTCGTGACCCAATCAGGGGGTACGGGTTACGGCGTCGCAGTTGCGGCTTCGGCGCCGCAGCGGTTGACTGCGCTCGCGCTGCTGGGCGGACTTGCCCCGATGACCAGCCGGGAGGCTCGAATGGACGCCGGCAAGCAGCTGAGGACTGCTGTCTTTCTCGCGCGCAAGGCGCCGTTCGTGCTGAAAGCTGGTCTGAGGCAGACCTTCAAGAAGCTGCCGGACTCCGCGATCGCGCAGGTGCCCGCCGCCGATCGCCCGTTTCTCGGCGACCCGTTGATTCGCGACATCCACCTCCGCACGATGCGTGAGTTCTTGGGCAACCCCGACGCCGCGATCGAGGAGATCCGCCTTCTAGCCAGACCGTGGGGCATCACCCCACCGCCAGCCGGCGTGATACCCACCGCATTGTGGACAGGCGAACTGGACGAAGCGCACCCGCCGGCTCACGCCCGCCGCGTGGCCGAACTGCTGGGCGGGGATCCACCGGTAACCGTCGTCCCGGGCGTCGGTACCTTCGGGCTCGGCCGAATCTTCCCGGACGTGTTGCGCTTCGCTGTCGGTCGCTAGCCGACCAGACCCGCATCTCGGCTCGGTCCGGTGGCTGCTGCGTCCAGCGGGAGTAGCCAGTCGCTGTCGGCGGCGCACCGTCGTGCGCTGTCGAGAAACCGCGCGATCGCCGCGGATTGGGCGCGCACGGGCCAGAGGATCGACCACTCCGCGAGGATTTGCGGGTTGACGATCTCGAGGGCGACAATGCCTGGTTCGGCTTGGGCGCTGTGGAAGGCGAACGAGGCGGGGCTCAGGCCAACCTCGTGTGCTCCGAGGAGGCGTGCGAGCATTGCGTTGACGGGCGGCTTGGGGAAGGCCCTGACCTCTGGCTGGAAGCCAGCCCCTTCGCATGTCTTCATGATGCGGTCGTAGTAGGCCGGAGCGAGCTCGCGGGGGAACAGAAGGAGGGTCTCGTGCTCCAGGTCGGCGAGCGGGATGGGGTTCACGTGGGCAAGGCGGTGGCGTTTGCTGAGCTGGGCGGCGAGCGGCTCGCCGCGCAGGATTTCGGTGCGGATGCCTGTCATCGGCTGGGGATGCAGTGCGAGCCCGATGTCGAGCTCTCCGGCTAGGATGCGGCCGGGGATCTCGGCGCTGAACAGTTCGCTGGGGATGACGGTCATGTTCGGGTTGTCGTTCTCGACGGCTGCGAGGATCGCCCCGAGAGTCTCGAAGCTGGCCAGCGGGGGGTAGCCGAGTCGCACGGTTCCGGTGATGCCCGCGCCGGCAAGGCGCGTGCGCTCTGCGGCGCGGTCGAGCGCCGCGAGCGCGAGCGGCGCCTCCTCGAGGAGTGCCTGCCCGGCGCCGGTGAGCTTGACCTCGCGGCTGGTGCGCACGAACAGCTCTGTCCCGAGGGTGCGCTCGAGCTTCCGGATCTGGTTGCTCAGCGACGGCTGGGAGATGTAGAGGCGCGCGGCGGCACGGCCGAAGTGGAGCTCCTCGGCGACAGCTAGGAAGTACCGAATCGGGCGCGGCTCGAGATCGATAGCCGAAGGCTATCGATCGTATGGGAGACGGGTCTTGGACACCAAACAAGCTCGGCAATAGCGTCTGTGAGACCACAAATTGCTTCGAGGGGAGCGCACGATGGCAAGCAGCACAGCAGTCGGATCGAATGTGGAGATCGTTCGCGAGTACACACGCCGGGTGTTCAACGGGCACGACCCTGACCTGGCGTCCGAGTTCGTCACCCCCGACGTGAAGTGGCATGGCGGGACGCTTGGCACGGTTGAGGGCGCTGAGAATCTCGTGGGGCTGCTGCGGGGTTTCATCGGCGCGTTGCCGGACCTGAACGCACAGGAGCAGGACATCGTCGCCGAGGGGGACACGGTCGCTGTGCGGTTCGTCGTCGAGGCGACACATGAGGGCGAGCTGCTCGGGATCGCGCCGACGGGCCGCCGGGTGCGCTGGGACGCCGTCGATGTGTACCGGCTCAGCGACGGAAAGATCACTGAGGAATGGGCTGCCGACGACCTGACCGCGATCCTGCACCAGGTCGGCGCGTATACGCCGCCGTGGCTCTCCTAGGCATGGCCCGACGACAGATCAGGAGAGAAGCAGATGAGGATCACGGTGTTTGGCAAAGGCAACGTCGGCGGCGGGCTCGCCACATGACAAGCCATCGCCGGAGGTGACCGATGATGCTTGCGGGTTGGGTCACGCGATGAGATTGCACTGTGCGGAGGTATCGTCACTTGCCCCGACTCCGAAGGGTCAATCTGAATCCGGGGATCTGTCCGATGTTGGGACTGGTCGACGTCCGCCGGACGCTAAGGCCCTGTTCATTGACGTCAGGGTTGAAGGTTTCTTCCTCGAGAGATTCAACGATCACGGCGAGCTCGTGGGCACAACGCAGCATGAGACGATGGATGAGGCGATGTGGCAGGCTTCCTCGGAATACGAGCTCGCCGGCTGGGGATCTTGTCCCGAGGACGTTGATCCAGTGGCATACATCCGGGCGCACTCCGATCGCGATTCACACATGACCACTCGGGATGAGTAACGGGCGCGAATGGAACTCAAGCCTCGCTTCTCCACGCTGCCGCTCGGCTGAGCCCCAGGGACAGCAACATTGCAGATACCGATGAGCTTCGACTCTGCCCGCGGTCGCTGGTTGCTCGCTGTGGCGGTGCTGGGCTCCGGGATCGCCTTCCTGGACGCCACCGTTGTCAATGTGGCGTTGCCGGATATCGGCCGTGACCTGCACGCATCGACCAGCACCCTTCAGTGGATCCTCAACGGCTACACGCTGACGCTTGCCTCGCTGATCCTGCTCGGTGGGTCGCTTGGCGACCGCTATGGGAGGCGTCGCGTCTTCGTGTCCGGCGCGGGTCTGTTCACGGTCGCTTCGGTGCTCTGTGCGGTTGCCCCGAACGCGGAGCTGTTGGTGGTGTCTAGGCTCGTGCAGGGGGTCGGCGGGGCTCTTCTGACGCCTGGCAGTCTGTCGATGGTCGAGTCGGGCTTTCGCCCCGCGGACCGGGCCCGGGCGATCGGCGCCTGGTCGGGGCTCAGCGCGGTGGCGGGCGCTCTGGGCCCGCTGGTCGGCGGCCTGCTGGTGGGGGCGGTGTCATGGCGGGCGGTGTTCCTGATCAACCTTCCGCTGGGCGTCTTCATTGTCGTGATGGCAGGGCGCCACGTGCCCGAGACGCGTGACCCGGCGGCCGGCGGGCGGCTCGACTTTCGCGGCGTGATCCTGGCGGCTGTCGGCCTGGCCGGCATTACCTGCGCGCTGATCGAGGCCCCGGGCCACGGCGGCTCGGGATTGGTCGTAGTGGCGGCTATCGGAGGCGGGCTTGCGCTGATCGCCTTCCTTCTCGCCGAGCGGCGTTCCGCCAATCCGATGATGCCGCTCTCGATCTTCTCTTCGCGCCAATTTAGCGCTGCCAACGCGGTGACGTTCGTCGTCTTCGGAGCGCTCAGCGGAGTGTTCTTTCTGCTCGTGGCGTTCTTGCAGATCTCGCTCGGCTACTCGCCGCTCGAGGCCGGTGCTGCCTCGCTGCCGATCACGGCTCTGATGCTGCTCCTCTCCACCGCTGCGGGAGCCCTCGCCCAACGGATCGGGCCGAGGATCCCGTTGACCGTCGGGCCGCTGGTCACCGCGTTGGGCCTGCTTTTGATGTCGCGGATCGATCGAGGCGACAGCTATCTGACCAGCGTGCTCCCGGCTGTGATCGTGTTTGGCTTGGGCCTGACCTTGGTCGTGGCGCCGGTCACGGCAACGGTGATGGCTGCCTCCGATGAGCGGCACTCGGGCATCGCCTCAGGAATCAACACCGCTGTTTCGCGTCTGTCCGGCCTGATCGTCGTCGCCGTCCTGCCCTTGGTTGCCGGGCTGACGGGGAAGAGGTTCTACGACCCGGCGGCAATGGCTCACGGATTCCACGTGGCGATGCTGGCCTGCGCCGCTCTCGCGGTAGCGGGTGGGGTACTGGCCTGGACGACGATCAGCTCTGAAGTCCTCCAGTCCGAGCCCGCGTCGGGGGGGGACCTACCGAGCGGGGTACTGCGCGACTTGTCGTGCGCCGTCGCGGGTCCGCCACTAAGACCCGCACGCGAAGCGGAATGCCATTCCATCGCCGCCGAATCGGCGTCAGCGTGAAAGCGGGCGATCCTTCGTGATTCGTGGCAGTCCTGCGCCTCGGCCATGATGTGGTCGTGAGCAGCTCGATCTTCGCTCGTGCGTCGCGCGCCATCGTCGTGTGGTGTCTTGCGCTGCTCCTGTTGATCGCGGTCTCTGGGTGCGGTGCGGCGAATGGTCCGGAGGTAGCCACGCGCTACTCGATCCCGCCGACGGCGGCTGCGCAGCTGCTGGCCGGCTTGCGAACGCCGCCGGGGTTCCGTCGCGACGAAGCTTGTGCGTTCAAGCAGCACGGCGAGGTGTGCTTCAAGCGCGCGAAGGCCGTCCTGCTGGACGACGAAGTGATGTTGGCGATCGTTCGCGAGCTCGGCGCGGAACCTCTTCCTGGCGCGCAGGGGTCAGCGCGCGCGCTTCATTGTTCGCCGCGTCTGCACCTCTCGGTGCGCGGGCCGCAGCTCGCCCCGTGCGCCCTGCTGGCGGTGCGGCGCGGCGAGCGCGTGGTCGTCTTCGTTACATCCGTTGCTGAGGTTCGTGCCGGCAAGTCGGTCACGAGCCGAGGGCGGCGGGCAACCCACAAAGGCGGGCCAAAAGTCATCTTCGGCACCGAAATCGACGTCGGGGCGGTTGGCAAACGGTCCTCCTGAGCGGCCCCGCCCGGCCATCCAGGTGTGTGCGTCAGGCTCGGCTCGCCGACCAGAGGCACGCGATCTCGGCCGCGAGCCGGCAGTTGCCGCGCACGATCTCGAGGTTGACCGCGACGCTGGCCCCCTCGGTGTGATCGTGGATGTATTCGAGCAGGAACGGGGTGATGGCCTTGCCCTTGACGGCGGCGGCCTCCGCAGCCTTGAGGGCTTCGGCGAGGAGCCGGTCGTGGACCGCGGGATCGAGCTGGGAGGCCTCCGGCAGGGGGTTGGCGACGAGGATCCCGCCCGGACGAGCGAGCGCGTCTGCTGCCTGCATCACCGCGGCGATCTCCTCGGCGCTCGATACCGAGAAGTCGACCGCGATGCCGCTGTCGGCGAGCCAGAACGCCGGGAACTGCAGGGTGCCGAATACCAGCACGGTGACGCTCAGCGTCTCCAGGCGCTCGAGCGTGGCGCGGATGTCGAGGATCGACTTCACGCCGGCCGAGACGATGGTGATCCGGGTGTTACCCAGGACCCCGAGGTCAGCCGATTCGTCGAAGGTCTCGCCCGCGTTGCGGTGAACGCCGCCGATCCCGCCCGTGGCGAACACGCGGATGCCGGCCTGCGAGGCGAGCAGCGCGGTGGCGGCAACGGTTGTGCCGCCGCTCGCGCGTCGGGCCATGGCAACCGGAAGGTCGCGCGCACTGAGCTTCAGTGCGGACCCGGCGCCGGCGAGCCGCTGCAAGTGATCGGGCTCGACGCCGATGTGCACGACGCCGTCGAGCATCGCGATCGTGGCGGGCACGGCGCCGTTCTCGGCGACCGTTCGCTCGAAGTCGATCGCGGCCTCGATGTTCTCCGGATGCGGCAATCCGTGCGTGATGATTGTCGACTCGAGTGCGACCACTGGAGCCCCATCGCTGATGGCCGTGTTGACCCGATCGGAAAGGATGACGCCCTGTGGAGAGGAGGTCGCGGCCACCGCGAAGGCACCGTACCGCGATCATGTCCCGCATGAAGCCGGGCCAGGTGACCGACGATCAGCGTGGCCCGCTCCTCATCTGCGCGATTGGCGACCTGATCCTCGACGTTGTGGTCCTGCCCGACGCGCCGCTGGTGCCGGACGGGGATACGCCCGCGACGATCCGGTTCACCGCGGGTGGTCAGGCAGCGAACGTCGCCGCATGGGCGAGCGTCCTCGGCGCTCGGAGCCGGCTGATCTGTGCGCGGGGAATGGATCAGTCGAGCGAGCTGGCGGCGTCGGACCTCGGCCGCCGCAGCGTCGAGATCTGTGGGCCGGTGATCGCGGGTCGTGGCGGCGTGGTCGTCTCGACGCGGGAGCTCGATGGCGCGCGGACGATGGCGTCCGACCGCGGCGTCGCGTCCCGCCTGGAGGCGTCAGCGCTCGATCCGTCGTGGGTGCGGACGGCTGATGTCCTGCACGTCTCGGGCTACTGTCTGCTGCGCGAGCCGATGGCAGATGCGGCGATCACGGCTGCCCGGTTGGCGCGTCGCGTGACGGTCGACCTCGCCTCGGCGCACGACATCGCACGTTTCGGGCCCCAGGAGTTCACTGCCCGACTGCAGGCGCTTGGTCCCGATCTCGTGTTCGCCAACGAGGCCGAGCGCGCCGCGGTAGGAGACCTCGACGCGAGGTGGGTGATCAAGCTCGGCGCGCGCGGTGCGATCTTCCCTGAGGGCCATCTCGCGGCTGCCGCCGTCGCCGTGCTCGACACGACCGGGGCCGGTGACGCGCTCGCCGCCGGTTATCTCGTCGGCGGGCCCGAGCTGGCGATCGCCGCGGCGGGGAGGTGCGTGAGCGCCTCCGGCGCGATGCCGCCCGACCCGGGTCAGGGCTTCCGAGCCCTTAGACGAACGACGTGCCCGGCAGCGCCGGCGCACAGCGCCCGGTGATCCACGCGAGCACGCTGGCGCCGACGTCGGCGAGCAGCCCGTCGTGCCGGCGCGCCGCGACGTCGACCCCGGTGGCGAGGAGCGGCGCGTACTCGCGCGTGTGATCGGTGTGGGGTGCGGTCGGGTCGACGCCGTGATCAGCGGTGAGGATCAGCAGGTCCTCATCGCGCATCAGTGTCAGCCACTGAGCCACCGCGCCGTCGATCGTGATCAGCGCGTCCCGGAAGCCCGGGGCGTCGTGGCGGTGGCCGTAGAGCTGGTCGGTGTCGACGAGGTTGACGAAGATCAGGCCGAACGGGAGCTCACGCAGCAGCGTGGTGGTGGTCTGAATCCCGGTTGCGTTCGTCGCGCCGGGGTGCTTGACGTCGATGCCGACGCCGGCGAAAAGGTCGTGGATCTTGCCGACGCCGTGAACGGGTGCGCCGGCGGCCTGGAGCTCCTGCAGGTAGGAGCGCGCGGGCGGTGGGACCGAGAAGTCGCGCCGACCCTCCCGGCGGTGAAACGCGCCCGGCTCGCCCTCGAACGGCCGGGCGATCACCCGCCCAACCGCATGTTCGCCGCTCATCACCTGCCTCGCGGCTGCGCACGCCAACCACAGTTCCGGCTCAGGAACGCGCGCGACGTGCGTCGCCATCTGCAGGACGGAGTCGGCCGAGGTGTAGAGGATCGCCTCGCCGGTCTCCAGGTGGTGCCTGCCGTAGGCCTCGATCACTTCGGTCCCGCTGAACGGGCGATTACAGCAGAAGCGCATCCCGGTCGCGTCTTCAAGCGCCGCCACCACGTCCGCGGGGAAGCCGGCCGGATAGGTGGGCAGGGCTCGCTCGGGCACCACCCCCATCAGCTCCCAATGTCCGGTGACGGACTCCTTGCCGGGGCCCAGCGGCCGCAGACGGCCGTGAATCGCGGGCGCGTCAGCCGGCGGGACCCCCGGGATCGGCACGATCGAGCCGAGGCCGAGGCGCTCGAGCGTGGGCAGCCGCAGGCCGCCGACCTGCTCGGCCAGATGGACAAGCGTGTTGGACCCGATGTCGCCCGGATAGTGCGCGGCGTCGGGGAGCGCACCCACGCCGCACGCATCCAGCACCACCACCGTTGCCCGTCTCATACGTGAAGAGCACGTTAGGCGAAACTCCAATATCCGTCCGCGAGCTTATGGTTCTCTTATCTGTCCTTACGAAAGGGGTTTTCGGTGACGAGGAGGATCCGGGGCTACGGTCTCGTCGCAATCACATCCGCCGTGCTGGCGGGCCTGCTGGCTGCCTGCGGCAGTAGCAGTAGCACTACACCGACCACTTCGACGTCGGCCGCGAGCGGGAGCGGCTTCAAAGTCGGGCTGGTGACCGACATCGGCGGTCTCAACGACCACGGTTTCAACCATCTGTCGTATGAGGGCCTGCTCCAGGCCCAGTCTCAGCTCGGAATCAAGCCGACGGTGCTGCAGTCGACTTCCGGAGCCGACTACATCCCGAACCTCAGTAAGCTCGCCGCCGCCGGCAACAAGCTCGTGATCGCGGTCGGCTTCCTGATGGCAGCTCCGCTCGAGCAGGTGGCGAAGCAGTACCCGAACACGCACTTCGCGATCATCGACAGTCCAGGTGGAGCAGCTCCGGACACGGCCAAGAACATCGAGGGCATCGACTTCGCCGAGCAGCAGGCCGGCTACCCGGCCGGTTACCTCACCGGGCTGTACCTCAAGCAGCACAAATACACGACCGCGTCCTCCGTCGGCGGCCAGAGCATCCCGCCGGTCAACCTGTACATCGCCGGATTCCAGGCCGGAGTGAAGGCCGCGGACCCGTCGGCGAAGCTGCTGAACGCGTACTCGCAGAACTTCACGGACGAGTCCTCGTGCAAGGAGCTGGCGCTCAATCAGATCAACGCGGGCTCGAAGGTCGTCTTCCAGGTCGCCGGGGCGTGTGGGCTCGGCGTGATCTCCGCGGGCATCCAGACGCACACCCAGGTGATCGGCGTCGACGCCGACCAGAACTACCTCGCGCCGACGCTCGTCCTGACGTCGGCCGAGAAGATGGTCAACACCGGCGTGTTCACGGCGATCAAGGACCTGATGGCCGGAAAGTTCTCGAGCAACCTGCAGGAGGACATCAACAACGGAGGCGTCGGGATCGGCAAGATCGATGCGGACGGCGCTCCATTTGCGTCCAAGATCACGGCCATCATCGCCGGGATGAAATCCGGGAAGATCAAGCCACCGACCACGGTGCAGTTCAAGTAGTCGCAGCCAGACACAGCCAGCCGTGGCGCAGTCGACACCTCCGGCGCTCGCGCTGAAGGAGATCACGAAGAAGTTCGGCTCGGTCGTCGCCAACGACCGAGTCGACTTCGACGTGGTCCCCGGAGAG
>Ga0302324_100021798_pt1 | contig 12478 bp, 9 predicted proteins | sample Palsa_T0_1_FD_201949 | JGI IMG/M metagenome (GOLD analysis project Ga0302324, IMG submission 201949) | Peat permafrost microbial communities from Stordalen Mire near Abisko, Sweden - Palsa_T0_1 | ecosystem: Environmental > Terrestrial > Soil > Palsa > Peat permafrost | place: Sweden: Abisko...
CAGGAGCTGCTGATCCTTCAGCACACCGAGTGCGATCTTTGTCGCACCAATGTCCACACCGATCGTGGCTCTCATACGTCTCCTTCGGTCTTACCCCAGGAAGTTAGCCGGCACAAGACGGCGAACTCCCACGTTGTTGCGCGACGGGCTTGCAACAATTTAAGGGATAAACGGGATTGGAAATTGAAGACAGCCTTCTGACATCACGGATGCACGGGCTGGCGGCTTTCTCCGATAGGAAATCTAATAATTCAGTAGGTGAATTATAGTCAGCTTTGCCCGCGAAGTCATGTAAAGTTTCGAGAGCGAGAGAGTTCATGCATTTTGCCTTTGGCGGCATTCATATTGAATGCAGCACCTATTCCCGAATTCGAACCCGGGCCGAGGACTTCAAGGTTCTCTGCGGGGAGGAATTGGCGTCTGCGACACAGTTTGCCTTTCTCCGCTCCTATCCTCATCGCTTTTCTCCTACCCTTTATGCCCGCGCCATTCCTGGCGGCCCGGTGGAACGGTCCGCGTATGACATATTCAAAGACCGATTCCTTGAATCGTTAAAAGAACTCTTGCCGCTCGACGGACTCTACTTGCCGATGCATGGTGCGCTGTACGTTGAGGGAATGCAAGACGCCGAAGGGGATTGGATCTCGGCCGCACGCGAAGTGGTAGGAGAAAAATGCCTCATTTCCGCCAGCTACGACCTGCACGGTAATCTAAGCCGATGCATTCTCGACAACCTCGACATGCTGTCCGCCTATCGCACGGCGCCGCATATCGATGTCGAGGAAACCATGCGGCGTGCCTGCGATCTGCTGGTGCATTGCGCCACGGGAGGGATTCAGCCCACCCTGGTTTGGGTCCCGATTCCGGTGCTTCTGCCAGGGGAGAGAACCAGCACCGAAGATCAACCCGCCAAAGACCTGTACGCGCAATTACCGGCGGTGAACCGCAAAGCAGGGGTCCTGGACGCGTCGCTGCTGGTCGGTTACGTTTGGGCGGATGAGCCTCGCGCCACCGCCAGTGTGGTTCTGACCGGGACCGACCGGGTATTGCTGGAGCAAGAAGCCGCGCAACTCGCTGGGCAATACTGGGACGCCCGCGAAGATTTCAAGTTTGGAGTGCCGGTGGGGACCATCGCCGAGCTGATCGATGAGGCGCAGCGGGTTACAACCCAGCCGGTCATCCTGGCGGACTCGGGCGATAACCCTACGGGAGGTGGCGTGGGAGATAGGGCCGAGGTTCTTGAGGAGCTGTTGAAGCGGGATTTCGAAAATGCCTTAGTTGCCGGTATTGCCGACCTGCCTGCCACCGAACTCTGCTATCAGCAGGAACGGGGGGCGCGGCTTGCGTTGCAAATTGGCGCTACGCTCGACCCCAGGGGCAGCCGGCCGATCGAGGTCGAGGCTGAGGTTCTCTTCCTTCTCCCCACGGACAGCCCGCGTGAACGATGCGCTGTCATCCGTGTGGCCGGAGTTACGGTCGTGCTGACCGCCTCGCGGCGACCTTTCCATAACATTAGGGACTTTGTCGCGCTGGGGGTGCACCCCACTCATTTCAAGCTGGTGGCCGTCAAGTCAGGCTACCTCTCGCCGGAACTGGCGCCGCTTGCACGTCCGGCTTTGATGGCGCTGTCGGATGGCTCTATTCCGCAAGATCTGGAGAAGCTGCCGGCAAATCAATTTAGGCCGCCTACCTTCCCTTTTGAGCGCTCGTTTTCGTGGCGACCCCTGACTATTGTTTCGGCTAGATCTCCCGAGAGGTTTCTATTATGAGAGTTGGCATTTTTGGCGCCGGCGCGATGGGCAAGAAGCATATTGAGTCGTGGCACGCACTCGGCATCCCGGTCGCAGGGGTTTATGCCCGCGACATCGAGAAGGCCCGGGCGATCGCTGCGCCCTACGACAGTGCCGCCTACGATTCAGTCTCTGCGTTGCTGAGCGACGTGGACGTTGCGGACATATGCCTGCCCACGTTCCTGCATCAGGAAGTTGTGGAACAGGCTGCGCAGGCCGGATGCCAGATCGTATGCGAAAAACCGTTGGCGCTTCAGCCTCAGGAGGGCGAAGCCATTTTCAGGGCGTGTGATGCGGCCAACGTTCGGTTCTTTTTAGCCATGGTTGTGCGGTTTTTCCCGGCTTACCGCGCCGTATGGGAAACGGTGCGCAACGGAGCCCTGGGCACGGTTGAGGAGATCGCACTCCAGCGCATCGTGAACACTCCGCTGGTAGATAAACCGTGGTTCGGCGACGACAGTTTGTCGGGCGGGGTCATCCTCGATTTGCTGATTCATGACATCGACTATGCGTTGTGGCTTGCCGGTCCCGCGGTGAAAGTTCACGCCACGCTGGAGCGGGACGCTCGCAATCAGTCCGCTCGCCTTACCCTTGAGCACGCCGGCGGCGCTACCAGCAGGATCGAAGGCGGGTGGCTCGAGTCGGCAAGCGGCCTGCACACGGAAATCCATGTGGCCGGCTCTTCCGGAAGGATAGACATCGCTCCCGGGCTTCCGCTCCCTTTCTCGAACCTTCCGGTCACGGACCCCTATGTTGAACAGCTCCGGCATTTTCAAACGTCGCTCGAACGCGATGTCCCGTTTGAGGTGACTCTCCAGGAGGCACTGCACGCGTTGCGCGTAGCGGTGGCGGCTCAGGATTCCAGCCGGCAAGGGCAGCCAGTTGCGGTTTCATAGACTTGTTCGCCTTCTCCAAGTTTCCTTCTGGCTTCCGCTTCCGATCCTCTTGGGATGTGGTCCTTCAACGCCTCCCGAGAGTCGCATCACCATCATGCAGTTGGAACCGCCGCTTACCATGGACCCCGGCGACCATACCGCGAGCCTGACCGCGGATGTTCTGGATCCCGTCTATGAAAGTCTTACCAGGTTTGGCCAAAGCCTCGAGGTGGTGCCATGCCTGGCGACAAAATGGAGCGTCGACGCGAGCGGAACGCGATGGACACTCCAGTTGCGCAAGGGGGTCCAGTTCCACGACGGCACACCGTTCGATGCGGACGCCGTCGTCAGTTCCTTTAGGCGTCTCCTCGATCCCCATCGCGGCTTGGCCGGAGGAAGCAGATTGCGCGCTGTTATCGGCGGCGTACAGGCAATTGACCCCGGCACCGTGCTGTTTACTCTCAAGACGTCGTACGCATCATTTCTCAGCATGCTGGCCGTCACGCCGATTGTCAGCCCGGCTGCGGATAAGCAGGGGATTCTCTCCCGCCATGCCGTGGGGACGGGCCCGTATCAATTTCTCGAGTGGAAGACGGGCGAATATGTTCTGGAGCAGCGAAACGATCGATATTGGGGTCATCGGCCTCCAACCGCGCAGCTGAAATGGATGTGGACCAGCGAGCCGATGCTGATGAATATGTCTGTGGTCGCGGGGCAGGCCGATATTGTCAATCCTCTTCCCCCGATCTTCGGCGAGGCTTTGGCACGCAACGAACGAGTCAAACTCGTGCAAGGCGGGGAGGCCCGGGTCTACTGGATGGCACTCAACATGAAGAGCAGGCCGCTGGATGACCTGCGGGTACGCAAGGCGTTGAACTACGCTACCGACCGTGACGCGCTGGTGAGAACCCAATTGCGGGGGTATGGGACTCCGGCGAATTCCCCGCTGGCGCCCGCGGATTTCGCCTATGATGCGCAAATACAGGGCTATCCCTATGATCCCGGGCGAGCGAAGGGGCTGCTGTCGCAAGCGGGCTATGGCGATGGCTTGACGCTGAAGGCAGTGGTTCAGGAGGCCGACGCAGACCTGGTCGAGGCCTTGCAGGGAATGTGGTCCAAGGTTAACGTGAATCTGCAGATAGAGAAAATGGAAACGGGCGTCTTCTCGCAGGCGATCTTTGGATCAGCGCAGCAGAAGGCTGCGCAGGGGATTCAATGTGTCTTTGCTTCCTGGTCCGCGGAGGATCTGGATCCTGACTACCAATTGAGCCCACTTTACCGCACGAAATCATGGTCCCCGGCAGGCGCTAATTTGGGGTTTTACAGTAACCCGCGTCTGGACACCTTATTAGAGATTGCGGCGGGAGAGCTCGATACGGCGAAGAGGGCGGCCCTTTACGGCCAAGCGCAGCAAATTATCTCCGACGATGCTCCTCACGTACTGCTGTACTATTCGCGTGATCTTGCGGCTGTCCATCGGGGTTCGAGGGTGGAAAGCATGCGCCTTCTTCCGGGCGGACGCGTGGAGTTTGACGGTCCTTGAATGAGATCCTATCTGGCACGAAAAATTTTGATGCTGCCGCTGATTCTGCTGGTCGCTTCGTTTCTCATCTTCTGGGCAGTCCACCTTTTGCCCGGAGACCCGGCGAGGATCATGGCCGGCATGCAGGCGGATCAGCAGGTGGTCAACGATGTCCGAAGCCGCCTGGGTCTCGATCAGCCCTTTTCCACCCAGTACGAGATCTTTCTGCTGCACGCCTTGCACGGCGATCTTGGGGTATCCATTCGTTCTCACAAATCCGTTGCGCAGGAAATCGGCGAACGCTTTCCCCACACCCTGGCTCTTACCACGGTGAGTTACATTTTTGCTCTGGTGATGGGCCTCACTGGGGGCGTTCTTGCAGCCGTTTACCGCGGCCGCTGGCTGGATCATCTGGTGATGATGGGCGCGATCGCGGGAGGTTCCATTGCCAACTTCTGGTTGGCGCTCATGGCTATGAATTTGTTCGCCGTGGAGCTTGGTTGGGTGCCTCTGATCGGTGCGGATAGCTGGAAGAGCTACATTCTTCCCGCTGTCACGCTGGGCTTGTTGCCAGGAGCTGTAGTGGCCAGAATGTGCCGGGCCAGCATGCTGGATATTATTCACCAGGATTACATTCGCACTGCCCGCGCCAAAGGGTTGAGCACCTTCAACGTTTACGTGAAGCACGCTCTCAGGAACGCCCTGATCCCAATCGTAACCATCGTGGGCATGAATTTTAGTGGGCTGCTGGGAGGCGCAGTCATCACGGAAACGGTTTTTAACTGGCCCGGGATCGGGAGGCTCATGGTCGATGCTGTTCGCGACCGTGACTACGCCACGATTCAGGGTATTACTCTTCTTACCGTCGCCATCGTGGTTACCATTAACCTTGCCGTCGATCTGTTGATTGCGATGATCGATCCACGAGTGCGCTTTGAGTGAATTGCTGCGTTACCGGAACCTGGCTCTCGGCGGTTCGATCGTAGCCGCTCTGGTGTTGGCCGGGCTGCTGGCTCCGCTGCTTTCGCCCCATGACCCCTATGCGCAGAACCTGGCCGAGACGTTCCAATCTCCTGGCCCGGCGCACCTGTTTGGTACCGACGAATATGGGCGAGACATGTTCTCCCGGGTACTCTATGGGGCTCGTCTTTCGTTGTTAGAAATCACCGTGAGCGTCGGCATGTCGTTGTCGATTGGCGTGCCTCTCGGGATGCTTTCCGGGTACCTTGGCGGTTTTATCGATCAGGCGGTTCTTTGGGTGATCGATATTCTCTATGCCTTCCCCGGGATTGTGCTGGCCATCCTGATCGTGGCGATTCTTGGGCCTGGACTTTTGGACAGCCTGGTGGCTATTTCCATCTTTGCGATTCCGCTGTACACCAGGCTGGCGCGCAACTTAACCCGCTCGCTGAAACATATGGAGTACACCGAGGCTGCGCGCGCCTTGGGGGCGGGACCTGGACGGATTATCGTCCACCACATCCTGCGCAATGCTGCTGTCCCCATCCTGGTGCAGGCCACGCTTACGGCCGGCGATGTGGTTTTGACTGCTTCCGGGCTGAGCTTTCTTGGGTTGGGGGCGCAGCCGCCGTTGGCGGAGTGGGGGGCGATGATGGCCAGCGGGCGTAATTTTCTGGGTGTGGCTACTTATCTCACGCTGTTTCCTGGCGCGGTGATCACTTTGACGGCGTTAGGGCTGAATTTGTTGGGGGATGGGTTGCGGGATCGGTTTGACCCTCGATTTGAGCCTGGGGTCCGACCTTAAGACTGAGCGGTGGAGTGCAGTTTTACCCCCACTCAAGCCAAAACCGGGCTTGAATGGGCCACCCCGGACGCGGCGTTCGGTACAGAGTGTGTGTTAGACGGCTTTTTCGGTGTCGAGGACGTTGGGCGGGATCATGCTGGTTTTGCCGAGGGTGCGGGCTACCTGGCCGGCTTTGGTGCTCCAGAATTCGGCGTCCGCGGCTTTGATGCGGGCCGCAGCGTTGATCATGTGCATTCTGGCGGCTGTGGCGGCGGCCTCGGCGTCCCGCTGCTCAATTGCGGTGCTGATGGCTGCGTGTTCTACACGCGTTTGCTCTGCCAGATCTTTTAGGCGGTTCTCATTGGCGCGGGTTACCAGAGTCGCACTGTACAAAAAACGACCGAGAAATTGGATGAGCTCAGGGAAAAATGGATTTCCGGTTGCCTGGGCTATCGAAAAATGGAACTTGAGGTCCTCGGATACGGCGTCTTGCCCCAGTTTGCTGGCGCGATCGATGTCAGCCAAGGCCCGTCGAATCGCGGCCATCTGCTCACGGTTCCTCCGCTCCGCCGCGAGATACGCGATCTCCGAGTCCAGTCCAAGCCGCAACTCCAGAATGTGCAGCAAAGATTCCAAGGGCTTCTCTGTATCGATCCCAATGCGAAAGGGAACGTCGCGATGGTCCGTGCGTACAAAGGCACCGCGGCCTTGGCGGGAATCAATCAATCCCTCGGACTTCAGACGGGAGACCGCCTCGCGGATGACAGTGCGACTCACGCCGAAGCCGGCAGCCATCGCCTGTTCGGAGGGGAGCTGCGCCCCCGCGGGAAGTTCTCCACCGCTAATCTTGCTCATGAGCGCTTCGGTAACCCGATCGGCGAGGGTTCTACTGGAGCCGATCTGTTCCGGCGCAAAGGTCGAAGTTCCTACGGCGCCTGCGGTTGCATGTGCTCTTCGTGCCATAGATTAAGCGGTACCCTTTTGAGTGTATAAGAGTCAAACCTTGAATTTCTGCAGATACTCTGGCCGTAGTTCGCTTCCCATTCCGGGTCTCTCCGGCGCCAGAACTGCGCTGTTTACCATACGAAGTTTTTCGAGGGTCGATCCGTTGCCCTTGAAGCTGCCCGATTCCATATAAATTGCATTCGGCATACACAAGAGCATCTGCAGATCCACGGGACCACCACCGTGACTTGCCAGGGGTAGTTTTGCGGCATCCGCGAGGGCGGCGACTTCCATCCACTCGGAAATGCCTCCCGCACGGCGGGCGTCGGGCTGCACCACATCCACGCAGCGGCGGTTGATCAGATCGGCAAAAGCATATTTCGTATACTCGTTTTCCCCGCCCGCAACCCGGATCTCCAGTTCCTCCGCTACCTGGGCGTAACCGGCGTGATCGTACGGAACGAGGGGCTCTTCATACCAGTAGGCTCCCATCTGTTGATAGACTTTTCCTCTTTGAATGGCTTCCGGCACAAGGAACTTCTGGTTCGCGTCCACCATGATCAGGCGGTTCGGGCCCGCAATATCCATAGCCAGCTTGATGCGCTTTTCATCATCCTGCAGCGAGAAGCGGCCGACCTTGATCTTGGCGCCGCTGAAGCCTTCCTCGAAAGCGTTTTCGACTGCCTTCTTGTACTGTGAGAGATCGTCATCGTTGGGATAGTACCAGCCGCACATGGAATACACGGGACAGGTTTCCTGGTATGCGCCGAGTATCTTATAGCCCGGCACGTCGAAACATTTCGCCACGATATCCCAGATAGCGATTTCCACCGCCGAGATGGCAAACGTCTGCATGCCCTGGACTCCGGCGTATTCCAACGCCTTCCACATATCGGAGCGCAAGCGTTTCGGGAACCCAGGATCCTGGCCCATGAGGACAGGTTTGAGTTCTTTTTGCAGGATAGTTTGTAGAACCTCGGGCGCGCCGGTCATGGTTCCGAACGTGACCTCTGCCCATCCGGTTATGCCTGCATCGGTCTGCAAGCGCAATACGACGCCCCCACCCTCCGCTCCAAATTCGTGAATCGCGTCGTAGTAGATCTTGCCCGGCGGAAAGCGCAGGATATCCGTTTCCATGCCGGTGATCTTCATGGTCTTTTTCATGTCGTTTGCAAAGGCAAGCGGCTGAGCAACGGCTGCGGCTCCGGCAAGTCCTAAGAAGCTACGTCTATTCATGCGAATTCACTCCAGTATTCGTTAACCAAGGTTGTTTGGGTTTCATCAGAAGATGAATCGAGCGGCAAGTTGGATGGTTCGTGGTATGTTGCTTTGGCCATTTGTGCTGCGAATGAGTTGGCCAAACTGCGGTGAAGTGGGGTTGATCACGGGGTCAGAGCCGAAAATCGGATGGTTGAAGGCATTGAATGCCTCTGCGCGGATCTGCAAATTAAGATTTTCGCGGATCGTCGTATTCTTGGCCAAAGTAATTTGGAATTCGTTGCCCCACCGGTCGCGAAGATTGCCGTAATACAGGGGGATCGTGCGCTCTGAGAATGCGGGTTGAACCTGGTAGGCGGGCGCTAATCCGTTGACCGTATCGACCACCGTGCCGTTCGCCTCTACCAGACCGCTGTTGAACATGTGGTTCCAGCTGGGATTAGGCAGCTTCAGTTTTCCGATCAAACCGACTAAGTTCGCGAGCGGGGCGGTAGGCGCCGCAGGGACGCCGGATGAAAGCAATGTGGGGGCGGCTGTAGGCGCTGTCATGGGCGCGCCCGTCTGCCAAGTATAGACCATCATGGATTGCCATCCCCCTATCAGGCGACCGACAACCCTGTTGGTCGAGCCAAAAAACTGTTTTCCCGGGCCGAACGGAAAGTCATAAATCGGAGCCAACACCAGGCGATGGGTTCTGTCCCAAGGCACTGTCGCGTCGGTGGGGTTGGCATCCTGCGCATTGAGATAACTAAGCGCTTGAGTATTCTTCGAGAACGCATAGGTTCCAGTCAGCTCCAGGTTGTGCCACTGGTGCTGCATGACGGTGAGTTCAAGGGCGTTGTACCAGACCTTCCCTACCGGATGATCGTTTTCCGTGACACTGGTAAATTCCGGGAAGGGCAGGAGCGATTGCTGCCGCGTGATGGTCGCGCCGTTGAGCGATGTTCCGGGAAGTAGGCCTTGAAAGGGATTGGGAACTTGCGCATTCAGGTAAGTGGCGCTTCCTCCCAGCGCGGTATTTCCCAGAGCCAGCTGAGCCGATGAAAGTGCGTTGATGGCCCGGCTGATCGGCTGGCCGACGCTTCTGGTTCCGGCGTAGGACACATCCAGGCTGATCCGGGCTGGGAGCTGACGTTGAAAGCCGAAGGAGAAGCTGGTTACGCGTCCGATTTGGCCGCTCGGGTCAGAGAAGGAAGGGGCTCCGCCGAGCAATGTTTTCAAGCCTGCGGTCGATCCCTGGGGGAGTGCGATTCCGCTGGGAAACGGATTGGCGAGCGCGGTCGCGGCCGTTTCGCCCCCGTTGTTGGTGGAGACAAAGGGCGTGACCTGGCTGAACCCATAATTGCTGGCGGTAGAAAATTGTGGGACAAAAAAGGTTCCGAACCCGCCACGCAGCACAGTGGTATTGGTCAGCCGGTATGCCGCCCCAACGCGCGGTTGAACATTGTTCCAATCTGTATTGAACGGCGAGCGGGAATTGCCGCCGGTCGCGACGAAACCAAGACCTCCATAAACCTGGTAGCCGGGGAACAGCGCTTGATTGATTTGCGAACTGATCGGGTTGACCGCGCTCGTCTGGAAACCGCGGTTCAGATAATTGTGCCGTTCGATCACAGGCACTTGGACTTCCCAGCGCACTCCTACGTTCACCGTGAGCTTGGTTGTGAGCTTGATGTCATCCTGCACCCATGGCGCCCAGTACTTCCAGCTGTAATCGGGGCTGGGAAGGTAATCCACTTCGCCCGTGGCCGCGTTGCCCAGAAGCATTGAGGCAATGGAGTTTCCGCTCAAGGAATCCGCAGTGGCATAGTTGCTTTGCGTAAAGCCCGGCGTTATGCCGAATGTACCTCCGCCGTAGGCGCCCTGGAAGGTTGAAAATCTTGTCCAACGATAGTCTAGCCCCGTCTTGATGGTGTGACGGCCGCGGACCAGGGTGAGTGTAGGAGCGAGGTTGATAGCCGTCGTGGGCGCCCACCAAATGTTACTGGAAGAGTTTCCCAGATACTGATAGCTGGTGGCGGTTATGTAGGGAAAACGCTGGGGCGCGGGTAGTTGCGCGGTAAGCGATTGCGGCCATCCGATCTCGGACGCATTGAAAGCCCCGTAGTTCTGCGGCTTGTAGTTCTGCACCCACCTGGTCAACGACGCGCGCGAGTCTAATATCGTATTTGGGTTCAGAATGGTGATCGAGTCGATGACAAAGTCATCGTTGATCTTGGTGCCGTAACGGTCGTCGGCTGCGTTTCCTGGAACCTCGTTCGAGTTTTGCGACAGAAGCTGATTGTTCCAGGCGAAGCGCGCGTAAACCTTCTCTTTTTCGCTGAAATTATGATCGATTCTGGCGATGGTGTTGTAGAAGTGGTACCAGGTGATGTTGGTCGCGGGAAAGAAATTGTTCTGCCAGGAAACTGGACCCTGCAGGTTGGTGTTGGGCAGAGGGTACGAGTTGGCGAGCGTTTGTCCAACCGGATCGATGCGGTTGGCCGGAATGACGTTTCCGGGAAACGGAGAACGCACCCAATTATTTCCTACCAGATGCCCCGACGCCGGATCGTAAATCGTTATGAGCTGCCCGGCGCTGTTGCGGGTTTGAGAAAAATCGCCGGTTCGCTCCAACTGGGTCGGAACCGAGATCACGGTAGACAGATTTATGTTCTGCAGGTAACCTTCCCAACCAACAAAAAAGAACGTGCGGTTCTTGCCGTTGTAGACCTTGGGAATCAATACCGGGCCGCCCACGGCCACGCCGAATTCGTCCAGGGTGGTGTCGCTGCGGGGATGGCCGGTTGCGTTGTTGGTCCAGGTGTTGGCGTTCAGGAACGGGCGCTCGAGAAATTCATAGGCGGTTCCGTGAAAGGTATTGGTGCCACTCTTGGTGACGATGCTGATGACGCCTCCGCCGTTCCGGCCGTATTGCGCGTCGTAGGGAGCGGTGATGACCTTGAACTCCTCAACTGCATCGACCAGGGGTACGTAGGCGATGCTGTTGACTGACTGATAGATCATGTCGTTGGGAGCGCCATCGAGAAGGTATTCGGTGCCGTAGGCAGCGCTCCCGTTGATCGACCAGGAGGAGTTACCCGAGTTGGAAAATGGGGTGAGATTGTAGCTTTGGCCGGTGTTGGTGACTCCAGGAGTCAACTCGGCGAGCACGATGGGGTTGCGGGTGGTGATCGGGAGTTCGGATAGGTTCCTTTGGCTGATCACCAGGCCACGATCGGCCTTCTCGGTTTCGAGCAAAGGGGCGCTCCCGGCAACTGTCACTGTCTGTGATTGGGCTCCCACGTTCAAGGTGAGATCGATGTTCGCTTCCTGACTTACGTTGAGTTGGATTCCCTCGCGAACAAGTTTTTGAAAACCGGCGGATTCCGCGGCCAGCTTGTAATTGCCGGGGTTGAGAAAGAAGAAGTGGTATTGGCCTACGTCGTTCGATTGCGTCTCGGAAGTGGTGTTTGTGTCGATATTCGTCAGCTGGAGAGTGACTCCGGCGATGGCCGCCTGGTTGTTGTCGGTGACGGTACCGCTCAGGGTGGCCCGGGTTTCCTGGGCTGTCGCAGTGAGCGAGGAAAGAAGAAACGACAACAGCATCAGGGCAAAAATGTGACGAGGAATCAAGGTGGTTCGCTCCTGGAAAAAGAATGCAATCGGCTTCCGTCGACGGGCGACAGTCAGGTTGTATGATTAGCTGCTTACCATTCTCGCCAGAAACAGCTTATACTCGCGCGAAATAACGAGTGTCAAGAAGTTTTTCAGGGGTGGCGCGGAGGCTGGGTTGAAAGAGGCATTTTTACCCCACTCAAGCCAAAAGCGGGGTTGAATGGGCTACCCCGACGGGGGTGAAGGAAGGAGGGTTGAGATTTAGTGGAGCACAAGTCTCTAAGTCTTCAGGAAATTCGAGAGTGCAACCGTCTCCCCCAAAGCCTGCCGGATGGCGGTCAGGAATTCGTGATTATCAGGCGGCTTCTGGAAGTAAGCTACCGCGCCGCCTTTGAGCGATCGCCTTTTGTTGTCCGCCGGATCCCGGGCGCTGAGCACGATGACGGGGATGGTCGAAAGTTCCGCCATGCTTCTTAGCCGTTCGAGCACCAGGAAACCGTCGCCCCCTGGAAGTCCGAGATCGAGGATGATCAGATCCGGTGTCTCCTTGCGCGCGACGGCTACGGCGCCAATCCCATCCGCTGCGGTCACTACGCTGTATTGGTTGGCCTTTAACCTCGGAGTCAAGCCCAGCAGAAGCTGTGGATCATCGTCGACGATGAGGATCTTCTTGCCGCTCATTTCGTTCGCTCCCTGTCCAAAAGATGCGCTTGAATGAATCGTTCAATTCGTGCTGTGACATCGTCGATCTGTTCCTCCCTGGGCTGACCAGGCACCAGGAACAGCA
>Ga0302324_100021801_pt1 | contig 12477 bp, 11 predicted proteins | sample Palsa_T0_1_FD_201949 | JGI IMG/M metagenome (GOLD analysis project Ga0302324, IMG submission 201949) | Peat permafrost microbial communities from Stordalen Mire near Abisko, Sweden - Palsa_T0_1 | ecosystem: Environmental > Terrestrial > Soil > Palsa > Peat permafrost | place: Sweden: Abisko...
GGTACAGAACAGCGACTTTGACTTGGTGCTGATGGACTGCCAGATGCCGGTGATGGACGGGTTTCAGGCCACGGCAGCCATACGCCAACTGCCGTTGGGACGCGGTGAGCGCCTGCCGATCGCCGCCGTTACCGCCAACGCACTGCAGGGTGACGAACAGAAGTGCCTCGACGCGGGCATGAACGATTTTCTGCCAAAACCATTCAAGCTGGCGCAACTACAGGCGCTACTGGCCCGATGGCTGCCGCGCGCCGGCGATGCGAGCAGTGCCCGTACCGCGCTCGAGTCCGCAGACGCGCAGGATAATTCAGTCGCAACCGGGACCGACGCCATCGATTTACAGGCCTTACAGATCGTTCGTGACCTCGATCCCGACGGCGGTATGGACCTTGTGAAGACAATCCTGCGCATCTTTATTGAGTCTGCGGGCGAGTCTGTGACGCGTGTGGAGAACGCGATTCTGGCGCGCGACGGCGGCCAGCTGGCCACTGTGGCCCACGCTTTGAAGTCCAGTTCCGCCAATGTCGGTGCCAAAACGCTGTCGGAATTTTATCGCCAGCTCGAGCAGCTCGGGCGCGAGGGACGTCTCGCGGACGCCCGCGAGCTGCTCATACAGGTCAGACCCGAACATCAACGGGCCGTCGCCCGCATGTATGAGATTCTGCAGGAGGCAGCATGACGACGGCGATCAAGACAATTTTGGTCGTCGATGACGATCTCACGGCGATTGCGCTGATGCGCGCGGCTTTGCAGAAGGCCGGCTTCGCTGTCAGCACGGCGCTCGACGGTACGGACGGCTTGCGGCAGTTTCGCGCCAAGCCGAGCGATATTGTGCTGCTGGATGTGGACATGCCAGGTATGAGCGGATATGAAGTCTGCGCGGCACTGCGTCTGGAGGCCGGTCCGCTGCTACCCATCGTCATGGTCACCGGCTTCGATGATTTTCGCTCGGTCGATGCGGCCTACGTCGCCGGTGCCACGGACTTCATAGCCAAACCGATCAATTGGACGCTGCTGGGTCATCGCGTGCGCTACCTGCTACGCGGTTATCAGACCGTGCTGGATCTGGGAACCGCGGAGGCCCGCAACACCGCACTGTTGGCAGCCCTGCCGGATCTACTGTTCGAGCTCGACATTGAGGGGCGCTACGTCCAATACCATGCGCCGGGCTCGCAATTGCAGCCCGCGGCGGGCGAGAATTTCATCGGCAAGACCGTAGAGGAAGTACTCTCGCCAGAAGCGGCGCGTGTGTGCCGCTCAGCGATACAGGAAGCGTACGAAACCGGCGTATCGATCGGCAAGCAGCTCGAATTGCAGCTGCCGAGCGGAACCGCCTGGGTCGAGCTGTCCGTATCCAGGCCCGTGGATTCGGCTCAAGCGCCGCACTTCATCATCCTCGCCCGCGACGTCACGGAACGTCGGGCAGCTGCCGACCAGATTCGACGGCTGGCGTATTACGATCAGCTCACGGGTCTGCCGAACCGTGAGCATTTCCGCAGTCGAGTCGCCACTGCGCTGGACGATGCTCGAACGAACAAGCGCCAATTGGCGTTGCTTTGCATCGATCTCGACAAATTCAAGCGCATCAACGATACCCTCGGCCACAGTGTCGGCGACGATTTACTGCGCATGACGGCGCTGCGACTGCGCGAGGCAGTGCGCCGCGGCGAACATGTGGAACCAGCGATCCCCGGCGGTACTGGCGAGGGGGATATTTCCCGGCTGGGAGGCGATGAGTTCATGTTCCTGATGCCGGGTATCGATGCTCCAGAGCAGGCCGGGATTGTCGCCACCCGGATTTTGTCTGCGATCATGCGGCCTATTGTGCTCGCACGGCACGAGGTCATGGTGACTCCCAGCATCGGCATCGCGGTGTATCCGAGCGATGGCGATGATTTCGAAACGCTATTCAAAAACGCCGATCTGGCGATGTATTTTGCCAAACGCCAGGGCCCCGGCACGTTCACGTTCTACAAACCTTCTATGAATGCGAATGCCTTAAAGCGCCTGACCATGGAGAACAAGTTGTCTGGGGCCATCGCCGCCAACGAACTCTCGCTGCGGTTTCAACCGCAGTTCGACTTGGCCACCGGTTTGATCGTCGGCATGGAGGCGCTGCTTCGCTGGAGCAACGCCGAACTCGGACAAGTACCGCCTTTAGATTTCATTCCAGTCGCAGAGGACACTGGCCTGATCCTGCCCATAGGCGAGTGGGTACTACGCGCTGCGTGCATGCAATCTAAAGCGTGGCGCGATGAAGGCCTTTCGGCCGTGCGCATTGCGGTGAACGTCTCCGGGTTGCAGCTGGCCCAACGCGGTTTCCCTGGGCTCGTTGCGGCCGTATTGCGCGACACGGGCTTGCCCCCTGCTACGCTGGAACTAGAGATTACTGAGAGCGTGATCATGGCGAGCGAGGACTGGACCAGGCAGGTACTCGGGGAGCTCAAAGCGATTGGGGTCCAGATCTCCATCGATGATTTCGGCACTGGCTACTCGAGTCTCGGCCGGCTACGGGAGTTTCCAATCGATCGACTGAAGATCGACGGATCATTCATCCGGCGCGTTCAGAGCAATGGCGAGGATCGGGTCATTGCCGCGACTATCATTGCGATGGCGAAGACGCTCAAGCTGGAAGTGGTAGCGGAAGGCGTGGAGGACCTCGCACAGCTGCTGTTCCTGCAGGAAGAGAGCTGCACATTGGCGCAGGGGTTTTTCCTGAGTGTGCCGCTGACCGCCGCGGAATCCGGCCAGCTTCTGCGGCGCCTCGCCCGCGACTTTGATGGCAGCCGCACCGAGCGTCTTAGGCAAGTGCGTGTCTAAAGGCGCTTGCCGGTGCGCGAATCAGGGTGCCACGTGGACCCAGCCGGCTTCGACCTTCGTCGCATAGGTGCGAATCGATTCAGTCCGGATTTGCTTCATCAATTCGTCAACGCGCTGCAGGAATGCGCCGAGTAGCGGCGGAACGGTCTCGCTAGCGTCCCCGGGAACCGGGCCACACAGGGCTTGACCGCTCGTAATGTTGAACTGGGCGCAGTGCATCGGGCAGGTAACGATTTCACCGTCGAGTGTGCCCAATTCCAGGGGCGCATTCATGTGTCCGCAGCGTCGCGCAATTGCATAGTAGCTGCCCTGCGAATTGCAAATGACGATCTCACGCCCATCAAGTTCGACCGCTTTCATCCCGCCGGGTGCGACTTCATCGACCCGTATGGCTGGGACAAAGGTGTCACTCACGGTCGCACGTCACTTGCCGGCAGCTGAGGCAGGCTGTCCGGGTCAGTGACATCCTTGTGCACGAACAGACCGCACCAACAACGTTTCATGGAATCGAAATACTGCCGGTTGAAGGGAATACATGGGCACACGATGCGCATATCGCGAGCGCGATCGTTCCGCAGCGGTTGGCAAGGGCAAAAAGGAATGCCGTGTTTTCTCTCCAGCATGACTTCCTGCTCGAGCAGAAAATCCTTCAACTCCACATCGGGCGTGAATTTAAAGCCCAGCGGAGCGACGATCTTGTCGAAAAAATACTGCAGCGCCTTTTTTCTTGATTCAGTTTCCATTCAACCCTTCCCTCATCAGTTCAGCGCTTTCGCATAAGCCTCTGGCTGATATCCCACGATGACCTGCTCGCCGATCTTGGCGTAGGGAAAGCCAGTGGCGCCAGCGGCGTCGAGTTCCTTCAAGATCTTTGCCTGCGTCGCCTTATCGGCCAGATCGAAATCGGTGTCGGTAACCGGCACATGGCGATCGGCGAAGAACTTCTTCGCCTTGTGGCACCAGGGGCAGGTTGAGAGGGTATACAAAGTGACTTGTTTCATGCTGTCTCCTTTGCGTCGAGGCTCACGCACAGTTTGCCGGCCTCGATTTTGGTGGGGTATACCGATAGCCCCAGTTCCGGCGCGTCCAGAAATCTGCCTGTCCGTATATCGAAACGCCAGTCATGGCATGGACACACGATCGTGTAGCCATCCAGTGTACCCATAAACAACGGGCACGCCATATGCGCGCAGAGGCCCGAAATCGCGTAGACCGCGCCGCCAACCCGCGCCAGAAGCACATTCACCCCTTGCGGATAGACCGGCAGCGTATGACCTTCTGCCAGCGCGACATCATCCAGTACCTGCACCCAGTGGGGCGAGCTCATACTGGGCCTAAGGCTCGCTCCGCCAGTGCCAGCAGTTGCGGTGTCGTAGCGGCGGACAGATCAGCCCCGATCTCAAGCACGATGCGTTTATACGTTTCGCTGTGATGCGTGCGCAAGTATTCAGAGAGATGCTCGGCCGCATTGCTTTTCCCGGTTCCATGCCCGACCACAACAATTCTGCCGCCAGCAGCGAGCGCATCGCCGATGCGCTCATAAAAGCCAGCGTCCTCCGGGGCCCGCTGGCCCTGCTCGCGAGATTGATCCTTGTGAGTCAGGTGATGCAGGAAATGATGCGGATCGTAGGGTGTGATCTGCCGCTTGGAAGCATCCTCGGGCGCCGAATCGATGCGGTATATCTTCGCGCCATGATGATCCAGCACCACCATGAGCGTGAGCGGCGGCGACTCGGGACGAGCGGCCGCCTGGGACGGCGCGCCAGCTGACCAGCCCGCACGCTGTAAGAAATGCCGCAGGTCCACCACCTCAGTACTGGTGAGTTCCTTGCCGTGCGGCTTGTGCATCAGATAATGCTGCCCGCCAACCTCGATGCTGAACTTGTTGTTGCTCTTCTCCTCTGCGGTCCCTATTTTCTCGATCAGCGAAATGACATCCATCCACTCGAGATTGTGCGCTGGTGGATGCCGGAACAGGGCGTCGAGCGTTCGCAGGTGCGCCCCGTGCAGAGCCGTGCGCCCAGGCGGAGCGGCGTTTTGCCCGCCGCCACTTTCAGTGGTTTTCATTTTTGCGGTTGCCTTGCGGATGAGCCCCTAGAGCGTGCCACGACGTCTCCGAAAGCTCTATGCCGTAGTGCTTTGCTGCCTTCTGAATGTTCGCAAATGCCAAAGCACGATCGGCGTCGGTGACGTCAATGACCTGATCGAATCGCGCGACGGCGTTGCGCACGTGCCGAGCATCGGTCAGCGGTTCTTTACGCTGCTTCGGAAAAGCGAAGACGGAATCGGGCAAGTCGCTTTGCGTCGTAAGTTGCCCGTGTTTCTCGTGAGGTTCCCAAGTCGCTTTCATTGAGGTCTCCTTGTCGGGGCCCGCTGATGAGGCGTTGACGGTGGTGGCTGAGTGCGTCAGGGCAGTTCCCGGATCCGGACATTGCGGATCGCGAGGGAGCCAGGATGATCTCCCTGTATCCCGATGTAACCCTCTTTGGCCAGACCGTAATGCGGATAGGCCGCAAATTTGGACTGCGCCACCTTGGCGCGCCAGTCCGAACTGCCTAGCTCGTAGACGACGACGCGCGTACCGTTCAACCAGTGCTCGACGTGCGAACCATTGACGATGATGCGGGTCGTGTTCCACTCACCAAACGGCTTGACGATCCCTGCCGGCACAGCATAGAGCTCATAGGCGGACGCGGCCGCGGTGACGCGCTTTGCGCCGTCTGGCGCGTTGGCGTCGTCGAGTAGCTGGTACTCCGGGGCGCTCCAGTAAATGTGATTGTATTCGTGAGTGCCACGGTAGAAGACGCCGCTGTTGCCGGCCCTACCGATCTTCCACTCCAGCTGCAGCTCAACGTTTCCATAGAGCTTCTGGCTGATGAGGTCGTCTACCGGGCCGTCCTTCGATAGCACTCCATTCGCTATCGTCCAGCCTTTGGGCAGTTGCCCCGGCGAAGACCACCCCTGCCACACCGGCTCCTCACCCGACGGCGTTTGGGCCTGCGCTGCGCTGATCACCAACGTCAGGGCTGCGGCCGCGATACCGAGCAGTGTTGAATGTAAGTACGAGCTCCTGGTTTTTCTGTTCACGGCAACTCCGACGGCCAAGTTAGGTTAGTCACTGGTCGAGGCCTAATTTTCTGATCAACTCCGGTGGCGGTCCTTCGAAACTGGCTAGCGCCACGTTGCCGATGTACCCGAGGTCCTTCCGCCCTACCGGCGTCGAATAGAACCCAGCCGCGGTCAGGACGAGGAAGCGCGCGAAGAACCGAGCCGCCTCGCGATCCGCAAGCGCGGCGCGATCGTAATCGCAGATCCGATCGCAGATGCGAGCTCGGTTTGCCTCTTCGAGGTCGGCAAAGCTCTGTTTAAAGTCGCGCCGCGCCTCAGCGTCGATCCACTCGAGACCTTGTCGAACAAGTGGTCGATCTCGTAGCTGCTCAGGGTAAGGCGCACTGACCCACTCGTCGATGAACGCGACCACGCCGACTTCGGAGGCGCTCGGTGATGCGTGATCCGCGGGAATGAGCGTATCGCACAGTACCGTCGCGGTTCGCTTTTCGGCTTCGCTGAGGAGCAACGGCCAGAGTTGGCCCGATTGATACGGTGCCATCAGCGGCGGGTCGACGCCATAGCCCGGCGTCGGCACCGCACTTACAGTCGTGGAGCCGGTAGCAGTCCTCATCAGGGCTGGCACCGATGCACTCGCCGCCAGCATCCACTGGAGAGTTGTGCGGCGATCCACTACAGCTCTCTCCGGCGCAGGCGTTGCAGAATGTGATCGGCGGTGCGCCAAGCCAGTGCCATGATCGTGAGGGTCGGATTCTTGTCGGCGTTGGAGACAAACACAGCGCCGTCGGAGACAAAGAGATTGCTGACGTCCCACGTCTGGCCCCAGGAATTGGTCACTGAGGTCTTCGGGTCGCTGCCCATGCGCGCACCGCCGACCTCGTGAATGATCGAGCCCCCGGGGGAAATAGCCGCCTCGCCGCGCGTCTCGACCTTGCCGAGCACGCGACCGCCCATAGCCTGGATGATGGCGGCAAAGGTGTTCTGCATGTGCACCGCTTGGCGACGTTCATGCTCGGACCACGCCCAGTGGAAACGCAGCACCGGGATGCCCCACTTGTCCCGAACCGTCGGATCGATCTCGCAATAGGATTTCTCATTTGGGATCATCTCGCCCCGACCTGCAAAATGCACGAACGAGCCGTAGTAGCGTCGAGCCTCCTGCTTGAATCGCTGCCCGTAGCTGCCCGCGGAAACTGCACCGAGATCGACCGCGGTGTCCACGTCCGGCATTCGTCTGCCGCCGCCAAACTCGATGTGATAACCGCGCGCAAAACCGAGGCCGCCCGCGAGCTGCTCCTTATAGAGCCACCATGGAACGTACATGTGGCCGCCGGAGGCACCATCCTCATTGATCGGGGGCAGACTCTCGAGCAGTGGCACCTGACCGCTCACACTGCTGCCGACGGTATCCATGAGATATCTGCCCACCGTGCCGCTGGAGTTCGCGAGTCCATTGGGAAACTGTGGGCTCTTCGAGTTCAGCAATAGGCGAGCCGTCTCGCAGGCGCTTGCCGCCAGCACGACCACGCGCGCATTCGCCCGGCGCTGCTGGCCCGTCTTCCGATCGACGAACAGCACTCCGGTTGCTCGCCCGTTCGGCGCCAGCGTGATCTCGTGCACCATGGCATCGGTGACGATGTCCAGCTTGCCGGTACGCAGCGCGGGTGGCAGATGGACCGTGGGAGATTGATAGTTCGCGCGAATCGCACATCCGCGGCCGCAGGGTGTGGCCCAGATGCACGCTGCACGTTGCTTCATGTCCTCGCTGAGGATGCGCTGCGCCGTCTCATCTCCAGGGTGTAGCAACCGGGGCGAGCGCGCAACATCGAGCGATTGCGTGAGGACCGCGCGATGGCCGGCGATGACCGGTATGCCCAACGTGGCCGCACGCTTGGCGACCAGGAGGTCGCTGATCAGCGGCTTGGGTGGTGGCAAAAGGCACCCCGGCGGAGAATCAGGTGTATTTTCTAAATGCTCATTGGAACCGTACACCCCCACGAGGCGCTCGACCTTGTCGTAGTAGGGCGCCACGTCTTCGTAAGCAATGGGCCAGTCAACGCCAAGGCCATCGCGGCTTCGGGGCTTGAAGTCGTATGGACCATCGCGCAGCGAGATGCGTCCCCAGTGGTTTGTGCGTCCTCCGAGCATTCTGGCGCGCCACCAGTCAAAACGCCCCGTGTCCTCCTGCGAGGTCTGCACATAGGGCTCGCCCGGGACGGTCCAACCCCCACCCGCCGTGGCGTCGTAGAAGCCGAACGGCTTATCCGGCGTGCTCACTCCCCCAAGCGGCGCCATGTCAGGGGTCTGAAACATTGGAGTCTCACGCAGCGGATCGTATCGGCGTCCTGCCTCGAGCATCAAAACGCTGGCTCCCGCCATGCTCAGCGTATAGGCCGACTGGCCGCCTCCGGCACCGGAGCCGACCACAATCGCATCGTAGGTGCGGGATAATGAGTCGGACGAAATGAAGGCCATGCGCAGCGCTCACCGGCTTGTCAGGCAGCGCAATGGTACCGCACTAGTGGGGCGGCTGCGCACGCGCGCGATCGGCATCGGAACAGCGCTTCAGCTGCTGCGCGGCGGGCGCAGGCACGGTGCGCAGTGGGCAGTGATCTTGTCGCACTAATCCGACACCGGCGAATCGAATACATCTACAGTAACTGTGACTGACTAGCGTGAGAGGCCCAGAGTGGCTTGTTAAAGTGCACGAGTAGTCCATCCCAGCGGGTACGCCAGGCAATCTCACCGCCGGCGGGAGTTGCACTTGATTCCACGTAGTTTATTCGAAGCCGCGCTATCGGCGCTGCTGCTGCTTGTTGTCCCTGTGAGTCAGGCCGCCACGGCTTCACAGCCAAACCCGCCGGTTCAGGTATGCGTCAACAATAGTTGTGTGACGACAAGTACAGCGGGCGGCAAGATCAAGTGGCATCCAGGGCACTACATGGCCTCTTACACCGTGCTTGGGCCGGGCGAGACCATCTCTACGATACAAGGTGAGTTGAACGATCTGACTACTTCCGTGAAGACCCTGGGGTTGCCGATCAAAGGCTACCGCGTGCTCCTGGAGTGGTCGGCTGTCACCGACACCGTCCAAGGCTCCTATAACTGGGCGCTACTCGACTCTATCGTTGCCTACTGCGCAAACCTCGGCGTTCAGGTCGTTGTCACTCTTTTGCCGGGGTCATTTAACACCGGTCATCTCACTTCCGCTCCAGGATCCTGGATCGGTGTGCCAACCTACATTCTCAATAACCCGCAATACGGACCTTCCCCAGTCTCGGGTAGTTACGGCTGGTGGGGAACCGCTCCTAATCAAACGAGCAACGTCGGGCCGGGCATAGCGGCGATGTGGCGCACGCCAGGAGAGTACGGCGGCACCGCGTCTGTCGCCACTGAGTATGCGAACACTCTGGCGGCCATCGGGGCACGCTATAACGGCAACGCGAACTACGAAGCCACGATGGTACCTGAAGACGCGTGGATGAGTTCGGTTACAGAATTCGCCCCGGGATCTGACTACAACTCGACGACTATGATTGCCAACTTGAAGACCGTCCTTACCGCTGCGGTGAATTCGCACCCGAATACCTCGGTCATCATGGAGAACACGTGGCTGAATACCTCGGACGCTGCGGAAGAGTTCGAGCAGTGGATGATGGCGAACCGCGTGGCAGCGGGCGCGGCCGACACGGTAGGCCAAACGGCGTTCACTCCTGGTCAGAACGGACAACCCACTGGTTATCTCAACCCCACTACTGCGCTCGGATTGGCATGGGGACTAGAGGCCTACTTAGGGGTCACTACGCAGAACGGTGGAACCTGGGCGTATCCGGGTCCCGGCACAAGCTATCGGGAACAAGGTTATCGAGCGATGCTCGACATCGAAGCGCAAGAGCTGATCGGTCACTACTACAACGGCTGGACGACGCCAGAAGGCGGCTTGAACGGTACGATCACAGGCACCAATATGGATGGTTTTACGCCGCTGGATTTTATTCAAGCGGCCAATCAAACCTATGGGGCCTCACACCTGTTCTGGACGCACTTCTTCGGCACTGAGCAATTTGGGAGCCCAAGCTTCGCCTGTCCGACTGGCACGAAGTGGAGCAACCTTCAGTACACGCTCGCCGCCAACCCGCTGACCACGACCGGCTACCCGAGTAATTATCCGTAAGCGGTGGCCGGGCGGATGGTAGGCGCGAGACATGCCAACTGGCGGCGCAAAGCGTCGTCCCACAGCTGAGCCCAACTAGACCTACGTCATCGCAAGACCTACGTCTTCGCAAGACACTGCGTCGAGCTCGCTAGCCTCCCCGCCGACAAGCATCAAGGTATTGGCCTATGGCGCGGTCGTCCATGGCCATTAGGCTATGCGTGCCCATTCCGGGCTTCCTTCCGGGGTAAACATGACTAGCCTGATTTCGTCCGGCTCCGCTGCGAGTGGGCAATATCCCTTCGAGTCCACACAAGCCAATTTGCCTCCGGAGCTGGACGACGAGGTCGGCAATCAGCTGAATGGCCGCGTGGTAGTCGTATCACCGCATTTGGACGATGCGATCCTGTCTTTGGGCTCTACGATACTCGGTGCGGTGAATGCAGGAGCAAAGGTCGAAGTACTCACCGTATTCGCCGACGTGGCATCTTCTGACGCGCCGGCCAGTGACTGGGATCGACAATGTGGGTTTTTGACGGAGGGACAGGCCGCCAACGGGCGTCGCGAAGAGGATCGCCGCGCGTGCTCAATCCTGGGGGCGGAGCCACGCTGGCTGAATTTCGGATCGGAGTGTTACCAGAGACGTGGAAGCGATGACGATATCTGGGCGGCGGTGACATCCGCCATCCGCGGCGCAGACACAGTGCTCATTCCCGGCTTTCCATTGGTACACTCGGACCACGCTTATTTGACCAAGCTATTGCTCAGCAAAGGATTGAATGGTCACCGAGTCGCCCTTTATTTAGAGCAACCATATGCGTTCGCACTAAAGAAGGCCCCAGGTAGTTCCGCGGTGGCACCGGCGCTTGAGCTGGTTATTACAAGGTCTTTGGCGTGGACACACATGCGCACACCTCGAAAAGATCGCCGAGCAAAGGCGCGAGCGGTGCGCTCCTACCGGTCTCAGCTTTTTCATCTTGGGTTACGGAACCTGGGACTTCAGAGAATGCTGTGGCGCGAAGCGGCGCACGGAGGCGAAGCAATTGCCTGGTTGGGTGGCGGATGGTAGGCGCGAGTGGGATCGAACCACCGACCACCACCATGTCAAGGTGGTGCTCTACCACTGAGCTACGCGCCTGCAATTCGGGGCCGGAACGATAACCGAGCGCGCCGGTCACCACAACATCCTATCAGGCACCCTTGCGCACCCTCGGCGCGACGACATCACCCGGCGCACCTGAGAGGCCCGCCCCAGCCTTTGCCGGCATATCATACGAAGTCGCCACGCCTGCAGCGAGATCGAGCGTTCGCAGCTGCTCGATCTGATCGCGTAGCGAAGCGGCCTGCTCGAATTCCAAGTTGCGCGCGCGACGATACATGTCAGTCTCGAGGCGCTTGATTTCGCGCGCGAGGTCCGCGCTGCTGCGAAACCTGCCCGACCCGCCCTGCGTGGCCTCCTCGTCGCGCACGCGGCGTGCCGCCGCACGCCGAGCGGAGGGCCCACCGGTGTGCGCTCCTTCCATGATATCGGCAACCGGCTTCACAATCGTGCGCGGCGTGATGTCGTGCAGCGCATTGAACTCGAGCTGTTTGGCGCGCCGGCGCCCGGTCTCAGCCATGGCCCGCTGCATCGAGCCGGTTATCGTGTCAGCGTAGAGAATCGCGCGGCCATGCAGGTTGCGCGCAGCGCGGCCCATGGTCTGGATCAGCGAGCCCTCGGAACGCAGAAAGCCTTCCTTGTCGGCATCCAGGATTGCCACCAGAGCGACCTCGGGCATATCCAATCCTTCCCGCAACAGATTGATGCCCACGAGCACGTCAAAGCGCCCCAGACGCAGGTCGCGGATGATCTCCACGCGCTCGACGGTCTCGATATCCGCATGCAGGTAGCGCACTTTGACGCCATGTTCGCGCAGGTAATCGGTCAGATCCTCAGCCATGCGCTTGGTCAATGTTGTGATCAGCACGCGCTGATTGAGCGGCACGCAGCGGTGAATCTCCGACAGCACGTCATCGACCTGCGTGCGCACCGGCCGCACCTCGACCTCGGGATCCACCAGTCCGGTGGGCCGCACCAGCTGCTCGACGACCTGCGAGGATTTGCGCGCTTCATAAGGACCGGGCGTCGCCGATACGAAGATCATTTGAGGCGCAAGGCGCTCCCATTCCTCGAATTTGAGCGGCCGGTTATCGAGCGCAGAGGGTAAGCGAAACCCGTACTCCACCAACGTTTCCTTGCGCGAGCGATCACCGCGGTACATCGCTCCAAGCTGCGGAATCGTCTGATGGCTCTCATCGACCACGAGCAGTGCATTGGGCGGCAGATAGTCGTACAGGCATGGCGGCGGCTCGCCCGCTTCGCGGCCCGACAGATAACGAGAGTAATTCTCAATGCCCGAGCAATAGCCGACCTCTTTGATCATCTCGAGGTCGAA
>Ga0302324_100021804_pt1 | contig 12477 bp, 8 predicted proteins | sample Palsa_T0_1_FD_201949 | JGI IMG/M metagenome (GOLD analysis project Ga0302324, IMG submission 201949) | Peat permafrost microbial communities from Stordalen Mire near Abisko, Sweden - Palsa_T0_1 | ecosystem: Environmental > Terrestrial > Soil > Palsa > Peat permafrost | place: Sweden: Abisko...
AAGCGCAGCAGAATATTGGGCAGTTTGTTTCGGCCCGGATGATCGACTATTTCACGAGCGGAAATTCCTTGCTGAGCGTGAATCTGCCGCAGTGTCATCTCGACTATGAGCCGGGATCACACCGCCTGACCCATATGCACCACAATGTGCCGGGAATCCTGCGGGCAATCAACGACATTTTGGCGGATCGCGAAATTAATATTGAGCGGCAGGTGCTGGATACGCGAGGGCCGCTCGGATATGCAATTTACGATATCAATCGCGATTGCGATGCGGCGTTGCTTGGGAAACTCAGAGCGGTTCCGCATACGATTCGGGTGCGCGTTCCGGGCGAGTGCGAGTAGAGGGTCCGGCGACCCCGGTGATCGCAGCAAAAGAGCTTCACCACAGGGGACAATGGGGCTCACCAACGACGGGCGGTCGCAGTTGCAGCCGTTACGCGGTCAGTCGGTGGCTGACGCAACTGCGCTCTTGGGTGGAATTGTCGTTTGCCGGGATTCGGAGCGACGCTCGGAGGTCTCCTCGACATTCGGCCCCACCGTCATGATCGGAGAGGACGGGATGCCGTTGATGTAGATGGTGGGGGCGACGCTTCCGCCGCGAACCGTATCCCCTTCGGCCAGGAGACCTACTGCACGATTTCTTCCCGCGCCTTTGGCTTGGTAGAGGGCAAAGTCAGATAATGTCAGCACCTGCTCGTGCGGCACGAGCTTGGGGTCGGTCTCCGTCCACGGAAAAACCGCCCAGCCGACGGAACAGGTAATGCGCAGATCCTCTGGCATTCCTTCCATGCGAATAGGACTGCATGCGACCGAAGTGAGCAGGCGATTGGCAAGAATGTGGGCTTCTTTACGGTCGGTATAGCGCGACAGGAGGAGGAATTCTTCGCCGCCCCAGCGGATCACGGCATCCGAAAGGCGAGCCGCACTGCTGATTCGCCGCGCGATCTCGATCAGCACCTGATCTCCGATTTTGTGCCCGAACTGATCGTTGACCTTCTTGAAGTGGTCAATATCGATGAGATAGAAAACCAAATCACGATTGCGAATTTCGGTCGATGGTTTGCTGACAAATGAGCGCAGGATCTGCTGCACGTCGGCTTTGATTGAATTAACAAAAAAGCGCCGGTTGCGAATGCCGGTAAGCGGATCGGTCAGCGAAGCGTCGAGCAATTCATGATTGGCGTTGGCCAGTTCCTTCTCGAGACGAGCCTGTTTCACTCTGCCGACAAATGCGAAAATGACCACCGCGCCCAGGGACAGCATGATACGGAATTGAGACACCGAAGCGGGCAGATTGCGGTCGAGCAGAGACCAGGCCGCGAGCAGCGGCAGAATCATAATAATCGGAGAGGCCAGACGCGAAGCCCAGCGCCAGTAGCGTTCACTGTCTGGATCGCCATGTTCGGAAATGGGTTCCAGATGGTAGGCCATCAAGCCGGCAAACGTCATGCCGCCAATGCAGACCGCGCCGATGACGTCATACCAACTGCCGGTAAAGTAGACTCCGCTTTGGGCAAGCGTATCCACGAAATATTCCCCGATGGTGTCGACTGCGACAATGCCCGTGAGCAGCAGGTAAAAATGCCGCCATCGGCCCGAACTGCAGAGCCAGCCATGGAGAACGATCGAAAGCAGGATCATGTCCTCGGCCAGGGCGAGATACTTGTACGCGGGCGCATAGGACTGGGGCTCGGGGGCGACGTACTGCCACGGGATCACGAGAAACAAGTAAAGGTACAGACCCCATAACAGGAGCAGGAGCATATCCAGCGTTCCCAGGCGCTGATGCCGTTGCGTCGGTTCCACATGAGGCCGCAATGCAAAGGCCAGAATGAGGGCAGTCCAGGCGAGATAAATACCAGCGTCCCCCAGACTCATGGCGGGCGTTTGCTTGACCACCAGTTCGTAATGCATCGACAAAACCTGGCTGCAAGATTCGATGGCGTAACCGGCGCCCAGGAGAATCCACACGAGGCGCTGCCGGCGGCCGCTGCTGAACGCGTTCCTGGAAAAGGCAAGCGATGCAGAGAGCAGCAAAACAAGGGTGATCCAATCGGTTATCGCGGCGAGCAGATAGGACTTCGGCAGCAGCATGGAAGCGGCCACCTGCGCCATGGCCAGGCAGACAACGGTCCACGCCCAAATCTTCGAGCTTGATCGAAGACGCACTAATTCCTCATCCTGAATTGGATTAAAACGTCTTTTTCGGGAGAACCCAAGTGACCGAAGTAATGATAAAAAATATAAATTAGAGACTCAAGGGTCGGCGTCTTGGCCATGCGAGCGGGCCCGCTCGAGACGATCCTGTATGGCTTCCCACTCAGGCGTGCCGGGGGGAACGTCGACCGCAATCCAGTCGTAATTACCAGCATCCGCCTGGTGGAGAGCGTGGTAAAACGCTGCTGCGTAATCGGCCGCTGAGTGCGGCATCTGATGGATCGTGACCCCCGCGCGGCTGGGCGGATGCCTGTGCTGCAGGTAAATGCCCTTTCCCTTTTCGGGCAATTTTCCATTGCTCGCTAAATATAAAGTAGTGCTTGGGCTGTAGTGACGCCGATGCATTCCGGGCGAGGGATGAGCTCCGGATTGGACTTTCGGCGCGGAAGCTATCGGCCCGACTATCGCTTCGAGTTCGGTTCGTGAAACTGCGCCGGGGCGAAGCAGAGTCGGCCTCGACTCGGTGAGCGAAAGTACGGTGGATTCAATGCCCACCTGGCACCGTCCACCGTCGAGAACGAAATCTACATCGTCGCCAAGACCGCGGCGCACGTGATCGGCGGTTGCCGGAGAAAGTTGCGTGAAGCGGTTGGCGCTAGGTGCGGCGAGTGGAACGCCAGCCGCTCCTATGAGCGCAAGCGCGATCGGATGCGCCGGCATACGCACGGCGACCGTCGCCGAGCCAGCCGTGGCGATTGCGGGAATCAGGTATTTTTCGGGCTGCACTTGCAGTTGCTTTTCGAGGACGAGCGTGAGCGGGCCCGGCCAGAATCGTTCGGCCAGGCGGTCCGCAAGTTCCGGCCAGTGCGCGACCAGCGACTTCGCCATCGCGATCGATGCCACGTGAACAATGAGGGGACTCGTGGCCGGCCGTCCCTTGACCGCATAGATTCGCGCTACAGCCTCCGCATCGAGCGCGTTGGCGCCCAGGCCGTAGACGGTTTCCGTGGGGAAAGCCACGAGGCGCCCCGCACGAAGAAGGCGTGCGGCGTGTTCGATCTCGCCCGAAACGGCGGCCGGAAGCATAGCTGATTGTAGATTGCAGAAGCCAAATCCGGATTGCTGATTGCTGAATTGGCCGTTCCACGCGAACCCAGAACTGCTACTGCATCCGGCAAGTTTGCAAACTACTTCTTATCGTCCTTCTTCTCTTGCTCTTCGACGACCAGGTTGTTGGTTACTGAGAATACGCCTGGAAGCCTGTTCACCTGTATGCCGGCAATTTGTTTATCCATGGCGCGGGCGACTACACCCTCGAGGGTGATATTCCCATTCTTGACGATAATGTGGATCGGGGGAACGGCCCTCACCTGATACTGGCTCAGGACTTCGTTTCCATAGATAGCGCGATAGGCAGCGCGGCGGATTTGGTCGTCCATGATCGAGGTGGGCAGAACCTCAATGCTATTGACAACTCTTTCCACTCCTTCAATGCGTTTGACGGCCCTCTCCGCATCGGACTTCAGAACCGGGTTGGCGACTTGACCGAGTAGGGTCACGGTACCATCCGGGTCAACTTTATAAGCGAGGTTGTCGAAGACACCGTAATAGGGAAGCATCACAAGCTCATGGCGGACTTCCTTGTAGATGCGGTCGAGACTCTTTTGATCAACTGCGCCAGATGGCTGATTGTTTCCCGTGGCGGAACTGGCTGGAACCACCAGCGAGAAAAATAGTGGAATAGCAAAAACTGTGAACAGCGATTTTTTCATGGACCGGACCCCACGCAACGTTTTTTACGACAGGGCGAGAGACTTGATGCGCACCCCACATTCGGACGCGATAGTGACCCCGGAAGTTGCTTTTTTTCTTGGAGTGGGGGTGGGGTGACGGGGCTTCGCACCGTCGAGAGCGGCGCCGCCCCGCCAAATCCACGAAGCCGGCCCAAGGCAACCCTGGACGGGGCAAAGCCCAGTCTCCACTGTTGTTTAGGCGGGTTTTGGTTTGCGGCGCTCGCGGAAGCCTTCGATCAACAGGTAGAGCACGGGAATAAAGAACAGATTCAAAATCGTGCTCATAATCATGCCCCCGAAAACGGTCGTCCCCACGGAATGACGGCCGTTTTCTCCGGCGCCGGTGGCGGTGACCAGAGGAACAACGCCGAGGATGAAGGCGAACGACGTCATAAGAATCGGGCGCAGCCGGATGCGCGCAGCTTCGACGGCCGCATCGAGGATCGTCATGCCGCGTTGGCGCAACTGCTCGGCAAATTCCACAATGAGGATGGCGTTCTTCGAGGCCAGGCCCACCAGCATGACGAGCCCCACCTGGCAGTAAACATCGTTCTGCTGGCCACGGAGCCATTGCGCGCCGAGAGCGCCGAGTAAGGCCATGGGCACGGCGAGCAGAATAATAAACGGGAGCACAAAACTTTCATACTGCGCTGACAGGGTCAAATAGACGACCAGCGTTCCGAGGCCGAAGAGGAGGACCGTGGTCGAACCGGACGCAAGCTCTTCAAGCGAGATTCCCGACCATTCGTAGGTGTAGCCCTGGGGCAATATCTTTGCCGAAAGCTGCTGCATGGCATCGATGGCCTGTCCGGAGCTAAAACCGGGGGCCGCGGAACCGTCGATTTCCGCCGAGCGGAACAGGTTGTAGTGATTGATAACTTGCGGCGCGGGGGCCTGCGTGATGCTTACCAGGTTCCCGAGAGGCACCATGGCGCCGGAGTCGGAACGGACGTAATACTGGCCGATGTCCTGCGGATGCGAACGGAATTGCTTGTCGGCCTGCACGTACACGCGATAAGACCGGTTATTGAAATCGAAATCGTTGATGTAGGCCGAGCCCATGTAGACGCTGAGGGTGTCGGTGATCTGGCTGAGCGGAATGTGAAGGCTCTTCGCTTTTTCGCGATCGATGGTGACAACATATTGCGGATCGTTGGCGGTATAGGTGGTGAATAGGCCAGCGAGATCTTTTTCTTTGCGCCCGTAGCTGGCGCGAATGAGCTCATGAGTGGTGTTATCGAGATCCTGCAGGGTGTGATTGCCTTGATCCAGCAGCTCATACTGAAATCCACCGAACTGGCCGAGGCCTTGCACGGCAGGCGGTTCGAAGGGGATAACAATGGCGCCGGAGATTCCAAACAAAGGGCCGCGCAGCCGGTTGATGATTGAGGCGGCGGTATGTTCCTCGCCTTTACGCTTGGCGTAGGGTTGAAGAGGCAGAAACACGAGGCCGGCGTTCGGAGTTGCGCCTCCGAAGCTGAAACCCGCAATGGCAAAGGTGCCGCGGACTTCAGGGATGTTTTTGGTGATGGCAGAAACCTGCCGGCCGATTTGCCTCGTATAGTCGAGCGAAGCTCCGGTGGGAGCCTGGATCGCCACGATCAGATAGCCCTGATCTTCGTTGGGAACGAAGCCCTGGGGCACATGCTTGAAGACAAAGTAGGCGAGACCGAGTCCGGCGGCAAACAGGATCAGCGCGAGGACCTCGAAGCGCAAGAACCCGCGGAGAGCGCGCACGTAACCTCTGTTGATGGCGTCGAGACCGCGGTCAACCTGTCTGAAAAACCAGCTCTTTTCTTTGTGTTCGATGCGGCCGAGCAGCAGCGCTGCGAGCGCAGGCGCGAGGGTCAGAGCGTTGAAGGCGGAGATGGCAATGGAGAAGGCGATGGTGAGCGCGAACTGGCGGAAGAGGATGCCGGTGGTGCCGGGAAAAAATGCAACCGGCACGAATACGGCAACGAGTACGAGCGAGGTGGCGATGACGGCACCGGTGACCTCTCGCATGGCGGCGGAGGCGGCTTTGGCGGCGCTGGACTCGCCCTCTTGCAGATGGCGCTCGATATTTTCAATCACGACAATCACATCGTCGACAACCAGCCCCGTGGCCAGAGTGATACCGAAAAGCGTGAGCGTGTTGATCGAGAAGCCAAGCAGCTTGACGAAAGCGAAGGTACCGATGAGAGAAACTGGAGTGGCGATGAAGTGAATGATCGTCGTCCTCCAGTCGCCAAGAAAAACGTAGATCACCAGGATGACCAGCAGAATCGCGGAACCTACCGTAACAACTACGTCGCGGATCGATTCGCCGACCGCATCGGTCGTGTCGAAAGCGATCTCATACTTCATGCCGGGAGGAAAACGTTTTGACAGGCGATCAAGCTCTGCGACGCATTTTCGGTGGACATCGAGAGCGTTGGCAGTGGAGAGTTGGGTGACGGCGATGCCCACCGCGTCGCGGCCGTTGTAATCCAGGTCGTTGGTGTAGTCCTCGGCGCCGAGTTCGGCGTGGCCCACATCCTTGAGATGCACGAGTGTGCCGTCGGCATTGCTTTTGATGATGATGTCATCGAACTGAGCAGGCTCGGAAAGACGACCGATAGCGCGGACGCTGATCTGGAATTGCTGGCCGGGAATGGAGGGCTGGGCGCCGACTTGTCCGGCGGAGATTTCGACGTTTTGTTCCTGCAGAGCGTTGACCACGTCGTCGGCGGTCAGGGAGCGCCCGGCCATGCGCACAGGATCGAGCCAGAGACGCATGGAGTATTTGCGCTCGCCGAAGAGGATGACATCGGCAACACCAGAAACGCGCTTGAGGTTGTCGCGAACATAGACATCGAGATAGTTGCTGATGAAGAGCGGGGAGTAACGCCCGTCGGGCGAGAAGACTGCGCCGCCGAAGACGAAATTTTGCGAAGTTTTGGCGACCGTGATTCCGATTTGCTTGACGGCGGCGGGGAGCCTTCCGGAAGCGGTATTGACCCGGTTTTCGATGTCAACCGTGGCCAGGTCGGCGTCGCGAGTGATGTCGAAAGTTGCGGTCACCGTACTGACGCCGTCGTTGGTGCTGGATGAAGTTATGTACTTCATACCCTCGGCGCCATTGATCTGCTGCTCGAGAGGGGTGGTCACCGCGGATTCGACGGTCTGCGAACTGGCTCCGGTATAGACCGCTGTGACGCCGACCTGAGGAGGCGCCAAGTCGGGAAATTGCGCGATGGGCAGCGTCGGAATGCAGGCCGCGCCGGCGAGAATGATGAGCAGGGCGCAGACGGTGGAGAATACCGGGCGGTGAATAAAAAAATCGACCATTAGAAAGAGATCTCAGTTCTCGGTTCTCAGTCTTAGGACGTTCCTTCGTCCAAGCTAGTTTTGAGAACGTTTCTTTGGGACTTCTAGCTGCTGCTGGCGCTTTCTTGCGGGACAACCGGTATGCCATCGATCAGATACTGCGTGCCCGAGACAACAACCTTGTCGCCGGGCTTGACTCCCTCGAGCACAACATAGTCGTTGCCAACGATTTGGCCGACCTGCAGCGGCTTCTGGTGGACAACATATCCGCCCTTCTGGTCAGGCTCGGCGACAAAGGCGAAATAGAGGGCGCCGATTCGCGAGACGGCTACCACCGGAACGACAGGCTTTTCCTGGCTCCCCCAGACGACCCGGGCGCGTATGAACTGGGCGGTACGCAAGCTCTCATTCGCGTTCGCGATGGTCGCTTTGGCGAGCACGGTCTGGGTCGCGGTATCCACCTGTGGCGAAACGAACGTGATGCGGCTCTGGGCCAGCCTCTTTCCGGAATCATCCACGATCTCGATCGGAAGATTCAGTTTTAGTTCCGCAGATTTCTCTACGGGAACGTAAATGTAGGCTTCGAGGCTGCCGGGACGATCCACGGTGGCGAGCGTGGTGGTCGTGACGACGCGGTCTCCGACGCGAACCGGAACATCGCCGACAATGCCGGCGCGCGGAGCGACCACCTGGTAATAATGCAATTGGACCCGCTGCTCGTTCAACTGAGCATCGAGCGAATGGAATTGCGCCTGAGCGGCGTCGAGTGTCGCGCGTGCCTGGTCCAGATCCTGCTTGCTGACCACGCCGGCATTGGCCAGGCCGTTTACCCGCTCGTAATTCTGTTGCGCCCACTTCAGTTGTGCTTCTTGCGCGGCGCGGGCGTGCTCCTGGCTGTTGACGGTCGCCTGCTGTTTGGCAGGGTCGATCTGCATCATGGGAGCTCCGGCGGCAACGCGTTCACCGGAATGGACGAAGATTTCAGTAATGATACCTTCGACCTGCGGCATGGCCACTGCAGAGTCGCGCGACTTCAACGTGGCGACGTACTCGGTTGTGTCGTCCACTTTTTGGTCCTTCGCGGTTTGCACTTTGACAGGCATCGCTTGCGGGGCAGCCGCCTTGGCTTCTTTGCTGTCGCCGCACGCGGTCGTAAAGAGTACGCCTGCAAGGAGCACACAGACCAGTATCGGATAGAGCGTTCTTGCGGACAATCGAGACATATCTCTTAATCGAGCTTTCATCCTGCAAAAAAACGGAATCTGCACTACAGCGAAAGCCGCAACCGAGGCTGCAGCCACGCCCATAGCCAAGAATACCGGATCAGTGTTATAGATTCACCGTAACCGCTGGACGCTCCTAAGAATTTTTGCTTCTGCTAGATTGTTTTGTTATGAAACCCAGCCGGAGTTTTGCCAGCGACAACAATGCGGTGGTGCATCCCGAGGTGCTGGAGGCGATTGGACGGGCCAACCAGGACCATGCAGTCGGATATGGCAACGATCCGCGCACGGAAGCGGCCCAGGAAAAATTCCGCGACCATTTTGGAACTGATGTGGCAGTTTTTTTTGTTTTCAACGGGACGGCGGCCAATGTGCTGAGCTTGCAGGCGCTGACGCGGCCGTTCCATGCGGTGCTGTGTCCGGAGCTTTCGCATATCTATACGGATGAATGTGGCGCGCCGGAAAAGTTCACCGGCTGCAAGCTCGTGCCTTTGCCGGCTCCGGACGGAAAGTTAACGGTGGAAACGGTGGCCCATGCCTATCATGGAATCGGCGACCAGCATCATGTGCAGCCCCGGGTGATTTCGATAACGCAATCGACCGAGATGGGGACGGTCTATCGGCCGGCGGAAATCGAAGCGCTGGCGCGATTTGTCCACGAACGCGAAATGTTCTTGCACATGGATGGGGCGCGCATTTCAAACGCCGCGACCGCACAGTGCTTGACGCTGCGGCAGGCGACCCGCGATCTGGGAGTCGACGTGCTTTCGTTTGGCGGAACCAAGAACGGGTTGATGGGCGTGGAAGCGGTGGTCTTCTTTCGTCCGGAATTGGCCGAGAATTTCCTGTTTGTGCGCAAGCAGGGAATGCAGTTGGCATCGAAGATGCGCTATATGTCCGTGCAAATGGAGGCGCTGTTGACGAACCACCTCTGGCGGCGGAATGCGGAACATGCGAACCGCATGGCGCAGCTGTTGGAGCAGGAAACGAAGAAGATTCCGCGAGTGAGAATTGTCTATCCGGTGGAGGCAAACGGAGTGTTTGTTCAGATTCCTCGCGCGGCGATCAAGAAAATACAGGAGCACTATTTCTTCTACGTATGGAGCGAAGAGGAGTCGGTGGTGAGGTGGATGTGCTCGTTCGACACTACCGAAGAGGATGTCAAGCAATTCGCAGCTTTTGTGGGGAGCGTGATCGGAGACCTCCCGCTCTGAAGCGAGCCGTGTCCCAGGCTCTGGGCAGGTCAAGTGGGTGCGTGGGTTGATTCGATGCGCTATTTACTTCCGTTTCTTGGCTGCCCTGACCTTCGCCCATCGCGCCTTTTGCGCTGCCGCTATTCGCCTGCGGCCGGCGGGCGAAATCCTTCTTTTTTTGCGAGCTGCAACGGGGGCAGCAGGCTTGCTCCCCTGCATGAAGACTTTTCCGAAAGTGCTTAATGCGGCAGTGATGCGATGGAGCTCATTCTCGAGTCGAGAACGTTCCTGCTGCAGTTGTTGGACTACTGTCTCAACTATTGTCTTGGCCATTTGCAGATTCTATTCACTTGTAAGTCGGACATCAAGGAGGTTTCCAATCGCAAGAGAAGTTAGCAGGCAGCGAATTCCCATTTCGGCTTAAATTCCATGTTGGGCAGAGGTTTTCGAACGATAGGACCTGTTGTCGGCTAACCTAGCCCGGTTTCCTGGTGAATTCTTTAGTTTCTCGCGGTTAGTCATGGCTAACTATTGGCGTTAGTCGACTCTCAGCTGTCGGAGACGAGAGTCCCGAAACTATTCGAACTCCAATTCAATTTTCTTTGTCGCTCGGTCGAGCTTCGTTATACGAAACTTGCGGATCTGCCCGGAGCGCACGGCCTCGGGTTTGGCCTCATTGGCGGGAGAGCCGCTCTTCCAGCGTGTCTGCAGCATGGTACCCAACGACGATAGATCGGGCTTGGTTGAGGATGCCGGCGAATCCGATTCCGACTGCTTCTCTTCGTTCGCCGACTTAGCCGAGAGCTCCTCGATTCGGCAAGTGGCAACGACGCCTTCGCCCAATTCCACGCGGGCGCGTTCTTCTGATACTTCCACCATGCGGCCAGTAACGATGTCGCCTTCTTTATGCTCAGCCAAATATTCATCGAGTCCGGTTGGAACTAACTGTTTCATACTCAGCCGTATGAGCCGCTTTTCAACGTCGAGAGCCAGCACCTGCGCCTTGACCACCTGCCCGGATCTGAGCACTTCTTGCGGATGATGGATGCGCTTCTCGGCGCTGATTTCGCTTACGTGGATCATGCCCTCGACGCCTTCGGCCAGTTGCACCAAGGCTCCGAACTTGGTCAGGCTGGTCACAGGCCCCTCGACCACCGTACCCGGCGCAAATTTTTGTTCTGCTCCGGCCCACGGATCGCCCAGGGCCTGCTTCAAGCCAAGGGAGATGCGGCGTTCGGCCGGGTTTACTGCGAGAATCACGGTTTCGACGGTGTCGCCCGGCTTCACCACGTCGCTCGCAGTTCTCACTCTCTTACCCCAGGACATTTCGGAGATATGAATCAGGCCCTCGACGCCGGGATCGAGTTCGACAAACGCGCCATAGTCCGTGAGCCGCGTGACGGTGCCGCGGGCCCTTTCGCCCGCCCTGAACTTTTCGGCGACGGCATCCCACGGATGCGGCTGCAGTTGCTTCATGCCGATCGCAATGCGATGTTTGTCGGAGTCGATCTTGATGATCACGGCTTCGATCCGCTGGCCCACGGAAAGCACGTCCGACGGCTTATGGACGCGGCGCCATGAAATTTCGCCGACATGAAGCAAGGCGTCCGCTCCACCAATATCGACAAACGCCCCATAATCCGTCAGGCTGCGAATCTCGCCGTGCACGGTGTCGCCTTCCCTGAGTTCCGAGAAGCGGCGTTCTTTGCCCGCGCGTTCTTCGTCCTCCGCGATGGCGCGGCGATCGACCACCACGTCTTCCTCTTCCAGGTCGAGCTTGATGATGCGGCAGCGGATTTCCTGCTCAACCAGTTTCTCCAGCTCCGACGCGTCGTGGGTCCCGCTGCGCGAAGCGGGCATGAAGGCCCGCACTCCGATATCAACGCTCACACCGCCCTTGACCACGCCTGTAACTGTGCCGACAATGGTCGACTTCTCGGCAAAGGCTTTTTGCAGCGACTCCCAGTCGGTAGGGCGCTCGACCTTGCCACGGGTCAGTTCGTAGTAACCTTCCGGATCGCGCCCTTTGACGGTGACCTGCACTTTGTCGCCAGGCTTTGGTGGCTTATCCGCAGGGAACGCGGTGAGCGGCAGCACGCCTTCGGTCTTGAATCCGATATCGAGGATGATGGAGTCAGCGGTCACGGCAATCACCGTGCCTTCGCGGCCCTGAGCGCCCGTTTGCTTCTTGTGGGAGTGGCTCTGTTCATACTCGGAAAAAATGTCTTTAAAGGATTGGATTGGCTCGGTGGTGGGCGTTGATGCTGGGCTGCCAGGAGCGGATGCGCTTGGGCCAGGAGTGTGGGAATCGGACATGTTTGAACGGGACATGCTTGGATCGGACATGCTGGGATCGGACGTGTTGGGATCGGACATGAGAGGTTACAACCCTGCGGCGTGATCTAGCATAACATCGCAGGGGACCGATCCGGGTAGGAGCGACTAGGCGTGGGTGATGACGGGACCGCGCCCCGTCGACCACACACACGAACTGTTTCAGTCCGCCGGCATGGGCGCTGGTCTCGCGATCAGTGGAGACGCATTCACGCTTAGAGGCGCCGCGGTTTCCGCGGGAGCTTCCAGCCACTTACGCACTTGCGGCAGCGCGGCGCGCATGGCCAGTTCGCCGACGCGAATCAGTTCGCTGGCGCGTTTGAAATCGTCATAGTCGAAGCCTGCGACATCGGGCTCGATGACGATGTCAGCAGCATTTCTCCACACCGCACTCATCATGTCTTGCGCAATGGCAAACGATTGACCTATCACATCAAAGTAATGGCGCGGCACATTCGTCTTCGCCCACTGCCCCTTCAGATGCACG
>Ga0302324_100021806_pt1 | contig 12476 bp, 7 predicted proteins | sample Palsa_T0_1_FD_201949 | JGI IMG/M metagenome (GOLD analysis project Ga0302324, IMG submission 201949) | Peat permafrost microbial communities from Stordalen Mire near Abisko, Sweden - Palsa_T0_1 | ecosystem: Environmental > Terrestrial > Soil > Palsa > Peat permafrost | place: Sweden: Abisko...
CTGCTAGCCTGCTGAGTGCTTCAACCCGATTCTCAAGTCGAGCCTTCTGCGCAGCCGGGCTGCGTTTTAGTGTCCGAATTTGCCATAGCGGTGTCCTGAAACGGACAGCGCGGACTAACTTATCGCATATTAAGTCGTGTAGAATGTGACGCTTAGTATTGGCAAGTGTGATGCTGATAGCCGCGTAGGGAGGGCTAAGAACATGTCATTCGTTCGCGATCTGAGAGTTGCAGCTCAGTCCTTAATTCGTACTCCAGGGCTGGCAATCGCCGTGGTTCTCACACTATCGCTCGGCATCGGCGCGAACGCCGCCATTTTCACGCTAGTGCGTGGAGTCCTGCTCAAGCCTCTTGTCAACCGCGACGAAGACCGGCTGATCTATATCCGGCAAAGCGCCCCCGGCATCGGCGACGAAAACACCGCGTTCTCCGTGCCCGAAATCCAGGATTTTCGCACCAGCGTGAAAACTCTGACGGACTTCGGCGACTTCTCCACCATGAGTTTCACCATGATCGGCCTCGGTGAACCTCGTTCCATTCGAGGTGGCGTTGTCGGCGGCACCTATTTCGATGTGATGGGCCTTCATCCCGTGCTCGGCCGCCTCATCGGACCTCAGGACGACGGTCCCAAAGCTGCCGGCGTCGTCGTGCTCACCTATCGTTTCTGGTCGACTACTCTTCGCAAGGATCCTTCCGTCATCGGCAAAACCGTCCGCCTCGGCAGCATTGGTGATCGGTCTGCCACAGTGATTGGCGTACTCGAGCCCTGCGTCCCATATCCTCAAGATACCGAAATCATCGCCAACGTGGTCACCAGCCCGCATCATCTTTCCGCAACCATGGTCACTGGCCGCATCCATCGCATGACTGAGCTTTTCGGCCGTCTGGCTCCCGGAGTCACCCTCGATCAGGCTCGTGCCGAGTTGCTCACCGTCTACTCCGCGATGAAGAAAGACCACCCCGAAGCTTATGCGCAGGAAGCGGACTTTCAGATCGGGACCAAGTTGCTTCGTGACCAGATCACGTCGGGCGCCCGGACCGTGCTGTTGGTGTTGCTCGCTGCGTCAGGGCTGATCTTCATCATCGCGTGTTCCAATGTCGCCAACCTGATTCTGGCACGGACGGTTCGCCGCGAAGGCGAGCTGGCGGTCCGCGTGGCGCTCGGCGCAAGCAGAGGCTCGTTGCGCCGCATGCTGTTGGCCGAGAGCCTTCTGCTCTGCGGCGCCGGCGCTGCGATCGGTGTATTGAGCGCGCAGTCAATGGTGGCTGTCCTGGCCCGCTACGCCTCCCGCTTCTCGGTTCGCGCGCTCGATTTGACGGTGGATGCCAGCCTGCTCTGGGTAGGCGCTGCGCTGGCGATCGTCGCCGCGGTGATTCTGGCGTTCGTCCCTCGCCTTCCAGCGGCGAACACGTCGAGCGGATTGACCCTGTCGAGCGGCAGCGCGCGGATCACCGGCAGCACCAGCCGCCGCCAGCGCATCTTCGTGGTGACACAAATCGCCGCGTCCTTCGTGCTGCTGGCGGGCGCAAGTGCGTTGATCGCTACGCTGATCGCATTGCAAAAAACGCAGACGGGTCTGGACACGCAGCACGTCCTGGCCATCGACGTTCCCGCTATGACCTACGGCAAGACAGCTCAGCAGGTCGTTGATTTCTACAAGGAGTCGATGCGCCGCATCGATGCTCTGCCGGGTGTGAGCAAGACTGCCTTCGGCAACGTCGTTCCCTGGCGCGATGACGGCACCCGCGTTGGTCTTCAATTCTCCGGAGATGGTCACGCCCATGCCCCCGGCGTGGAGGATCCCCGGGCGCAATGGCGGGTAATCTCTCCAGGATTTTTCGCGGCGCTCGGCGTTCCCATCATCGCCGGCCGCGATTTCAATGCGCTCGACGACCAAAATCAAAATAATAATAATCAAGAGCCCGTCGTTGTCGTCAGCCAGACTCTCGCACAGCGCATGTTCCCCAATCAGGATGCCGTCAATCGGCATGTCTATTGGACGGATCCCGTTTTAGAATTCTTTTCTGGGAGCGATCTCGAAAAGTCGCGCATGATGGCGCCACACCGCATCATCGGCGTCACCGCCGACATTGACGATGGACACGTCGTTCCCCAGCCCACCCTCACCATCTATTATCCTTTTGAAGAGGGTCCAATCTTTGGCGCTCGCCTTTTCATCCACACCACCGCAAATCCCTATGCGCTGGTGATGCCGGTCACGCGCCTTATTCGTGAGATGTCCGCCGATCAGCCTGTTGAGCACGCCGCCACTCTCGCAGATGTCCGCGCCGAAGTGCTCACGCCCGACCGTTTAAACTCGCTGGTGTTTGGCGTATTCGCGGCTGTCGCGTTGGCGATTGCAGTGGTGGGCGTCGCCGGCGTGCTGGCGTTTTCGGTGAGCGCGCGGACGCGGGAATTCGGTATCCGGCTGGCCCTCGGATCGGAGCCGCGGCGACTCCTCAAAGGCGTGATCGCAGAGGGCGCCGTGATGGCTGCGGCGGGCGTACTTGCAGGCGCGGCATTCGGGTTCGTACTGGCGCGTTTGGCGGGAAGATATTTCGTGGACGTCAAGATGCCGGGGGCATTGCCTGTGTTTGTCTCTGCGTTCGTGCTGATGGCGGTCGCGGTTATCGCGTCAGTGCTGCCCGCGGCACGCGCAGCGCGCGTGGATGTTATGCAAGCGTTGCGCTCCGAGTGACCGTCGGATGGGCGGGTCGGGGTTACCGGCAACTCCAAACTTAAGCGGCCCGGGTCGGGAGAACGCAAACCGCTAGGCAACCATCGGGAGTGCGTACAGGCGGCCTGAAATCTGTGTGTTCGAATGAATATCTAGCGCGCAGGAATTTCAAGCATCTGGAATGCAGCGGGAGGGACGGGCAGAAAATGTTCAGGGGACGCCCGCTGCAAGACGCAGCGGGGCTCGGTCGCGCAGCTATTGGTTCATTTGGCTTCCGACTTGTGAGAACACGTTGTTGGCGTTGCCGCCGATTAATCGAACCGTGCCAATGACGATCACCAGGATCACTGCGAGCATCACCGCATACTCGGCGACGTCTTGACCACTCTCCTCAGCCCAAAGTTGACGGATACTCTTGATCACTTGTCCCCCCAATCGACGACACGCCCTTGACTCGCTTTCTCTTGGGACAGTAGTTCGCCGTCGTGTAATTGTAAAGGTATCGCGGATTAACCCGGCACCCCAATAGCACGGTGGTGACTTGTAATAGCACATTGGTGCTACACCTAGGGGATTCACCTTAGACGACATTTTAAGCGATTGTCACTATCGCTACCGATTGCGATGATCGTTCTTACTGAAAGCTGATAGCTGACTACTGACAGCTGCCCCTCAGACAATCGTTTTCAACGGGAGCCCCTGGTTCACCGCGAAAAGGGCAAGTTCCAGTCGAGTAGAAACGCCCAGTTTGTCGAAAATGTTGCTGAGATGATGCTTCACGGTATCTTCGCTGATTTTAAAGTACTCGGCGATTTCGCGATTGGCATAACCGGCGACCACGGCGGAGACAATCTCCAGTTCCCGCGGAGTCAGCCCGAATTTCTTCTGTTTCGTTTCCTCGTTCGTGCTTTGCATCAGGTTGCGCAGGTACTGCACCAGATTCGAGACGCTGTCCCGTCCCACCCAGTATTCCCCGGCCATGACCGCATGAATACTCTTAAGCAAGAGTTGCGTGGCGGAATCCTTGAGCACCACGCCGCGAGCTCCCAGTTGTAAAGCCTCCACCATCTGCTTCTTTTCCACCGCCGCCGTCAGCAGGATGATGCGCACCGTCCCCGCGCCGCCACTGGCGTTCAGGTCGCGCAGCGCATCGAGCCCGGTATGGTGCGGCATGGCCAGGTCCAGAAGCAGAATGTCGGGCCTGATCTCCGTCGCCAGTTTCACCGCCTCACGGCCGTCACAGGCTTCGCCCACTACTTTCATATCGTTTCCGGATTCCAGCAGGCGCCGGAGGCCGTCGCGGAAAATGGGGTGATCGTCGGCAATCACAATGCGTATGGGATGGGTTCGTTTATCCATGGTTGACCTATCCATGATTGGCCTTTCGCGCCGGCGGAATCCGTACTTCCAGCCGTGCGCCGTGCCCCGGGGTCGATTCTATCGTGAGTTCGCCCGCCAGCAATCGTACTCTTTCCCGGATCACGGCGGGGCCCTTGCCGGTTGTCTCCAGTTCAGCATCCGACAGTCTTCCGGAAAAAGAAAAGCCTTTGCCGTCGTCCTCCACCGTCAATTGCAGACCGCCGGCCCGCTGCGCGAGCCGCACCAGGACATGGTGCGCTCCGCTGTGCTTGCGCACGTTCACCAGGCTCTCCTGCACGATGCGCGCCAGCTCCCGGCACACTCTCTGCGCCAGATCCACCCGCTCCAGTTCGCTGACAAACTCCGCCGCAATTCCCGTCTCCCGCCGGAAGCGCTCCACCGTGTCCGAAATAAAACCCAGCAGCCGGTCGGCATTCACCTCGAACGATTTCATGGCCTGCATGAGTTCGCGCAACTTCAGAACTTCCTCGCGCAGCAGTTGCTGGATCCGCCCCAGCTCCGCGTACACCACCGGCGCCTGCGTTCCGGACTGACGCCGCAGCACATCCAATTGCATCTCCACGGCGATCAGCGATTGAATCGCTCCATCATGCAGTTCGCGGGCAAACCGCGCCCGCTCCAGCGCTCCGGCCCGTTCTCGCAGCCGTCGCATGAGGTACACGTTGTAGATTGCCGGCGCTACCTGCTGCGCGAACTCCTGCAGAAAGCGCAATTCCTCTTCCGGATCCCCCATCATCATGGGATCGAAAATAAACACGCGCCCCGACCACTCACTCCCGAACATCAATGCCACCGAAACCACCACTTCGAACTTTTCCACCAGCGCCAGCGCATCCAGAAACGTCGTGCTTACATCGCGCAGCCGGACTCCATCCCGATCCATGAGCACGGTGTGAAAACCCTTGCCATTGCGCGACCCGTAAAACGCGTCCGCCGGCGAGTCGAACATGTACACCTTTTCGCTTTCCGGCAGAGCTTCGCGCCAGCGCAGGGCTTCCGTGCCCTCGGGGCCACGCTTCACCTCGGCCAGAAATACCCGGTAACTGTGCGCTTCCTGGGAGGCGCTCACCATGCGGCGCGCGCCATAGATGCTCGTCACCTCGGTGAGAATCTGCTGCATGGTCCCGGTCAGTCCCGCTTCCACCCGCGTCGAACTGAGGACGCGCGTGATCACGGCACGCTCCGCCCGCACTTTCTTCTGGTTCTCCGACATGTAGCCGAGCAAGAATCCGAGCACGATCAGATAAAACGAACTCATGAACAACTGCTGCGGATCCAGCTCCTGTACGCTCACACCAAGCGGCGGCAGGTGCACCTTGCTCAGCCACTGATCCGCTGCCGGTTCCAGGCCAGCCCGCACCGCGAGCGCTTCCACCCACAGCAATGCCACCGCCGTACCCGCCGTACCCACCGTTTCCCATAGGCCCCAGCGATACGCAGCCGCCGCCATCACAAACACGAAGAATAAAAAGAAAGGTCCGCGCTGCGCCGTGGCGAACAGCGAAATCAGCACCGGCCACAGGATGTCCGCCCCGTGCACCACCAGACGAAACGCGGTGGTCGACTGCGGCCGGAAGCGAACCAGCAACATCACCACCACCGCATGCACGAAGTAGACGATCAGCAGCCAGTAGAGCCACCGTGAATACACAAATCCGCGGACCGGCTCGATCCAGAGAGTACCCAGCGCGGCGATGGTCAGCGCCACCCGCGCCGTCGCCAGCCAGCGCTCCGTGCGCCGGATTTCGCCCGGACTGAGCGGCGCCCGGAAGCGCCAGAGATCACGATATTGAGGGATTATCCAGCGCAACGGGGTCTCGTCATCCAGCGTCTGATTCCAGGGTCTGATTCCAAGGTGAGCGTCTTTCCTTCGTGTACCTTACGCGCCCTCGGTGGTGAGCGTCTTTCCTTCGTGTACCTTCGTGCCCTCGGTGGTGAGCGTTTTTCCTTCGTGTACCTTCGTGTCCTTGGTGGTGATCGTCTTTCCTCCGTGTACCTTACGCGCCCTCGGTGGTGAGCGTTTTTCCTTCGTGTACCTTCGTGTCCTTGGTGGTGAGCGTCTTTCCTCCGTGTACCTTACCCTCGGTGTGAGCGTCTAATTCTAAAGGCAATCACAGCCAAACTCCACGAGCTTCTTGTTTCCGGGATCCATCCAACAGAAACGAGCCCGGACAGCGTCTCCCCTGACCACGGCCGGAGACGCGGCGACCGGGGATTACTCTAGTAATCCCGTCTACCCAACATCACGCTCTAGAATGGAGCCGGAGTAGTTTGCCTTGGCCGCACTCACCAAACTTTGGGCTTCTCTGCTGTTGGCGCTGGTTCTCGCCCAGACGGCCGCGTCGCTGCTCATGCCAAGAGGTGAGTCCCTTACCATTGCCAGCGACCTCATCCAGGGCACTCTCCTGCTCGTTGCCACCGCGGCGTTCCTGCAGAATATTTCGCGCTCGCGCTCCCACACTCTTCACATACGGCTGTTCTGGATCCTCATGAGCACCGGCATGTTCTTCTGGCTGGCTTACCAGGGGATGTGGAATTATTTTGAAGTCCTGAAGCGCCAGGAAGTTCCCGACCAGTTCGATGTGGTTTTATTCCTGCACCTGGTGCCCATGATCGCGGCGCTGGCGGTGCTTCCCCATCTCCGGGAAGACGAGCGCGACGGACGCATTCGCATGCTCGACTTTACCCTCCTCCTCACCTGGTGGGTCTTCATCTATGTATACGCCGTCATTCCATGGCAAACGGTGTCGATCAACGAAGCGGCCTACAGCGCCTATTTCAACTTTGCGTATTTGACCGAAAAACTTGTGCTTCTGGGTGCGCTTGCCGTCCTCGCCTATACCGCTCGCGGAGGATGGCGTCAGCTTTACGGACAGTTGCTCGGCGCCAGCGCACTTTACGCCTCGAGTTCCTATGTCGCAAACTGGGCCATCGGACACAAACTCTATTACAGTGGCAGTCTCTACGACATCCCGCTGACCATTTCCATCGCCTGGATGGCTACGGTTCCGTTGCTCGCCCTGCGCCTCGACCTGTCCGACTCCAAGCCGTCGCGGCCTGTGCTGGGCGTCTGGATCACGCGACTCAGCATGCTCGCCCTGTTCAGTCTCCTCTGGGCCGCCATGAATTCCGAACTCGACCCGACGCTTGCGCCCGCGGTGAAGTCCTTCCGCATCACCGTGAGTCTTCTCGCCATGGTCGTGATGGGCGTCGTGGTCTTCTGGCGGCAGCGCCTGCTCCGAGCCGAGCTTTCGCTCTTTCTCGAAAAGTCGCGCCGTTCTTTCGACGACCTTAAGGCCTTGCAGGAAAAACTCATTCAATCCGAGAAACTGGCCTCACTCGGCCAGTTGGTGGGCGGAGCCGCCCACGAGATTAACAATCCCCTCACTGCCATGCTGGGATATTCCGACCTGCTCAGCGCCTCCGACCTGCCGCCCGAGGAAGAACTCCAGGCCGCGCAAATCGGCGAGCAGGTCCGCCGTACCACCACGCTGGTGGCGAGCCTGCTCACTTTTGCGCGCCAGGCTCCAGCCCAGCTTTCCGCGGTCGACATCAACTCCGTTCTGCAAACCGCCGTGCGCTTGATCGGCCCTCAACTGGAGGCGCAAGCCGTTTCGATTCGCGTCGAACTCGCTTCTTCGCTTCCGCTCGTGCTCGCGGACTCCAATCAGATTCTGCACGTCTGTTTGCACCTTGCCGGACAGATCAGCGCCCTGCTCAATCGCGAAAGTCATCCCAGCCTGGTGGTTCGCACCCACAGTAAAGGCAACCTGGTTCTGGTTGACTTCTGCTCTTCCGATCCGTCTTCGCAAACACTTTCATATCCGATGCCGCTCGACGCTGAGGGACCGAACCAGCGCGCAACCCTCTCGCTGAGCGCCTGCTGCCGCATTGTCGAAGAACATAGTGGCCGCATTTTGCAGCCCTCCACCATGCTCGACCCCGCTTTCCGCCTGGAACTGCAGGTCGCGCCCAGTTCTGCCAGCCGTGCCTGGCTCGCCGGCTACAATTGGGCCGCAGCCCGGAGCGGTTCGTAAAATTCAAGGTTTCAGAGTTTCAAACCTTCCTCTTCACGCTTCCACCGTTCTCTTCAGCTGTCCGCACGCCGCAAAAATATCGCGGCCGCGCGGCCGCCGCACGAACGCCGGAATCCCCGCCGCCACCAGAATTCTCTGGAAGGCCAACACTCGCTCTTCTTCCGGAGTCCGATAGGGCAACTCCGACCCCGCATTCAGCGCAATCAGATTAACTTTCGCCCGTATGCCACGCACCAGTTCCACCACCTCGCGCGCCTGCTCCGGAGCATCGTTCACGCCCGCCAGCAGCACATACTCAAACGTGAGCCGCTCCCGCGTCCGCAGCGGGAACTCTCGCGCCGCATTCAGCAACGCTTCCAGATTCCACTTCCGGTTCAGCGGCATCACTTCGCTGCGCAATGCGTCATTCGATCCATTCAGCGAGATGGCGAGCTTCGGCCGCAATGCCTCTTTCCCGAAATCATGAATCCGCGGGACGATTCCCGCCGTCGACACCGTCATCCGCGATTCTGGGATACCCACTCCCTGCACCAGCAGCCGCACCGACTTCATAAAGTTGTCGTAGTTCAGGAAAGGCTCGCCCATCCCCATGAACACGATATTGACGCGCTGCAGCGGCGGTTGAACTCCCTGATCCCGGAGCACCGCCAGGATTTGGCCAACGATTTCTCCGGCCTCCAGATTGCGCTTGACCCCAAGCAACGCCGTGAAACAAAACTTACAATTCACCGCGCATCCCACCTGGCTGGATACGCAAATCGTAGCGCGGCGCCAACTCACATGAGCGCTCCCACCCTCGATCTCATCCCCCGCATCGCTTCCGTCGCCGTTCTCGCCGCCATCGCCCTCGGGCATCCAAACGGTCTCGACCGTCTCGCCGTCGGAGAGTTCGATCAGATACCGCACCGTGCCGTCGCTCGAAACAAACTTGCGGCCAATCACCGGCAGCCCAACCTGCCAGCCTTCCTCCGCCAGACGAGCGCGATATTCGAGTGGCAACGTCGAAACCTGATCCAGCCGCTCGATCTTTTGCCGATAGATCGCATCCAATACTTGCTGACCCCGGTAGGCGGGCTGCCCCGACTCCGTTGCAAGATTCGTGAGTTCCTGCAAGTCGAGTCCTAAGAGCGAATTGGATGGTTGGCGTTGCATTGGCTTGCTCGTGGAGCGACGGGCGTCCGCGCCTTTCTCCCCGGATAATACGTAATTATGATGCTAAGGATTGACCGTAAGTTAAACAAACAAAAGGCCAAACTTCAACCACAGCCAGTGCGCCTCAGATTGTGGGAGAATAGTAGCAGCAACCCGCCCCGGCATTCATGTTTGGATATCCTAACTTCATAATAGGAAACTTGGTGGCAAGGAAATAATGGTAAAGGAAACGCGCAGCATTCGTCGTCAGGTTTTGCCGAACGGCCTGACCGTCATTACCGAGCAGATGCAGCACATTCGCTCGGTCGCGATCGGCATCTGGCTGAAGTCCGGTTCCCGCGACGAAGATTCGGAATGGAATGGCATCTCCCACTTCATCGAGCACATGGTATTCAAGGGCACCGAAACCCGCTCGGCGGAGGCCATCGCCCGCCAGGTCGATTCCATCGGCGGCAATATGGACGCTTTCACGGCGAAGGAATGCATCTGTTTCAACATCAAGGTCCTCGATGAGCACCTGCCGCTCGCCCTCGATGTGCTCAGCGATCTCGTGCTTCATCCGGTCTTCGATGCCGCAGACATCGCGCGCGAGCGTGGCGTCATCCTTGAAGAAATCAAAATGGACCAGGACAATCCCGACTACCTCGTCCACGAAATCTTCACCCAGAGTTTCTGGAAGGACCACGCCCTGGGTTTGCCCATCCTGGGCACGCGCGACACCGTAAAAAGATTCGAGCGGCCCGTCGTCAACCGTTTTTACGGACATCACTTCGCTCCCGGAAATCTCATCGTGAGCGCCGCCGGCAATCTCGACCACAAGGACTTTGTCGACCTGGTCGCGAAACATTTTGAACATGTGAAGCCCGCGAAAAACGGCTTGCACTCGCCCCAGCCTAAGACTTTTTCCCGCATCAACCTGCGCAACAAGAAATCGCTCGAACAGGTCCAGATTTGCATCGGTGTCCCCTCGCATCCGATGGCGCACGAACGCCGCTACGCTTCCTACCTGCTGAATACGCTGCTTGGAGGCGGCATGAGTTCGCGCCTGTTCCAGAATATCCGCGAGCGCCAGGGGCTCGCCTACTCTATCTACAGCGATCTCAACCCTTATCGCGATACGGGCTCGATGTGCGTCTATGCCGGAACTTCGCGCGAGTCGGCGATCAAGGTGGTCGAGTGCGTGGTCGAAGAATTCCGCAACCTGAAAAGCACGCCCGTCCCCGAAGAAGAGTTGCGCCGCTCCAAGGATCAGCTCAAAGGCAGCCTCATGCTGTCACTCGAATCCTCGACCGCGCGTATGTCGAATCTCGCCCGCCAGGAGATGTACTACGATCATTTCTATGGCCTCGACGAACTCATCCAGCGCATCGAAGCGGTCACCATACAAGACGTGCAGCAAACCGCCGAAGAGTTCTTCCAAACCGAGCAGATTGCAGTAACCATTCTAGGCAACCTGACCGGCCTGAAACTAACCCGCGACCAACTAGCCTGCTGAAGTGTAGAGACGGGGCTTGCCCCGTCTAGCGGGATTCTTGCCTGGTTCTCTAATGTCTACCGGACTGACCCCTGCTGTTCAACTCGTTCAAAACCACACTTGCATACACCAAGTCTTGTAATTCCGTTTCGTCGTGGGAAACCTCCCGGATCAGGCGGACGGCGCGCTCCCCGGCAGCTTTTCGCGCTTCAAGTATTCGTTGAGGGACAAGTTCCATATTTGTTTCAAGGACGGCAGCTCTGTATAACTTCTTCCACAATTGGGCATCTTGGGATTGTCGGTCTCTCCCCTGGATAGATTGGTTGATGTCCACTTCCGCCCTGGCAGGCTCCGCCTTTTTCACTTGTGCGCGAATGCGTGAGATTTCTGCTTCGACTTGCTTGAGTTTCCGAGTCTCAATCAACTGCCAGGACCCATTTCGCATGGCCACCGCAAACTGGTGCGTGCTTATCACGTCGAGCAGATCGGCCGCCCCATTCGTCGCCATCGGGTAGGTGCATAACACGGTCATCTTCTGATCCACCACGCTGTCGTTGAGCACTCTCTCGTAATAGCAAAGGCTGCTCCAATCCTTTCTTTCCAGCCAGGCAGTGTCTCCGGAAACTCTCATTCCTTCATATCCGCGATCTAATGCCCGATTCAGTTTGTCGTTCCACGCACGGCTCACTCGCTCCATATCGAAAATTCCATGTTTCAGATACCATTCCCGCGCATGAAAGATTTCTATGCTTCCATCGGCTCGGTACTCATCAAGCTCAGGTATCGCTTCCCTCAGCGCGTTCCAGGCCTCCGGTTCAGTGACCGGCTCAGAAAGAACCCATATGCAGAATTCCTTGTTTTCAAGCCCCGCCTTGAAGTAGGGCGCTAGCACCTCAACCAAGTCAGTTTTGGTCGCGTAGAAATTGCAGAAATGCGTTCCCCACGGTCGATATCCGACTGGACCGATCCCCGTGTTCCTCAATTTACTCGTCATCCCCATTTCCATCGGAAGGCTCTCCCTTCTGTTTTGCTGATTGCGACACTATTCCTTCCCGAATCTCAAGTCTGAGACAAATATCACATTGCGGAAGACAAAATTCCCTCTTGCTAGAGATGCAGGTAATAACTGCCGCGCCAATGCTTCAGTGGTCACCTCAAAACCGGCCAACGAACGCGGCCTCGGACTAAATTGTTTTACTCCGACGCTCGTGTGGAGGCAAGTCTGTTTTGGTGCGCCAACTTAGCTCCTCACCAGCGCAGCCCCACCGTGATGGGCATCACGATAGTCTGGCCGTCACTCTGATAAGCGCGATGATAGCGCCATTCGAGGAAGATATCGGCGTCATGCAGATGGTTCAGAGGATGGGTGATCCTGCCGCCATAGTTGAAACCGCCCGCAACCTTGGAATTCGAACCCATGGTTTGGGGAGTAATAATCTTGTCGAAGATATCCCGGTTAATGTCCCACCATCGCCACGCCGGCTGGTAGATTGTGCCGGCCTGAATGGGCCGGGTGGGAATCGAAACGGTGCGATCGTAGAAACCGATGCCAAATATTCCGTAGGCGGTGAATTTGTGAAAATGACGGGGCACGGTGACGACGCCGTCGATGCTGATCGACTGCATTCTTCCACTTTGGTTCGTGAGGGCCTGAGACTCCTTCACGCTGGGGCGGAAGTTGAGGTCGTAATACATGTATTCGGCATCGGCGCCGAACATCTTGGTGAAGTTCATGCCGCCGCCGACGACTGCGTTA
>Ga0302324_100021813_pt1 | contig 12472 bp, 9 predicted proteins | sample Palsa_T0_1_FD_201949 | JGI IMG/M metagenome (GOLD analysis project Ga0302324, IMG submission 201949) | Peat permafrost microbial communities from Stordalen Mire near Abisko, Sweden - Palsa_T0_1 | ecosystem: Environmental > Terrestrial > Soil > Palsa > Peat permafrost | place: Sweden: Abisko...
AAGGGGCCATCGGCGGAGCACCATAAGGGTGGACCCTATGGGCGACGCCGATGGCGCATGGCGACGGCCATCCGGCGTCGAGACGACCGCAGGATCGGTGGATCCAGGCTAAGGGCTCGCGACGAAGTCGCGAGCCCTAACGTTGACGCTTCGCGCGCGCGACCGTCTCCCTAACGAATGCGCAGACCCGCTGCTGCTGCAGTTCGGAGTTGAAGAGCTCGAGTTCCCTGGGGACCTGCGCCTTCTTTGTTGCGATGGCCTCGAGGCTCACGGATTCCATCAGCTGCGCCAGCGCGGCGATGTGCTCTTCCACCCAGGGGGCGTCGCCGGGAAGTCGCCACAGCCATCCGGTATCGAGGTCATAGGCTGCCGGGATCTCGCCGGCGACGACAGGGAGGCCCGCCGCGAGGTATTCGGGTAGCTTCGTCGTGTATCGCAGTGCACCCACTAGATCGGTGCTCTGTGACAGGGCGCCGATGTCCATGGCGGCTAAGTAATCGGGCACCCGTTCGCGTTGGACTCCGCCGGTCAGCAAGACACGCCTCCCGAGTTCATTTCCGGCCAGGCTGGTCAGGGTCGGAAGTCCGTCGCCATCGCCGACGATGAGGACACGCAGGTCAGCTCGATCTGTGCGGCGCAGAGCGCGTATGAGCTCAAGGCCATAGCAGTAGCCGTGACGCGAGTCGACGAGTAGGCGGCCGGCGATGCCGATGACGATGGCGTCCGGAGGAATTCCGAGCTCTGCTCGGATCGTCTCGCGAGCCCCGACCTGTGCGCGACCGAGGCTGAAGTGGGCAGCGGTCATTCCTCGTGGCGCGCCGAGGTGGAGGGCACGCCCCACAAGATAAGGCGACCAGCCGATAAAGCCCGCGGATAGCCGGTAAAGCGCGCGCTCGTAGACTGATGCCGCGAGTCCCACCCGAGGGTGGAATGCGCGCAAGAAGGGACTTACGGCATCCCCTGAGGAGACAACATACGGCACACCCATCGAGACTCGTGCACACAGGACGGCCGCACCGCCTGCAACTCCAGTGCCCTCGATGACAATTACCTCTGGTCGGTGGCGCTTGATCTCGCGGAGGATGGTCAGCGGCAGGCTTATCTTGCGAAGACGATCGACTCGAATGAAGCGTGGGTGCAACGGGGCCAGCAGGTGCGCAACGCGGTGGTGGTCACTGCTCTCCGGCCCTTGCGTAGCGAAGCAAAGGACATCCACTTCAGCCGCCTCGCGAATCTATAGGGTGCGGGCAATGAAGCAAGCAGTCAAGCGAATCGTCTTCGGCAGCCCCCGCCCCCGGCGTCTTCCGCTCGGTCTGGCCCGTGGCATTCGCATGCACATCGACTTCGCCACGCAGACGCATCACTATTTCGGACTGTACGAGGCAGAGCTGAATCGACACCTACGTCCAATCCTACGTCGCGGCGTCCGATCGTTCGATATCGGCGTCCAACACGGCTACGACTCGCTGCTCATCGCGCAGCGCACGGGGGCGCCCGTCGCAGCGTTCGAACGCGACGAGGCTTGCTTCGAGGAGATGGAGCGAAATTTCGCGTTGAACCCACAGTTGGAGCCGCTGATCCGACCGGTGCACGGGACCGTGGGCAACGGAGCAGGTGAGATCGGGCTCGATCAATGGGCTTACCACGACGGCTTCGTGCCCGACTTCATAAAGCTTGACATCGAATGCGGTGAGCTGTCGGCGCTGAGATCCGCGGAGCGGCTGCTCGAAGCGCGTAAGCCCTCTCTGGTGATCGAGGTGCACACGCTCGAGCTCGAGCGGGAGTGTGGCCGCCTGTTGACCCGGCACGGCTACCGGCCGGCGATCGTGAATCCGCGCCGCCTGCTGCCAGATCATCGACCTGATGCGCACAACAGATGGCTGATAGCCGTCGGCGATGTCCCCGGGAACGCGCCAGGCGATCCCAACAGTTCATAAAAGCGACGTAAACTTTACGCCCCGACGACTCCACAAAGACTACGAGCCAAACTTCTGTCTATCCTTTGCTCGGTCGATGTTCCTACAAAGGTAAGTGGGCAATATAAGTGGGCTTTCTATGGAATCGGTAGGAGCTGGCGGCGACGCGACCCTTCTCAGCTACCTGCGGCCTGTCTGGCGCTACAAGTTCGTCGTCGTGCTCCTGGTCGCGTTGGCCACGGTGGCCACATACCTCATCAGCAATCGATCAGCCAAGCTCTACCAGTCCTCTACGCAGATCTACCTCGGCAGGTCTGCATTCCAGCAGATCTCCAGTCCGAGCGGGAGTGGCGGTGGCGGTGGCGGTGCCGCGTCGACCAGTAGCCTGGCCGACCAGGCGGCCTTCGTAACGACGCCGGCCGTGGCGAACGTGGCCCGCAGAGACCTCAAGCTCCGCGACTCGGCTGACGCGCTACTCGGCGGCGTCAGCGCCAGCCCGGCGACGGGCTCGGACTTCCTGGTCATCACGGGCGAAGCCCGGAATGCCAAGCTGGCGGCTGAGCTCGCCAACGGGTTCGCCATCGGCTATCTCCAGGTGACGCGCGCCAGCATCGTCAGCGGTGCCCAGTCGCAGCTCAGAGTCGCCGAGAACCGGCTTCGGCATCTTCCTGCCGTGGGGGCGAACGACGGCATCCGGACATCGCTCGCGACGGAGATTGCAGCGCTCCAGGGCGATATCGCGAGTGCCCCTTCTGTGGGCACGCAGGTGACCCAAGCGGCGATCCCCGGCATTCCGATCTCGCCCAAGCCCAAGCGCAACGCGATCTTCGCAGCGGCCCTCGCGCTGGTGCTCGGGATCGTCATCGCCTATCTGCTCGATCGCCGCGACCGTCGCATTCGCAGCTTCAAGGAGATCGAGGCAGTGTTCGAAGCGCCGGTGCTCGCCACGGTGCCGCATGTCCGCCACGCCGAGCCCACGAGCAAGGATCCCTTCGGGATCCCGGAGTCCCTCCGCGAGCCGCATCGGACCCTGCGGGTGAACCTGGAGATGGCCCGAGGACTGCGGGTCACCAAGGTGATCATGGTCACGAGCGCACTACCCTCGGAAGGGAAGTCCACGATCGTGCGAAACCTGGCGCTCACCTATCGGGAGGCGGGCGCGCGCGTAGCGGTGGTGGAGGCCGACCTGCGGCGTCCCGTTCTCGCCGATCGCTTCGGCGTCGACCCGGGACCGGGACTCAGCGAAGCCCTCTCGCGTAACGAGAACCCGCGGATGCAGCGGGTTCCCCTCGGAGGTCCCAACGGAGGCCCCGGGAGCCTCGACGTGCTCGTCGCCGGCGATGCTCAGGAGGACCCGACAGTGCTCCTGAGCGATGACCGCCTACGGCAGGTGCTGGCGGGTCTCGCGAGCGGTTACGATCTTGTCCTCGTCGACTCACCGCCTCTCTTGGTCGTCGGCGATGGGCTGCCGTTGCTGGGCTTGGTCGACGGTGTGATGATCGTCGCACGCGCCGGGATACTCACGCATCCCGCGGCCACGCGGCTGCGGCAGACGATCGACCGCGTCAACCGCATCAAGCGCTTGTACGTGGTAGGCGCTGTCGTCAACGACATCGCCGATGAGCTGGCCTCATACTCCCGGCCTTACACGAGGGCTGCCCGCGCGATCTCCGGGGAGTCGGTGAAGCCCAGCCCGCAGCACGCCGCCTCGTGAGGATCGCCACGGCTGGATCCGTAGCGGGATTCGGCTCGTCCGCGTCGGCTCAGCGAGCAGCTTCCGCGGTCGCCTTCGCCGCCGCCGGTGTCGCCTCCGTCCTCGTCGCTACACGAGTCCAGGCGCCGAGCGTCTCAGTGATCCTCGGTCTCATGGTTGGTCTCCCGCTGACGATGTGGATGTTCTTCAGCGAGCGCATGGAGCGACCGCTGCTCGTGTTCCTGCTCTATCTGGGCCTCCTCGACGGGTTTCTCAAGCTGCGCACCAACTCCACCGCTGTTACCTCGGTACGCGACGTCCTGCTCTACGCGATCCTGTTGGGGTTCCTTGCGCGCGCGATATTGCGACGCCAGACGCTACGGCTACCGCCGCTGAGCGGTTGGATCCTCGCGTTCACCGTCGTCGTCCTCGTCCAAGTCGTAAACCCTGCCGATGAGGGGATAGGGCATACGCTTGGAGCTCTCCGCCCTCACCTCGAGTTCGTGCCGCTGTTCTTCGTCGGCTACTACATGGTCCAAACGCGTGCCCGGCTTCGCACCTTCTTCCTCATCCTGCTGGTGATCGCTACGGCCAACGGCATCGTCGGTTTCTACCAGCTCAATCTCACGCCAGCCCAGTTGGCGTCGTGGGGACCGGGGTACGCGTTTCGCATCAACGGCAACGGCACCGGCCTGAACAAGGTTGCCGGCCGCACGTTTCACACCGGTGGCCAGGAGCGAACGCGGCCCTTCGGCCTCTCGGACGACGCGGGGCTCGGAGGGGCGTGGGGGATGCTGGCTGTCGGCGGGGCGCTCGCCCTCGCGTCACTCGGCATTCGGCGGCGGCTCGGACGGATCTCGCTCCTGCTCTGCGTAGGGCCCCCGCTGGCGATCATCAGTGGCGAGGGGAGATCGATACTCATCGGCTCGGTGGTGGCCGTGCTCGCCTACGTCGGGTTTGCCACGACGGCGAGACGCCTCGTGCCGACGATGACGGCCGTGCTGCTGGGATTAGCCGTGCTCGTCGGCGTCGTCGTGTATGTGGGCAGCGTGTCCGGCTCCGGGGTCTTCGCCCGCTATAAGACGATCAGCCCCAGCAATCTGGCGTCCACTACGAGCACGGATCGCGGCTCTTCGCTCAAGTACATACCGACGCTGATCGCCGACCATCCGCTCGGCAACGGGCTGGGCAAGGTCGGGCCGGCGGCCGGCTTCGCCGGCGGCGCCAGCAACAGCGGCAGCAACGGCGAGACGGAACCCGACTTCCTCGTCAGTGAGCTCGGCGTCCCTGGGTTGATCGTCGTTCTGGGGTTCAACATTAACCTGCTGTTCCTCGCCTTTAGGCGAATCAGGCAACTCGAGCCGGAGACTCGGAGCCTGGTCGCGGCGCTGCTCGCCGGCATCGTGGCGATGCTCGTCGTCGGTGTAGCGTCAGCCACCACGGCGAACGCGCCCGACGCGCCGTATCTGTGGTTCGCCGGCGGTGCTCTCAGCTACTGGTTAGGGGCCGGCGCCAGGTCGGTCCCTCTTTCTGCGCGGGTGTCGGCGGATGGCCCGCCGCCGATCGGGGCCTGAACGGCGCCGCCGATCGATCGAGAAGCCACGGATCTCCGATGATGCCCTGGATTTCCGTGCTTAGATTGCCTGCCTGTGTGCGGAATATGCGGTTCAACGTCAGACGCGTCGGGCGCAGCGGTGCGCGCGATGAATGCTGCCCAGGAGCACCGCGGCCCGGATGACGAAGGAACCTACGAGGATCCCCAGCGTCGGATCTCTCTGGGCGTACGGCGGCTGAGCATCATCGATGTGGCGGGGGGCCACCAGCCGCTGAGCAATGAGGACGGGACGGTCTGGGCGATCCTCAACGGCGAGATCTACAACAGCCCGGCCCTTCAGGAGCGTCTGCGAGCCCGTGGGCACCGTTTTCGGTCCCGAGCCGACACCGAGACGCTCGTGCACCTCTACGAGGAATATCAGGAGGATCTCGTCCACGCCCTCAAGGGCATGTTCGCGTTTGCGATCTGGGACGAGCGGCGCGGCCGGCTCCTGCTCGCGCGCGACCGCTTCGGCGAGAAGCCGATGTTCGTGCAGCGGAGCGATCGCGGATTGTCCTTCGCGTCCGAGCTCTCCGCGCTGGTGGGCGCCTCTGGGCGCACCCCGGACCTCGACTTGGACGCCATGGACATGTACATGGTCCTCGGCTACGTTCCCGGCCCGCGGACGATCGTCCAGGGTATCGAGCAGCTTCTCCCGGGGCGATTACTGACCTGGGACGCCCGCGAGGACGTCATCGACGTGCGCCCCTATTGGTCGGCGAGGCGGTCGCCGCCGGCTAACCATGAAGCCGAGGAGGAGCTGACCGCGGAGACCTTGCGGTTACTCGAGCAATCTGTAGCCGGCACCTTGGTATCTGATGTGCCCGTCGGGATCTTCCTGAGCGGAGGGGTGGATTCGACGCTCGTGGCCGCCCTGGTGGCGGCGGCGAGTGCGCGCGCTCCGGAGACCTTTACAGTGGGCTACGACGTCGGGCAAGTCTCTGAGCTGGCCGAGGCCCGCAAGGCGGCAGATCAGCTCGGAACCGTGCATCACGAGCTCGTCATCGATCAGGCCAGCGTCGCCCGGCGGGTATCCGTCGTGCTCAGTGCGCTAGACCAGCCCCTGGCCGATCCGGCGGTGATCCCCGTGCACGCCGTGTCCGAGCTCGCCCGCCGGCATGTCAAGGTCGTCGTCGGCGGAGAGGGCGCCGACGAGCTGTTCGGAGGTTACCCGCGTTACCGTTGGCTGATCCGTTCGACGCAGGTCAAGCGTGTGCTCCCCGAGCGTTGTGCTGCCCTGGGCGCGCGCGCGCTCGCCTTCCCGCCCTTCGGTGCGCAGTCGGCACGCCTAGCGGATGTCATCGCACCGCAGACGACCCGCGAGCGTCATCTCGACTGGGTTACCGCACGCCGCCGATACGCTCGGCCACAGATGTATGGGCCCGCACTGAGGAGCCGCGCCGGCTCCGAAGCCGCACTCGACAGCCTTGCCCCACACTTAGACGGCTTTAGCGGCGAGCTCGGAGGCGACGCCTTCATGCAGCTCGACCAGCGCCACTGGCTTCCCGACGACGTCCTTTACAAAGTCGACCGGGCCGGGATGATGAACTCGCTGGAGATCCGCACTCCATACCTCGCCCGCGAGGTGGCGGAGTTCGCCAACAGCGTTCAAGCGACCACTCATCTCTCGGGGTACGGCAAGAAGCTGCTGCGCAAAGCGCTGGAGACCTACTTCCCGAAGGAGCGCAGCCGGCGGCGAAAGACCGCTTTCCGTGTTCCCGGCGGTCACTGGCTGCGGGGTCCGCTCCTGCCGCTGCTCGAGCACCAGCTCGACGGCGGGACCCTCGTGCAGGAGGGTTTCATCGACCGCGAGTTCCTGCGGGCAAGCATGGATCGGCACGCGGGCGGCGAGGACCGGACGTCGATCCTCTGGCCGATCCTGGCGGCGGGCCTATGGCTGGACCGCTATGCGGGGCACTCGTGACGACGTGGGCGCGCCCCCGCGTCCTCGTAATCACACCCGACTTTCCCCCCGTCAAGGGCGGAATCCAGATTCTCAGTCATCGCATCGCCTCGTCTTTCCGGATGCTCGAACCGACCGTGGTGACCGTTGACCACCCTGCGGCCGAGGCCTTCGACCGGATGCAGACATTCGAGATCGTGCGCGTGCGCAGGCAACCGGGAAGAAGAGCCTTCACCACCCTGGCTCTCAACGCGGGCGCAACCAGGGTTGCGCTGCGGGACCGGCCGGATGTAGTGCTGAGCACGCATATCGTCGTCAGCCCAACCGCGGCCCTGCTCCGGCGTCAGCTCGGGATCCCGTTCGTGCAGTACGTCTATGCCAAGGAGATCGGGGCCAAGCCACAGCTCGCGCGCTTCGCGCTCACCCGCGCTGATCGTGTTGTATCGATCAGCCGGTACACGACGGAGTTGGCAATCGCCGCTGGTGCTCCTGCCGATCGGATCGCGCTCATCAGTCCTGGCGTCGATGCGCCCGCCGTGACACGGACGGACCGCCCGCTTGACGGCCCACCGACGGTGCTGACCATCTCTCGTCTGGAGGATCGCTATAAGGGCCATGACGTGATGCTCCGGGCGCTGCCGCTCGTGCGCGCCGAGGTGCCCGACGTCCGCTGGCACGTCATAGGCGACGGCCCGTTACGCCAGACGCTCGAAGATCGCGCGCAGGCGCTCGGGCTCGGAGATTCCGTGCAGTTCCTCGGTCGGGTAAGCGACGAAGCTCGCGACGAGGAGCTCGCGCGGGCCAACGCGTTCTGCATGGTCAGCCGTCTGCCTGCCGGCAGGTTCGCCGGCGAGGGCTTCGGGATCGTCTATCTCGAGGCCAATGCACATGGTGTGCCTGTCGTGGCGGGCGCCGTGGGCGGGGCGACCGACGCCGTCGTACATGGCGAGACCGGGCTCCTGGTCGACCCGCAGGATCATGTGGCCGTCGCGGACGCGCTCGTGGCGCTGCTGCGAGACCGAGATCTTGCCGAGCGGCTGGCGCGCGCCGGCCGGGCTCGTGTCGAGGGCTTCACGTGGGAGGCGGCCGGAGGGCTCGTCGAAGCGGAACTGCTTCGAGTCCTGACGTGAACGTCCTCTGCGTCAACCACACGGGCTCGATCAGCGGGGGCGAGCGCTCGCTGCTCGATCTTCTCTCCGGGCTCCGCGAAGACGTGAACGTCCGACTCGCGTGTCCGCCCACCGGCCCCCTGGCCGCCGCCGCGCGGCGTCTCGGCGTACCCGTCGATGAAATACCAGGGACCGACGGCAGCCTGAGGCTGCATCCGCGCGAAACGCCGATCGCCGTCGGCCGGATGAGTGTGGCCGCCGTCCGCACCGCGGGCTACGCCAAGCGGATGCGCGCCGATGTCATTCATGCCAACTCGATCCGAGCCGGGCTGCTCACCGTCCCCGCCGCGCGAATGGCGTCCACTCCAGCGGTCGTTCACCTCCGCGACCGGCTTCCGCGCTCGACGGTGGCCGATGCGTCGCTCAGGCTGATCGCGGGCGGTGCGCAGATCGTCGTCGCCAACTCTCGATACACCGCGGAGGGGATGAGGGCCGTGAGCGGACGCGCGCGTCTCAGGGTCGTCTACAACCCGGTCGACCTAACCCGCTTCGACCGCTCCCAGACACATCGGAGCTCGACGCGGGCTCGTCTCGGCCTCCCGGACGACGCCTTCGTCCTAGCCGTGATCGGCCAGATCACGCCGTGGAAGGGCCAGTGCGAGGCGGTGCTGATGCTCGCTCGGCTACGGGAGATGCGCCACGATGCCCACCTCTTGATCGTCGGAGAGGCGAAGTTCGTATCTGCCGCGACTCGCTATGACAATCGTGCGTATCACGCCGAGCTGCGACGGACCATCGATGCCGAACAGCTTGAAGATCGCGTCCATCTGCTCGGAGAGCGAGCCGACGTCCCCGCGATCATGGGCTCGCTCGACGCGCTCTTGGTGCCTTCCTGGGAGGAGCCGTTCGGGAGGGTCGTGATCGAGGCGATGGCGCTCGGAGTGCCGGTCGTGGCCACCAGCGTAGGAGGACCGGCTGAGATCATCACCGACGACGTAGACGGCATTCTGCTGGCGCCACGCGATCCCGACCGGTGGGCCCACGCGATCGCGCGCCTCGCAGACTCACCCGAGCTGACCTCGAGGCTCGGCGAAGCCGCACACCGCCGCTCTCGGGACTTCGCTCTGCCCGAGCATGTCTCCGCGATTCGACGTGTCTACCAGGAAACGGTCTGACTGGTCCGGCTTGGCCGGAGAGGGGGAGACAGGCCCTATGGATCGGGTCCGCCATTCATGTTCGGCCATTTGTCTATCACGGCAAAACGTGCTAGAAACTATAGTGTCGTTGTGTCAGGTAACGACTGAATTTTTAGGCCGGGGTCCAAGCTGCAGAACTCCGCCATGGGGCGTGCGGATCGATCCTACCTATGAATCAGCCGTAATTGAATGGCTCGTCGCCGTGAGGCTGCGAGGGGGGTATGGGCGTAAGAGATTGTCAATCCCACGGATTCAAGGGAAGGACGTTCGGTGGCTGCGCCAGGAAGATCAAGGTTCGTGCTCGGGCCTAATAATCCAGAACTGTCGGATCGTCGGGAGCCGGGCGTCGAATGCTGACCGGAAAGCAGGAACCGGAGGTCAGGTCCAGCACGATCGCTTTCCTGCGTCGCCGGCGGGAGGGTGGCTCCGAGCGGGCTCTCGCGGCCACGGCTCTCGCGGCCACGGCGCTTGCCGACGCCGAGTCCTATCCGATCTGGGAGAGCCTGCCGAGCGTCCAGGACGCGTCGGAGATAACGGGCTGCTCCGTCTCGTTTCGGCGCGACACAGTATTTCGACGCGCACTGGCCGCGGCCGACATCGCCGCCGCCTACGTTGCCCTCCTGTTCGCGATGACAGTCGTAGGGCCTGGATCGGTGTCGTTGCGACCCGCCGTCGCCCTGGTGGCGCCATTCGTGGTCCTCATCAGCAAGGCCATTGGCCTGTATGACCGTGACCAGCACGTTCTTCGCAAGACGACGATCGACGAGGTGCCGTCGATCCTTCAGCTTTCGGTCTTGTACGCCCTCGCTGTTTGGTTCGCTGAGAGTGTGCTGTTCGCAGGGCGGCTCGAGCGCTCCCAGGTGTTCCTCCTCGCTGTCGCCAGCTTCGCAGCGATCACGATCGGCAGGTCGCTCGCGCGCCGTATCGCTCGCGAGGCTACATCGCCGGAGCGCTACATCGTGCTCGGCAGCGACGCGGATACCGCGCGCGTCAGCAGCAAGCTCGCGGCTTCGCCACATGTGCGTGCGACCCTGGTCGGCCGTATCGCGCTCCACGGCGACGATGACCACACCTCGCCCGATCACGTCGTCCTCGGCAAGACAGAGGTCCTCGCTTACGTGATCGACCACTATCGCGTCGAGCGGGTCATCATCGCCTCCGACAGCCATGACCCGGAAGAGATCCTTCATGCGGTGAGGCTGACCAAGGCACTAGGCGCGAAGGTCAGCGTCTTGCCGCGTCTTCTCGAGGTCGTCGGCTCCTCCTCGACTTACGACGACGTGGACGGGATGACGCTGCTCGGAGTGCGCCAGTATGGCTTGTCAAAGTCCTCGGAGCTGCTCAAGCGGACGACGGACATCATCGGGGGCACCATCGGGCTCGTCTTCCTCGCGCCACTGCTCGTCCTGATCGCGATCGCGATCAAGCTGGACACGCGCGGCTCCGTGTTCTTTCGCCAGCCGCGTATCGGACGTCAAGGGGAGCGCTTCAACATGTTCAAGTTCCGCTCCATGGTTCCGAACGCTGACCTCATCAAGAGCGAGCTCCTTGATCGCAACGAAGCTGAGGGCGGACTGTTCAAGATCAGTGACGATCCCCGGATCACGCGCGTCGGACGGCTGCTACGGAGAACCTCGCTGGATGAGCTCCCTCAGCTCCTCAACGTGGTCTTCGGCAACATGAGCCTCGTCGGCCCGCGGCCGTTCGTGCCCGATGAAGATGCGCTGATCGAGGGCTGGGAACGCCGGCGGCTGACAGTCAGACCGGGTATGACCGGGCTCTGGCAGATCTTCGGTTCCTCGCGTGTGCCCAAGAGCGAGATGGTGAAAATCGACTACCTCTATAGTGCAAACTGGTCCATGTGGCTCGACCTGAAGATCCTCCTGAGGACGGTTCCCTACGTCCTCAGCCGACGCGGTCTGTAAGCGAAGTTCCGCCGGAGGGTTCGTCGTCGGTCGTGCTCGTGCACGACTACCTTCTCGTCATGCGGGGCGCAGAGCGGACATTCGCGGCACTCTGCGACCTGTGGCCCGGCGCGCCGGTCGCCACCCTGCTCTACGACCAGAAGGTATTCGAGGAGCGCCTGGCCGGGCATCCGCTGCGGACGTCCCCGCTCCAGCTCCTGCGAGCAAAGCAGTCGACGTTCAAAGCGCTCCTGCCGCTCATGCCCTGGGCCGCCGAGCACCTGGACGTGTCGGGCCACGATCTCGTGGTCTCGTCATCCAGCGCCTTTGCCCACGGCGTGAGGCCACAGCCAGGCGCCGTGCATCTCTGCTACTGCCACACGCCATTCCGCTACGCCTGGTATGAACAGGAATCAGGCCTGGCCCAAGCCCCGCGCTTCGCTCGCCCGCTGGTGTCGCGCACGCTCCGGAACGCCCGCGCGTGGGATCGCCGTGTCGCCGCGCGGGGCATCCGCTACATCGCCAATTCACGCCTCTCCCAAGAGCGCCTGGCGCGGTACTGGGGCGTCGAGGCGCCGATCGTCCACCCGCCTGTCGAGCTTGGGCGCTTCTCCCCGGCCGAGCCTGAGGACTATGTTCTCGTGGTCTGCGAGCTCGTGCGCCATAAGCGGGTGGACTTGGCGCTCGAGGCTGCACGTCGAGCGGGCGTGCGCGTGAAGGTGGTCGGCGGTGGCGCTGACGAGCAGCGCCTGCGCACGCTCTACGCGCAGCACGCTGAGTTCCTCGGACGCATCGACGATGCTGCGCTGGCCGACGTCTATGCACGGGCGCGGGCGCTCGTGATGCCGAACGTCGAGGAGTTCGGAATCACGGCGGTGGAGGCGCAGGCGGCCGGCCGGCCGGTCGTCGCGATGGCGGCCGGCGGCGCCCTCGAGACCGTTGTCGATGGCGAGACCGGGGTACTTGTCCCGCCCGGAGATCTCGACGCGTTGACGGCGGTACTCAGGGACGGGGACCTCGAACGCTTCGATGCGGCAGCGACGATCGCCAACGCTCGACGGTTCTCGGTCGAAGCGTTTGCGTCACACATACGCGCGCATGTCGCCTCGGCACTCGCGCATCTCGCCTGACCGCTCCGCTCGAGTCGATGATGGCTG
>Ga0302324_100021817_pt1 | contig 12471 bp, 11 predicted proteins | sample Palsa_T0_1_FD_201949 | JGI IMG/M metagenome (GOLD analysis project Ga0302324, IMG submission 201949) | Peat permafrost microbial communities from Stordalen Mire near Abisko, Sweden - Palsa_T0_1 | ecosystem: Environmental > Terrestrial > Soil > Palsa > Peat permafrost | place: Sweden: Abisko...
TTAACTATTTTCATCGAGGAAACTCCAGTTAATATCGGCTCGGCGCTCTTCGGGCCGGAAGGCTTGGGTGGCGGGGATTATCGGGACGATTTGTGACGATTTTGTTACAGCCGAATTGGAACAAGGACTTAAGCGAAGGCCAAGCCTGAATCCAAGCCCAAATTAAACTGCGCCTCAGCTTTGATAGTCGGCCGCGACGGTTTGGTCCACGGGCATTTTATTCGCGGCCATGGCATTGAAGATCGGCGTCAGAACGATTGCCACCGCCAGATTGAGCAGTACGCTGTACACCGCGCTATATCCCGGAAACGTATGATCGCCCACGTGCAGCGGATAGGTGTTGGTGAGTTTCACCGAAATGGCCATCCATGTCCCGGCGAAAGTGCCGACCGCCCATCCAGCCAGCATCGCCCAGGAATTGAACCAGCGTGTGTAGGCCCCGAGCATCACCGGCGGCAGCGTTTGAATGATCCAGATCCCACCGAGCAATTGCAACTGAATGGCGTATTGAGTGGGCACGAATAAGATAAACACCAACGCGCCGACTTTGACGATGAGCGAGGTCAACTTGGCGACGTGCGACTCCTGCTTGTCGGTGGGATTTTTGTTGATGAACTCGCGATGAATGTTGCGGGTGTACAAATTCGCCGCGGCGATCGACATGATCGCCGCCGGCACCAACGCGCCGATGCCGATTGCCGCGAACGCGACGCCCGCGAACCACGCCGGAAAGCTGTGCAACAGCAACGCGGGCACCGCAAAGTTATTGCCGAACTGCTTGAAGCCGGCCGCGTATTCGGGGAGCTTGTCCACACCGCTGGCGATCACGAAGAAGCCGAACAGCGCCAGCAGACCGAGCATGAAGGTGTAGCCGGGCAGCATGGCAGCGTTGCGGCGGATGACCTTGCCGCTGCTCGCGCTCAATATACCGGTCAGCGAGTGCGGATAAAGGAACAACGCGAGTGCCGAGCCTAAAGCCAACGTGGCATAGGCGCTGTAGGCACCGGTGGTGTTGGGGCCTGGAACAGCAAGCAGCAGCTTCTGCGCCGGTACCGCGGCGAAAATTTTTCCGAAGCCGCCGAGCTCGTAGGGAATCACAATGACGGCGGCAATCGCGGTCACGTAAATCAGAAGGTCCTTGACGACGGCAATCGAGGCGGGTGCGCGCAAACCGCTGGAATAAGTGAAGGCGGCCAGAATCACGAAAGCGATGAACAGCGGCAGATCGGCCATGAATCCCGTTCCCGAGACGCCCATCGCGCCGATGACGACCTGCAAACCCACCAGCTGCAGGGCAATGTAGGGCATGGTCGCGACGATGCCGGTGATGCATACCGCGAGAGCCAGCCAACGGTTGCCAAAACGCCCCTTCACGAAATCGCCCGCGGTGATGTAGCCGTGCTTATGGCATACATTCCACAGACGGCGAAATATCAGGAACATTAAGGGATAGATAATGATGGTGTAGGGAACCGCGAAAAATGCGACCGCGCCCTGGCCGAAGGCGAGCGCGGGAACCGCGATGAAGGTGTAGGCCGTATAGACATCTCCGCCGACCAAGAACCAGGTAATGACGGTGCCGAAGCGCCGGCCCCCCAAACCCCATTCATGCAGCAGATCCAAGTCGCCGCGGCGCCAGCGTGCCGCCGCGAAGCCCAACCAAGTGATAAATCCAAACAGCAAGACGAAAATTATCAGCGCGGTCCAATTCAGTTCCGACACGAGCGCCCCCTGATTTCTTCTTATTCTTCCACGGCGAAATAGACGATGGCCGTGAACACGGCGCTGACGATGACCCACAGCATCTGGAACCAGTAAAAGAACGGGATCCCAAAGAGGTAGGGGTCGGCCTTATTGTAGAAGGGCGGCCAGAGAGCCACCGCGAACTGAACAACGAAAAGCAGGTACCACCAGCTCCAGCCACCGCGTTTTTTTTCTGTGGTGTTCATCGCTTCCCCGAAGGATTCCGATAGGGGGACTATGCTACGCGCCGGGCGGTAGGCCTGTCGACCCACCGTTTTAAAGGAGTTTTTTTAGCTAAGGCGGTTCATGGCCGTTAGGCCATGAACCGCGTCTGCAGGGATCTTAAAAGTTGAAGCGCACACCCACCATCGGGCTGTACTCGGACGTATAGATGTATCCCTCGGCCAGGCCATTCTGAACTCGGGACCAGTTGACGCCGGCATACGCATCGAAGCGCTTGGTGAAGTGCCAGTCGCCGACCAGGGAGAGATCGGCCAACTCGCCGGCGCAGGTAGCCGCGCTGGCGTTTCTGCAGCCATTGGCGTTGTAGCTCTTCTGGTTGTAGCCATAACCCGCCGCGGTCAAATCGAAGTCCGGCGTGATCGACCAGCGCGCGCCCACCCAAGAAATCTGCTCGATCTTCTGGATGCCGTATGCGGTGTTGTTGACGACGCCGAGAATATAGCCGCCGATGTCGATCGTTCCCACCGGATCCGGATGCGAAGGATTGTTGTACTTGATGCGCTCCCAACCGGCATAGAACTTGACCGGGAAGTAATCCTTGGCGTTGTAGCTCATCTGCAGCGAATAACCGGTGTTATCCGAAATAGTGGCCGCCAGCGTGTTGCTGATGGACCAACCCGGCAACGGCTCCGGAGCCGTGTTGAGTGCCGTGATGTTCGCAGCGCTCAACGAGGCGGCCGCCACTTCGCCGTGCACTACACCGTACAGAGCGTCGATGGAGAAGCCCGCCATATCCATGCCGACCGTGAACTCATTCGAACTCTGCGGCACGTAGCCGTCAGTGCCGAATCCATGAATGTAGGCAACTCGCCCAGGGCCCACTTGCAGCACATACTTGAGCGAATTATCCAAACGATTGCTCTGGGTGTCGCCCAAGCCGCCCGACGTGCCTGACAGCGCAATGGGTGAAAACGCCTGCGCCTGCAGTTGCGGGTCGTACTTGTTCAGCATGTCGAGCATCAGGCCGTTTTGACGGCCGAATGTCAGCGTACCAAAAGTCGCGGAACTAACGCCGGCAAAGGCCACGCCGTTGAAGACTTGGCCCGCGCGGCTCGAGTCGCCCGCGGAAATCTTTACGGCGGCCGCCTTGCCGTTGTCCGTGGTCAACGAACCCGGGCCATCGACCAGACGGCCGGACCACGGATTGAAGCCGGTTTCGAGTCTAAAAATCCCGGTCCAATCACCCCAGCCAAAAAGGGGCTCCACTCCCGAGATTCCGAGCTTCGACTGGCTGAGGCCATTGCCGTTGACAGACGTAATCGAGTGGTTGCTGAAATTCTGGATGAAGGACGGCAAACCTGGAGCCCATTGCTGGCTCAACGGCGCGCCGTGCGACACATACTCGACACCGATGTCCACGGTGCCATAGAGCGTAATGCCGGCGAATGTCAGCGAGGGTACTTCCTTGCGCTTTCTCACGTCCGGGGGCAGTGTGTCTTGGTTGGCTGGCGCCGGTGCGGCGCTATTGCTGGGTTGGCCAGTGCCGCTTAACTGGTCGATCTTCTGCTGCATCTGACGCACTTGATCCTTCAGCTGTTGGATGTCTTGTGCGTCGTCTGCAATCACGATCCCCGGCGAGAAGCCGATGGCGGCGCAGGCGCCCATGGCAGCCAGGATAGGCTTGCCGAGTTGAAACTTATGCATTGCGTTAACTCCCGCGGTTTTCGATTGTTGGATTTAATCGACGTATTGTTACAGCAAGATGACAGTGATCGCTGCACATAATTCTACTGCCTTCCCGAAAGGATGCCATATATATCACATACGCGACAAATGGTAGCTTCCGGTTGTAACATTTTAGCAACACAAGTGCCCGGCGGCGATCGTCCAGCAGCTGGGTGATAAGCATGCGAGCCGTACTTCAAAACCTGGATCCGCGGCACAGCCTGGTTGCCGGCATCATTTGGTTAATGGTGGCCCTGGCGGCGAGCTTTGCGATTGCTGCGTCGCTGTGGGCCGGCAGCGTCGCGCGGGAGATCGTCGTACAGCAGCATGTTCGAAGATTGGCGCTCGAGACCGAGCAATTGGCTTCTGATCTGGGCCAGGCAGTCGCGGCGCGAATCGAAGCGCTGCGATCCGTCGGCACGCTATCACCTGCCGCCCTGTTCGAGGATCTGGCCCGCGCCCATCCGGAATTGGGTTGGATCGGCGTCGCGGATCCCGACGGCGTCATCCTCGCGGGGGATCGCGCCATGGGTGTGAATGGCACAGCGGCGCAGCAGCCCTGGTTTGCCCGAGGATTGTCCGGCGTCTGGATCGGTGTCGTGGAACGGTCTGCCTCCGCTAAGAAGCCTTTTTTGGGCGACATGTCCGCGCCGCTGAAAGATCCGTCCGGCCACATCATCGGTGTGATCGCCGCGCATTTGACCTGGCCGTGGGCTTCGCACGATGTCCAACGCCTGAGTGATGCCTTGGATGCGCGCGGCTCGGCGCAATCGCTGATCTTGGACGAGGCCGGTACCATCGTGGTGGGACCGGCCGCGCTGCGCAATTCCGTGTGGAGCGGTCGACTCATCAACGAATCCTCGCCGCTCGACTCGGTCGGTGAATTGGCCGAGGCGCACTTCGAGCGGCTGCCGGACGGTAATACGTTGCTGGTCATCCGTGCGGCAGTCAACGTCGGGTCCAAAATCCCCGGCGCATGGCAGGTCCAACTGAGTGAACCCAAAGAACTGGTCTATTGGCGCGCCAACGCCTTGGCGATTCGCATTTGGTGGATCTCGATCTGTCTTGGCGCGGCGACCGCGACGCTCGGCGCTTTTGGCGCGCGGCACCTGACCAACCGGCTGAAAAATTTGACGCTCTCGGCGGCCGCCGTGGGCCGCAACGAGGTGGCGCGCATCGAAGTGCCGAGCGGACGCGACGAGGTCGCACAACTCGCCGCGGCGTTCTCCAAAGTGCTCGACGATTTGCGCCAGGAGCGCACAGAACTTTTGAACCTGAGCAGCGAACTTGAGCGCCGGGTTGCGGTCAGGACGCGGGAGGTAGAACGCCTCGCCGAGGAATCCCGCTACGCAGCGATCGTTCGCGAGCGCTTGCAGATCGCGCGCGATCTGCATGACACCCTGGCACATTCCATGATGGCGATGCTGAGCGAGGTGCGCCTGCTGCGGAAAATCCAGGTGCACGACCCTGGGTCGCTCGCTGACGAATTGGCGCGCGCGGAAGCAGTGGCGCACGCCGGCCTGAACGAAGCGCGCTCAGCCATCGCTCAAATGCGCGGCCATTCGGCGCGGGACACAGGCTTAGGTCCAGCGCTGTCGAAGGCCATCCAGCGCTTCAAGGATCGGACCGGCTTGAGTGTTGAGCTTGCCATCGACGGCGACGCGGCTCGTTTCGGCGACGAAAGAGCCGAGGTGATTTTTCGAATGACGGAAGAGGTGTTGCGAAATATTGAGCGTCACGCACGCGCCTCGCGCGTGCTCCTAAGTCTGCGCATCGTCGACGGCACGCATTTGGCCCTGCTGATCGAGGACGACGGCGTGGGCTTCGACCCGCTCCTGTCGCGGCCCGGTCATTTTGGACTCGTCGGCCTGCGCGAGCAGGCACAACTCATCGGCGCCGAGATTACCATCGCGAGCACCCCCGAGCACGGCACGAGCGTACGCATATCGTTGCGTATCGCGCCGGAAAGCCTGTAGAAATTCTTCCCGAACTATCTACCGTTGCTGCGCGGGTAGAGATTGTTCTCCACGTCCTTGACGTTGGCGATTTGGCGAGCGAGCGCCTCGGCGTGGCGCACTTCAAATTCAGTGTCGACCGGACCGCTCAAATACACCACGCCATTGATGGTTTGAATATGCAGCGCCGCCGGCGCGCCGAGTTCAGGATGCTCACCAAAGAGCTGCTTCACCTGCGCGTTGATCTCCTTGTCGCTGGCGCAATTCTCCGGCGAACACTGCGGGAATATGGAGCAGCCACTCAATTGCACGGCAAACATCAATACGAGACTGGCTGCTGAAAGCATTTTCAATTTTTGCATTCGATGGGTCCGCTGCCGCTGTTTATGACCAGACACTATGAAACCAGCAGGAGTTCCAGGGTGCGCCGATAGATCGAGTGTAAGCGATCGATGTCCGCGACTCGAACGCACTCGTTCACCTTGTGGATCGATTCATTGATGACCCCCAGTTCGATCACCTGCGCCCCCATCGGGGCGATGAACCGTCCGTCCGAGGTCCCGCCGCCGGTGGTGAGCTTGGGGCTGATTTGCAATTGCTCCTGCACGGCGCGCACAGCAGCCTGCGACAAGGTGCCGGGAATGGTCAGAAACGGCTGCCCGGAAATGAACCACTCCAAAGTATATTTGACGCGGTGGCGCTGCAAGATTTCTTCGACAATCTGCTTCAAGCCGTCGACGGTTTGTTCGGTGCAGAAGCGCAGATTGAATCGCGCCCGCAGTTCACCCGGGATCACATTCGGCGCACCGGTTCCCGCGGAAATATTCGAGACCTGAAAACTCGTGGGTTGGAAATGTTCGTTGCCGTTATCCCAGCCGCGTGCGGTCAATTCGGCCAACGCAGGTGCCAGCGCGTGCACCGGATTGTCGGCCAGCTGCGGATACGCAATGTGTCCCTGAATCCCGTGCACGGTTAGACGCCCGCTCAAGCTGCCGCGGCGGCCGATTTTGATGGTGTCGCCCAGCGTATTTTCGCTCGAGGGCTCGCCGACCAGACACCAGTCGATGCGCTCTTGGCGCTCGCGCAGCACTTCGACCACGCGACGGGTGCCATCAACTGACGGCCCCTCCTCATCGCTGGTGATCAGGAAGGCAATGGTGCCGCGATGCTTCGGGTACTGTGCGATGAATTCCTCGCTGGCGGTCAACATGGCGGCCAAGCCGCTTTTCATATCGGCCGCACCCCGGCCGTAGAGCAGGCCATCCCGGACCACCGGTTCAAACGGATCGGAGCGCCATTCATCCACGGGCCCCGAAGGCACTACATCAGTGTGGCCGGCAAAGCAAAAGACGGGACCGCCGCTGCCGCGTTTTGCCCAAAAGTTATCGACTGGACCGAAGCGCAGACTTTCGACGGTAAACCCCACGGCCGCCAGACGCTCGATCATCAGCGCTTGGCATCCGCCATCTACCGGACTCACCGATTGACGCGCAATCAGGGCCTGAGTCAGTTGCAGGGTGGGCGACATCAGAAGCGCAGCACCGGCGGTTGACGTCGCAAGTTGACCCACAACGCCCAGGCGCCCAAGACCAGCGCACTGATCAAGACCCATGCAGGCATCGCGAGGCCGAGGAATTCCCAGGTGATTTTGGCGCACTCACCGGAGCCGGTGAGCACCTTGACCAGAACTTCGCTCAAAGAAAACACTTTGAGCATAAAGTCGAGCGATGCGCCGCAGGCGGGCACGGCATCGGGGGGCAGGCTTTGAATATACAGGTGGCGCAGCGCAACCCCGATCGTGGCGAGAGCCGCCAACGATAAGAGCAGCGCATACACACGCCGGCCGAAGGCCGTCGGGTCTTGAAGCGTCGCGGCCAAAAAAATTACGGCGAGTACGAAGAAGCCAATTCTTTGAAAAATGCACAGGGGACAGGGCTCCAGATGCATCACGAATTGCGCGTAGTAGGCGTAGGCCAATAGGCCTACGCAAGCCAGGAATCCGAAAAGATTCCCGCGTCGCGCCGTCATCAGCGACGCATGAGCGCGTGCGCCGCGTCGATCTGCTTGGCCACGTCCTCGAGCGAGGAGTGGCGAATATCCTTGCCGTGCACCATGTAGATCACGTATTCGCAAATATTCTTCGCGTGATCGCCGATTCGTTCCAGGGCACGCACGATCCACATGATCTCCAGCGCACGGCGGATCGTGCGCGGGTCTTCCATCATGAAGGTGATGCATTGCCGCTGAATGGATTCATACTCCTCGTCCACCATCTTGTCTTCCTGGGCGGTTTTCAGCGCCGCCTGGGAATCCATGCGCGCAAAGGCGTCCAAGGCATCGTGCACCATCTGCGCAACCTGCCGGCCTAAATGCTTCACTTCGCGGTACTTGTCCGCCGGCCGCTCCATGGTGGCCAGTCGCGAGGCGATGTAGCCGATTTTTTCGCCCTCATCGCCAATGCGCTCGAGATCGGTGATGGTCTTGATAATAGCGACGATCACACGCAGGTCGCCCGCCGCCGGCGCTCGAATCGCCAGGATTCGGCTGCATTCCTCGTCGATCGACAACTCCATGCCATTGACCTTGTAATCGTCCGTGGCAACGGATTCGCCCAAGCGACTGTCGCCTTCGACGAGGGCAGTGATCGCCTTGTGGAGCTGCTGTTCGACGAAGCCGCCCATCTGCAGTACCTGGTTGCGCACCTTCTCCAAGTCTTCATTGAAGCGGCGGGAAATGTGATGGGTAAGATCGGCGGTTTCCATAGATTTGACCTTGATGCACACTCTTATATGTGTGCAGCGTTCGTTTACATCTGATTGCTGCGTACGTCAACCGTGTACGCGATATTTGTGACTTTCATGCACTCGCGGCGTTGCGCACGTCCAGCTTCCAGATGCGTTGCTGCGGAAAATGACACGTGAAGGTGCTGCCTTTGCCTTCGATGCTCTGCACCTCCAGCCATCCACCGTGGCGCTGCAATGCGTGCTTGACGATGGCGAGACCCAATCCCGAGCCACCCTGCCCCCGCGAGCGTCCCGCATCGACTCGGTAGAAGCGCTCAGTCAGGCGCGGGATGTGCTCCGCGGGTATTCCAATGCCGCTGTCGATGACGGAGAAATAGGCGCCCTCCTCGTCGGTCCACCAGCGCATTCGCACGGTGCCCTCCGGCAGGGTGTATTTCACCGCGTTGACCAATAAATTCGTGAACGCGGATTCGATCTCGTGCGCCGAACCGTACAAGCCATCGCCGGTGTCCAATTCGAGCAGCACTTGCCGCGGCCGATCGGGGCTGATCAACGAGTCGCGGTGCAGCCGTTCGAGCATTTGCGGCACATCGACCGGATCGCGCGCGGCCTCGCCGTCGGCGGACTCCAGGCGCGACAGCTCGAGCAAATCGGCGATGATGGCATTCATGCGCTGCGCCTGCGCCCGCATGTCCTTGATCGGGCCGCCCCAGGCAGGATCGATCGATGGGTCCTCCGCGAGGGTATCCAAATATCCGGAAATCACGGTCAAGGGCGTGCGCAGTTCGTGCGACGCATTTGCGACGAAGTCCTTGCGCATCGCCTCCAGGCGCATTTGACGCGTCACGTCGCGCACCAGCAGCAGCGACTGGCCGCCGCCGTAAGGCACCATCTGCAGCGCGAGAAACATATCGATCTGCACCGGCGGCCGAATCACCAGCGGCAGCGCAAAATCATCGCCGTGCAGGTAATGCGCAAATTCAGGCGCGCGAATCAGGTTATCGATCCGCAACCCCACATCGACGGGCCGTCTTAACCCCAAGAGCCGCGCCGCCTGGCGGTTGAACCAAACGATTTCGCGTTGCGTGCTTAAGATGATGACCCCGTCGGGGAGCGCAGCGGTCGAGCGGCGCAGCTCACGGTACAGCTGCACCAGGCGTTGCTTGTGGTACTGCTTGCGTCGATGCAGGCGTATGACCTGCGCGATGATGTCGCCCCAGATGCCGCCGATATTGGGCGGATCGATTTGCGATCGCAGCCGCAACCAGCGGTCGACGCGGTACAGATTCAGCAATTGCCAGGCAAGATAGAAGCAGGCGGCGCCTAATAACCACAGCCAAATAGGTCCTATCAGCAGACCCAGGCACAGGCCCAACAGCAAAATGCCCGCGAGCCGCGCGAGCGCGAAGGTCCACATCGCTGCCATGGGCTAGTCTCTAGCTCGCTTAGGCGTCTCGCGTCGAAAACCGATATCCCGCGCCACGCACTGTTTGCACCAACTTTTCCAGTGAAAATGGTTCGAGCGCCTTACGCAGCCTGCGAATGTGCACATCCACGGTGCGCTCTTCGACGTAAGTATTACCTCCCCAGACACGGTCGAGCAACTGACCGCGCGTAAATACCCGTTCCGGATGGGTCATGAAGAAATGCAGCAAGCGGTATTCGGTGGGCCCCAAGGCAATTTCCCGTTCCCCAGCGCTCACCCGGTGGCTCGAGTCATCGAGTTTCAGGCCGTCCACCTCGACGATGTCGTCCGCGCCGGCGGGCGCCGCGCGTCGCAGCACGGCTTGAATCCGCGCCAGCAGTTCACGCGGCGAGAACGGCTTGGTGATGTAGTCATCCGCGCCTCCCTCGAGGCCGTTGACCTTATCCTGCTCCTCCGCCCGGGCGGTCAGCATGATCACGGGAATTTCCTCCGTGTCCTTGGCGCGCTTGAGCGAGCGCGTCAGCTCAAGGCCGCTCATATCGGGCAGCATCCAGTCAATCAGCATAAGATCGGGCCGCACATCCACGATCCGAGCGCGCGCTTCCCGGCAATCCTCAGCCTCGCGAACCTCGTATCCCGCGCGCCGCAACCCGAAAGCGATCATGTCGCGTATGGGTTTTTCGTCTTCGACGATGAGGATGCGCCTGGCAGACATAGATAGTCCCTTGATTCCAAAGCCGAGTATTACAGGCTTCGATTGTGACAGTTCCGTTACAGGGGCGACTGTGCCGCTCTTTCTGCCGCCGTGAAGGCTACTTTATCTCTCAGGTAGAGGGGCTGAAGATCCGCAGCGTCGAGCGCCCCGCCGCCTTCGAGGCGCCGCGCTCCGAGCCGGGCAATCTCTCTGGCATTCGGCAATGCAGCGCTTCGCGCCGCGTCGGTTGTCACGCCTGGAAGCGTCGCGAGAATCGGATACGCTGAAAATCCTCGGCCAATACCGATGTATTGCTCCCCTAAGTCCAATGACACGTTGCCCGGCGGTCCCACACGCAGCGCACCGCTTTGCAGTACGCCGCACGCAGCATCCCAGGCGAAGCAGCCCCAGTACACTTCTCCCATGCGCGCATCGAGGCAGCACAGAGCGCGGCTGCCGGGACCTTCCAGCACCTGCAGCGCCAAGGCCTCCAGCGTCGTGATCGGTACCACCTTCAGATCCGCGCCGAATGCCAGACCCTGCGCCACCGCCACGCTGATTCTGACGCCGGTGAAGGCGCCCGGACCGATGCTGGCGGCAATACCATCGAGCATCGACAGGGAGATTTGCGCTTCGGCCATCACTTCTTCTGCCATGCGCAAAATCTTCGCCGCATTGCTCTTGCCGGATTCGATGCTCCGGCTGATGAGGGCACCGTTGGCCAGCAACGCCACCGAGCAGGCCTCGGTTGCCGCGTCGAGTGCGAGCACGCGCATCAGGTCGCCTGCACGGCCGGCACAGTCGCTTGGCGAGTGCGCAATCGATCTTTCAGGAATTGCGCCGCCACGGCGACATCGCTCACCACCGGACTCGGCGGCATCGACTCTAGAAACACCCGCCCATACGCCTTGGTGGTGATGCGCGGATCGCCGAGAACGATCACGCCGAAATCATCGAAATCGCGGATCAACCGCCCGACTCCCTGCTTCAAGGCCAGCACCGCCTGCGGCAACTGATATTCAAAGAAGGGATTGCCGCCGCGCCGGCGAATGCCCTCGAGTCTGGCTTTCAGCAGCGGATCGTCGGGTGCGGCGAAGGGAAGTTTATCGATGGCAACGATGGAGAGCGCATCGCCCTTGACGTCCACGCCTTCCCAAAAACTGCCCGTGGCCAGAAGCACTGCGTTGCCGAGTTCTCGAAATCGATTCAGCAAGGCTTCGCGCGGCGCCTCGCCCTGCACCAGTACGGGAAATGGCGGACTGGGAAAGCGCGCTTTCAGCGCCCGCACGCCTTCCGCCAAACCGCGGTAGCTGGTGTATAGAAGGAATGCACGGCCGCCGCAGGTCTCAATCAGCGGAGCGCACGCCTCGATGAATTTGTCGGCGAACCTAGGATCCTGCGGATCCGGCATGCGGGGCGGCAGAAAGAGCCGTGCTTGGTCGCGGTAGTCAAAGGGACTGTCGATGCACAGCGTGCGCGCGTCGCGCAGTCCGATTCTTTCGGCGAAATGTGAAAAATCCGCGGCAATCGCCAGGGTCGCTGAAGTAAAGATCCACGCGCAGGGCCGGGACTCGACGTACTCGCGCAGGCGTTCCGCGATTTCAAACGGCGTGAATTGCAGCGTGAGTCCATTCGCGCCCGCCTCCACCCAGCGCAGACCGGAGTCCTCCGAGAGTTCGCGCAAGCAGGCCAGCGCATTGGCCAGATGCGCCGCACGGCGCGCGCAATTGGCGGTGCCGGCGCCGCCGCCCAACCCCTCGAGCTCCGCGCCTAAGGCGCTTAAGGTGGTTTCGATTTCCGGCAGCGCGTCCAAAAATGTATCGGGCAGATCGGCCCATTCATAACGCCCCGCACTGCGATTCAGAGCAAATCTCAATCCGTCGAGATGGCCATCGACGGCCAGCACGGTCTCCACCAGGGAGGGCGCGCGGATCGCCGCGGCGCTGAGCTCTGCGGTAATGTCCCGCATCAGCACTTGAACCTGGCGCACTGACCAGGTCA
>Ga0302324_100021818_pt1 | contig 12471 bp, 8 predicted proteins | sample Palsa_T0_1_FD_201949 | JGI IMG/M metagenome (GOLD analysis project Ga0302324, IMG submission 201949) | Peat permafrost microbial communities from Stordalen Mire near Abisko, Sweden - Palsa_T0_1 | ecosystem: Environmental > Terrestrial > Soil > Palsa > Peat permafrost | place: Sweden: Abisko...
CCCGATTCACGCTCGGCCAGGCGCTTTCCGCGATGGCTGCGCAGAGCACCGCCGATCAACCGGACCAGCCCATGCTGCTGAAGCTGGCCGAGCACGTGGCCATCCGCTTCGCCATGGCCAGCTACGAACGCGGCGACATTCGCGTGAACTCGGTGCAGGACACTCTCGAACGCATGAGCGTCGAGATCGATAATCTGAGCAAGGTGTTGGGCGTGCAGGAAGAAAAAATGTCGCGCGCCGGCCTGCGCGTGGGTTCCCATGCCGAAATTCTGGCGCAACAATTCTGGAACGAAGTGGGCGACGAAAAGAAGCAGGCCGCGCTGCTCTCCTCCGATGGCTGGTGCGTGCCGCCGCACAATATTCGCGACTACCTGGAAAAGCTACTGAAGGACGACGACCCGGAAACGGTGCTCGAGATTCTGCGAAATTATCTGAGCGGCGTGAAGCATGCGCACGTTCGCGTGCGGCGCGCCACCGCCAGCGGGGTGATCGAATTGGCGCCGCTCTACGCCACGCAAGAGCCGCGGCTTTTCGTGGATGCCATCCGCGAGACCGGGGTGCAACTCAGCCTGGAAGAAGAACCCGAAGTGCAAAGCCTGATGGGCGCGGCTTTCGTGAGCCTCTCGCAACAGGCCACCATTCATCGGAATTATCCGGCCGTGCAGCGCACCATCGAAGTGATGGATTTCATCGGCGTCGAGCGTCCCGCAGTGGCCAAGAACATGCGCCCGCGCATCGCCATCGACGACCACCTTTCCGAGTTTATCGACGATGCGGTCAAAGCCGGCGCGGTGTCCGACGAGTTGACCAACCTGATGCGCCGCGTCCCCAAGAACGCCGCCGAGCAGCTCGCCCACCGCTACAGCCGCTGCGGATTCCGTGATGAGTGCAACCTGCTGCTGGACGTCGTGCAGCGATTGGGCCAGGAAGCCACCGATCATCTTCGCGAAACTTTCTTCAACGCCAGCGCTACGAAAGCCGCCGATGTGCTGGGCATGATGGCGCGGCTGGATTTCGAGGCGGTGGAAAGAATTCTGCCCAAGCGGCTCTCGGAATGGAAGCGCTCCGCGCACGATCGTGTGGTGCGCCAACTGGAATCCAGCTGTGCTCCCGAACGAGGGCGCCTGCTACTGAGCATTTTTGACAAAATCGATCCGCTGATCCGGCCGCTGGCGCTGGACGAAATCGCGCTCTCGGGAGAGCACTCCGGAGACATCCGACTGGTGCACATGGCCGGGGGCGCGCTCCCGCAAGGTTCTACGGAATATCTGCAATTGAAAGCGGTGGAAGCGCTGGGCCGGCTGCGGGTGCGCGGATCCGAAGGCATACTCCGGCGAATTCTGGAGACGCGCCAGGTTTGGCGCTGGCAGTACTCCACCGAATTTCGAATCGTGGCCGCGCAGGCGCTGACCAAGATCGATCCGGAATTTATGGAAGACTTCCTCCCGCGCAGCGGATTGAGCGAATCGGATCTGTTGCTGGAACCCTTGGACCCCGATCCGGGTTCTCCGGCCGCGCGGCAGCGGCGGTACTTGCGTTTGTCGCTGGATAGTCCGATCACCGGCGTGACCACCGGGCTGAAGGAAAATCATCCGGTGGAAATTTCCGAGATGAACTTGGCGGGCGGCGTGGCGGTGAGCGAGCGCGGCTTGCATCCAGGCTCGATCGTCGCGCTGAAGCTGCACACCCAGGGAAAGACTTTGAAGTTCCGGGTAGTCGTGCGCGACGCGAACACCCAAGCCCGAACCTTCGAAATCGTCGACGCGGAATCGGACGAACGCACCAAGTTACGTCGCGTGCTGATTCAGCTCGGACGTCCGCTCTCCAGCGCGCTACTGGACGATCGCAGCCGCCGCAAGAGCCGCACCATCCTCACCGGCCCGAGCAGCACCGAAGAAATGGCCTGAGCACGGCCAACAGTTGTGGCGCAGCCACTCCTGGCGCCGGGGACCCATACCTTCAACCGCACCCAAGTTCAGGATGCGACTCTAATCCCTTGCGGTCGACGCTGCAGCCGTCCTTCCTCTTGAAACCGTGGTCGGGTTATAGAGCCGCGAGGCTTCTTGAGTTTTGGGTTCCGCGCCACGAGGAGTGGCTGCACCACTGCGGCTCCGCGAATCAGGGATGGGTCATATTTTCCGGTCGCACTAAGTCGTCGAATTCTTTTCCGGTCAGGTAGCCTAGCTTCAGACACGCCTCGCGCAGGCTGGACCGATCGACGTAGGCGGTATGTGCGATTTCCGCGGACTTGTCATAGCCGATGCGCGGGCTGAGCGCGGTCACCAGCATCAGACAGTTCCGTACGTACTCTTTGATCTTTCCTTCTTCTACTTCGATCCCCACCACGCAGTGGTCCACGAAACTACGCGACGCGCTAGCGAGCAGCCGCACCGAATTCAGAAAATTGAAAATGATCACCGGCTTGAATACGTTCAGCTCGAAATTTCCCTGCGATCCCGCGAAGCCGATCGCCGCATCGTTGCCGAACACCTGCACCGCCACCATCGTTATGGCCTCCGCCTGTGTGGGGTTTACTTTTCCGGGCATAATCGAAGATCCCGGCTCGTTTTCCGGCAGGCGCAGTTCGCCCAGGCCGCAGCGAGGGCCGGAGGCCAGCCAGCGAACGTCGTTGGCGATCTTCATCAGCGAGGCGGCTAGAGTTCTCAGCGCGCCGCTCGCGAACACCACTTCGTCGTGCGCCGAGAGAGCCGCGAATTTGTTGGGGTGCGAAGCAAATGGCTGGCCGGTCAGCTCCGCGATTTTTTGCGCGGCGCGCTCGCCGAACTCGGGAGGCGCATTCAGACCTGTGCCGACGGCGGTGCCGCCGATAGCCAGTTCGTACAGGCCGGGCAGCACTTCGCGGAGCCGGGTAACGTCGCGGTCGAGCAAGCTTACCCAGCCCGAAAATTCCTGTCCCAGGGTGAGCGGCGTGGCATCCATCAAATGGGTGCGGCCGATTTTAACGATCTTGGCAAATTCCTTGGCCTTGGCATCCAGTGCGTCGCGCAGCCGCTCGATGCTGGGTATGAGTTCGTGGGCCACCTGCGTAGCCGCGGCGATGTGCATGGCGGTAGGAAAGGTGTCGTTCGACGACTGCGACATATTTACGTCGTCGTTCGGGTGAATCGGCTTCTTGCTGCCCAGAACGCCTCCAGCCAGCTCGATCGCACGGTTCGAGATCACCTCGTTGGCGTTCATGTTGGTCTGGGTGCCGCTGCCGGTCTGCCAGATGCGCAAGGGAAAGTGCTCATCGAGCTTGCCGGCAATCACTTCGTCGGCGGCGCGCACGATCAGACCGGTCTTTTCCGCGGGAAGTTTCCCCAGATCTTTATTGACCAGCGCGCACGCTTTTTTCAGGATGCCAAACGCGCGGATCAGCTCCGGCGCCATGGTATCGCGCCCAATATCGAAATGGATGAGTGAGCGTTGGGTCTGCGCGCCGTAGTAGCGATCGGCCGGGACATCGATCGTCCCCATGCTGTCAGACTCCTTGCGTGACGGATGCCCGGAGCCGGGTGCGATGTGTGCCATGTTGTTGGTCCTTTTGCGAAAACGCAGGCGGCGGTACCCTATAAATTTCTACGATTTTGCGGCTACTTGCAAGAACGCCTTCACTTCGCGAGCGGTGGGCATCGAAGGCTGCGCGCCCTTTCGCGTCACTGAGATGGCCGCAACGGCGGCGGCGTAACGCGCCGCTTCGAGAGCGCTCTTGCCTTCCAGCAGGCTCACCGCAAAACCGGCGTTGAACGCATCGCCCGCCGCGGTGGTGTCCACCGCGGTCACCGTGAATGCGCCGGCCATTTGGCGTGATCCGTCGGCAGTTGCCAGGAAAGCTCCCTGTGCGCCCATCTTGATAATTACATTCTGCGGACCGCGAGACAGCAGAAGCTCGGCGCTGCGGGCGGCCGTGGCCGGACTAACCGGTTCCTTCGCCTCCAGGCCACATAGGATGCGGGTTTCGCTTTCGTTCGGAGTGATCCAGGTAACGCATTGAAGCAAGCTCGCGGGTAGCTCGCACGCCGGGGCCGGATCGAGCATGAAAGGGATTTTGTGTTTCTGCGCGAAGGCCCCCAGCGTTTCCAAAGCTTCCAGAGGAATTTCGAGCTGGGCGAGGATCATGCCCGCGCGCCGCAGCAGCGCAGCGTTCTTGCGGATATCGTCCGAGCGAACCTGTCCGTTGGCCCCCGGGACCACCACGATACTATTTTGGCCGTCCGCGCCGATATTGATCAGCGCGACGCCGGAAGAACCCTTGGCGGTGGCTACCGCGTGCGCGTCCACGCCCGGCTCGCGCAGCGCACGTTTCAGTTGCGGACCGAAGGCGTCGTCTCCTACCTTGCCGATCATGCTAACCGGATAGCCAAGTCGCGCGACGGCGACGGCCTGATTGGCGCCTTTACCACCGTTAAACGTGGAAAATTCCTGGCCCGTCAGAGTTTCTCCGGGTGCCGGAACTCGTGGCGAGGTAGCGACGAGGTCCAGGTTCACGCTGCCTACCACCACAATGGGCTTTCTCATTCGACTCCCGGCCTCCGAGGGTAATCGCAGAGAATACCATTTTTCAGTGTGCGGGTCATCGCTCTTGGCCAATTTCGAAATCGGTGCCAATAACTCGGCGGGCGCGCGGGCCGAGTGGGTCGATTTTGCGCTGGTACCAGTGTTCAGCCCCCGTCCCAACGGTGCTATCCTTGTTTGCCGCGTACACGCCCGGTGCGGCTGTGGCGGAATCGGCATACGCAGCAGACTTAAAATCTGCAGGGTCGCAAGGCCCGTGGGAGTTCAAGTCTCCCCAGCCGCACCAAATTTCTCTCTCGACGTCCGACTTCGCTGGTTCTCGGTGTGTGAATCTTTAGTTCTATTCAGGGCCAGATATGGTTGAGCACCAGCGCGAGGCGGGCGCCGCCCTTGGCTAATTGCTGCTCGATTACCGGATAGGCCGCGGATTCGTAAGTGGTGTCCACTTTTTCGTGCAGCGCCAGCAGTCGGGATGCAATGTGGTTGTCGTCGGCGCAGGTGCCGCCGGGCGCGGGCGTTTCGATCGCCACGCGGCGCGGCAGCAAACCGTAGGCTGTCTGCTCGGCGATTTGGTGGCTCTCCCAGGCCCAATCGTCGATCGCCATGCCGGCGTTTTGCCAAGCGGTAATCTGGGATTGATATTTGCGGTCGAGCGCAGCCGCAAAATCAGCGACCGGTTCGTGACCGATTTCTCGCTGAATGATTTCGTAGTCCCACAATCCGTGCAGGTTCGGGGAATATTCCCCTTGCGCGGGATCCTTGATGGCCGGCCGCTCCTCAAAAAATTCCACCGGAAAGCAGTGCGCGCCCTCGTCATTATTGTTGGTGCAGTGTAGCGGCTGCTGCATTTCGCCGGCGAAATGCAACACCCAACGCAGAGCCTTGGCGCGGTCCGCTGGCGAGGAGCCCGCGTCCTGCAGGATCTTAATTTGCGCGCGCAGGGCACCGGTGATGCAGCCGATCGAAGCGGGGCAGTAGCGCGAAATATCCCCACGCGGCGCACCGCGGGGAATATCGATGAAGTGCCAAGCCGCTGAGGATTTGCCCTCCGGCGTGTGGCGATAGTCGTCCGCCCAAGTGGACGAATTGGCCATTGCGTCGAGCCCGTCGAGATTGCAGAAGCGGCTCAGCGCGGGATCGATGGGATTTTCCGCGAGAATTTTGTTCACCGCCGCAAGCGCCCGCGGGTTCAGGTGCCTCTCAGCGATCAGCGCGATCGCTTCGTGCCCCTCGCACCCCCAAGCCCAAGCCGGCGCCGCCGCGCAGAGTGTGCCCGCCCCGGTCACGATAAGCGCGAACCCAAGCCTCCACGAACGCCAGAACTTCGACATGCGCCATACCTCGGCTGAATTCTATCTCGGGAGACCCACCGCACTGCCAGAATTAGAAGAACGTACCTTGAGCCCATCCCGCTGCTAGCGTATGATTTTCCGGCATGACCAAGGACTCCACCGCTAGGACTGTGCGCAGGCCGGTTACCTATTGGATTGGCGAAGGCTCGGGCTGGTTGCTCAAGCACGTTGTCAGCGGGCTGGCCGCCACGCATATCACTCCAAACATGTTTACGTTTTTCGGTCTGGCCGTGAACGGCTGGGCAGCGATACTTTTCGCCAACGGCCGATTCCGCATGGCCGCTGCGGCGCTTTTCTTTGCCGGATTCCTGGACATGGCCGACGGCCAAGTAGCGCGACGGGTAGGGCGAGTGACCGCCTTCGGCGCCTTCCTGGATTCCACGCTCGACCGTTATTCCGACCTCGCGCTGTATATGGGCTTGGTGGTGTACTACACGCTGATCGGCCGGTCGTTCTACATGACCCTCGCTGCGGTAGCCATGGCCAGCTCGTTCATGGTGAGCTATTCCCGTGCCCGCGCCGAATCCATCATCCCGAGCTGCAAAGTGGGATTCCTGGAACGCCCGGAGCGCCTGGTACTTCTAATTATGGGCGGAACATTCCAGAGAATGGCGCCGGTGCTGTGGGTGATTGCGACGCTATCAACGGTTACGGTGGTTCACCGAGTGGTCTACACCTGGCAGGAATTGCGCGCCGGCCGCGGCTTGCCGGAACCGCAGATTACCGCTGGCGTCTAGATTTCCGCCTGCCGCGTTCCTACTTCTTCACGTTTTTCCTGCCAAGCAGATTCGATCGGGGCCGAAACGATTCCGTGAATCTTTGTGCGCAACTCGTCCGTATCCATGTGCTCGAATTCCCTAAACTCGATGGTGTCGTGCACGTAGACGGTGATCGTTCCGGGATGCAGCATCCAGTGGCCGGTGCGAAAAACTTCAAACGAGCCCACCATGCTCACCGGCACCAGCGGTACCGCAAAATCCTGCGCCATGCGGAAAATTCCTTTGCGAAACAGACCTACGTGGCCATCGCGGGTGCGCCGGCCTTCCGGAAAAGCGATCAGGCTGACGCCAGATTCCAGCGCAGCCGAGGCGCGCTGCTTCATAACCTCCACCCCGGCGCGGTTGATGTCATCCGGCACTGGTATATTTCCGAAGCGCCCCATCAGTGGGCCATACAACGGAATTTTGAAATGCGAAGCGAGTTCGAAGCCGCGCAGAAACTGGGGAATCGCGGAGTACACCACGAACGGATCGAAAATATTCACGTGGTTGCAGATGAAAAGCGACGTCCGGCCCGGATCGAACCCGAGTGCGTGCCGGACCTGCAGGCGTATTCCGAGTAGCCGCAGAATATTGCGGAAGAAAAGGCGTTGCGGGTAGTCGTTCTTGCGTGGGTTGACGAAAACCGCCATCCCGATCAGCAGCGGACACACCACCGCGAAGTGAATGCCGCTGGCTGCCCAAAGGATCGCGGAGCGCACCGTGAGCCAGGCGTTCTTCATATCAGGACGTCCAGCGCCGCGGGAATGACTTCGATCCGCCTGCAGCGCAGCCACAAGCTCTCGCCATCCACGCTGACGTTGTCGGGCGCGCTGAGGTCGAACTCGATAGCCGTTTGCGGCGAGCGTGCCGCGAGCGGATGGCGCACGTGGGTGCCGTCGAAAAGGGTGGGGAAGTTGCGGATCAAGCCGAGTCTGCCGATCGGCCCCCAGCGCACGTATTCGATCAGGCCGTCTTCGGGCGACGCGTTGGGCGCGATCATCATTTTCCCGCCGGTAAATTTGCTGTTGTTGAACGCCAAAAAAAGGCAGCGGCGGCGGTCCCAGTCGGGGTTGGAATCGGTGCGCAACGGAAAGGCACGGCGATTGAGGCGGGCCAGCGAAACCATCACCGCGATGATGTAGCCGAGTTCGCCCAGGCGTTTGAACCGGCGATTGGCCAGCGCCGCCACATCCGCCGCGAACCCAACCGTAACCAGATTCATCGAGTAGATCTCGCCCGTCTCGTGAACCAGGCGCAAAAGGTCGCTGTGGCGCCATTTTCCGTTCACCAGCGCCGCGGCGGCTTCTTCCGCGGCGTTGCTGGTGAAATCCTTCAGGAATGAGTTGCCGGTGCCTAGCGGGAGAAAACCGAGCGTGGGGCGCTGTCCGCTCAGCTCATTGGAAAAGATGCCGTTGACGATCTCATAGCTGGTGCCGTCCCCGCCGACGGCTACAAAATTCCGGTAACCTGCGGCATAAGCTTGCGCCGCGAGCTCCACGCCATGTCCCGGATGGGTGGATGGCGCAACTTCCAGCGTGAGACCTGCGCGGCGCAGGCGATCGATCGCCGCAGGCGCAAGTTTGCCACACCGGCCGCCGCCGGCCGCAGGATTCACCACCGCGAAGAACTTCGCTTTCAAAATGTCCCTCAAGTTCCAGATGCGTGGGCTTCGACGTCTCGACGGTTCTACGCTCTACGGTTCGACGCTTCTACGGTTCGACGCCGTTCTCTTTTCCGGGTGCTCCACTCTTCCCCGATTCTGGGGAGGGTGGGCGTAATGTCTAGCACCACGAAACGCCATGGCGATTACCGCAACAAGACTAAAGTGACACCACCGCCGAGCGCGGCAGCGCCGCGCGGATTTCCTCAGCCAGCACACCACGCTTGATTTTCATCGCCGCAGTAAGCGGGAAATCCCGTTCCCACAGCAAGTAGCCATGGATGCGCTTGTAATTCACCAGGCGCCGGTTGCGCTCCTCGAGATTGGCGCGCGCGGCGGGCGCGAACGGCTGGCCCGCTTCCGGATGCAGCACGATCACCAGTTTTTCGCCAACCAGGGTTCGCGCCGGCCACAGATAGTTCGCAGCGAAGACGCAGAATTCCTTCACCGGAAATCCCTCGAACACGGTTTCCACGTCCTCGGGATAAATGTTTTTTCCCTCTTCGGTGACGATCATATTTTTCTTGCGGCCGAAGAGCTGCAGATGCCCGGTGGAATCGAAACGCCCCAGGTCGCCGGTCATCAGCGATCCAGCGACGATGGTTTCTGCGGTCATTTCCGGATCGTCCAGATAGTGGGACATCACCGTTTTGCCGCGCACTTTGATTTCCCCGATGCCGTCGGCATCGGCATTGACCACCGCCACCTCGACGCCGGGCAGCGGTTTGCCTACAGTGTCCGCGCGGAACGGATGAAAATCATTCAGGGTGATCACCGTCCCGGCCTCGGTACAGCCGTAACCGTTACCCACCGGAATTCCCAAGTCGTAAAAAAACTGCAGCGTGGCGGGCTCGGTAAAAGCGCCGCCCACAAAAATGGCGCGCAACTCGCCGCCGAATGGTTTGTGGACGCTGCCCAACAGCCTGCGGCTCAGGCCCAAGCGCGGTTTCTTGCGGGTGAGCGAGCGATTGACGTCGATCAGCCAATCCAGAATCCGGCGCTTGGTCTTCGGCAGCGCACCAAAGCGTTCCCGCAGGCCGCGCTCCAGATTTTTCAGCACCAGCGGCACCAGCGTGACGTAGGTAATTTTGTATTTCGAAAATGCTTCGCGAACATATTCCGGCCGCAGCGTGCGCAGATGAACCACCGTGGCGCCGCAAACGAACGGCCCGATAAATCCGACCATAAAATCAATGGCGTGGTTGGTGGGCAGAATGCTCAGGTAGCGCACCCCCGGCCAAAAAGGAAAGAGCGAGGTGAGCGCGACGCACTGCTCGAGATAATTTTCGTGCGTCAGCACGCAGCCTTTGGGGCGTCCGCCGGTCCCCGACGAATAAACGATGCACGCGGGATCCTTCAGCCGGCGGGTCGCGAACACCGGTTTGGCGGGACTCTGAAATTCTTCCCAACGCTTGGCGCCAATCAGCGACGCGTCCGCGGGCGCTTCGGTGACCACGGCAATCGTCACCTCGGATTGCGGCGCGTCTTTCACGTGCACCAGCGCGCGCCACAGGTGATGCTCGACGATCATCACTTCGGCCTTGGAGCGCGCCAGAATTTGCAGTTGTTCGCCGGGCGTCAATTTGTAATCGATGGGAACCAGAATTCCGCCGCAGAAGAAAATCGCGTAGGCGGAGATCAGCCATTTCGATTGGTTGGTCATCAGGATCGCAGCGCGGCTGCCGGGCTGGAAACCGGCGTCCTGCAGCGCACGGGCCAGCGGCAGGGCCATGTCACGGAACTGCGCGTAGGAGAGGCGGTGATTCTCGCGTTCGCGATCGGCTTCGATCAGGCAAATTTCGTTGGGCCATTTATCGAGGGCGGCGCGAAGCGCCTCACCGAGCGATTGGTATAGGTGTAGGTCCAGCATTACAAACGCGCTTGGATGCGTTGGGCGAGAGTGCGGAAGTCGGAGACGCCCTGCAGTTCATAGTCGGGTAGCTCGATACCGAAGTGGTTTTCCACGCGGGTGAGCAGGTCCAGAGCTTGCAGGCTGTTGATCCCGAGCTTCTTGAAGAAGTCATCGTCCGGCGAAATTTCTGTGCGCGGGACTTTGAAGTGCACGGAAGCCAGGGCTAGAACCTGTTCAGTGGTTTGCTCGATGGTTGGAGTGGTCGGCATGGAATTTCCAAGATTATAACTTCGTACGATTTCTCGCAACTCGTTGGCGTCGGTGGGATTGGGAATCAAAGCGCCCTCCCGAAAAGATAGAAACGTAAAACCGTAGAAAGGCCGAAGAGCAAAACCGTAAATTCGTAGACGGCGTAACCGTAAAACCGTAGGTCAGGAACCGCGCCTCTAGCAACGAAGAGGGCTGCGTTCAACGCCTACAGCGAAACCAAACTCCCGACGATCCTGGAGGGTGACTCTCGCCTTTTCTTTGTTTCTGCCAAAAAACCAAATTTGGCCCGGTCTCGGTATCACTTAGTCCTTTAGAATAAGGTGCTTACAGGATGGGTTTACGCGCGTGGGACCATCAGAAATTTGCGATGAATGGGTGCCGCGGAAAACTTGAGCCGCTCTGGGAGCGGAGATTACCGCCAACCGGTTTCGCATCGCTAGGTGTTCTTCCTTCCAGTGCCTGAATTCCTGCGTTTGCCGCGAGTTTGGTATTGGTGTTGCTCGCTCGTAGGTTAGTGGGGCGTCGGTTTTCAGTTAGCCGCTCGATGCGATCCGCCGTGATCAGCAGGTCCCGGTCGGACATGTCTTTAGTTCTTAACTTTCTCGACCCTTGTTTCGTCAGCACGGACGCGTTTACGGCCGCGGCGCTCAAAGTGGCCGATGGTGTCTGCGTGGCAGTATAGCTCCTCGCGGTCGTCGTGTTCGTGGTGCTGGATGCGAGGCAATGGAAATTTATTTACCCTATTGCTAACAAGGAAGGCGATGTCGTAAGGTGCTGCTTTCGAAGCCAAAATGGGGTTTTGGTTTCGGCGTTGTCTAAGTTCTCCTGCAAAACATTGGGCCTAGTCGCGCGCGTCGCGCTTGCGGCGGAACCGTTCGGTTGGTGGAGTAGTGCGACCTGCAGCAGGGCGATTTCCGCGTGGATATAACGAGTTTACGGACATCCCGAAAGGAAGGTGAACGATGTTAGACCGGAATTGTCGTGGACGTTGGGTGGCGCGATTTAAGATTTTCACGGTGTTCGGATTGCTGGCAATCGGGGCGTTGATTGTGTCTGGCGCAGTGTTTGCCCAAACCACCATCTCGACCGGCAGTATTCAAGGGACCGTGAGTGACCAGAGCGGCGCCTTGATGGGCGGAGCGAAGGTCACCATCACTCTGAGATCCACAGGCCGGGTTATCGCCACCACCACTACGTCCAGCGGCGCGTACGCTTCCGGAGCTTTGACTCCAGGCGTCTACACCGTGCGCGTGGAAGCGCCCGGCTTCAAGACCACCGAAGCGGAACTGGTAGTCGAAGTGGGAGTAACCGCGACCGGTAACGTGAAGCTGGAGATCGGCCAGGTGGCCCAGGTGGTCGAACTGCAAGCCGACACCGTGCAAGTGAATACCGAGCAAGCTACGGTGCAAGGCGTCATCGACACCGCGCAGATTGAAAATTTGCCGATTAACGGGCGGAACTTTCTGGACCTCGCTCAATTAGAGCCTGGCGTGCAGATCCAGGACGGCGGCAACTTCGATCCCACCAAGAAGGGCTTCTCCTCGATTTCGTTTGGCGGCCGTTTTGGCCGCACGGCCCGCATTGAAGTGGACGGCCTGGACATCAGCGACGAGACCGTCGGCACCACCACACAGGACATCCCGGCCAGCGCGATTCAGGAATTCCAGATCGGCGAATCCATGTTGGATCTGTCCACCGAACTCACTTCCTCCGGTTCGGTGAACGTTACCACTCGTTCCGGGACCAACACTTTGCACGGCCAGGCTTATGAGGCGTTCCGCAACCATGATCTCGACGCCGCGCTGCCGGGTGGGCAGACTCCCTTTTTCCAGAGAAATCAAGCCGGTGGCAACCTGGGCGGCGCGGTAAAGAAGGACAAGCTTTTCTTGTTCGCGGATGGCGAACGCACCTCGCAGAGCTTTGTTCAACCGGTACTGGCTGCTCCTCCGTTCCAAGCGGACACGGGAGGATTTTCCGCACCGTTCAAGGAAGCGGAGGTGGTGGGGCGGGCCGATTGGCAGATCTCGCAGAACTACAAAATGTTCTACCGCTTCTCCTACA
>Ga0302324_100021821_pt1 | contig 12470 bp, 13 predicted proteins | sample Palsa_T0_1_FD_201949 | JGI IMG/M metagenome (GOLD analysis project Ga0302324, IMG submission 201949) | Peat permafrost microbial communities from Stordalen Mire near Abisko, Sweden - Palsa_T0_1 | ecosystem: Environmental > Terrestrial > Soil > Palsa > Peat permafrost | place: Sweden: Abisko...
TGGCCGTGGCGCTGGGGCTCGGATTGCCAGCCGCAACGCTCGTACCACTCGTCCCCGTCCCCGCCGCAGGCGGCGCGGCCTTCACGGGAGTCACCACGACGCCGACGACGTCGCCGTGGATATCCAGTTTGGCCTTGCTGCCCTTGGTCCCCCGCGCCACACGCGTCGCCGCGCGCTTTGCGGAGGCCGCCGCCTTCTGCTCGACTGTGAGCGGCGTCTTGGGTTTGTTCGGCTGAAGGCCGAAGTCCGCCAGGACGTCAGGCTGGTTGCCGAAGCTGCCCCTCACGATCTTCACGAACGCGCCGACAAACGCGTTCATGGCAGTCGCTTGAGCCCTCTCCGCGGCAACCTTGGCCTGAAAGACGGCATGGGCGCTGTTCACGTCGTTCCGGAGCGAAGCGTAGCTGGTGAGCTGCGTTTCGATCTGGGCGAGCGTGAGCGTCACACCCCCGACCGACAGCGATGTGCCGGCCGGGAAGTGCTTCTGCGCCCCCGCCGCCAACGACGCGGCGAGGGTTGCCCGGGTGCCTTTGCCCTTCGTACTCGTACTCATTGTAGAATCCTCCTTTCCGATCGTCCGGGATCCACCGTGAGGGCGTCGAGCCGGGCGATGCCCCGGTGTGTTCTCGCCGTCCTCGGGGGGATGACGGAGGTGGGGAGGAAAACTTACGGTTTTTCTTTCGCGAGAAAGAGACCACGGTGCACCCTTTGTCGAGGATGGGTCCGCGGGCAGCGTGGAAGGGGGCGCGAGTCATCCTTCATCCCCCGATCCATCATCGACGTCTCCACCCCGAGTCACGCAGAGCCGGGCGTGAGTCTCCTTCAGCCAGGGCATCCTCATGGCTCATCCCCCGCCGTGCCGTCATGAACCACCCCTCCGTCATGTCTGATCCGCGCGCGGTCTTCCTGGATCCCCACACGCGCCAGGTGAAGACCGGCGTGAGTCAGCCTGAAGCGGCGGATGGTCATGGATGATCCCTGTGGCCATCACGGCTGATTCACCCTTCCATGAGCACTGACTCGTGCATGGGTCACGCTGGCTCGCCGCACCTTCAGGGTGAATGGTGCGAGCCATGACCTCTCCTTCTGGGCCCATCATGGACAAAGGGTGCTGCCATCGTGGCTTACTCGCCCGACCTTCACGCTGGACCGGGCACCCATCATCGACCATGGCTGCATCCATCATCGGTGATGGCACGGGGGATCCATCTTGCTCGAGGGGGGATGCTGGCTGACTCCTGCGATCCTCCACCTGAACGCCCCGACCCTCACGCTCGATCCCGCGTCATCGAGGCTCAAGGGTGCTCCCGTCAGCCTGACGGCCGCTCCCTTCCGCGTGACTCATGGGACCCTCCAGGATGACTCGCGCTACCCTCCGCGTGACTCGCACGACGTTCGGCGTCATTCATGCCGTCCTCCGCGTGACTCACGCGACCATCAGGGGCCTCGCGGCTCCCTTCCGTGTGACTTGCCCACCCGTCTGCTCGATTCACCGTACGGCGTCGCTCGCGGCCATCCCCGATACCAAGAGACGCCCGTCCCTCACCGTCGCCGACGAGGCTATCGACGACGAGGAGGCCCCCATCAGCGACGCTCGCCCGTCGTCGCCGGCTGCCGATCCGGCCCTCCTCGAAGCGCGGGGCCCCTTCAGCGCCGCCGATGCACCCCTCCCGCCGGACGACGCGTCTTTCCCGCTCATCGAGGCGCCTTCCAGGCCCGCCGCTCCACCCGGGCCAGCCACGCCGCGACGGGGACGAAGCAGGCGAGCAGCGCCGCCGTCCCGATGTACGGCACCGCCGTGTTCCCGGCGAAGAGCGCCGTCCCCACCAGCGGCCCGATCATGCCGCCCACGTCCCCGCAGAGCTGGAGCAGCCCGGCTCCCGTCCCGCGGCGCTCGCGCGGCACGAGGGCCCCCATCACCACCAGCAGCGACGGCCCCAGCCCGGCGGCGCCCACGCCGAGGAGCGCCAGCCCCGCGGCCATGCCTTCCACACCGGTCGACAGACCCACCAGCACCAGACCTGGAACCAGCAGCGCGATGCCTACCGTCGCCACGCGCGCGTGCGCGCGCCAGCGATCCCCGATGCGCCCTGCCAGCGGCGTCCCCGCGGCGTCGAAGATCACCATCCACCCCATGAGCAGCCCCGCCGTCCCCTGCTCGTTGCGCCCGAACAGCGAGACGTGGCGAACGTGGACGAGCAACGCCAGCGTGGTGAGGACCATGCCCCCGACCGCCAGGCTGAGCGCGAAGTTCAGGCCGCCGACCGCCAGCAGGCGGCGATCGCGCATGGCCCGCAGCGTCTCGCCGAGAGGGGGGCGGCGCCCGACGGGGGAGCGCAGGTCCGGGACCGAGCCCCAGGCGCCGGCGAGCGCCAGCACCACGGCGCCGGATGCGATGGCGAAGGTCGCCGCGTCCCCCACCGCGTCCGAGAGCAGTCCCCCCACCAGCAACCCCACCGGAACGCCCAGCACGATCGCCGCGCGCACCGTCCCCGCCGCACGACCGCCGTGCGTCGCTCCCCCGGCGTGGAGCGCCAGCGCCTGCGCGGCCACGAAGACGCACGCCGAGCCCGGACCGTGGAGCAGACGACCGGCCAGGAAGAAGGGTCCGGGGTGGCGGGTGACGATGCCCAGGGCGTAGAGCGCCATCACCACGATCTGCAAGGCCAGCCCCACCAGCATGGTGCGCCGCCCGCCGAAGCGATCGGTCACCATGCCAATGAAGGGGCTGGAGAGAACGCGCATGGCGCGGTTCGCCGCCAGGATGACGCCGATGAAGGGCAGCGACAGACCGAGCCGCAGACCGGCGATGGGAAGAATGGGAAAGGCGATCCCGCCAGCCACCCCTGCGAGCAGCGTCCCCGGCGTCAGCGCCAGCGCGAGAGAACGCGGCGTGTGCACGCGAGGTCGGGGCGCGGACGGAGGCATGGCGGCGGAGGGCCATGCTACGTTCGCATCTCGACGGAGGTAAGAAACGATGCTTGGGAGAACGGCTTCGGCCCTCGGGATCGGTCGGCTCGTCGCCATCGCCCTCGCTTTCCTGGCCACCGCTTGCAATACCGGCTCACCGGCGAGTCCCACCTTCGAGAGCGTCCCCTTCGTCGACGCCACCACCGACGAGGTCGAAGCCGGTGAAGTCGGCGACGCGGGCACGGCCGATCCCTGAGCGGCCAATCCACTCGCAGCGGGGCGCCCTTCACCGCCAGAGGAACAGCCGGAGCGCGGCGGCGAAGGAAGCCACGCCCCACAGGCCCAGGACCACCATCGGACGCGCGATGGTCTGGGCGCTCGCCCCTTGGTTGATCACCGCCCGCAGCGCGTCGTTCAGGGCGGTCAGCGGCAGCGCACGGAGGAAGGGCTGCGCGGCGTCGGGGAAGTTCCCCGACGAGAAGAAGACGCCGGACCCGACGAACATCGGCATCATCACCAGGTTCATCAACCCGCCCACGGTCTGCGTGTTCTGCGCGCGCGAGGCCACCAGCAGCCCCAGCCCGGCGAAGGAGAGCGCTCCCAGGAGCGCGACCGCGAGCACCAGCACGACCGACCCCTCGACCCGCACGCCGAACGCCAGCCACCCGAAGGTGACCAGCACCGGCACCTCGATGAGCACGAAGAGCGCGCGCATCACCACGAAGGAGAGGAGAAAGTCCCCCTTTCGCATGGGCGTCGCCAGCATGCGCTTGACGAGCTTCTTCGCGCGAAGCTCGACGATGAGGTAGCCGATGCCCCACATGCTGCTGGACATCAGCGTCATCCCCAGCAGGCCCGGGACGAGAAAGTCGATGTAGCGCGCGCCCGGTTCGGTCACGCGCTCATCGGCCACGGGCGTGGGATCGCGACGCCCCTCCGCGCGCTGGAGGCGATCGTCGACCAGCAGCCGCGCCAGTCGCGCCTGGGGACGGGTCTCGTCGTAGCGATAGCGGCGCGGGTCGCCGGGAGTGACCACCAGCGTCACCTTGCCCCCGCGCAGGTCCGCGCGCGCCGAGGTGGCGTCCTCCACGGTCACCCTCACCTGGTCCGACTGAAGGGCGGCGGTGGTCTGCCGGGCCCGCGCCGTGCCCGCTCCGCCATCGTCCTCGACGGCGACCTGCACCGGCTCCGGCGGGCGGTTGCGAAAGGCCACGCCCAGCGCCACCGCCAGCACCACCGGGAAGCCAAAGGTCCAGAAGAGCGCGCTGGGCTCGCGGAAGAAGAGCCGGAAGCGGGCCAGGGTGAGCTCGGCCAGCGCCGATCGCGGCGAGGGGCCCTCAGTCACGCAGCAGCCGTCCGGTGAGCGCCACGAAGACGTCCTCCAGCGTGGCGTGGCGCGTGGACAGGCGCTCGAGCGTGTGTCCCGACGCGCGGAGGTGATCGACCAGCGCGGGCAGCGCCACGTGGAGGGGATCCGCCGCCAGCGCGAAGCCCCCCGCCACATGCCGCACCCCGTGCACACCCGGCAGCCCGGCCACGACCGCCTCGTCGAGCGCCCCGGCGACCAGCGTGACCTCGATGACCTCCTGACCGCCCAGCGAGGCGATGAGATCGCGCGGCGTCCCGAGGGCGATGAGCTTGCCGTGATCGACCACGCCGACCCGATCGCAGAGGCGCTCCGCCTCGTCCATGTAATGCGTGGTCATGACCACCGTCCCGCCCCCCTTTTTGAAGCTCTCGATCACGTCCCAGAGCTGCAAGCGCGACTGGGGATCCAGGCCGGTGGTGGGCTCGTCGAGAAAGAGGAGCTCCGGGTCGCCCACCAGCGCGCAGGCCACGGCCAGGCGCTGCTTCTGCCCGCCGGAGAGCTTGGAGTACCAGGCCGACTTCTTCTCCTCCAGCGAAACCGCGCGCAGCACCTCGTCGGGGTCCGTGCCGCGAGCGAAGAAGGAGCGGAAGAGGGTCAGGATCTCCCCGACGGATAGACGGTCGGGCAGGTGGGTCTCCTGGAGCGACACCCCCAGTCGCTCCCGCAGCGCCCGCTCGTCGGTCGCCCAGCGCATCCCCAGCACCTCGACGTCGCCGGCGGTGGGGTCCAGCAGCCCTTCGAGGATCTCGACGGTGGTGGTCTTTCCGGCGCCGTTGGGTCCGAGCAGCCCGAAGCATTCGCCGACCGCCACCTCGAGGTCCAGCCCGTCGACGGCCACGACGCCGGGGTCGTAGCGCTTCACCAGCGACCTGCACCGCAGCGCGGCGGCGTCGCTCATGAGAGCAGACACATCGGACCCGTCGAGGTAGGTCGATGCATGGCCCGTGGCTACCACCGGTGGCGCATGCCGGCAAACCCGTGCTTTCATGCGCTCGCCAAGAACCCCGGGAGATCTTTTCTGCCATGAATGTCCATCGTGCGCTGTGGGTGCTGTTGCCTTTCGCGCTCGGCGCGCTCGCCTGCCAGAGCTCCAGCGGGGGCGCCGGCACGACCGCCAGCGCCAGCGCAGCCCCCAGCGCCCCGACCGCCTCCACGCCGCCTGTCGCCAGCATCTCCCCGTCGGCCGCGGCGGCTGCGGCGGCAAGCGCATCGGCGGCTGCGTTCATGGCCAAAGGGAACACGCGCCGTCACGTGAGCCTCGCCGGGGTGCTGCTGCGCAACGCCTACGAGCTCACCCTCACCGACGACCAGAAGGCCACGCTCGACAAGCTCGAGGACGGGCTCAACCCCGACCCGGCGACGACGCCCTGGGCGGCCTCGAAAGCCTTCCAGGCCGACCTGGTGACCGGCATTCGCGCCGCCAAGCTCGACAGCGCCAAGCTCCAGGCCGATTACGCGGCCATCGACAAGGCGGTCGCGGCGGTCCAGGGGCGGGAAGCGGAGGCGCTCAACGGGCTCTACGCCGCGCTCGATGCGACCCAGCGCCAGGCGCTGGTCGACCAGGTGAAGGCCCGGCGCGCGGCGCGCGAGGCGCGGGAGCGTCCGCTGACCGGACCGGACGGGGGCGTGGTGGATCCCACCAAGCGGCGTCTCGACCGGCTCACCATGGAGTTCACCCTCGACGACACTCAGAAGAAGTCCGTGGCGGCGCTCCTGGCCAGGGACAGCACGCTGACCACCGCATCCATCCAAGCGCGGCGCGCGGCCTATCAGAAGCGGGTGGACGCTCTGCTGGGCGAATTCACCAAAGATTCCTTCGACGCGAAGAAGGTCGATCTGACGACAGGCGCGAGGACACCGCACGAGTCGGCGGAGCACACTGCCGCCTTCACCGCCTCTATCCTGGGGATCTTCCACCCCGATCAGCGCGAGAAGCTCGCCATGCGCACCGAGCGCCTCATCAACCGGCCCAGCCGCAACTTCGAGGAAGTCGACAGCGCCTTCGGCGGCGGCCTGGACGAGGAGCCGATGGGACCACGCATGCGCTAGCCCTGCGCTAGCCCCCTCTCCGGAGGAGGCTCATCCGAGAAGGCGCGGCGGGCGGGCGGGGCGCTCCAGCAACCGGTCGCCGCCGAGCGCCATCGAATGAGTCAACATGCAAGGAAAGACCGTCCTCGTCACGGGCGCCAATCAAGGAATAGGCAAGGCCACGGCCATCGCGCTCGCCGCCAAGGGGGCGCGCGTCGTCCTCGTGGCGCGCAATGCCGAGAAGGGACGGGCTGCACTGGCCGAGGTCGAGGCCGCCGGGAAAGGGGGGGGCGAGCTCATCGTGGCGGATCTCTCCTCGCAGGAGCAGGTGCGTCGCGTGGCGGCGGACTTCAAGGCGCGCCACGACCGCTTGCACGTACTGGTCAATAACGCCGGCGTCTTCGTCCCCGAGCGGCACACCACCGTCGACGGCCTGGAGGAGACGTTCGCCCTCAATCACCTGGGGTACTTCCTGCTCACCCGCGAGCTGCTCGAGGTGCTTCAGGCGACCGCCGGAGCGCGCATCGTCAACGTGAGCTCCGAGGCCCATCGCAGCGCCAAGATGCAGTGGGACGACTTGCAGTTCGCGCACACGCCCTACCGCGCGTTCAAGGCGTACGGACAGTCCAAGCTCGCCAACGTGCTCTTCACCTACGAGCTGGCGCGACGGCTCGAGGGGACGGGGGTGACCGCCAACTGCCTGCACCCCGGCGTCATCGCCTCGGGCTTCGGGCAGACGTACGGAGGCGCCGTGTCCGTCCTGCTCAAGATCGTGCGTCCCTTCCTCCTCACCGCCGAGGAAGGAGCGCGCACCAGCGTGTACCTGGCCTCGTCGCCCGAGGTGGAGGGGGTGAGCGGGAAGTACTTCTCGAAATGCAAGGCTGTGCCCTCCAACGCGGTCTCGTACGAGGAGCAGTCGCAGAACAAGCTGTGGTCGCTCAGCGAACAGATGGTGAAGGCGCAGGCGAAGGCGGCGTGAACTGGCGTGAAGTGGAGCGGCAGGCGCGGGCTCTCATTTCCCGGTCTTCTTCTTCTCGGCCTCGGCGGCCTTGAGCCTGGCGAAGGGATCCGGCGGCGGCGTATCCTCGGGCCCCGGCGGCGCCTCCTCCGGATCGCCGAAGAGCGCCCTCCCCAGCGCCTTGCCCGCCGACCCCGCCGCCTTGCCCGCCGTGTCGAGCGCGGTGCGCGCGACCTTCCTCGCAGCCTTGCGCGCGAGCTCGTCCCGCGTCTCCCTCATGCGCTCGACCAGTGACCTCCACACGCTCATGACCGTCTTCGCAGCGTACCTCCCGCCGCGCTCCAGCGCTCACGAGGGGTGCTCGCCGCGCCACTTCAGCGCGTTCTCCAGGATGCGCTGGATGAGCGCCTCGTAGCCGATCCCCACCTGCATCGCCGCCTGCGCGAAGTCGTCGTCCTTGGCCAGCGACGGGTTGGGGTTAGCCTCGATGACCACCACCTCCCCGCCCTGCGTCAGGCGCGCGTCGATGCGTCCCAGGCCGCGAATGTTGAGGATGCGGTACACCTTGCGCGCCAGCTCGGCCAGCTTGCGCTCCAGGGCGGGCGGCAGCGGTCCCGCCGGGCCGTTGCGGATCTTCCATTTCTTGCGGTACGCGTCGTCCCACTTGGCCTTGGCCGTGGCGAAGCGCGGGGAGTCTTCTTGCGGAGGCTCGCCGAAGAAGATCTCCCGCGGAGGGAACACCGTCAGCCGCTTGTTGCCGAGGACGCCCAGGTAGAGCTCGCGCCCTTCGATGTACTCCTCGATCATGGCGTCGCTCTCGAAGCGCTCGTGGAGAAACCGCGCCCGCTCCAGCGCCTCGGCCTCGTTCTTGGCCAGGGAGGCCAGCGCGATCCCGTCGCTCGACTCCTCCCCGAGCGGCTTCACGAAGGCCGGATAGGCGAACCTGCCCAGCCGCCGCAGCGGCCGGTCGCGCGACGAGACCAGGAAGCGCGCCACCCGGATGCGGTGATAGGCGAGGAGCTTCTTGGCCAGCGCCTTGTCCTTGCAAAGCATCAAGGCTTCCGGGCCGGCGCCGGTGTAGGGCACCTTCATCAGCTCGAGCAGCGCCGGGATGTTGGCCTCGTGCGCGCGATCGGAGAAGAACGTCTCGCACAGGTTGAACACCACGTCCGGCTGGAAGGCCTCCTTTCGCTCGAGGACCACCTTCACCTCGTCGTAGATGGCCAGGGTCTCCACCTCGTGTCCGAGCTTGCGCAGGCAGGCGAGGACGTCGGCCTCGGTCGGCTTCTCCTCCTCGGTGCGGAGCGAGCGCTCGCTGAACGTCTCGCCGGGGCCGATGGGACGGTGCACGTCGAAGAGCACCAGAATGCGCATTACACCGACCTCTTGAAGCGGCCCGTGTAAAGGTGATGGGTCACCAGGGACGCCAGGTACGCTCCCACGTCGAGAGCGAGCGCCACCTCGTCGCTGGGCGCGTGGAGAGCGAGCTCGCGGCAGCGCTGCACCAGCTTGCGCGCGAGGTCGTCCACCACGTACTTGTGCTGTCCCGTCCAGTGGACGACGCGCGTGACCATGGCCTTGCGCCGCCGCCGCATGAACGCCGCCGCCGTTCCGTGCCCGGCGGGAGCCTCGGCGAACATGCGCCGGAGGTCGCCGTCGTAGAAGCCCGGCTGGTCCTCGGCCCAGAGCTTGCGGCGCGCCGCGTAGTAGCGCGCCAGGGTGGAGCGCATCTTCGAGGCCTCGGCCCTCCGCCGCCCGCCGATCACCCGCGGAGGCTGGCTCGCCGCCTCGCGCATCAGCCCATCGACGTACACCAGCTTTTCCAGAGCCTTCCATCCGGTGTAGCGCGCGCGCCACTCGTCCGTGGGCGTGCCGAGCCACACCGCGAAGGTCTCGGCGAAGTCCTCGTCGGGGTGGGCCTGCGCGTACCAGTTGGGCAAGTGACGCACGAAGCTGCGGCTGTAGGGACGCGGGCGGTAGGTCTCCGGCTCGTAGTCGACGTCGGGGCTGCCGAAGATGGCGCGCCAGCTGCGGCGGCTGGAGAAGCCGTAGGCGTGATCGATGGCGTGCCCGCACTCGTGACGGAGGAGCTGCGCGCACCACTCGGGCGTCCCTCCTTCCACCTCCATCATCTGGTGCAGCTCCAGCGCCTTGAGGCGCGGGTGCGCGAGATAGAAGGGAACGGCGATGGCGGGCACCCCCTCGGGGGAGAACCACTCGTCGCCGAGGTAACAGGGCGGTCGCGGGCGAAGACCCCGCGCCTCGAGCTCGGCGTACAGCCTGGCGACGCGCGGCTCGAGCTCGCTCCCCTCGATCTTCAGCCCGAGGTCGCGGATGCGGACGGCCAGGAGCTCGTCGTCACGGAACGAGGCCCAGGGGGGAGGGTCCACGGCGCAAGATGTTAGCGAACCTCTCGCTTCCCGCGCGATCTCGCACTAGAACGCGGCGCATGCGAGCGCTCCTCTCCGTCGCCCTGGTCCTGGTGTGTGCGGCCTCCGCCCTCGGATGCGATCAGGATTACGCGGCCAGCAACGCCGAGCGCGAGTCCTTCATGGGCAATACGCACGCGGCTGCCGCGGCCGCGCCGCCCTCCGTCAGCGCCCCGGCGAGCTCGACGCCTGCTTCGCCGTCTGCCCCGGCGCCGAGCGTGTCGGCGTCTGCCAGCCCGGCGCCGTCGGCCGCGCCCATGACCTCCGCCAGGCCCGCCGGGGCCGCCGCCGGGTCAGCCTCTTCCGCGCACTGAGGCGCTCCTCACCAGTCCACCATGGCCGAGCCCCAGGTGAATCCGGAGCCGAAGGCCACCAGTGCCACGCGCATGCCGCGCTTCAGCCGGCCGTCGCGCTCGGCCTCGGCGAGGAGAACGGGAAGGGTGGCGGCGGTGGTGTTGCCGTAACGCTCGATGTTGTGGACCACCTTCTCGTCGGGGAGCGCGAGCTGCCTGGCGACGTACTGGTTGATGCGCAGGTTCGCCTGGTGAAAGAAGAAGAGGTCCACCTCGTTGGGATCCGTGCGCGTCGCCCAGCAAGCCTGCATCAGGGCCAGGCACATTTTCTCCACGGCGTGCTTGAACACGGCGCGGCCGTCCATCTGCGCATACATGTGGTCGGCGTCGACCTGACCGACGCCGCCGCCGTCGAGCGGGATGAAGGGACGCTTCCGGATGTCCCAGACCTTCTGGCAGAGCATCTCGGCGTAGCGTCCGTCGGCGCCGAGCCAGGTGCCACGAATGCCCGTGTCCCGGTCGGTCGCGCTGACCACCGCCGCCCCGGCGGCGTCGCCGAACAGCGAGCTCACCGAGCGCCCGCGGCTGGAGAGGTCGATGGCGGCGGAGTGCGTCTCGGCCCCCACCACCAGCACGTGGCGCGCGCTGGCGGATTTCACCAGCGCGGTGGCGACGTGGAGACCATAGAGGAAACCCGAGCACTGGTTTCGCACGTCGAGCGCGCCGACGAACTTGGGCCGGGGTCCGTCGCACAGACCGAGTTTCTGCTGGAGGAGGACGCCCGATCCCGGGAAGGCCATCTCCGGAGAGAGCGTCGCGAAGACGATGAGGTCGAGATCCTGCGCTTCGATCCCGGCCCGCTGGAGGGCGTCCCGCGAGGCCGGTGCCGCGAGATCGCTGGTACCTACCCCCGCCTCGGCGTAGCGGCGCGCCTCGATGCCGGTGCGCTGGACGATCCACTCGTTCGTCGTGTCCACGCCCATCGCGATGAGGTCATCGTTGGTGACGACCCGCGGCGGGACGTAGAACCCGGTTCCGGAGACGAACGCGTTGGGCACGGGGGTTCAGCGTACCACCGCCCTCCCCGGTCCGAGACGCCCCCCCCGGCGGGTCACTTGTTGGGTTGCGGCGTCGTGCGCAGGTACGGACGCACCACGGTGTAGCCCTTGGGGAACTTGGCCTTCAGGACCTCGGGATCCTGGAGGGACGGCACGATGATGACGTCCTGCCCGTCCTTCCAGTTTGCCGGTGTGGCGACGGAGTGCGAGTCGGTGAGCTGGAGGGAGTCGATGACCCGGAGGATCTCGTCGAAGTTGCGGCCGGTGCTCGCCGGGTACGTGATGAGGAGGCGCACCTTCTTGTTGGGGTCGATGACGAAGACCGAGCGGACGGTGAGCGTATCGTTGGCGTTGGGGTGAATCATTCCGTAGAGGTTGGCCACCTTGCGATCCTGGTCGCCGAGGATGGGGTAATTCAGCTTCGTCTTCTGCGTATCTTCGATGTCGGCCGTCCACTTCTTGTGCGACGCGACGTCGTCCACGCTCACGGCCAGGACCTTCACATGGCGCTTGTCGAACTCCGGTTTGAGCTTGGCCACCACGCCGAGCTCCGTCGTGCATACCGGCGTGAAGTCCTTGGGATGCGAGAAGAGGATGCCCCAGGACTTGCCGAGCCACTCGTGGAAATGGATGGGGCCTTCGGTGGAGTCCTGCGTGAAGTCGGGCGCGATGTCGCCGAGCTGAATGGCCATGGGGATGATCTCCTTCGATTCGGTGCAGCGGATGTTATGTCTGGTGAACCGAACGTCAAGGGGACGGCGCCCCCGCCCCCGCGGGCGAGTCGAGGGCGCCGCGCCTGGGGGCGTGTCCACCCATGCGCCGGCCCGTTGCCGCTGCGCCGATGACCTGGCATCCTGGTGCGGCTACGAGGGGTCTGCCGGTGGCGCCACGAGGGTGGGGTCACCTCGATGGAGGGACCGCAAGGCATGCATCGTGGTGGAGACGACCGAGAGGGGTTCTCCGTGGAGCTCGATCCACTGTCGAACGTCGTGCGGGTGGCGGCATGGGGCTTCTGGGGACCCGACGTCGCGCTGGCCTTCTCCAGGGACGTGCTCCTCGTCTGCGCGGGAGCCCGGGTGCGCTTCGGCCTGCTGGTGGACTGCTCGGGCCTGAACCCGCAGCGCGCGGAAGGCCAGGAAGCCTGGGGTCGCTGGATGCTGGAGACCGGCCCCCGCTTGGGGCGGGCCTGCGCCGCGGTGCCGAACGCCGTCACCAAGCTCCAGCTGGTCCGCATTGCGAAGGCCAGCCACGGCCAGGGGTGGACGTTCTTCTCGACCATCGAGGCGGCGCTCCTGGCGCTCGCCGCCTATAAATCGCAAGGAGAGGATCGATGATGCGGGACGAAGACGACGTCGGCGCGGCGTCGGCGCGCTTCTACGAGGCACTGAATCAACTCAACCGCGGCAATCCGGGGCCCATGGCGGA
>Ga0302324_100021822_pt1 | contig 12470 bp, 10 predicted proteins | sample Palsa_T0_1_FD_201949 | JGI IMG/M metagenome (GOLD analysis project Ga0302324, IMG submission 201949) | Peat permafrost microbial communities from Stordalen Mire near Abisko, Sweden - Palsa_T0_1 | ecosystem: Environmental > Terrestrial > Soil > Palsa > Peat permafrost | place: Sweden: Abisko...
GCCACTGGATACTCGCAAATGCAGTAGTCCATCAGCCCGGCATAGGGTTGCAGTGAGGCGCTCAAGGCCAAATGCGACGTGAACGTGTGATTGACGTACGTCACCGAGCGCTGTGCCGCGTAGTCGGCCACGCGCTTGGCCGGTCGGATGCCTCCGATTCGACCGCAATCGATTTGGATGAAGCCCACGCGGCCGAATTCAATGAGGGACTCCGCAAAAAGCGCGTTGTGGGCCCCTTCGCCGCCTGCAAGCCGCACCTGCGATGATTGCTGCGCCAGCGCTCCGTAGGCACCAAACGCGTTGGCGAGAAAAGGCTCTTCGAGCCACACAACCTCCGCCTCCTCCAGGGCGGGGAGACGCAGCTGCGCCGAGGACACGTCTTCCCGCCAAACTTGCCCCACGTCTACCATGAGTTGTCCATCGGGCCCCAGCGCCTGGCGCGCAGCCATAAAGTGGTCCCGATCGACTTCCACTCGGCCTTGCCCAATCGGGCCCCAGCCGACCTTCACGGCACGGAATCCGTCAGAAGAGGCCTTTTTCACTCGGACAAAAGTCTCGCTGGGATCGTCTCCGAACAACATCGACGCGTATGGCAGCTTCTTCCCCGCCCGCTTGAATCCGAGCAGACGCCAAACGGGCTCGCCCCTGACTTTCCCCAACAGATCCCAAAGTGCAATTTCAATCCCCGACCAGGTGTGAGCCGCCTGCAGCAGATCCATGCTGTGGCGCTCGACCAGCGCGGCAATACGATCGATATCGGCAACATCGTCAATACGTTGACCGAGCACGGAGTCGGCCACCGGCCGGCACGCCCCGTGAGAAATCGGGCTTACGAACGCTGCAATCGAGGTGAGCGGCGACGCTTCGCATTCCCCCCAGCCTTGATGGGCGCCCGCGGTCACCCTCACCAACAAGGCGTCCTGCGAACCATCGGCGTCCGTGGTCACCTCGGGCATAGACAGGTAATAGAAGTCCACAGCGTCGATTTTCAACACGATCTGCTCTCGATAGATAACATTGCGTAGAAACGAGTTTGACTATAAAGTATGATTTTATCAAGTGCCCGTCTCAAATCGGCGGTATTTCGGGGCTCAACGGGCGCGAGGCAGCGCCAATCGGCGGCCAGCAGGGATACAAGGGGCTTCTATTATGACAAATAATGTTCGGCGTTATGCGGGTCAGGTTGCCGTCGTGACCGGAGCGGGAAGCGGCATTGGTCGAGAGATCGCGCTCAAGCTCTCCCATGAAGGGGCGCGAGTGGCGCTTTGGGACCTGAGCAAAGATTCGCTCCAAGCGGCAGAGGCGCAAGCCCGTGCTTCGGGATCCGAAGCCATGGTTAAGTTGATCGACGTATCATCCGAAGCGGATGTGGCCGCCGGAATGAACGAGGTCGTCTCGCGCTGGGGTCGACTTGATGTTGTCGTCCACGCTGCAGGGATCGTCGGTCCAACGAGCACCAACGCCATTGACTACGCGGCCAGTGACTTTCGGCGGGTCGTTGACATCAACTTGACGGGGTCCTTCGTGACCGCCAAGCATGCTCTGCGCTACATGGCACCCGCCCAGTATGGCCGGATTCTGCTCCTTGCGTCCGTCGCTGGAAAGGAAGGCAACCCGGGGATGGCGGGCTACTCGGCGAGCAAAGCGGGCGTGATCGGCTTGGTCAAGGCCCTCGGCAAAGAATATGCAACGAGTGGCGTCACGGTCAACGGTATGGCGCCCGGTCTGATTTCAACGCCAATGAATCAGGGCACGGATCCGAAGATGCTTGCATACATGGTGGCGAAAATACCGATGCAGCGGACGGGAACAACCGACGAAGCGGCGGCCATGGCTTGTTGGATTTGTTCAGCGGAAGCCAGCTTTACGACCGGCTTTGTATTTGATTTGTCCGGTGGCCGGGCCACTTACTGAACTGCCCGACCGAGATAGTTCAGCCCCCTCAGCGCCCGGGAACCTATTATCATCACGCGGTATCCTCGTTGGGGAACTGCGGCAATGAAGAAGAAAACACCGAAAGATCGACCAAAGCGGCGGGCGCTTTCGCGGAACCCGCCGGTAAATCAGGACCTTGCGGCTGAACGGACCGGTTACAGGCTCCGTGGTCTCCAGGGTCGGCTGATCGATTCGATTGGCTCGGCCATCGTGACCGGTCAGTACGAACCAGGTGAGTACCTTCCGGCAGACCGTGAACTCTGCGCGCTTTATGAGGCCAGCCGGCCCACCATTCGAGAGGTCATTCGAATACTGGAGGCCAAAGGGTTGGTTCAGACGAGGCAAAAAACGGGAACATGCGTCAATCCAAGCCGACTCTGGAGCCTGGTCGATCCGGACGTTTTGGGTTGGTTCACTGTTGGTACCCTGAGCGACGATCTGCTCCGGGACCTGGTTGAGCTGCGCCAAATCATCGAACCCTCCGCGGCGAAGTTTGCCGCTGGGCGAGCGACGCTGTCCGACATCAGCGGCATCGAAAAAGCATATGAGGCGATGGCCGCCGCCACGACTGACATGTCGTCATATGCACGGGCGGACGCGGCCTTTCATTTGTCGATTTTCGCGGCAAGTCACAATGCACTTTTATGGAACCTATCTCACGTCGTTTCGGGGCTTCTGAGACTCAGTTTTGAGTTGTCGCAGGAGACTCTGAACGACTCCGACAATACGGTCGGCGGCGATCTCGTGGGGCATCGCGATGTCCTGGAAGCAATCAGCCGCGGCGATGGCGTGGACGCCGAGGAGGCTATGCTGAAAGTGGTCCTCAGCGGAAAAGCCGCCCTTGCCCGACGACCGAGGCGCTGACGCGGCACGGCGTCGGCCCACCGGAAACGGGCGGGCAGGTCTAAGTTGAAGAGCATAGAATTATAAAGTATGATTATTTCTCATGGATTGTTCATGGTGAATCCGAATGAAGCTGTTGCGATACGGACCGGTGGGAAAGGAAAAGCCGGGAATCCTCGATAGCAACGGGACCGTCGGTGGGCGGTGACTGAACCGCCCCCTCAGAACGGAAAACGGCCGTCGCTGTTGGCGATGCCGAAATGGCTCGTGTACTCGGTGTTGACGATCGGCTGCTGGGGGGCATGGGGCGCGGTATCGAAACTCGCCTCAAACGATATAGATGCGAATACGAACCAAGTCCTGTTCACGCTCGGTCTTCTACCCCTTATCGCCATTGCCGTGCGTTCGCCCAGTCTTTCGGTCGGCGTCGGCGGAGTACGCCGGGCGGGAATCGGTTGGGCTTTTCTGACCGGAATCCTCGGTGGCGCCGGAAACATCGCATTTTTTCGTGCGCTCGTCGTTGGTGGGCAGGCATCCATTGTGGTGCCTGTCACTGCATTGTTTCCGTTGGTCACAGTAATACTCGCGCTCGCCGTTCTGCGCGAACGGATCGGTCTGTTGCAGAAAATCGGACTCGCCTTGGCGCTGATCGCGATTTACCTCATCAGCATGGAGTAGCGATGAACTATTCCTGGATTTTCTATGCGGCGGTGGCGATGGTGTTTTGGGGGATCACCGGCGTGACGCAGAAGCTCGCCACTAACCGCATTTCGAGCGAGCTGTCTTTCCTGTGGTTCGCCTATGCGATGATTGCTATTTCATTGGTGCTCGCCGTGACCGTCACGCTGCAGTGGCACATGCGGTCCTTGACTGTTGTTCTGGCGGTCGTCGGGGGGACTTTGAATGGACTCGGAGCCCTGACCAGCTTCAAGGCACTCGAAAGCGGTGGTAAGGCGTCCATCGTGATTTCGCTCATTTCGCTCTTTCCGCTACTGACCGTCGCCTTCGCTGTGGCGGTACTACACGAAAAACTCACCTTGCATCAGGGTTTTGGCGTTGTAATCGCAATCATCGCGGCGATTTTACTATCCATGGAGCCGACGCCGACCGCGCCGGCGCGCTGAGGGAGAGCTAGGCCGGTCTGAGGACGCCGTCACGACCTACTTCAGCAACCGAGTCGATCCCGCTCTGTACCTTGAACAATACATCGGTAGCAAGAGTCTGTCCGGGAGCAAGCATCCGGTGTCGGCCTGCGGCCCGCATGGCATCGAAATTGACGGGATATCCGGTGCACGGCTCCAAAACGGCAACATTGTGGCTACGCCAGCCACCGTAGCTGGCGAACAACCAGCAATGCGAAAATATCGCCGGGTCAAACACCAGAGCACACGCGAGACGGGTCGCCGTGTTGGTTAGTGCGCACCAGCCAGCTTGCATCTCGGTGCCGTAGAAAAAGTACATCTGACGCGCATCGGAAGGCGGAATTCGTCGTAGATCGACGGTCGTGCCGTCCTGCTTTCGGAGATAGGGCCAATCAAAGCTGGGCGGGGCGCCGACGAGGGTCCCTGGAAAGTTGGGTTCGAGGACTACTTTCATCGCCGGAAAGTCGATCCGATGGTGCTCGCTCACGGCCAGCGCCGGGTGAAGTTTCCACATGAACGGAAACGGCGTTGTGCCAGCGTTCCGGAATACATGCCGGAATTCTATCTGCGCCGAATCGCGCTTCAGCACGATCCTCTTTTCGATGGCGATCGCGCTAATCGGAGTGACGTACCGAAGGTGTACACCGACTTCGTCGCCGCCGGCGAATGGTTCAGCCTGCCATTGCCCTGTCCAAAGTTCACCGTGGTCGGGATAAGCCTCGCCGTCGATCAGCGTTGCCTCGTCGTTCGGAAAGAGCTCGTCCCACCCGCCGCTCCAGACATCGTCATAGCGCGAGTTCATGGGCAGCCGCGACGGCCGCACGCGTGAATTGTTCCAAAGGAGATCCGTATCCGTCGGCTTGTGGGTGATTTGCCAGATTCTGGCGCCGGCCTCGGGTAGGACAACCACACGCAGAGAGCGATTCTCCAAGACCACGGCGCGAAGGCCGTGGAAGCTCCAGTCCGCGCTGACGCCTAAATCCATCGCCAGAGAATATATAGAAAACCGGCCGCTGCATAGCATTGAGAGCGCACAGAATGGGGTTGCGTAGTAGCGCCGTCAGTTGCTCCATGACTCGCCGCGCATCAGCGTACCGCCGTCCGCGGCCGAGATCAGAATTTGTAGCGGACTCCGACCGTGGGGTTGATGTTCGTCGTGTGGAGGTAGCCGCTGGCCACGCCGTCGTGCACGCCGCTGTACATGGCGCCCAGGTAGGCGTCGAAGTGCTTGTTAAAGAAGTAGTCGGCGTCCAAGGAAAAGGCGTCGAAGCTGCCGCTGCAAGTGCTGTAGCCAGTCGTCGCGCAACCCGCCTGCTTGCCGGTGCCGTATGAGTTCTGATTGTAGCCATAATAGGCCACGGTCAGGTCGAGCGAGGGGGCGACCGTGTAGCGGGCGCCGGCCCAATAGACGTTCTGGGTTTTTGAATTGTCGTAGGCATTGTTGGTGACGAAGGCCAGAACGAAGCCACCGATGTCGTCGAATCCGGCGCTCAGCGGCCTCCTCGGGTTGGCATATTTGATGTGCTCATAGCCGGCAAAGAATTTCAATGGGTCGAATTGATACGAGGTCATGAGGGCATACGTCGTATTGTCCGATATGGTCGCCGCCAGAGAATTCGTTATCGAATACCCCAACGCCGGGAGCTTCGCGACTTGAGCGGCGCTCAAGTATGTCGCCGTGATGGCGCTGTTGGCCTTCGCATAATAGGCATCGACCGATGCACCCGCGTATCTACCGCCTATATCCGCCTGATAGAGGGTGTTGGCCGATCCCGTGGATCCGTTGGACTTGTACAGAGCACCCACGTGCGCCAGATCGCCGAAATCCACACGGTACTTCGCGGCCGAATCGACCCGGTTGTCTTCCTGGCTGCCGCCACCCGAATACGTGTTGGACGCGCCGAGCAGGCCGAACGCCGAAGCGCCGTAATTGGGATCGTACTTGGTCATGCCTTCCCATAGCAGCGTCGGCTGACGGCCGAAGGTGACGGTCCCGAACTGCGTCGATTTCAGGCCGACGAATGCGGTCTGGAAGGCCTGACCTGCCGAACTGCCGTCGACATTGACCGTTTGGTTGGCCAGGGATCGGCCATTGTTCACTGCCAACGACTTCAGGGAATCGGCGAGTTCGCCGGACTGGGGGTTGAAAAAGGACTCCACCTGAAAGACGGCCGACCAATCACCAGCCAGCGGCTCGAGCCCCTGAAGGCCGACTCTCGACTGGCCCATGTTGCTCGGCGTGAGACCGGTCACCGAATGGCCGCTATTCTGCCGCACGATGTTTCCGCTGGCGGCCGGACGGAATGGGGTGAAGGGGGCACTGTGCGTATCGAATTGAAGACCTATGTCGACGACACCGTACAGCGTAATGCCGTGCCATGTCAGGCTGTCATCGCCGGTGATGCCGGGTCCGGTCTTCTGCTGCGCGAGCGCGGGGGCCGAGACGATTATGGCGCTCACCAGAGCCAGCCCGCACCACCTGAGCCTCGGATAGAACGAGAATGCGAGGCCATTGCGTCCGTTCAGACGCGTTCTTCGCGTGAAATCCATCGATTCTCCCTCTCTCCCAAATGGGTGTGTTCTTCAATACCCAGTTATTTGATAGGGACCGTATGAATTGGACCAATACCGAGTTGAACGTATCAAATACGAAACCGGCATAAGGCAGCCAAGAAGTAAAGGCGGGGACGAACCAGGCCACCAGCGGGAGGTCGAGGGCGGCCTCGGCTGGGGGTTCTGTTCGATGGGGGTAAGTGCAGGGGCGCTCGCCGTGTGCGGAGCGCCCCTGCGGTTCAGGCCGAAGTCACCGCTTCAGACGGTGGCAGGCTAACTCGCGCTCACCACGGCCAGAAGAACCAATCGGAGGGAGGCGAGCCGAAGCCACCAAAATTTGGCGCGTCATAGTGCTTGTGCACAGCATTGGCGCTGATCTGTTGTGGTTGGACGCCGAGCCCCGTGGATGCGTAGAGCGGCAGGTCACTGTCCTCGAATGCAAACACGAAAACTCGATTGGGGTTGTCGGCCGGGACCGCGCCGAGGTCGGCGGCCGGCGTGCCCGCGTCCTTGGCGATGAAGCTGAGGAAGTCATTATCATTGGTCACGTACAGCGTATGCACGGTCTTGCCGTTCATCTCGATATCGGCGCCGAACGCCTCGCCCTCGATCTTTGCCGGGACGGTGTTGGCGGCGATTCCTGCCGCACCCACCACCGCGACCAAGTCGAGGAAGGGTTTCGAGGACTTCACCACGGGCGTGAAGCCGCCCTTGCGCAGATCGGCGATGTTGCTGACATCGGTGGCCCCAGTGAGGTCGATCTCGTAGAGAAACTTCTCCTTCGCGTTGCTGTTGTCGTCGTTCGCGGTCTCGAAGCCGGTACCATCGCGCTCGTCGATCAGGAACTGATGGCTGTTGACGGCCAGCAGCTCGCTGATCGCGGTCTTGGTGGTATCGAGCGGATAGGCGTACTGGTGCGTCACCTTGCCGGAGTCGATGTCGATGGTCACGATGCGGGTGAAGGGCGTGCCGCCGGCGGAGCCGTTGGCGTTGTAGTCGCCGCTCGTGCCGCCGTCCTGGATCAGCGGGCTCTGCATGGCCACAACCAGCGTCCGACCGTCGGGGGTGATGGCGAGGCCTTCCGCGCCCTTGTTGGCGATACGCCCCTCGCTGTTGCCGTCGACCACCGGTACCCCGGTGCCTGTCTCGGTGTTGGTGGTCGTATTCGGATGGGCCACGCCGAAGCTCTCCGGCATCGCGAAGGAGCGGAGCCGCTGACCCGTGGTCCGATCGAACTGGTACACGTACGGACCGTACTCATCGGAAATGAAGACCGACCGGCCGTCATTCGACATGCGCATGCCCTCGGTATCTAGACGCGCATTCAGCGGCCACAGCGAGTTGTGATTGGGATCGAAACCATCCGAGCGGCCGGTGAAATAGTGGGTGTGATTGACGAAGTTGAGCGGCGGCACGCCGGAGCGGGTGGGCGCACCGGATATCTCCGTCGTGCCGTTCGACCCGGCCGGCCCGTAGCTGAGCGGCGTCGCGTTGGAGAGCAGCGTGGTGGCCTGCAGGAAGGGCGTCAGGATGTAGGGCAGTGCGGCCACATCGAATGGCGCGGTGCCGGCGGCGACCGCACTCGGGTTGAAGTCTGCGTTCGGCAAGAGCCGCAAGCTGTAGGTCTGGAATCTGTTGATGTACGACACGGTGAAGTCGATGTTCGTGCCGCCATATCCGCTCACCGCGTTCGGACCGCGGTCGGGCAGCATCAGGAAGGTGTCGCCGCCGGCGTAGGCAATGGCGGAGCCGAGGCCCCCCAGCCGGTTGCCGGGAACCCCGTTCTCGAGCGGCCCGGAGGTGTCATTGGAGAGATCCTGGGAGGCGCCGCTCGTACTGGAGGTCGCGATCAGCTGGATGCCGGCGTGCGCATTCAGGAGGGGCATCGCGGCGACCACTGCGGCAGCGAGTAGTTTTCGGTCAATGAATTTGTGCATGAGGACTCCTAAGTTTTTCTGTGGGCTTGGGCGCCGGCAGCTTCGCCTGATGCCGGCGAATCCGGCCGGCTCCCGAAAGCGATCGAAAAAGTTAAGCGAACAAGATGACAGTTGCATGACTGGCGCGGCAGCGAGCCTGCTCTATGAATTCGCCGCAAGGTAATCGCAAGGGCGTTGTTCGACTGCCTCAGATGACCGCTGAACCGCTCTCCGCGCGAGGCTTGAGGTTGCATCGACAGGCGACGCCATAGCGAAAGGGGAAGAACCACGTGATGCGGATCCGCTCCATGGAAATGCCGGCCGCCATCAGCAAGCGGTGCCAGTCGGCCTTGACGAAGGCGCGCGCGACCGACAGCGGCGCATCATGCTGAACCAGACGATTGAAGCCAAGCAAACGCGTGACGCACTTGATGAACGCGTAAGGCAGCGGATGCCGATGCAAATCGTTGATGAACCAGCCATGCACCGCATGCGCGTCCATCCACCGGATGAAGCGAATCACCTCATCGTCCGTCAGATGATGTGTGAATAACGAGCTGATGATGAAATCGGCCCGGCGCTCGGGGTGAAAGTCGAAAATGTCCGAGGTTTCGAACCGCACCGGCATGCCCACCGTAGTCATTTCCGCGGATTGCTTCGACCATGGATTGAGATCGACGCCGACAAGATCGGTCTTGAGCCCCCGCCTGGCCGCCCATTGGCATATCCGGCGCAACATGTCGCCGCCGCCGCTGCCAATATCGATGATCGACACGGGCTGCTGCGGCTTGCCCGCCACGAGCGCCCGGCGCAGCCATTGCAAAGTTGGGCGATAGGCCAAGGTATAGATATTGATGCGGGTAAGATCGCGCAAATAAGCGTGGAAGGCGGCGAAGCTCAAGGGTTCGGTATCCATCAATTCGAGCTGCGTGCTGCGTCGACTCAAATCGTGCTTCATGCGGTAGTATAGGCGATGCCATGCCCACGATAGAACATGAAACCACCACCCGCGACGATCGTGAATCCGAGTGGTTCGGGGCAACACGCGTCAAGCCCGAAGACAAGACCCGCCTGGTGCAAGGTGTCTTCGCGTCGGTCGCTTGGCGTTACGACTTGATGAATGACGTCATGTCGGTCGGGTTGCATCGCTACTTCAAGGCTCGCCTGGTCGCACTCATGGATCCGCGGCCGGGGCAGAATATTCTCGACGTTGCCGGCGGAACCGGTGACATCGCGCTGCGTTGTTCCAGGCGCACACAGGGCGGCGCCAGGATCGTCGTCTGCGATCTCAATTCCGCCATGCTCGCGGCCGGCCGTTCGAAAATCGCCGGTGAGCAGGGCGCCCTTTCCGGCATTGAATGGATCACGGGCAATGCCGAGAAATTGCCGCTGCCGGATGGCAGTGTCGACACCTACTCCATCGCCTATGGCTTGCGCAATGTCACCCATATCGATCAGGCGCTGCGCGAAGCAGCGCGCGTCTTGCGTCCCGGCGGACGCTTCCACTGCCTCGAATTCACCTCCGGTGTGCGACGCGGCCTCAAGCCCCTGTTCGACGCCTATTGCCGCATGGTCATGCCGCCGCTCGGTCAATGGATAACCAACGACGGCAGCGCCTATCGATATCTGGCCGAAAGCATCCAAAGGTTCCCCGATCAACCGACCCTGGCCGCGCGCATCGACGCTGCGGGACTCGGCGAGACGAAGTGGATCAATCTTCTCGGCGGAATCGCAGTGATTCATTCGGCGCGTCGCAATTAGAGGCCCTGCACAACCGCCGCATCACAGGCACCCCGATCAGCGCGAGCACGAAAATCGTCCCCAGCATCAGCCATGCCTCGTTGAAAGACTGCACCAGCGCCGCGCGGTTGACCAGGGGCCTAACCAGCTCCTTGGTCGCTTGATCGATGGGCCCGTGCAGTCCCTTTTGAAAGAGCGATAGAGGTATGCCGACGATGCGTGCCGCGGCGGTGTCTCCTGCCTGAAGCCTGGCGACCAAGTGTGCGGCGTGTTCCGGCGCGCGCTGTTCCAGAACGATATCGATCAGGGCGATCCCGATGGCGCCTCCGAGATTTCTCATCAAGTTGAACAATGCGCTGGCGTTCGGCATCCGCGCCATCGGCTGCCCTTCGAGCGCCAGGCTGGTCGTCGGCAGCAGACAGAGGAGCACGGCCGCGCCGCGCAGAATTTGCGGCCACAGCAACTCGTCGAAATCAGTGTCGTAAGTCATGAAGCCATCGGCGACCAAGCCGGCGGCAAACACGCCATAACCAATTGCCGTCAGCAACAGCGGATTGACTCGTCTTGCCGCCATGGCGGCAAACGGAGCCACCGCCAGCTGAGCGGCACCCATGACCACCATGATTTTGCCGATTTCGAAGGGAGTGTGCTCCCTGACAAAACCGAGGTAAAGCGGCGTGATGTAGACCGATCCGAACAACCCCATGCCCAGCACGAAACTGTAGAAGCAACCGAAACTGAATTTGCGGTCCGCAAAACAACGAACGTCGATGACCGGCTCCGGCGACGACAGACAGCGGCGGATGGCGAAAACTCCCGCAATGGGACATAACACCACGAGCGATACGATGAGGCCCTCGCTCCACAGTTGCCTGGGCCCCTGCTTCAACGCCAATTCCAGACTGACGAGGCAGACGACAATGAGCAGCAACGCCGGCAAATCGAGCCTTGCCATCAATGTCCAGTCCGACCTTCCGATTCGAATCAGGCAGCCGGCCGCCATCGCAGCCGCGATTCCAGGCACTACATTGATCAGGAACAGCCAGTGCCACGAATAATTTTCAGTGATGTATCCGCCGAGAACGGGCCCAATCGTGGGTGCCAGCATGGCGAAAAGACCACCGATGGTCGTGGCCAAGACATGCTTCCGTTCGGGGAACATCGTGAACACGGAAGTAAACACGATCGGTATGAGGGCGCCCCCGCAAAATCCCTGGATGATGCGGAACAGCAACAGCGTTTCGAATTGGTGACTTGCGGCGCAACCGACGCTCGACGCGGCAAAGCCGGTGATGGCGGTCACAAACAGGCCGCGCAGCGACATCAACCGGGTCAACCAGCCGGTCAAGGGGATCGCGACCACTTCGGCAATGAGGTAGGCAGTTTGAATCCAGCTCAGGTGATTCGTGGCGATATGCAGGGCAAACTGGATGTCGGGTAGGGAACTGGCGACGATCTGGACATCGAGGATCGCCATGAACATGCCTAGACATAATGCAAGATATCCGATCCATGTCGCAGGACCGACAACCTCGGCGGAAACGGTGGAGGGCGCTGCCATCTTCAATGCCTTGCGGTTCGCCACGAGATGCGGGATGCATTGTTAGCACGGTACCAGAGGCAACGGGAAGTCTCGCCCTTCGGTGCGGCCGACCGGGCATCGTGCGCTGTCGATGCCGCGCGAGTTCACAGGTTGGTCGTCTTGTCGAGAAGTTTATTCGCCAATGGGGACGTTTCACGATGGTCCGCGGTGACTTTTTGCCCCTGGCGCGGATGTGGGTGTAAAAAACCCAGGGAATCGCATGTGTGCGGTAGCATAGGTGGCGTTTGCGCGGAAGTGCCGGACTCTATAGATTGGCTTTTTCGAGAGTGCGCTAAGGGGGATGAATGTACTTGAATACCATTGGCACCGCGCTTCCTGCACGCCGCTACACAAAGGCGGAATGCTGGGACGCGTTCGCCGCTTCCGACTGGTTCGGCCGCCTCGATACGCGCTCGCACGCGATTGCGAACATGGTTCTGCGCCGGGAAAACGGCATCGACGCTCGCTGGCTCGCCGTGGACTCGCTCGAGGAAGTATTTGCCATCGACCCTGACACGCTGCACAGGCGCTTTGCCGCGCATGCGCCTCGCCTTGCGGAGCAGGCCGGGACCGTCGCGTTGCGTCGAGCGGCGCTCGCTCCGCCGGCGATCGATGCGGTCGTCGTGTCGACGTGCACCGGCACCCTCTGCCCCGGCCTCAGCGGCTACGTCATCGAGCGCCTGGGACTACGGTCCGATGTTCTCGGTTTTGACCTTGTGGGCCAGGGCTGCGCCGGGGCGTTGCCGAACTGGCAGCTGG
>Ga0302324_100021824_pt1 | contig 12470 bp, 10 predicted proteins | sample Palsa_T0_1_FD_201949 | JGI IMG/M metagenome (GOLD analysis project Ga0302324, IMG submission 201949) | Peat permafrost microbial communities from Stordalen Mire near Abisko, Sweden - Palsa_T0_1 | ecosystem: Environmental > Terrestrial > Soil > Palsa > Peat permafrost | place: Sweden: Abisko...
GTCATCACGATGCTGATGTAGACGCCGGTGCTTGAGGAGGACGGCAGCGAGCGGCTGCTGAACGACGACGAGCTGGCCGGGCGCTTCCTCGAGCTGTCCTTCGCCGGGCACGAGACGGTCGCCAAGCTCATCCCGAACGGTGTGGTGGCGCTGTCCTGGTACCCCGAGGCCCGGCGCGAGCTGGTGGCCGATCCGGGGCTGATGACCAACGCGGTGGAGGAGATGCTGCGCTGGGACCCGCCCTCGCACTACCAGGGCCGGGCGACGACGCGGGACGTCCGGGTGCGGGACACGGTCATCCCGGCCGGCCAGCGGGTGATCCTGGTGACCGGCGCCGCCGTGCATGACGAGCGCAAGTACCCCGATCCTGAGCTGTTCGACATCCACCGCGACATCGACCGGCACGTGAGCTTCGGCTTCGGCCGTCATCTGTGCCTGGGCGCCTCGCTGGCGCGGCTGGAGACCAAGGTGGCGTTCGAGGAACTGCTCAAGCGCTTCCCGGATTTCACCATCGACCCGTCCGGCGCCGAGCGCCACGTCAGCGTCAACGTGCGCGGCCTGTCCAAGCTGCCGTTGATCGTCGAGTCGCGGGCCGCCGTGTAAGGCCGCCGCTGTATAAGGCCGCCGCTGTATAAGGCCGCCGCCGTCTAGGGCTGCGTGCTTGATACCGTGAGTGATACCCGAGGCAGGAGAGCACGCGGTCCATGGCTGAACGCAATCTGCGCAATCTGAAGGAGCAGCGCCGCGAGTACCGCCGGGCGCTGAGCCGGGACCAGATCCTGGACGCGGCCGAGCAGGTATTCGCGCGCAACGGGTTCCACGACGCGTCGCTGCGCGAGATCGCCGAGCTGGCCGAGTTCTCGGTCGGGGCGGTCTACGGTTTCTTCGTCGGCAAGGAAGACATCTACCGGGCGATCTTCCTGCGCCGGGCCGAGGACTTCATGCCGGAGATGCGCGGGGTCCTCGAGACCGACACCGCCCCGCTGCGCCAGCTGCTTGACCTGGCCGCCTGGCAGGTCGGCTTCTTCCGCCGCTACCCGCACTGGGGGCGGCTGGTGCTGCGGGGCGGGGCGGTCGCGTCGCCGCTGGCCACTCCGGCCGAGGACGCGCAGCTGCAGGAGAATTTCGCGACCGCGCAGCGCGCGCAGGCCGACCTGTTCCGCCGTGGCCAGCACTCCGGCGACCTGCGGCAAGGATCGCCCGAACTGCTGGCGCTGATGTTCTCCGGGCTGGTCAGCGCCTTTCAGGCGGCCGAGCTTGCGGCCGATCCGATGATCCGGCTGCCGGTGGAGGAGCTGCTCGAAGTCATCGAGGAAGCGTTCACGGCCCGCTAAGGCCAGTTCCGACGGCCCGTTCGGCGGCCCCGGCCTCAGCGGCGCTCGAACGTCAGCCCAGCCGCCTCCCGGTCCCAGGTGGCGGCGGTCACGCCCTCCTCCTTGAGCAGCTGCTTGGTCGCCCGGCCGGTCTCGCTCCACGGCAGCGCGACGCGGAACTCGATGTACCGGGGCACGGCGTAGAACGGCAGCCGGTCCACCGCCCAGCGGCACAGCTGCTCCTCGGTCAGCGACGAGCCCTCCCGGCGGACCACGGTCGCCTTGACGTCGTCCTCGCCCACGTCGCTGGCCACCGCGTGCACGCTGACGTCGGCGATGTCCGCGTGCTCGTGCAAGACCTTCTCGATCTCCCAGCTGGAGATGTTCTCGCCCCGGCGGCGCAGGTACTCGGCTTTGCGGCCGGCGAAGAACAGGTACCCCTCGGTGTCCATCCGGCCGATGTCGCCGGTATGGAACCACAGGTTGCGGAACGTCTCGACGGTGGCCGCTGGACGATTCCAGTAGCCCTCGAACATCACGTGGCGCGCGCGCGGGCGGCAGACGATCTCGCCCTCGGCGCCGGCCGGCACCTCACGGTCGTCGTCGTCGAAGATCCGCACGTCGAAGGCGCCGTCGTTGACGATGCCGGCCGAGCCCGGCTTGAACGCCCGCCCCGGCGGCAGCCACGAGATCAGCGACGCCTCGGTGGTGCCGTACGCGGCGCTGAAGGTCTCGACCCCCCAGCGGCGCCTGATGAACTCGTCGGTCTCCGGCGCGATCGGCGCGCCCGTCAGCAGACGCAGCGTGGTATTCGCGGCGGGGGCGCCCGATCCCGGTGCCAGCGCGGTGTCCTCGGCCTTGGCCACCAGGACGAGCAGGGACCCGAGCAGCGAGGCGATCGTCGCGCCGGTCCGGTTGATCTCCGGCCAGAAGCCGGAGACCGAGAACCGGCGCGACAGGGCGGCCCTGCCGCCCGTCAGCAGGGTGCCGGTGAGCAGGCAGGAGATCGCGTTGAAGTGGAACAACGGCAGCGGGCTCCACACCACATCCTCCGCTGTGCGGTCCCAGGAGGAGACGATCTGCCGGGCGATCGACACGTGGTAGTTGTGGCTGAGCGCACAGCCCTTGGAGGCGCCGGTGGTACCGCCGGTGTAGACGATCGCGGCGAGATCGGACGGCCGTACCGCCGCGGGCGGCGCCGCGGCCGCGGCGGCCAGCAGGTCGTCCCAGGCATGGACGGCGGCCTTGACGACGGGAACCACGTGCGGGTCGCCCACCACCACCAGGTGCTCGACGCTGTCGACCGAGTCGAGGATCTCGGCCGGGCGCGACGCCAGGTCCTGCTGGACGATCACCACGCCCGCGCCCGCGTCGACCAGCTGATGGCGCAGCAGGGCGCCCTTCAGCGCGGTGTTGACCGGCACGTAGATGGCGCCAAGCCGCAGGATGGCGAACCAGCTCAGCACCGCGGCGGGGCCGTTCTCGCAGATCGTGGCCACGGTCGACCCGCGGCCTACCCCCAGCGCCGCCAGCGCGCCCGCGACCCGACCGGCGGCCGCGTCGATCGCCGCGGCCGTGAACATCGTGCCGCCGACGTCGAGGAACGCGCCGTCCGGGTCCGCGCCGAGCCGTTCGTCCAGCAGCCCGGGCAGCGTCTGCTGCCCGGCGTCCACCCACCCCTCGGCCATGCGCGCCTCCTGTTGGTAACACCTGCGGCTTGGTAACACCCGCGGCTTGGTAACACCCGCGGCCTCGATGCGCCGATTTTATACATTATCTAATAGCAGTCCTGAACATCTTGTCTAGTTTATTGAACTGTGGTTCGCTTGTTTCCGAGCGATGTCAAGCCCATGACCGGATGGTGACCCATGAACGCCGACGATCTCATCATGATCAGCGTGGACGACCACGTGGTGGAGCCGCCTGACATGTTCAGCGCGCACATCCCGGCGCGATACGCGGACCTGGCCCCGCGGGTCGTCCAGCAAGCCGGCGGCGCCGATGTCTGGGTGTTCAACGGGTCGGTGATCCCGAACATCGGGCTCAACGCCGTCGCCGGGCGCCCCAAGGAGGAGTACGGCATCGAGCCGACCGCCTTCGACGAGATCAGGCCCGGATGCTATGACATCGACGAGCGCATCAAGGACATGAGCGCCGGCGGCATCCTCGCCTCGATGAACTTCCCCTCCTTCCCCGGCTTCAGCGGCAGGCTCTTCGCCGCCGCCCAGGACAAGGACCTCGCGCTGGCTGTGCTGCGGGCGTACAACGACTGGCACATCGACGACTGGGCGGGCGCCTACCCCGGCCGCATCATCCCGATGGCGCTGCCGGTGCTCTGGGACGCGGAGGTCTGCGCGGCCGAGGTCCGCCGGGTGGCCGCCAAGGGCTGTCACTCGCTGACGTTCACCGAGAACCCGAACACGCTCGGCTACCCGAGCTTCCACGACGAGTACTGGGACCCGCTGTGGCGCGCGGTCAGCGACGAGAACGTGGTGGTCTCGATCCACCTCGGCTCCTCCGGGCAGCTCACGATCACCGCGCCGAACGCGCCGATCGACGTCATGATCACCCTGCAGCCGATGAACATCTGCCAGGCGGCGGCCGACCTGCTGTGGTCCCGGGTGATCAAGCAGTTCCCCGACGTCAGGTTCGCCCTCTCCGAGGGCGGTACCGGGTGGATCCCGTACTTCCTCGACCGGGTCGACCGCACCTTCGAGATGCACCACCGGTGGACCGGCCAGGACTTCGGCGGCAAGCTGCCGAGCGAGGTGTTCCGCGAGCACTTCCTCACCTGCTTCATCTCCGATCCGGTCGGCATCAAGCTGCGCGACATGATCGGCCTGGACAACATCGCCTGGGAGTGCGACTACCCGCACTCGGACTCGGCCTGGCCGCACGCCCCGGAGGAGCTGATGGCGGTCGCGGCGGACGTGCCCGCGGCCGAGCTTGACCAGATCACCTACCAGAACGCCATGCGCTGGTACTCCTTCGACCCGTTCGCGTTCCGGCCGAAGGACAAGAGCACCGTCGGCGCCCTGCGGGCGGAAGTGAGCGGCCACGACGTGAGCATCCAGAGCCGGGACAAGGGGCGGTTCACCAAGACCGTCGGCGTCGACATCGGCACGCTGGCCGCGCAGGCGACGGCCTGAGCGGCCTGAGCGGCGGCCTGAGCGGCGGCCTGAGCGGCGGCCGGAAAGCTCAGCTCTCGGGCAGGTCCAGGCCGAGAAGCTTGATCGCGTTGCCGCGGGCGATCCTGGTAACGACGTCCTGGCTCAGGTAACCGAACTGCAGCGCGGCCTCTTCGCGCGAGCGCGGCCAGGTGCCGTCCTGGTGCGGGTAGTCGGTCTCGAAGGTGACGTTGTCCAGGCCGACCTTGTCCAGCAGCTCCACCCCGACCGCGTCCTTGAAGAAGCAGCTGGTGATCTGGCGGTAATAGTAGGTGGACGGCGGCTCCGGGCAGTTCTCCTGACCGCGGGCCCAGCCGCGGTGGGTCTCCCAGACGTCGTCGATGCGCTCAAGCAGGTAGGGGATCCAGCCGATCTGCGCCTCGGCGTAGAGCAGCTTCAGCCGCGGGTAGCGGTGCAGCACGCCGGAGAACATGAAGTCGGTCATGCTGGCGACGCTGTTGCCGAAGATGATGGTGCCGCCGACCGCTCCCGGGGCATCGGCCGACGTCTGCGGGGTCCGCGTGCCCGAGCCGATGTGCATGGCCAGCACCGTCCCGGTCTCCTCGCAGGCGGCGAAGAACGGGTCCCAGTAGCGCGAGTGCAGGCTCGGCAGGTCGAGGTAGGCGGGCAGTTCGCTGAAGGCCACCGCGCGCACGCCGCGGTCGGCGTTGCGCCGGATTTCGGCCACGGCCAGGTTGACGTCCCACAGCGGCACGATGCACAGCGGGATCAGCCGCCCGCCGCTGCCGCCGGCCCACTCGTCGACCATCCAGTCGTTGTAGGCCTCGACGCAGAGCTTGGCCAGCGCCTTGTCCTTGGCCCAGAGGAAGATCTGACCGCAGAAGCGAATGTAGTTGGGGAAGCAGAGCTGGGCCTGGACGCCGTTGACGTCCATGTCCGCCAGCCGCTTGGCCGGGATCCAGCAGCCCGCGCGCATGTCCTCGTAGGTGATGCCCTCGTTGGTGACCTCTTCGGCCGGGACGCCGGCCGAGGCGATGTAGCGCTTGATCTGGGTGCGGTTACCGTCGTAGAGCCACCAGGCGGCGTTGGGGCCCTCGGTTCCCGGCGTCTCCACGTACTTCCCGTCGACCAGCTGGACCGCGCCGGCCGGGGCGTACTCGATTCTCGGGCCGGCCTCGCGCAGGCCGCTGGGAAGACGGTCGCTCCACACGTTCGGGGGCTCCACCACGTGCGAGTCCATGTCCACGATGGGCGGGATCTTCGCCAGCCGCTCGGCGATCGTGTCCTGGCTGGCGCTCTGCTGGGTCATCCGTCCTCCTTGATATAAGATCTTTTATACCGAGTTAGGCAGCGGCCTCGCCGAAGGCGCCCTTGGCCCGGAACAGGCTCACCACGAGGTCGCCCTGCCTGCGCATCATCTCGGCGTAAGCCTGGGCCGCGCCCTCGGCGTCCTGGCGCTTGACCGCGCGCAGGATGGCCGCCGTGCCCTGCTTCTCGACCTTGCCGGAACCGGGTACGAGCTCGAAGAAGTTGCCAGGGACGATGTTGGTCGACTGGCGCAGGAAGCTCCGCAACCGCGGCGAGTTCGCCGCCCCCACCACGGCCCGGTGGAAGGCGATGGTCGCGGCGAACATCTCCTCGGCGTCATCGCCGGCCGCGGCAATCCGCTTCTGGAGCGGCGGCAGCAGCGTGGCCAGGCTCTCCCCCTGCCGTTCGGTCGCCCGCCGCACCGCGAACCCGTAGATCAAGCCGAACAACTCGTAGTGATCACGGACGGCGGACTCGTCGATCCGGTTCACGAACGCACCGCGGTGCGGGACGATCGTGATCCAGCCCTCGCGCTCGAGCGCGATCAGCGCCTCGCGCACCGGGATCCTCGACACTCCCAGGGCCTTGGCGATCGCGTCCTGCGGCACCCGCTGGCCTTGCTTGAGCACCCCGTCAAAGATGCGGCGGCGCACGTACTGGCGCACCTGTTCCCCGCTGCTGACCCGGGACAGTTCCTGTCCCCGCTGCGGCAGCATCGCATCGCGCGCCTCGGCCCCGAGGTCGGGCGGATCAAGGTCCGGCGGCCCGCTAGTCGCCCCACGCGGCGAGGTGGCCTTCACATCGCTCCCGAGCTTTTGACAGTGAGGTTCCACACGCGGGCCGCGTTGCCGCTGAGAATCAGTTCGCGCTCGGCGTCGGGCACGCCCCTGGTCGCCTCGGCCGCGATCGACTGTGACCGCGGCCAGCTCGTCACCGGATGCGGGTAGTCGGAGGACCACATCACGTTGTTGATCCCGATGACGTCGCGGGCGTGCCTGATCACGTCGGGCTCGTCGATGAACGTCAGGTAGACGTTCCGCCGGAAGTACTCGCTCGGCGCCTGCTTCAGGCCGGGGAAATCGTAGCCCTGGCGCGCCGCCAGGTCATCGACGGTGTACAGCCACCACGCCACCCAGCCCACGCCGGGCTCGACGAAGATCACCTTCAGGTCCGGGAACCGCTCGAGGACGCCGGTCAGCACCCACATGCCCAGCGGCTCGGCCGCCGAGAGCGCGACCATCGGCACGAAGATCCCCTTCTGCGGGGTCGGGTCGCGCCGGGCGAGCCCCTCAAGCTGCGTGTTCAGGCCGATGTGGCAGCAGATCGGCAGGCCGGTGTCGGAGATGGCCCGCCACAGCGGATCGTACCGGCGGTCCCAGTAGTCCGGCAGTCCGAGCTCGGCCGGGAAGACCGGGAGCTGCAGCGACTTGCAGCCGATGGACGCCGCCCACGTCACCTCCGCGACCGCCGCGTCGATGTCGTGGATCGGAATCTGGAACGACACGATCAGCCGCTCCGGCGCGGCCGAGGCGAAGTCCCACAGCGCCGTGTTGAACGCCCGGGTGGCCTCCTTCCAGCCGTCCTTGACCAGGTACAGATAGCGGAACGCGCTTACCTCGCAGTAGGTCGAGGAGGCCTGCACGCCGTCGGTGTCCATGTCCGCCAGCCGCGCCGCCGCGTTGGTGTGGCCCGCCCGGCCGGCGTGCCCGTTGCCGCCGGTGCCCATGCCGACCCTCCCCTCGGTCGTCACGCCCTCCTGATCGCGCCAGGCCTGGTTCGACTCGTTGCTGCGGAGCGCGCCCATGGACGCCCCGAAGTCCCGCAGCGCCTGGGTGTAGGCATCGTGGTACCTGGGGTCGAGGAACGACTTGATCGTCTCGTGGCTCAGGTCCACGTGGTCATCGGCGGAGATAAGGCGCTGCGCCATCGGTCAGCCTCCCTAGGCAGACGATACTACTTCATATTGTATATATGATAGCAGCGATACGCCCCACCGCCGAGCCACGATCGGGCCTTGCCGTGAACTCACTCGACCAGCTCCCGCCAGGCGGCCAGCAGAGCCTCTCCGAGCTGCTTGACCAGCACCCGTTCGCGGCCGCCGAGCCGGTCATCGAGTCCGACGACGGGGTGCTTACGCTGGGCGAGCTGCGCGCCCGGGTCGCCGCGCTGGCGGGCACGCTGCGGGCGGCCGGCGTCGGGCCCGGCCAGGCGGTCGGGAACCTGGTGGCACCGGGTTCGTCTTCCGTCGTCGTCATGTTCGCGGTGTGGGCGATCGGGGCGGTTTACGTGCCCGTCAACGTCCGCTACGCGGCCGAGGAGGTCGCGGAGCTGATGGTTGAAACGCGCACCGCGGTCTTGGTCGGATCGCCGGCCGATCTGGCCGCGCGCATGCTCGACCTCGGCGCCGTCGGTTACCAGCACGAAACGGGGGTGTCGGTGGTGGTCCGCCCGGCCCGCGCGGGCACCCCCGGCTACCCGCCGGACGTCGCGGTCATCTCGCGCACCTCGGGCACGACCGGCCGGCCGAAGGCGGTGCTGCTCCGGCACAGCGGGACGATCGACGCGCTCGACGCCAGCCTGCTGAAGCTGCGCGGAAGCGGACGCAGAGCGCGCGGCGGCGAGCCGCGCCGGATGAACCTCATCCCGGTGTCGCTGGCGTTGTGGGCCGGGGTGTGGAACACGCTCTTCAGCTTCCGGGCCGGCTTCGGGGTGGTGCTGCTCGACCGGTTCACGACCGACGGGTTCGCCCGCGTGGTGCGGGAGCACGGCATCAAGTCGACGGTGCTGGCGCCGGCGATGATCACCATGCTGGCCGACGACCCCGCCATCACCGACCTGTCGCCGCTGCGGATGGTCCGCTCGATCACGGCGCCGCTTTCCCCGCAGGGGGCCCGTCGCTTCCACCAGAAGTTCGGTGCGTTCGTGCTCAACTCCTACGGGCAGACCGAGCTCGGCGGCGAGGTCGTCGGCTGGACCGCGGCCGACATGCGCGAGTTCGGCGAGCGCAAGCTCGGCGCCGTCGGGCGTCCGTACGCGAGCATCGACCTGCGCATCCGCCGCGACGACGGGGCCGAGGCGCCCGCCGGCCAGCCGGGCGAGATCTTCGTCAGGTCGCCGTTCCGCATGGGCGGCTACGCGGGGACCGACGCCGCGGGCGAGGGCCCGGCCGACGAGCGGTTCGTGGACGGCTACCTGCGCACCGGCGACCTCGGCCGGGTGGACGCCGACGGGTTCCTCTGGATCGAGGGACGGGTGAGCGACATGATCAACCGGGGCGGGCTCAAGGTGTTCCCCGACGAGGTCGAGGAGGTGCTGCGGCGGCACCCGGCCGTCCGCGACGTCGGGGTGGCCCCGCTGCCCGATCCCCGCCTGGGCGAGGTCCCGCACGCCTGGATCGTCTCCGATCAGAGCCTCGACCCGGCCGAACTGGCGGCCTGGTGCCGCGAGCGCCTGGCGCCGTACAAGGTGCCAGCCGGCTTCACCAGGACCGGCGCGCTGCCGCGGTCCGACATCGGGAAGCTGCTGCGGCGCGAGCTGTCCGCTCAGGATGAGCGCTCTTAGCGTGTCGCTCATTCCTTATACTTTGTTTCAGATAAGATAGCTATAAATAAGGCAGCTATAAAATCCAGGAGACCGCCATCGTCAGCCGCGTTTCAACCTTGCCTGAGCCCTATGAAGGCGACGATACGCCGCACGGGCTCCTGCGCCCTACCAGCACGCAGCAGGTCGCCGACTATATCCGGCGGCAGATCTTCGAGGGCAACCTTAAAGTCGGGGAGCGCGTTCCCCAGGACGAGATCGCCGCCGTGCTTGGCGTCAGCCGCGTCCCCGTGCGCGAGGCGGTTATCGCCCTGGACCGCGAAGGCTGGGTGATGATCCAGCCGCACCGGGGCGCGTTCGTGGTCGGCCTGGACGAGAACTCGACCCGGGACCACTACGAGCTGCTCGGACGGGTGTACGGCTACGGCGCCCACCGGGCGGCCGAGCGCGCGACGCCCGAGCAGATCGCCGCCCTGAGCGCGGTCCACCGCAAGCTGCAGGCGGCCACCGATCCGCACGAGTTCAGCGAGCTCAACCTGGAGTTCATGCGCCGGCTTGTCGGCGTGGCGGCGTCCCGGCGGGTCAGCTCGACCGTGCGGCTGATGGCGGTGAGCATCGTGCCGGGCGACTTCTTCGCCGGGGTGCCCGATGCCATCCGCATCCACAAGCGCCACCTGCGGTCGGTCATGAAGGCACTCAAGGCCGGCGACGGGGAGAGCGCCGAGCGCGAGGTGATCTCCATGCTGCGGCAGGAGGCCGACCTGGTGGTCGCCCTGCTGACCCAGCGCGGGGTGATCGGCACGTCCGCGGAAAACCCGGCCTGAACCCGCGGTAACCTCAATAGTAAGTACTATACACGCAGGTAAATCCCTCTTAGACTGTCTTCGCCGACGACTTGCCAGTGGCGAAAGGCGCGAGCATGGCGGATTTTCCTGGCGGCGCCCAGTTCCTTTCCGGGCTTTTCGAGTCGCTCCTGGAGACCGAACCGGAGTTGCCCGCGCTGGTCCAGGACGGGCGGACGACCACGTTCGGCCAGTGGTGGGCGGACGCGTCCCTCATCGCCAGCGGGCTGGCGGAAACCGGCGTCGGGCGCCGGGACGTGGTGGTGCTGATGCTGCCGTCTGGCCAGGACTTCGCGTCGTGCTACCTGGCCGCGCTGCGCCTCGGCGCCATCGTGAGCGCCATCAACCCCCGGCTCGGGCCGACCGAGACCGAGCACATCATCGCCCAGTCACGGCCGGCCGTGATCGTCACCGACGCCCCCGGCCGGATCCCGGACCTGGCGGCCTGCCCGGTGCTGACGCCCGCCGCGGCGCGCGGACGGCCGGGCGCGGTTCCGTCGGTGACCGGCTGGGCGGCGATCTCCCCCGACGAGGCGGCCGTGGTGGCGTGGACCACCGGCTCGACCGGCCTGCCCAAGGGCGCGTGGTTCGGCCATCAGACGATGGCGTTCATCGCGGCCAACATGGGGCCGCTGAGCGAGCGGTACGACCGCAAGCTGATGCCGGTCCCGTTCGCGCACACCGCGTACATGACGCGGATCTACGACCAGGTCGTGCACCGGGCGGCGCTCATCCTCACGCCGCCGGTCTGGACGGCCGACAGCATGCTCGACGTCCTGGCGGCCGAGCAGGTCACCCTCGGCCAGGGGGTGCCGACCCAGTGGGAGAAGCTCATCGCGCTCGACCGGCTGGACTCGGCCGACCTATCGCGGCTGCGCCTGGTCTCGACCGGCGCCAGCCGGGTGCCCGCCGAGCTGGTGAGGGCCCTGCGCACCCGGCTCGGCTGCCCGGTGGTGGTCCGCTACGCCAGCACCGAGGTGCCGCTGGCGTTCGGCACCAGGATCGGTGATCCCATCGAGACGGTGACCTCTACCGTCGGCCGGCCGCTGGGCGGGGCCGAGGTCGAGATCCGGGGCGGCGACGGCGCCCCGCTCCCCCACGGTGCGACCGGGCGCGTCTTTCTCCGGACGCGCGCACGGATGGGCGGCTACTGGCGGGCGCCCGAGCAGACCGCGGCCACCATCGCGGCGGACGGCTGGCTCGCCACCAGCGACCTCGGCCGCCTCGACGACGAGGGCAACCTCGCGATCATCGGGCGCGCCGACGACGCCTACATCCGCGGCGGCTACAACGTCTACCCGTCGGAGGTAGAGGCGGCGCTGGCGGCGCACCCGCGGGTCGCGCGGGTGGCCGTGGTCGGCACGCCGGCCCCGGTGATCGGGGAGATCGGGGTCGCGTTCGTCGTGCCCGACGCCGCCGATACCGTCACCGGGGCCGAGCTCAGACAGTGGTGCCGGACCCGTATCGCCGACTACAAGGTGCCCGACACCGTGCTCCTGGTGGACGATCTGCCGATCAACGCGACCTTCAAGGTCGACACCGGTGAGCTGAAGAAGATGGCCGCCGCGCTTCAGCAAGTATAAAATATTTATGATAGAAGTAACGGTACGGCGCGAAGCGGGGTCCCAGGTTGAACGACAGGGTCTACATCCACGAGTTCATCGACATCACCAAGCAGAACCGCGCGCGCTACATGCATCACATGGCCGCCAACTGGAGCCCGCTCGCGCAGGAGCAGCGCCACCAGCTCTGCTACGGCGTCTGGGGCGTGGTCGGCTCCACCGGACGCTGGCCCCAGGTGGTGAACATCTGGGAGGAAGACGGGTTCGCCGGCCTGGCCACATCGTTCCGCGCCGAGTTCGCCGCCGCCACCCTCCAGGACCCGGCGCTGGCGAAATGGTGGGCGGCGGCGGCCGACCTCCGCTCCGGCGGATTCGACCGGCTGCTGGTGCCGCACCCCGACACGCTCACGATCGAGGAGCTGTGCGCGGCCGGCGTCACCGGCGAGGTCTTCGCCCACGAACTGGTCACGGTCGCGCCCGGCACGGCCCTGCCGTTCCTTGACGACACGCTGGCCGGCGCGGACAAGATCCGCCAGAGCTACGGCTGGACCCTGGCGGGCGCCTGGCGCACCGCGATGCGGAACGACAGCGAGGCCGTCCTGCTCTGGTCCATCCCGACCTGGGAGTCGTGGGCCAGCGCCGAGCAGGACGTGGCCGACGGCCGGGAGGTCTTCCCGACGGACGGCCGCGACGCCGCCCTCAGCCGGGAGCGCATCCTGCTCGCTCCTTCGCCGCTGTGCCCGTTCCGCACCGGCCGCCAGCCCTCCCGCGACGACC
>Ga0302324_100021826_pt1 | contig 12469 bp, 7 predicted proteins | sample Palsa_T0_1_FD_201949 | JGI IMG/M metagenome (GOLD analysis project Ga0302324, IMG submission 201949) | Peat permafrost microbial communities from Stordalen Mire near Abisko, Sweden - Palsa_T0_1 | ecosystem: Environmental > Terrestrial > Soil > Palsa > Peat permafrost | place: Sweden: Abisko...
GCGCCCATAGTCGCGCGCTCCTTGTCCGCTAGCGCGTCGGGAACCGTGGTGTGATACGCCACTGCCAGAAAAGCTCCCGACGCCGGCTTGGGAGCGGAGACGCAGAAGACCGTGTTCATTTCCCGGTCGCCCTTGCCGTCGCGCGGGTCGATGTGTCCGGTCAGGTGGACACAGCGTTCGGCGGGCGGCGCGGGCGCCGGCGACTGGCCGGCAATCTGGAAGTTGGCGGGAGGCAGGTTCTTCTTCGCCCGGAACATCTGGATCAGGTCGACAAAGGTCTTGCCCATGTCCCCGCTCAGCGGGTAATAGAGGCCGTTGGCATATACCGTGTTGCGCAACCCGCCGCGCATCACGGTTTCGTGGGTCTGGCGCGCGCGCGGGTTGTTCAGGTCGCTGGCTAGCAGGGTAAATCCGAGAGCGGCGGCCTCGCCGTTCGGACCTTCGGCCATGATCGTACCGCCGGCGCTCGACGGCTGAACCTTCCAGCCGTCTGGTAATTCGACCGACGCGCTGCGATCGGGCAGGACGTAACGATGCATCGGCGCCACCGGCCCGCCGGATCCCGTGTGTCCCGCGGCGGGGGCGCCGTCGAACGGACGCCAAGCGCTGAACAATGCTTTCATCAAGGGATTGAAGCTGGCAGAAAGACGGGAGGAGTCATCGGAGACGACGGCGGCCTCTACATGATCGGATGTGACCTTAGTAACAATGATCAAGCCGGCCAACTGGCCCCCGCCTTGGGTCTTTTTGTCGACGTTGAAGAAGGCCGCCACCGATTGCGTGCCGCGGACCTGGAACAGCTTGCCCACCCGCGGACGGCCGCCGAACTGGTTGTGGATCGAACGCAAGACCGCGCCCATGGCGCCGGACTCCGTGGCTTGGCCGTCCACTTGGCCGTAGACGGCTTTTCCGCCCTGCGGACCCTGTATAGTCGTCAGGGCACCTTGCACCAGTGAAGAAACCAGGATGCAACCGATGATGAGCTTCAAAATGTGCATTAGCGTATTCTATCTTGCCAGCCACGCTGGAAACCGCTCTTCGAGGTATTCAGCGCAGGGACCAGGCGGACTGTTTCGAGGAGCGAGAATCCATTTTCGCAAGGTCCGGTGCTGTGGATATGAACGCTGTCCATCGCGCCATCGGAACAGCCGCCGAAGTTGGCTACCGATATCGGTGGACAACGCCGTTGTCTTGAGAATGGGTAGGAATGCCCGCAAGAGGGCACCTCCACAGTGGCGGGTTCGGATTACTTCCGAATGCCCGTCGTTATCCAGAACCTATCCACTACAGGATGGGTTAAACTTAACCGATCCACCCGCATGCCGCTCTCACTAGGCAAGCTCGACCGCAACGTGGAACTCCAGGGACTGCCCGCCGGGATGGCTGCGATCCGAAGAGCCTCGCGCGCTTCCGGCGCGAAGCGCAGGTGCAGGCATCGCTCAACTATCCCAACATTCCATGATTCCTATACACAATCTCTTTGAAACCCATCTGGTCGTGGCCGACCTGCAGAGTTCGATGGACTTCTACGGCGGCGTATTGGGGCTGGAGTTGGCGCGCGCGTTCCCCGAGCGCAAGGTAGCCTTTTACTGGATCGGCGGGGCAGGCAAGGCCATGCTGGGATTGTGGGAGGTAGGAACCGGTCCGCTGCAGATGAAGCTGCACTTGGCTTTCACCGTCGATCTGCCCGATCTCCTCGAAGCCCCCGCGCGGCTGCGGGCGGCCCACGTCACACCGCGCGACTTTGCGGGCAGCCCGACCGATGAGCCGGTAGTATTAGCCTGGATGCCCGCAGCTTCGGTCTACTTTCGGGACCCGGATGGCCACCAACTGGAGTTCCTTTGCATGCTGCCGGACCCCCCACAACCCGAGTTAGGAGTCCTCGCCTGGAACCGTTGGCTGCGCCGTCACGACCGATCTACTCTCTAAGAGAGAGATCAACCCACCTGTTCGCCGCCGCCGCGACCTGGAACCGGCACTGCGTAGCTTGGCACGAGCCGCCGCAGTCCGCAACGTACCCGACGAGCAACTGGACAAGTAGGTTGTCAGCTTTTCCATCGAGCCGAGCGGCGCGATCTTCTCGTTGATTAGTCTAAAGCGGCACAGTCCGGACTGTTGATCGTGCTTCGATTTTGCGGTGTTTCTCGGGAATCCAAGTGACATCGGCCGCGTCCACGGCGGCAGCATATGAGCGATCGTTCTTCCGTGAGCGGGGGAGTGGGCTATGCCTGGACAGTCCGGGGGGCCGTCGGTCGGCGGCGGTACGCAACTGGTGATGAACACGTGCGACAATTCCTCCAGCCAGAATTAGATCGTGGGTTAGTTCAGCCCCTTGCCCGTGGGGGCGGCGTCCGCTCATTGCCGCGCCACGCCCTTGCCGATCGCGACGCCTCCCTGGGCAAAGGCGATGTGGCCGGTTGCCGTTTTGCCTTCCGATATGTGATGACATGAGGCTGCGGGTTTGCCAAGGAGCGCAGGGCGCGCCAGTCCAGGAAGGTTCACTGAACTCACGACTTTCCAGCGTGGTCGCCATATTCCCAGTCATAGGGCACGCCGGTGTCGCCGAGGATGAACCCGACCAGATCGGCGAAGGCAGCCTCAGAGCGAACATCGTTCGACAGGATGACGACGCAACGCCGGCTGGCCTCGATGCAGACCATAGTGTTGGCGGTCTGGCCGTCGTGGCCGCCCTTATAGAAGCCGTGGCCCTGCGGGCCGTCGAAGACGGTCACGCCCAGGCCCGAGTACAAGCCCTTGCGCTGTTCACTCAGCGGCAAGTCGGGGAGGAAAAGGGGGAACTGGTGGGCAGTCGCGATATGCAGATGCGGCTTCGTCATTTCGGCTCGTAAGGCCGCACTTAGGCCGTCGCCGCGGACCAGGGCGGCGGCAAACTTGGACAGGTCGGAAATCGTGGTATTCATGGAACCCGCCACGCGCACCTTGCTGCGCTTTTCATGTGCCTGCGGCTGGCCCCGATCGTTCCAGCCATCGGCGACATTGGTGTCGAGACCGTTATGCCACACCAGGCTTGTGCGGGTCATCCCCAGCCGGTCGAAGTTGGCCTTGGTCAGATCGCCGACATCGAGCCCCAACCCCTGCGCCTTGCGGCCGTGTTCAATGACGAATTGCAGCAGGATGAAACCTTCGCCCGAATAGCTGAAGCGCGTACCGGGTTCGAAATGGATGTGCAGCTTCTGGTCGGGTTCGATGAACCAGAAGTTGCTGAAGCCGGTCGAATGGGTCAGGCACATGCGCGGCGTGATCTCTTCCCAGCGCGGATCGCCGGCCAGATCCCCGTATGGCCCGTACTTGTCCGGGAAGACCGGATCGGGGCCATAGCTTGGCAGCGGCTTGTCGAGATCGTCCTTAAGAGGCGTGTCGAGGTTGAGCTTGCCCTGATCGACCAGTTGCATCACTGTGTATGCAAACACTGTCTTGGTGAGCGACGCGCCGTACATGATAGTGTCCGTGGTCAGCGGATCTCCCTTGGCGTTACGGATGCCGTAGGCATGAACATATCCGGCCTTGCCGCGATCGACGACAGCGACGGCCATGCCCTTGGCATGGATGCGGGTCATGATCTTGCTCACCTCGGCGTCGATGGCGGCGCCATTGGGTCTCGTTTGTGCGACACCCGCGACGGGAAGGCAGAAGGCAGCGGAAAGCACAGCCAAGAGCCGCAAAACCTTTTTCCTCGTTCTCAGGGTGACAGTCCGCTCAAAACCGCTGGCCGTTGATCGCTCCACGATGCTGTACCCTCCGACGCCTGATTACACTTACGCAATGGATACCCCGGAAAGTTCCATCACACTCCGAGGTCCGACGCGGTGCGGTCCTGATGCGGGAGCACCCGCCGGGGCACGGCCACATATTGACACTCGTCCACGGCCGACTCTCGCTCAAAGCGCGATTCAGACGCCGCCCCGGCGCATTCGTTACCGATATCGCGCGCATAATGCCGCTGCGAGGATGGCCGCCAGCCCAACCTTGGTGACCACCCGTACGCCCTCAAGACAGGCAGATGTGAGCAATTTTGACCACATTATTGCGGATGCCCTGGTCAATTGTGCACAGACAAAACTGCAGAATCTTGGTATATCTTCTAGAGTCGGAGCAAGAAGATCGAGGGGCCAACCCCCCGAGCCCCGGCTCCCGAAAATAGCGGTTTATCGATGATTTGTAAAATAAATCGGAAACAGCTTCCACAGATGTTCGCCAGATGCTCCACGTGCGCCAATCTGCGGGAAAAGTTGTGCTGGGCATCCATCGGGGAGTTCCGCCTGGAGGAAGAAATAAAATCCGCCGGGATCGCGGATTCGGAGGGCATGTGGATTGCCAGGTTAAATTCTCGCGCCAAGCTTGCAGCGCGGCAAGTAACTCTGTTGCGTGGCCATGTGCAGGCCCACAGGCGAACACATCGGATCCCATGGTCTTCCGCAGCGGCGTGCCGGCTCGCAACTAGGGAGAACCGTGATACCGTAACCGGTTAGCGGATGCTTCTTGGATTCGCCTGGACCGCGCACACGCCATGCAGGCAAGTGACTGATCCGCGAGAACGAAGACGAGTAAAGGCGCGCTGGATCTGCTTGAAGGAGTGGGGACATTTGCTGGGCCGTCACGGGTTCACTCGGAAACGAACATCACTGCTGCAGGCACCCGCCAACACTGGCGTCACACGGCGCGTGCACCAAGCGGAAGGCGTGGAGCCTGCCATAGTCGTCTCATGAAAAAGCTGCGGATCGGGATTATCGACATCGTCTCCAGGGGTCCGACTCGGGCTTTGTACGCGCGCATAATGAACGCCAGCCTCGCCAGCATCATGCCCCAAGTCATTGGGGTCTGGTGCAAGGAGGAGGGTCATGAGGTTGCCTTCGTTTGTTACACCGGCTTTGAAGATCTGCTGACGGAGTTGCCGGATAATGTCGACGTGGTCTTTATAGGCGCGTTCACCGAAGCTGCGCACACGGCGTACGCCTTGAGTAGTCTCTTTCGTGGGAGAGGGGCAATCACCGTAATCGGGGGGCCGCATGCCCGCTGTTACCCCGAAGATGCCGCACGTTATTTCGACTATGTCTTGGGCTTCACGGATAAGGGTACCCTCCGTGACGTCTTGCGCGACTGCTCCCAACACCGGCCCGCGGGTGCCCAACTCGGGGCCTCCCAGCAGCCCAGAACCCTCCCTGGGGTACGCGAGCGTTGGCAGTTTATCGAACCGACGCTCCGGAAAGCGCCCCTCCTCAAGATGGTTCCCATGCTCGGCAGCCTGGGGTGCCCGTACACTTGCGCTTTTTGTATCGATTCCACAGTGCCCTATCAACCCATGGACTTCGAGGTACTCCGCGAGGATCTCCGTTTCCTACTGACCAGGTTCAAACGGCCCCTGGTAGCCTGGCACGATCCCAACTTTGGAGTTCGCTTCGACGATTACATGGACATGATCGAGGATGCGGTTCCTTCCGGCAGCATCGACTTCGTCGCCGAAAGCAGTCTTTCCCTGCTCTCCGAACCGCACCTCAGGCGGCTTAAGCGCAATTCATTCAAAGGCGTCCTTCCCGGCATTGAATCCTGGTTCGCCCTGGGCGACAAATCGAAGACCGGCGCGCTGCGCGGGATGGCCAAGGTCCGCCAGGTGTCTGAACATGTCAATCTGATCCTGCAGTACATACCCTACATCCAAACCAACTTCGTGCTGGGACTCGATACCGACGAAGGGCCCGATCCTTTTGAACTCACCAAGCGCTTCCTGGACATGAGCCCGGGGGCCTTTCCGGCCTATTCGCTGCTCTCCGCATTCGGCCGGGCCGCGCCGCTCAATCTGGATTACCAGCGATCCAACCGCGTGCTGCCCTTCCCATTCCACTTCCTCAACAACAACGGCGCCATGAACGTCAAGCCGGCAAACTACTCCTGGCAGACCTTCTACGATCGGATCATCGACCTGACCAGGTATTCCTTCTCTACGCGCGCTATCTTCCGCCGCTTCCTGGCGACGCAAGGGGTGACCGCCCGATGGATGAACCTGGTGCGCGCGGTTTCGACGGAGGGCTTCGGAAGGGCCAGGTACCACCGGGAGATCCGCAACCGCTTGGACGCGGACCCGCAATTCCCACCCTATTTCGAGCAGCAGAGCAGCGTGCTTCCTCAGTTCTACAAAGACATAGTGCGTCGGGATCTCGGACCGCTGATGGACTGGCTTCCCGAGGGTGCTCTCTATCACGATCCCAACGCCTACCTGAAGTCCGAGCGCTCCAAGGATATATTGGCCCTCGTCTAACCGCGGGCGGTGAAAACTACCGATAAGACGAACATGGTTCCGAGTTATGTCCATGCGCTGGGTGTCCTTCATGGCAAGGGCCAATTGAAGGGCGCGCCGATACGACCTTGAATGTCGCCCCAATGCCATTGAAGCTGACGGCGGTCGCGCCGGTCAGATTCGTCCCCAGAATTTTCACGGCAGCTCCCACTCTTCCCGAGGCCGGCACGGTGCGACGAATGGTTTCAATCCCAAGTCCGACTCACCTGAGCGACGTCGCGGCTTTCTGCCGGTTGTTATACTGGCATCAGATCCGCAGCAGTCCGCCAAATGAAGCGTTGTAATATTTGTCACGCCACGTATCCCGCAACGTTCACGCACTGTCCGCATGATGGTTCCTTGCTGATGGAAGGCAATGAGTGGACGGATGGCGCGGTAATTCGCGGCAAATATCGGATTTTGGGCAAGCTGGGCGCGGGCGGGATGGCCACCGTCTACAAAGCGCTGCACATGGGCTTTGACGAGGTGTGCGCGTTGAAGGTGATCCATCCGCAATTGGCGGGCGATCCGTCGTTCGTGAAGCGCTTCGGGCAGGAAGCGGCCCTCACGCGCAAGCTGCAGCATCCCAACGCGGTGCGGGTGGAAGACATCGACCAGGCGGATGACGGGCGTCCGTTCATGGTGATGGAGTTCATCGAAGGGAAGAGCCTGAAAGATGTGATCCAACGGCAGGCGCCACTCGCGGTTCCCCGCGTATGCCGCATCGCCAAACAGGTGGCTGGAGCGCTCGAAGCGGCGCACCAACTGGGGATAATTCACCGCGACATCAAGCCGGCGAACATTCTGTTGACGTGGCCTTCGGGAGGGGAAGAAGTGGCCAAAGTCCTCGATTTCGGCATTGCCAAGATGAAGGAAGTGCACTTGGCGGCGGACGGGGCGACGCTTACGCGTACGGGCACGTCGATCGGCACGCCCGCCTATATGTCGCCGGAACAGGCCATGGGCACGGCCGGCGCGGCGCTGGATGGCCGCGCCGACCTTTACTCGCTGGGTGTGGTTATGTATGAAATGCTGACCGGCGAGCTGCCCATTCAAGCGGAGTCGGAAGTACAGATGCTGATCGGGCAGATCAACACGGCGCCGCAACCGATTCGGGCGAGGCGGCCGGAACTACCCGAGGAAATTGGCGCAGTCGTGATGCAATGCCTGGAGAAGGACCCTGCGCGCCGGCCGGCGAGCGGGGCGGCAGTGATCGCACGGATTGAGGCCGCCGAGAGAGGCGTGGGGTCGAGCGATGCGCCGAACGAAATGCCGACTGCGGCGACGCCACGGCCTGTGCCGGTAGAAACCGCGAAAGCGGTTCCGGCGCGCCGGACATCCCGTTGGGTTTGGGCGGCTCTGTTGGTGGCTCTCGTGATGAGCGCCCGCGGCGTCTGGCATTTCGGATCGCGGCGGAAACCTGAGCCGAACCCGCCATCGGTTAGCGAGCCGCCGGTAGTGAAGTCGCGGCCATCGCCCGAAGCCGCGCCAAGCATGGCGCCGCCTCCCCAGACACCCGCGCCGCAAGAGGTTCCGTCTAGGCCAGAGAAGGCCGAGAGTCCCGAGGTCCCAGAGGCCGTGGAACGGGGGTCGAATCCCGCGAACGATATTCAGGGGGCGCTCAACGCCTTGCCCTTTAACGCCGCCACAAACAAAGAAGTCAGGGATATCTGGCGTAAGGCGAGCGAGCTGATGAAGAAGGGTGATTTCGAGGGGGCGGCCGCGCAATACCAGCGGCTCGCCCAGTTGCGCCCGGGCTGGGGACCGGCAGTGGCGGCTTTGACCAAGCTGGCGGCCCAAAACGCTTCTTCGGGAGTCGCCGCGCAGAACCGGGCCCGGACCGGTGAACTGGCGGGCGTAGTGGCGCATTACAGCCTGGAGGCCAGTCGTCACCCGGAAGTGGCCAGCAACCACTATAAGCTGGGCGCTGCGCTCGGCAAGATCGGCGACCTGGATGGGGACCAGCGCGAACAGGAGCAAGCCCTGCGGCTCGAGCCCCGTATGGCCGCGGCGCACGCCGAACTCGGCTCGGTCCATGCGCGCAAGGAGCGTTGGGACGACGCCGCACGCGAGTACCGCGAAGCGATCCGGTTGAAGCCGGGCTCGGCGGAGGCGCACAGCGGCCTCGGCGATGCGCTCGGGCATTTGGGCGACTGGCAAGGGGAGATCGCCGAAGAACAAACGGCCCTTCGACGAACGCCGGGCTTGGCGATAGCGCATTTCCGGCTTGGCATGGCGCTGGAGAAGGAAGGCGAAACCGCGGAGGCGTTGCGGGAATACGGCCGCGCGGCGGAGTTGGCGCCTGGCGAGGCGCAGTTCCAGGCCAATTACCAGCGGTTGTCGCGTGACAGCAAGTCTAAGTAGGCCGGCGTCAGCAGTACCCAAGATCCGTCTGTTTTGATTGTGCGGTGAGGCTGCCCGGCTCCAGGCAGGCGAGAAGCTCAAATTGAGGCGCAGTCGAGAGCCCTCCAGAACGATTCCTAACCTAACTTCAAGTTTCATCCGCGATGCGAGTCTCAGCAGACCAAAGTTTTGGAATGAAACGGAATGAAACCAGCTTTGGAATGTCTGTAAGTTATTGAAAAAAGCGTGGCAAGGGACGGAATCGAACCGCCGACGCCAGCCTTTTCAGGGCTGCTTACCGACAATGCCAAGTGGTTCGGAATCCCGCGGCTTGCCGCCGCGCGACGTAAACAGGATACCCTTGCCCGAATTAGAGCGCAGCGGTCGATCAAGAGAAGCGATCGAAATATACATGGCCGATCTTACAGAACTTGACAGACACAACTCTTCACGGTGTCGCGCCACCAAAACGAGAAGATTGTCAAGCATTGAGCCCCGAAGCGCCCACGGTGGGTTCGCTGGCAGGTTCCTGGCGTTTGGTCCTGGTCAGAAAAGACATCAGGCCGGGAATCGTGCGCGGGCGCTTGATCTCCTCGAGTCCCAACAATTTGCGCGCCACGTTTCTTACGTTTGAACGGAAGGCGCTGGACTCCGCCGACAGCTTCCGTTCCGCAAGAGCGCCGCACAACGCTTCCCCTTCATACGGCAAACGAGCGCATACATCCACGCCAAAAACCTTGACGAGGTCGCTTGCGCGCTGCATCTCGGTGGCTTGATCCACCTGGTTCACCAACAGATGGATGCGTTCGCGGGCGATGCAGCCGGCGCACAGCACGTTGATGGCTTGCTTTGCCTCATGCAACGACGCGAGTGAATCCGTGGTCACAAGTATTACTTCATTGGTCCGCTCGAGCATCGCCAGATTGGCGCTGCGCAGCCTCCCCAGATCCAGAACTACCCATTGGTACAGCGGTGTCGCGAACTTGATCACCTCCAATAAACTGGACTGGTCCGCACCGGCGCCCGGGCGAATTCCCACCGACGGGACCACATGGACTCCCGCGGCTACCGTCACGAGGTGCTCCCAAAAAGTGGCATCCAGGCGCTGGAGGTTCTGCGCGGCATCCAGAATCGAATAACGGCTGGTGACTCCCATGAGGAACGCCATTAGCCCCGAGTCGGTGTCCAAATCCGCCAAGAGCACGTCTTCACCGCCCTGGCGCCGCAGTTCAACCGCTAGCGCGCAGGCGACCGTAGTGGTCCCCGTGCCCCCCTTCGCCCCAATTACCGTCACGACTTTGTTTTGCGCTTCGCCTGCGCTCTGGGCTTCGCTCTGCCGCCGATGCCGCACGACCGCATACGATATATTCCGGATGAGCAGGTCGCGTGTGCAGTTGCTCTTCACCAGGTAGTCCTCTCCGCCCTGGCGGATGGTCTGCAGCGCCATCGACTCGCTGTCGGCGCCAGTCAGGATGATCACCGGAATCTCGGGATACCGGCTGCTGAGAGCGGCGAAAGTCTCCATTCCATCGCAGTCGGGAAGGGTCAGATCGAGCAGCACGATGTCGATGTCTCCCAGCGCCAGACGTCTCAGGGCGGAACCCAACGAATCGGCCCAACTCAACATGAATCGAGTGTCGTGTCCAGTTCCGTCCAGCCAGTGTTGGACCAGCGCGGCGTAATCCGCGTCGTCCTCGACGAGTAGTACCGACAGGCGATGCAAAGGAACATTCATCGGATAGGCTCCGTTCCAATAGTGTCTTCGGCACAATGCGCCATGGGCATTAGGGTGGCGTGCCGGCGCAGGACGCTGAATTTCGCAGCATCAGCCGGCCCGGTGGAAGAGCGGGATGGAAGCGTTCTGGCGATGTCGACCCTTCAGTCCCCCGGGCAGCCTGCATACTCGCAGGACGGCTGCCGATCTGTAATATGGAGGCCATCGTGATCGCTCCAGAGGAAATATCCAAAGTGCAGGCGGAAAAGATTTCAGTCCAAGCGCCGCCAGGCGTTCCGGCTAGCCTTTTGACCCAGTACATCGACCGCTGTCTCACGGCTTTGCCGGCCGCCAAGACCGCGCTGGATCGATCCGACTATGGCCATGTGCGGGTTTTTGGGCATCGCCTGAAAGGAAGCGGAGGGGCCTACGGCATTCCCGTGTTAACCACCATCGGGTCTGGGCTTGAAGATGCAGCGCGGCGCGGCGATATGGCCTGCCTCCGAAGCGGCATTGCCGAGCTGGAAGCGTATCTCGGCCGCATCGAGGTCCTCTGCCAGTGACGGCGGCCGTGGCCGTGTGCGGATAGCGATTCGGTCTGCCGGTTGCCGATTGAATTTGGCCGGGCGAGTGTCGGTCTCAACCCGACGCCGCCCGCACCAGGATCAACTGAAGGTCGTCTCCGGAATGGCGCGCCAGGCAGTCATGCGGCTCAATCGCGCGCCCGGCCAAGTCGATCGATTCGATCCGGGGTCCGCTGAAGGGACAAGGTGGTCCGCCAGTTGCACGTGCGCCAAAGTAAAACCCTCGTCCGGACACAGAACCACCAGCGGCGTGCGGGTGGCGTGGGAAAGAGCGATGGCGGCGCCGGCCGCCGGGATCATCGCCAGCGGCTGCATTTTAAGTTGCTTCTTTATGTCACCTAGCGACAGGGGCGGCTCCAGACCCGATCGGTCGGTCACCGCAAAGCGCACGTCTTTGTTCCGCGAGGCGGCCATTCTAATCTGGTGGAGGAAAGCCGCTCCGCAATGGACCGACGCCGATTCCCGATCCACGATCATGGTGACGGAATCGGAAAGCTTCAGAGCTTCGGCGATGCCTGGATCGATCCGCGCCGGCAGATCCAGCACGACAAACCGACAGAACTGGCGGGCGGCGGCGATAATGGCACGCACGTGATCGGGACCTGTAGCGGTCCCGGCGCCGGCCGAGGCGGCCGGGCCCAACAGATACAGTCCGGGGGAAGCTTCCGCCATGCAGTGCCGCAGGTCGGAGGGAGCGATCGTATCCGGAGATTTCTTCAACAATGAATTGAGGTCGTGGGCCGGCTCGGCCTGCAAATAAAGGCACAGTGTTCCCGGCCGGCCCTGCTGAAACTCGATGACTACGGCCGTGTAATCGTCCTGGGCGAGCAGCGCCGCAACATTCACCGCAGTCGTCGAGGTGCCAACTCCACCTTTGCTGCCGATGAAACTCAGGACCGTTCCCGGCGCCTGGGACGCGCCGTCATTTGGCGGGACCTGGCGCTTCTGGCGGCTTAACGCCATATTCACGCAGCGCGCGATCAGCTTGGGCTGGGTCAGATTCTTAACCAGGTAGTCCTGGGCGCCGTCTTCGACCGCCCGCACTGCCGCATGGTCGTCGTCCAGGCCGGTCAGCAGGATAACGGGGATCTGCCGGGAGTGTTCCCGCACTTGCAAGAAAGTCTCGTAACCCGAACTGTCCGGCAGGTTCAAATCGGCCAGGATCAACTCGGGCCGGTACTGTTCGATCAGCGCCAGGCCCTCTGCCAGACTGGATGCCGACTTCACTTCAAACCCATTTTCGCACGCGGCCAGGACGGAACTGATCAGTTGTTCGTAGGATGGGTCGTCTTCGATTAACAGTACGCGCTCGTGTGCCATACCTGACTTATCGCCAGTTATCCAGGAACCAATACTTCAAATGGGATTCAGCGGGAAAGACGATGCGGCAAGGAACGTGCCGCGGTTTATTGGCTGCACGGCCGCTGTCCGGCGCGGTCTCCCGCCGGATCGCAAGTCGCCAGGCCGGGATGCCGGCGCTGAAGATACCCGCGCACCGTGCCGGCGAAGGTTCGCGTGTCGATGGGTTTGGTAATA
>Ga0302324_100021828_pt1 | contig 12469 bp, 9 predicted proteins | sample Palsa_T0_1_FD_201949 | JGI IMG/M metagenome (GOLD analysis project Ga0302324, IMG submission 201949) | Peat permafrost microbial communities from Stordalen Mire near Abisko, Sweden - Palsa_T0_1 | ecosystem: Environmental > Terrestrial > Soil > Palsa > Peat permafrost | place: Sweden: Abisko...
CGCGGCAAGACGGTGATGTCCCACTATCTCGACGACCCCGAAATGACCGCCGAAACCATTGTCGACGGATGGCTGATGACCGGCGACCTCGGCCGTCTCGACGCGATGGGACATCTCCAGCTCTTCGGCAGAAAAAAGAACATGATCGTTACCGAGGAAGGCAAGAATATCTACCCCGAGGATATCGAAACCGCCTTCGAAGGGCTCCCCGTGAAGGAGTTTTGCGTGTTCGCCGCCAACTATCTGTGGCCGGCCCGCACGATGGTAGGAGAACAGCTGATCATCGTCATTCATCCCGAGTCCGGAAAGCCGATGAACGCCGAATTGGCAGCTGCCCTAGCGGACCGCAACAAGCGCCTACTGAATTACAAGCGGATCAGCGGCTATCTAGTTTGGGAACGCGATTTCCCTCTCACTGCGTCGATGAAAGTGAAGCGCCTCGAATTGGCCGAACAGATCCGCCAGACAGCAGGACGCGAAGCCGTGGTGCCGCTGTGATGCTGAGCCCGCACTCCTTCCCAGGGATCGCCCGCCGGTGAAGCCGCGCTTCCTCGCAATCGTAAATCCCGCCGCTGGAGGCGGCCGCTGCGGGCGGCTGGCCCCGGCAGCCCTGGAACGTTTGCGCGCAGCCGGCATCGATATCGACGTAGCCAACACCACCCGCGCCGGCGAAGCGACCACGCTAGCCCGCGCCGCCTATTCGCGCGGAATCCGTAATTTCCTCGCGGTTGGCGGAGATGGCACCTCCTACGAAATTATCAACGGCCTCTTCCCGGAAGCAGAGACGGGCGGCCGCCCCACGCTGGCCTTCCTGCCTCTAGGAACCGGAAACTCATTTCTGCGCGACTTCACCTCCAGCGGCGTCGAGCACACCATCAATGCCCTCAGGGAAAATCGCCGCCGCTCCTGCGACGTGATTCGCCTCCGCCACGTCGAAGGCGAACTGTACTTTTTAAATCTCCTAAGCCTAGGTTTTCCCGCGGACGTCGGCGAACTCACCAATCGCCGCTTCAAACGCTGGGGCGAACTCGGCTACATTCTCGGAGTTTTCACGCGCGTGATCGGCATGAAGCACGCGGCCTTCCCTCATCGCGTCGACAGCGCGAGCGAATGGGACCGGCGCCCCTGCCTCTTCCTCACCTTCAGCAACAGCAAATTCACGGGCGGCAAAATGATGATTGCGCCCAAAGCCAACGCCACCGACGGACTCATCGAATATGTTCGCTGGTCGCCCGTGGGCCGCCTAAGGCTCCTCGCGCTTTTCCCGCGCCTCTTCACCGGCACCCACATCGATCATCCCCTGGCCAGCCGCGCCGCAACCCGCCACGCGGAAATCGATCTCGAAGCGCCGGTAAACGCCATGGTCGATGGAGAAGTTTTGCGTCTGTGGCCCCGTTCCATCGAAATCCTTCCCGGCGCGCTGGACGTGGCCGTATGAGGAAAGCGTGGCTCGCGCTCCGTTCGATCCTGCTATGGACGATCAGCGGAATCCATTTCGCCGTGGTCTGCCTCTTCCTCATCGTTCTTGCGGCCTTCGTCGACCCGCGAAAGAACGACTGGCCCCAGCGCCTCTTCTTCCGCAACATTCTTCGCCTCGCAGGCGCGCGTCTGGAGGTGCAGCGTGCCCCGGGCTTTGACCCCAAGCGCACGTGTATCTTCATCTCGAACCACATCAACATCTTCGATCCCTTCGTGGTCTATTCGGCCATCCCGCAATTCCTGCGCGGCTTCGAACTCGAATCCCATTTCAAAATCCCCGTTTACGGCTGGATGATGGGTCGCTTCGGCAACATAGCGGTTCCCGACGCGCCCAGCCGCGGAAGCCTGGAGATCATGACCCGCCGCGCCAAAGCTGCGCTCGATAATGACATCAGTCTGATTGCTTTTGCGGAGGGCTCACGCACCCGGACGGGCCACGTGCAGCCCTTCAAGAAGGGAATCTTCAATCTGGCCCAGAAATTCGGAGTGCCGATCGTGCCGGTGAGCATCGTCGGATCGTTCGAATTCTTCCAGACCGGCAACTGGCTACTCTACCCTGGGAAAATCAAGGTCTATCTGCACGATGTGATTGACACATCCAAGGTCGGACGCGGCGAGGTGGACGCCCTGCGCCAGCGTGTGCAGGATATAGTTGCGCAACCGGTGGAGGAATCCCTGAAGAATTGAAACCGTCGGGGAGTTTCTTAATTTAAGAGACGCTCGCGTCGGGAAGCGAACGCCCAGCTCGAAGCTCCTGCCACGTATAAACCACGCGGTGAACCACGGTAATCGTCGAGATCGTGGCCACCACCCAAAGCACTTGCGCCATACGGTTGAACGCCCCGCCAAGAATCAGCAGCACGAGCCTTTCGGGGCGCTCCATGAATCCCACCTTGCACGATGGAATCAGCGATTCCGCCCGCGCTCGCGAGTAGCTCACCATAAAAGAACTCGCCATCGCCACCGCGGCAAGCGTCATATAGAAAGGCCGCCCGGCCAGCGTGTAATAAACCACCAGCCCCATGTAGAGGGCCAGGTCCGAGTAGCGGTCCAGCGTGGAATCAAGAAACGCGCCAAACGCGGTCACGCGTCCAACGCGGCGCGCCACTTGCCCGTCCGCCATGTCCAAAAATCCCGCGAGAAAAAGCACCACCGCCGCCTGCCCGAACCGTCCGTACGCAAAAAGGATAGCGGCCCACGTATTCACCGCCAGCCCCAGAAACGTGAACATGTTCGGAGTCACGCCGGTAGCGGCCAGCCCGCTCACCACGTGCCGCAGCAGCCATCCGGCGCCTTCGCCGACCCAGTAGGTGACAGGACGGTTCGACTCCTGCTTATTCGTTTCCATTGCACAAGAGCATACAACGGAAACTCCCAAGCCGGTATCCGCCTTTCGCTAACAATTTGCCCGGTTCCGCGTCCTTCTGGCTGCATTTGGGCAGGTAAATGCAAATACAGTGGGGCGAACAGATTGTGATCGCTTGACGGGCCGGAGTGCGGACGATACGCTGATTCAGTTCCGTGGAGCTAAGCTAGGGCGACGCCAGAAGCAAGGTCAAGTTAAGCTTAGAGTTGGACCTAGACCCAAGCCGAGGTTGGCACAGCAGCCCCCTGACGATGCCTGAGGCCGGCGAAGTAGAATCCATCCCATCCCTGCTTGGGGACACCCTCAAACGGCAAGTCTTTGCCGTGCAGGACTATGCGCTGCTGGTAATGCAGTGCGTCGCGAACGTTTTCACTCCGCCGCAGTACTGGGGCGATACCCTCGCGCAGATGGACCAGATCGGGGTGGGCTCGCTTCCCATTGTGGTGATCACGTCGTTCTTCATTGGCGGAGTGATGGTGCTGCAGACCGCCGGGCAGTTCCAGCGTTTCGGGGAAACGGCGCTCACGGGAGACGCGGTTTCGCTCTCGCTGGTTCGCGAGCTGGGCCCGGCCATCACAGCGCTTCTGGTTGCCGGGCGTAACGCCTCGGGGATCGCCTCGGAACTGGGGTCGATGGTGGTCACCGAGCAGGTGGACGCGATGCGCGCCCTGGGAACCGATCCCATCCGCAAGCTGGTGACGCCGCGCATGATCGCCATGGTGACGATGCTACCGCTGCTCGTCGCCGTCGCGGATTTCGTCGGACTGGTCGGCGGCTTCATCGTGGCGTATTTCACGCTCCGCCTGGGCGCCGTTCAATTCTGGACGCGCGCCGTGGATGCGCTCGAAGGCGGGGATTTGGTGCAGGGCATGGCCAAGCCGGTGATTTTCGGCTTTCTGATCTCGACCATCGCCTGCTTTCAGGGCCTGCGGGTGAAGGGAGGCACGCAGGGCGTGGGGCGCGCGACCACTTCGGCAGTGGTCATCTCTTCGGTGATGGTGCTTGTTTTCGATTTTTTCCTCGCCAAGGTGCTTCTTTTCATCTTTGGAAAAGCCGGATGATTCTTTCGAGTTTCTCGCAGATTAAATTGACCGAAGCTTCTCCGCATCGCGGGGAAATGCCTCTATAATCTTCCATATGACCTACCTCTCTCGCCCGGCGCCTGAAGAGGGAATCCCCAAGACCGTTCCGGGCGAGCCGCTGATCGCTTTCAAGGACGTGCGGATCGGCTTCGATGAAGGCGACGTGCTGCAAGGCATCTCCTTCGAAGTGTGGCCGGGCGAAACCAAAGTGCTGCTGGGCGAAAGCGGTTCCGGCAAGACCCTGATCATGAAGATGGCGGCGGGCCTGCTCCGTCCCGACGCGGGGCGCATCTGGGTGATGGGCCACGAACTCAGCGAAATGAAGGAGCAGGACCTTCTCGATTTTCGCCGCCATGTCGGATTCGTGTTTCAGGAAGGCGCGCTGTTCGATTCGCTCACGGTTGCGGAGAACGTCGCTTTTCGACTGCGCGAAGAAAGCGTGGCGGAAGACGAGATTGAGACCCGCGTTCGGGAGGCCTTGCGCTTTGTGGAGTTGGAAGCGACCGTCGATCAGTACCCGGGGGAATTATCCGGCGGCATGCGGCGGCGGGTTTCCATTGCCCGGGCCCTGGTCGACCGGCCTCCGCTTGTTTTCTACGATTCGCCGACCGCGGGACTTGACCCGGTAACATCCCAGACGATCATTATGCTGGTACTGCGAAGGCGCGACCTGCAGGGCGTGACGTCGCTGCTTGCCACCCACCGCGTGCAGGATGCTTTCGGTCTGGCGGCTTTTCGTCTGGAGCCATCCAGCGGGCGCTTGCTGCGGGTGAATTTCGATGGTCAGAGCCCGGTGCAGGGCGGGGCGAAACAGCTTGCGGCTCCTGCGGCTCCTGCGACCGTGGTGGCGAGCGCGCCCACCAATGTGCTGGTACTGCGCGGGGGCCGCGTGTATTTCGAAGGCCACGCGGCCGAGATGCTGCACTCGTCCGATGAGTACCTGAAAAAGTTTCTGGCATCCGCAGAATAGAGTTGGAACTGAGGAGGGAAGGCGATGGCGCAACGCAAACAATTGAGCTGGGCGGAACTTCGGGTGGGTCTCTTCGTGCTCGCGGGGCTCTTTATCCTGGCGCTGGGGACTTTCTATGTCACCGGCGCCGGCATACTCGGGCCCAAGTACCGGCTGACGACTTATTTGCCGGAGGTCGAGGGGCTGGAGACCGGCGCCCCCGTGCGCCTCGATGGCGTAGCCATCGGCAACGTGCAATCGATCGCGCTCACGCCGCACCCGCAGGATCAGCAGCACAACATCACGCTCGTTCTGCGTATCGATAAAAAGTATCAGAACGACATACGCACGGATTCGAGCGCGAGCCTGATCACCGAAGGGTTGCTGGGCAATCGCTACGTGACCATTTCACGCGGGTTGACCGGGTCGGTGATTCCCCCCAACGGCGTGGTGCCGGGCAAGGAAGAGGCCGCGATGAAGCAGATGGTCGAACGCGGCGCGGACCTGATGCAGAACCTCGGAGCGCTTTCCGACGACCTGCGCGGGATTGTGGACGACGTCCACAAGGGCCATGGCACGCTGGGGAAACTCATGAACGATCCGTCGCTGTATAACCACCTGGATGCGACGGCGGGGAAAATGGACGCGCTGGTTACGTCGATCCAGGATGGAAAGGGCACGATGGGAAAGCTCGTCGCCTCGGATGAGATTTATAGCAAGACCGCTACAGCAGTCGATCACGTGAACAACGTGCTGGGCGCGGTCGAACAGCAGAAGGGCACAATGGGCAAGCTGGTCTACGACCCCGGCTTCTATAACAGCGCCAAAAGCCTGACGGACAAGGGGAACACTCTTCTCGACGGGGTGAATGAAGGGAAGGGAAGCCTGGGCAAGCTGGTCCACGATGAAGCGCTCTACACGAATCTGAAAGATGCCTCTGCCAATGTGCGCGACGCCACGGGGAAACTGAATTCCAACCAGGGAACGCTCGGGAAAATGTTCAACGATCCGGCGTTTTACGACAATTTCACGGGGCTCGCCGGGGACATGCGATTGATGGTCAGCGATTTTCGTCAGAACCCCAAAAAGTTCCTGCACGTGAAGCTGGGGATATTCTGACGGAATCAACGCGTCGCTCTGCCTAGGCCGCCTGGGCTTTATTCGGGCCGGACGGGGGAGAGGTCGAGCGCAATTTCACGGATGCGGCGCAGATCGAGTTTTCCGGTGCCGAGGAACGGCAATTCTTCCACGAGGAAGAATTGATTCGGGCGGGGCATCCAGAGATTGGGCAGCCCCGCTTGCGAGAGCTTTTCCAGCGTGGCTTGCAATGCTTCGGGATCGAGGGTATGCAGCACCACGAGCCGTTCGCCCTTTTTCCCGTCGGGAGCCCCGGTTACGGCGAAGCATTGCTCCGTTACGCCCGCGAGCTCATGCAGTTGTTCTTCGATTTTGATGTGCGGCACCATCTCGCCGCCGATCTTGCTGAAGCGGCTTAAGCGGTCGGTGATGGCGAGGAAGCCGTCTTCGTCCTGGCAGGCGATATCGCCGGTGATGTACCAGCCATCGCGCAACACTTCGGAAGTTTTCTCCGGGTTGTCCAGATAGCCTTTCATGACGTTTGGGCCCCGCACCAGGAGAAGTCCTGGCGTGCCGACGGGAAGAGCCGCGTGTGTGTCGGGATCGACGATCCGCACGCTGACCCCCGGCAACGGGCGCCCGATATGCCCGCGCTTGCCGCCCACCTGACGGAATCCCGGCGCTCGAAAGTCGCGCGTGTTCACCGCAACCACCGGGGAACATTCCGTGGCGCCGTAACCCTCCAAAGGGCGGATGCCGAAGCGGTCCTCGAAAGCAGTTGCCAAACGTTCGGGCAATTTTTCGGCGCCCGCGACGACAAAGCGGAGGCTGCCGAAATCTTCAGGGCTGCAGCGCGCCGTGTATTTCTGAAGGAACGTAGGGGTCGACAGCAAAAACGTCACGCGGTAGTCGCGGATGAGGTCCCCGACGGCGCCCAAGTCGAGCGGGCTGGGGTGGTACACCACGCTGATCCCGAGCACGGCCGGGAGCCAGAGAGTTACGGTGAAGCCGAAGGAATGGAAGAACGGCAGTACGCCCAGAATGCAGTCTTTCTTATCGAATTGGAATGTCTGGCCGGCCTGCTCGATGTTGGACGCGATGTTATAGTGCGTCAGCATCACGCCCTTGGGCTCGCCGGTGCTGCCGCTGGAGAAGATGACGGTGACAAGGTCGTCGATGGACTTTCTCTTGCCTCCCGCGAGCGCCCGCTCCAGCAGCCTGCCTGGGAGAAACCATAGCAGCAGCGCGATGGTTTTCTCGCGGAGCGTGGGCGAGGCGGCGGCTTCTTCGAGCAGGATCGTTGTACCCGGTACCTTCAGCGGAACGTGGTCGAGGAGGGCCTTGGTGGTGATCACCGTTTCCAGCTTGCACTGCGCGGCGCAGGAGGCGAGCGAATCCTCCGATGCCAGGTAATTCAGATTCACCGGGATTCCTCCCGCGAGCATCGCCGCGAAATTCACCTGTGCGGCCGGGACCGAGGGCGGCAGCAGGATACCCACCATTTCCTGGCCGGCCCATGCGCCCCGCAGTCGCCGCGCGAGAAAGATCGCGCTGAGAAGCACGCCGGCCCACTTGGTGCGCGGGCGGCGCTTGTCCGCCATTGCAAAGCGGTAGGGCGAACGGTGCGCCGTGCGGATGAGGCTGCGATGCAGCGTGCGCATGCGGCTCTTGTGATGGACCCAGGCATCCGTCTGCAATTGCTGCACGGCTTCGCGCACCTCGAAACTTGCGGCGGTGGATGGCAACGGCTTGCCAAAACTGACGGTGACGGGGTAGGGAATCGCGCGCGGCATCTTCCAGAGAAACCGCCCGCGCTCGAAGCTGAAGATGCTGCCCCACACGCCGTCGAGATTCACGGGCACGATGGGCGCGTCGACGCCCTTCATGATCCGTTCCATCCCGCGCCGGAAGGGAAGCAGCTGGCCGATGCGGGTAATCTGCCCTTCGGCAAAGATGCAGACCACTTCGCCGGAGCGAATCGTGTCGCTGGCTTGATGGATCGAGCGCAGCATCTCGCGCGGGCGGAGTTCGGACGAAATAGGAATCGCGCGGATGAGCTTTGCGAACGGCTTGACGAAAGGCAGGTCGTAAATGTCTTTGAAGATGAGGAAGCGAATCGGTCGATCGGTCGAGGCGATCAGCAGGAGCGCGTCGACGAACGACATGTGGTTGGCCACAAAAAGCGCGCCGCCGGTTTCGGGAATGTTGTCGCGGCCTTCCACCCGGATGCGGTAAACCGAGTGCGTCGCGATCCACAGCACAAGCCGAACCAGGGAATCGGGGAGCAGAATCACGATATAAGCGGCGGCGCCGAGAGTCAGGAGCGAAGTGATCAGGAACACGCGCGCGGGATTCGGGTGCCCCAGGTAGATCATGGCATATTGCACGATCGGCTGTAGCGCGATTCCCACGAAAGAGAGTAGATTCGCCGCCGCGATCACCGCGCCCTTGCGGTCCGGCGGCGGCCGGTGCTGGATGAGCGCGTTGATCGGCACCGCGAAGAATCCCGCGAAGAATCCGAGGATAGCGAGATGCACGGCCACCGAAGCGAAAGACAATCCCGTGCGCGAAAGGAGGGCTGTCGTAATGGTGATTCCTATCGCGCCCAGCGGGATCAGCCCGTATTCGATCTTTCCTCCGGAGAGGTAGCCTGCCAGGAAGCTCCCCAATCCGATTCCCATCGACGACGCCACCAAAAGGCGGCTCGCCGATGACTCCGACACGTGAAGAACATCCGTGCCGTAGAGCACCACGTTGATCAGCAGCAGCGATCCCAGAAACCAGAAATAGACATTTCCGGTGACTGCGAGCGAGAGCACGCGATCCTTCCGGATTTCCGCAATTTGCGAAAGGAGGTCGCCCAGAGGATTCCAGCGGAAGTGTGCGTCCGGCTTGGCGGCGGGCACCCGCGATATTCCAAAGCTCGTGGCGAGTCCCACGAGGGCCAGGCCCAGAAGAATAATCCCCGACACATATTCACGTCCGGGGAAGATTCCTGAGAAAATGCCCGCCGCGATGGTCCCCAGGATGATGGCCATGAACGTCCCAAGTTCGAGCACGCCATTGCCCCACGAGAGGCGGTTTTCCGGCAGAAGTTCCGGCAGCAATCCGTATTTCGAGGGGGCAAACACAGCGGCTTGCGAGCTCATCAGAAATCCGGCGGCGCACTGGATAACCAGGCTGTGCATCCAGAGACCCGCCAGCGCGGCCAGCACCACCAATATTTCGAAGTATTTCGTTCCGATAACGACGGTGCGCTTGCTGTAGCGGTCGGCAAGGTACCCGCCCAGCATCGAAAACAAAATAAACGGGACTGAAAACAGCAGGGGAATCACGAGGACAAAGAGACGGTCGCGCTGCAGTTGCGGCAGACCAAGCCCAAGGATAAGAAAGCTAACGATCCACTTGAGCGCGTTGTCGCTGAAGCCTCCCTGGAATTGGGTGGCGATGAGGCTCCAGAAGCCCAGCCTCCACGGGCGCGCCTCGACAGAAGTGTCCGCGAGCTGATGATCAGGCATTTCCGGGTGTGCGCGCTATATTTACGCCGAACATGATGGCTCGCGGAGAAGTCTACTTTATTTCGGGGGACGATTGAACCAGCGCAATCCTTGGGAAAAGTTTCATCAGAGGCCAAGCGTCCGGCGAAAAAAAGGTGCTGCCGTCATTCTCAGCGCCGTTCTTGCGCGAAGAGGGACGATCGAAGGACCGTTCTCCGCCTAGGTTGCCGCGTGGTTTTTAGGCGAGGACGCGGAGTGTTGGCGGCTCCACACGTCCGACTGCGCGCGCGGGAGTTTCAATCGCCGGCAACGGAGTCTCGCGTTTCGTGTATTTTGTGGAGACGTAATCGTTCAACAGTGTCTGAAACGCGAGTGACAGCTCTTCGTACGTGCCTTCGAGCGTGGTGAATTTCTGGCCGTCGATATAAACAGGACAGCGCGGCGCTTCGCCCGTGCCTGGCAGGCTGATACCTATGTTGGACGCCTTCGACTCGCCGGGGCCGTTGACGATGCAGCCCATCACGGCGAGCTTCAGTTCCTCAACGCCCTCGTAATAGCGCTTCCATTCCGGCATTTTGTCCCGGATGTAACCCTGCACGCTTTCGGCCAGCTCCTGGAACGTGGTGCTCGTGGTGCGGCCGCAGCCGGGGCACGCGGTGACGCTCGGCGCAAACGTACGCAGCCCGAGTGATTGCAGAAGTTCGCACGCGGCGTACACTTCATCCCGCCGGTCGCCCCCTGGACGCGGGGTGAGCGACACGCGGATCGTATCGCCTATGCCTTCGTTCAGCAAAATTCCCATCGACGCGGATGACCACACGAGTCCCTTGGCGCCCATGCCGGCTTCGGTGAGCCCGAGGTGCAAGGGTTGATCGGTCTTGCAGGCGAGGTCGCGGTAGATATCGATCAGATCGCGCGGGCGCGAAACCTTGCAGGAAATGATGATCTGGTTCTTGCGCAGTCCCGATTCCAGCGCAAGTTCGGTCGACTGGATGCCGGAAAGCACCATGCACTCGTTGATGATCTCTTCGGAAGTCTTGCCGAGGTCATGGTCGGTATTCTCCTGCATTTTCTGCATGACCAATTCCTGGTTCAGCGAGCCGCCGTTGACTCCGATGCGCACCGGCTTGCCGTTATCGCGCGCCACCTTGCAGATGGTGGCAAACTGCTCGTCGCGGCGCTGGCCGTGGCCGACGTTGCCGGGATTGATGCGGTATTTATCGAGCGCGCGGGCGCAGTCGGGATACTTGGTGAGCAGTACGTGGCCGTTGTAATGGAAATCGCCGATGATGGGAGCGTCGCAGCCTGCGTCGAGAAGGCGCTTCTTGATTTCCGGCACGGCCGCGGCCGCTTCCGGCACGTTCACCGTGATGCGGACAAGTTCCGAGCCGGCCTGCGCCAGTTCCAGGCACTGCTGCGTGGTAGCAGAGACGTCGGCGGTATCGGTGTTGGTCATCGACTGAACGACCACGGGCGCGCCACCGCCCACCTGCACCTTGCCGACCTGCACGCCTACTGTCTGATGCCGTTTTTCCGTCATGTGGGATTATTGTAACGAATCGGAAGAGGGTGTGCCAGTGAGCAGAAAGCGGGCAGCAGGGAAAGGATTAGTGTGCGAGCTTGAAGATTCCCTGAGAATTCCGGGATCTTGATTTGATCAGTATTCCACGCGCCGGAGAGCGGGAACGGCGGGCTTCGTGTTCCGCGGGGGCGGGATAACGGTGGCCATCTTGCGAATCATCGCCAGGACGAGTTTCTTGTCGTCCTCGGACAGCGTAGTGGAATAGCGCTTGATGTCGGCCAGGAAGCGGATCTCTTCCTCGGACAGCTCACCCAGCATTTTGCGGGTTTCGCGGTCCTGGACCGTGTCGGTGCCGGGGAAAAAGTCGGCCAGATTGATTTCCATGGCCTCGGCGATCTTTGCCAGCGTCTCGAGCGAGGGAACCGTGTGGCCATTCTCCACCCGCGACAGATAGCAGCGCAGAAGCCCCGTCCGGCGCTCGATGTCGCCCTGTGAGAGGCCGCGATCGCTCCGGTAGGACCGGATCACTTCACCGATGTTCACTTTCGGCTTTTCTTTTGGCACCGTATCATCCCCGACAACAGGGGTATCCTACGAGTTACCCCTAGGGGGCGCAAGTCCTTATTTAGCGTCGCAGATAACTGATAAGACACAAAATGCGGGTCGAGGGGGCTGGCAGGGGGAGCGGGATGCGGAGGTCCCCGAAAGCTTCAAACTCCTGGGATAGGCACCGCAGCAGGTTTCGTCGTTGAATTGCTTGACCCGGAGCCTGCGGCATTCTTGCCTGAGCGCTTATTTGCGTACAGGGCCTCATCGGCTCGACCGAGCAATTCCTGCTGGGTCTCGCCGGGTTTGTAATCGGTCCATCCACTCGAAAAGTGGCAGGGAATTTTTCGACCCTGGTAGGGGACTTCCAGGCCCGCGATGCGGCTCAGCACGTACTTCACTTCTTCCGGTTTGCACTCCGGCAGCAGCACCATGAATTCGTCGCCACCGAGGCGCACGGCGAGATCCGACCCGCGGATGGCCCTCTGCACGCGCTCGGCGAAGCTCTTCAACACCGCGTCTCCGGCAGGATGGCCCAATTCGTCGTTGATTTGCTTGAGCCCGTCCAGATCGAGCATGACGAGTGTGAGAGGCCGATCGTAGCGCGACGCTCGTCCGATTTCTTCGGCCAGCCGCTGTTCGCCGGAGCGCCGGTTATAGAGCCCCGTCAATTGATCGAGCGCCGCAAGCTTGTACACTTCGGCGGTGAGCGTTTCCACCTTGGCCAGCGAGGTGATCTGGTCAGCGATTTGATTGCGCATGCGGATGAGCAGCGTCTGCTGGTACACGAGGTAGACGCTGAAGAGCAGGACCACGCCGATCAACGCGCGCACGGCCTGGCCTAGGTAAAACGAATAGTTGGAGTCTTCTTTACTCAGAATTGCGGGGAAGGCAAAAGACGCGACCGCAATCGTCAGCAGCACCAGCACGAGCACCGTCGAAGACCAGAGC
>Ga0302324_100021832_pt1 | contig 12468 bp, 11 predicted proteins | sample Palsa_T0_1_FD_201949 | JGI IMG/M metagenome (GOLD analysis project Ga0302324, IMG submission 201949) | Peat permafrost microbial communities from Stordalen Mire near Abisko, Sweden - Palsa_T0_1 | ecosystem: Environmental > Terrestrial > Soil > Palsa > Peat permafrost | place: Sweden: Abisko...
ACAATCGTTTACGATGCCGGCAACAACCACAAACGGGGTACCCATGGCGCACCCGCACACCATCCATCGACATCAGCATCACTATGGATGGGATAATTCGCTACCCGCAGTACTTCGAATCGCGCCTGGCGAATCAATCGAATTCGAGGTGCATGAGGCCTCCGGCGGACAGCTTGCGAGGAACTCGACGGCCGCCACCGTTGGCCAATTGGACTTCAGCAGGATTAATCCAGTGACGGGGCCGGTCTTTATCGACGGCGCGGAACCCGGCGATGTTCTGAAAGTGACGCTGCTCTCGTTCAATCCCTGTGGATGGGGTTGGACGGCGAACATCCCGGGTTTCGGGCTACTGGCGGATGATTTCCGGGAGCCGGCTCTGCACATCTGGCACTACGACCCGAAGACTCTGGCGCCGGCGCTCTTTGGTGACTGGGGCAAAGTGCCGCTCAAGCCCTTTACCGGAACCATTGGTGTGGCGCCGGCCGCCGCCGGGGTTCACAGCATCGTTCCGCCACGCCGAGTCGGCGGCAACATGGACGTACGCGACCTTGCGCAGGGTACTGAACTGTTTTTACCCATCGAAGTCGCGGGAGCGTTGTTTTCGGTGGGTGACACGCACGCCGCCCAGGGTGACGGAGAGGTCTGCGGTACGGCTATAGAAAGCGAGATGACGCTCGCGCTCAAATTCGATCTGATCAAGCGCACGCCTCTGTCGTACCCGCGATTCACGACACGGGGACCCGTGACGCGCCACCTCGATGCAAAGGGTTACGAAGTAACCACCGGCATCGGACCCGACCTGATGGAGGCCGCGCGCGCTGCAGTGCGGTCAATGGTTGACCTGCTCGGCAGGCAGCGTGGTATGCCGGCGGTCGATGCATACATGCTATGCAGCGTTTGCGGAGACCTGCGCATCAGCGAGCTCGTCGACCAGCCGAACTGGACGGTATCGTTTTACTTTCCGCGAGTCGTATTCGAGTGAATTTCGCGACCGCGGACATCCAATAGTGCGACGACGAGGATCGTTACGCTAAGGCGTGCCGCGCTCTGAGTTAGAATTGGCAGCATCCACGACTTGGAGGGGATTTCAATGAGGTTTATCGCTCACATTTCGCTGCCGGCACATCGGTTCAACGAAGCTCTTCGCGATGGCAGCGCGGGCAAAAAAATGGCCCGCATATTGGAAGAGACCAAGCCTGAAGCCGCCTATTTTACGAGTAAGGACGGCAACCGCGGCGGTTACCTCATCTACAACATGTCCCAGGCCTCCGAAATACCTCGCTTGGCAGAGCCTTGGTTCCTCACTTTCGAGGCCAAGGTCGAATTCATGCCCGCCATGACTCCCGAGGATCTGCAAAAGGCCGGACTCGACGAGCTCGCCAAGAAGTGGGGATAGCCGAAGCGCAATGAGCTCAAAGGAGCCGTTGGTCGCGATGATCTCCAACATAGGGCAGCGCCACCGCCATTTGATCTTGCGCATCATCAGGAAGAGGTGAGATGACTTACGAGCTTTATTACTGGCCCGGCATTCAGGGGCGGGGAGAGTTCGTGCGCCTTGCACTCGAGGAGGCTGGCGCCCCATACCGCGATGTGGCTCTCGTGCCCGAGACGAAGGGTGGCGGCGCGTCCGCGGTCGCTAAGGTTCTCAACGCGAAGAGCCTCAAGCGCCCGCCGTTCGCGCCGCCGATCCTGAAGGCTGGGCGGCAGTTCATTGCGCAGACACCGAATATTCTGCTGTATCTCGGAAGTCATCATAGGCTTGCGCCGCGGGATGAGGCGGGCAGGCTTTGGGTGCATCAACTGCAGCTCACGGTTTCGGATTTTTATCTTGAGATCTTCAGCACGCACCACCCACTCGGCGACGCCTATGCCTACGAGGAACAGAAGGCGGCCGCCAAGCGGCGCACGAAGGATTTTCTGTCCGCGCGCCTGCCGAAGTTCCTGGGCTATTTCGAGCGCGTGCTCGAACGCAATCGCACGCGTGCGCCGTGGATGGTTGGAACTCAGCTGACGTACGCGGACCTGTCGATGGCGCATGTACTCGCGGGCCTGCAGTACGCTTTCCCGATAGCCATCCGCAAAGCAATGCGCAACCGCCCAAGGCTGCGCGCGCTCCACGACCATGCGTTCGAGCGGCCACGCATTGCGCTTTACACGGCCTCAGTCCGACGGCTTCCCTTCAACAATGAGGATCTGTTTCGCCACTACCCGGAGCTGGATCGCTAATGAAATTGGTTCTGCGCTGATTACCGTGGGCAGCGTCTGAATCGAAAAAAGGCCGCGAACGCGGCAGCGTGCTAGCCTATTAGTGGGGGAAAGTTCCAGTCTTTGCGTTAAGGAGCGTGGCCATGCGAGCTTGGGTCCGAACCGTTTGCCTTATCGCGGTGTGCGCCGCGCTCGTGGATGTCGCCTGCGCGGCGGACATGGGCAAGGCCGCCTCACTCGCCGACGCATTGTCCGTCATGCAGTCGCACCATTTCGTCGATCTCACCCATGCGTTCGCTCCCGGCATCCCGCACTGGAAAGGCGCACCCGACGAGACGGTAAAGACGCTCTATACAGTCAAGAAGGATGGCTTTCGTATCAACGAGTATTGTCACGTCGGACAGTGGGGTACGCATGTGGATGCCCCGGCGCATTTTCATGAGGGCCTGCACACCGTTGATGCGATCGACCCCAAAGAAATGCTCATGCCGCTCGTCATCCTCGACGTGCACGAGAAGGCGGCCAAGAATCCGGACTATCTTTTGACGCTTGACGACGTGCGTGCCTGGGAAAGCCGCCATGGCCGCATCCCGCGCGGCGCCTTTGTGGCAATGCGCACCGATTGGGCAAAGCGCTGGCCTGATTCCGCGGCGCTCGCCAACCGCGACGCCCAAGGCGTCTTTCATTATCCCGGCTGGAGCAAGGAAGTGTTAAAGCTGCTCTACGAGGAGCGCGGCATCACCGCTTCCGGCCATGAGACAACAGACACCGATCCCGGCCTGCGCACCACCAAGGACGACTATTCGCTCGAGTCGTACATTCTGAGTCTCAATCACTATCAGATAGAGCTTCTTGCAAATCTCGACAAAGTGCCCGAGGCCGGGGCAATTGTCTGGGTCACTTTCCCCAAAGTCCAAGACGGAGCCGGCTTTCCGGCGCGCGTCATCGCGATCGTGCCGTGAGCACGGCACCGATCGAATATGCCGAAGCCTCGCGCGAAGTGCGCGCGCTGTATGACGACATCATGGCGACGCGCAAGACCGACTGGGTCAACAACTTCTGGAAAGTGCTCGCGCACGACCCGGCGACTCTGCGGCGGATGTGGGCGAACGTGAAAGAGGTCATGGCTCCCGGCGCGCTTGATCCCCTTACGAAAGAGCTCATCTACATTGCCGTCAGTGTGACGAACGGCTGCCGCTACTGCATCGCTTCGCACGGCGCCGGCGCCACTGCCAAGGGCATGACGCCGGCGCAGCATGCTGAACTTCTCGCCGTCATCGGACTTGCCAATGAGACGAATCGTTTTGCTATCGCCCTTGATATGCCAATTGACGAGCGATTTCGCTGACTATAAGGAGAGACACATGGCCATGACACCCTCGCCTACCTCGCACACACCACAGGACCCGCCCGTGACCGACCTCGATCCAGAAGGCGCCCATCACTACCGCTGGGATGACCTGCCGGCAGAGCCATTGAAAGGCACCATTTCGCGCCGACTCATTACGGGTGAGCGCATGATGATCGCCCACATCTACTTCCAGAAGGGCGACGATGTGCCGCGGCACTCGCATGAAAATGAGCAACTGACCTATGTCCTGAAGGGTGCGTTGCACTTCTGGCTGGGCGCGCACGACGAGCGCGAGCTCGTTGTCCGCGCCGGCGAGGTTCTCGTGATCCCGTCGCATCTGCCGCACCGCGCGCGAGCGCTCGAGGAAACTCTCGACGTCGATGTCTTCTGTCCACCACGTCAGGACTGGCTCGCAGGCACCGACTCTTACCTAAGAAGCTGAAGTGGGCGCATACGACGTTGCGCCGGGGGTTGCCGCGGCGCTGCAGAATTTCACGCTTCCGGAGCGACTCGGCTTCGGCCTCGTGCCGGCTCCCGTCATGTTCACGGCCGAATGGTCGAACGGCGATTGGGCGCGGGGCGTACTCAAGCCCTTCGGCCCGATAGAAATCCTGCCTGGAGCCCGAGCACTGCAGTACGCCGAGCTTGTCTTCGAGGGACTCAAAGCCTACTGCGTCGCTCGTTCGTGGCCTAACCTCTTTCGTCCGCGGGAAAATTGGTTGCGCTTCAAGCGCTCCGCCGAGCGCCTCTCGATGCCGCCTGTCACTGAGAATCTCTTTTTCGAAGCCATCGACGCAGTCGCGGGCTCCTGCCACACCTTCATCCCGCGCGTATCCGGTCGAGCGCTGTACCTGCGGCCGTTTCTGTATGGCATCGAAGACGGCTATCTGCTGCGCAACTCGACGCGCTTTCGCCTCACGCTCATCGCGAACCCCGTGGAGAGTTATGCCGTCGGCCCGATGCGCGTTGCCATAGAGCGCATCGATGTGCGCGCGGCCGTCGGCGGTGTGGGAGCGGCGAAGGCGGCAGCCAACTATGCAGCGTCGCTGCGCGCATCCAATGCCGCCGTGGCGCGCGGCTACACAGTTGCCCTGTGGCTCGATGCGCGCGAGCAGCGCTTCGTCCAGGAACTCTCTGGCATGAATCTCTTCGCCGTAATCGGCGGCGAGCTGCACACGCCGGAACTTGACGGCACGATTCTGCCCGGCGTGACGCGTGACTCGCTGATCACCCTGGGCAGGCATCTGGGCTACCGCGTGGTCGAGCGACCGATGGCCATCGACGAGCTCCTACTACAGCTCGCAAGCGGCGAGTGCAGCGAGCTCTTCGCCTGCGGCACTGCGGCGATTGTCTGTCCCATCAGTGTATTGGCGGATTCGAACGCTCGGGAGCACGTTCCCAATGAGCTCGACGTCGTAGCGTCGCGCCTGCGCGAGGCGCTCCTTGCAATCCAGGAGCGGCGTGCAAATGATCTTTTTGGTTGGACGCGCGACGTGGCCCCGCTGCCGACAGAATGTGATTGGGTCTCGAGTGCGAACGTCGACCTTCGGCGCGGGGTTGGTTAGCACCGTTTCAAGGCCTGACGCGCCATGGCAGCAGAGATGCATCGGAAGTCCTATGGTCGTGCGCCCGTAGGGCGAGAGATCCTTTTGCGCCGAGGACCCTTGACGAAATCCTCTTTGTGTTGTTGTAGAGGGCACCGTTTACACGGGATAGCGCGGACCTGCGCCGCTGCGCACGATTCGTGGCAAACTCTTTGCACAAGTATCACTAGGATCCGCCCGGAAGTCGCATGCTGGACCATGTCGGAATCACCGTCGCAGACTTCGAGCGATCCAAGGTATTTTATAAAAGCGCGCTGGCGCCCCTTGCGATTGCATTGCTTGCAGACTTAACCCCGGCAGACACCGGCGCCCACGCATTTGCAGGCTTTGGCAGTGGCAGTAAACCCTTCTTCTGGATCGGGGACACCGGATCACCACGGGGCAGCGTGCATGTCGCCTTCGTCGCGCTGCGTCGCGACGACGTCAAGGCGTTTTATAGCGCCGCCCTTGCCGCTGGCGGTAGGGACAACGGGGCACCAGGCCCACGGCCTCATTACCATGCCAACTATTTTGGTGCGTTTGTCCTCGACCCTGACGGTAATAACATCGAGGCTGTCTGCCACACACCTGAGTAGCTGGGCTTAACCTAATCACGGGTGCTCATGGTGGGCCGTGGTTGCATCGCAGCGCACCATCCTTGCTCGGTTCACGTCGCTGCTGCATACTTCTTCCTCGATAATCAATAACATGCGTGGCGGTCTTCGAACTTAGGTGCACGGTAGCGGCGAGCGAACATCGCCACGAACGCCTGAAGCTCCGGGACACCTCGCGTTTGCTGCCGACACGTGCTATTCAATTCAAAGATGTCCCACTTGATAACTGGTGCGATGCGCGGTCGGCAGGCCGTTCACGCGTTGGATATTGCGCATGACTAGACTGGCCGCAGTGCCGACACCCATGACGACACTCGACGATGATGCGTGGGATGACCTCCTGAGTTTCATCGAGGAGCGCCGCGTCATCCCAATCGTGGGACCGGAGCTCCTGCAGGTCGCAACCGACCGCGGCCCGCGCCTGCTGTACGACTGGCTCGCCGAGAAACTCGCCGTTCGGCTCAACGTGGATGTCGCCGCCCTGCCGCAGCCGTACTCGCTGAACGACGTCGTCTGCTGGTTTCTTGCCGCCCGCGGCCGGCGCGAGGAGGCCTACGTGCGCGTGCGCAGCATCTTGAAGGATGCGAACTTCGAGCCGCCGCAGGCGCTGCGTCATCTGGCGGCAATTACGGACTTCGATCTATTCGTTTCGACGACTTTCGATTCGCTGCTTGAGGGCGCGGTCAATCTGCAGCGCTTTGGCGGGGCACCGACGACTGAGGTGCTCTCCTACTCCCCCAACCGCGTCGCAGATCTGCCCTCCGAGCGCGACCGCCTGCAGAGGCCCGTGGTCTATCATCTCTTCGGGCGGGTCTCTGCCTCTCCGACATACGTGATCTCCGACGAGGATCTGCTGGAATTCATCTGCGCACTGCAGAGCGAGCATCTGGCGCCGGAGAAACTCTTCCACGAGCTCGAACACAATCACCTGCTCTTCATCGGCAGCAATTTCACGAACTGGCTCGCGCGCTTGTTTCTGCGCATGGCGAAACGCCAGCGACTGTCTGACCCGCGCGATGTGGGAGAGGTGCTGGCGGACGATCATTCGAGCGAGGATGACCGGCTCATGGCATTTCTGCAGCAGGTGAGCGTGCGCACGCGTATCTACATGGGCGCCGAACGCTTCGTCGACGAGCTGCACGCGCGCTGGCAGGCGCGCCGCAAACCTGCGGCTGCCGCAGCCCAGGCTGGCGCGACCGCGCGCTTCCTGCCGCCGGCTAGGGAAATGCCTGACAACGCGGTATTTATCAGCTACGCACGCGAGGACCTCGCCGCCGTGCAACTCATCAAGGCGGGGCTCGAGGCGGCGGGTATCACCACCTGGTTCGACTTCGATCGCCTGGAAGTCGGCGACGACTACGATCGCAAAATCCAGCGCAACATCGCCCGCTGTTCGTATTTCATCCCGGTGGTGTCGGCGACCACGCAGCGCCGGCTCGAGGGCTACTTCCGTCGTGAGTGGAGCTATGCCATCGATCGGGTACGCAATATGGCCGACGGCGCGCTCTTCATCCTGCCGGTGACCATCGATGGGACGAGCGCGGCGGAGGCGATGGTGCCGGACAAGTTCAAGGCGCTGCACTTCACGCATCTGCCGGGCGGTGAGATGCAGACGGACTTCGCGCAGCGCCTGACGGACTTCATGCAGGCACGGCAGGGATGAACGCGCTGCCCGAAAGTGAGAGCGTGCACTCCAGTACGCTGGAAGCGCCCAACGTCGATGAGCGCAATCCGTGGTTGGGTCTTGCCTCCTTTACGGAGGAGACGCGCGCCTACTTTTATGGCCGCGAAGACGAGGTCGCCGAGCTTGCACGGCGAGTGCAGCGCAAACTGCTTACCATCCTCTTCGGACAATCCGGCCTCGGCAAAACCTCCATCCTGCGCGCCGGTCTCGTCCCGCGCCTGCGTGCGCAGGGCTATTGCCCGATCTATGTGCGTATCGATTATGCGCGCAACGCTCCTGAGCCTGCGGTGCAGATCAAACAGGCGATTGCCCAGACTGCCCGGCGCTCGGGTCAGTGGACTCAGGTAGGCGTCGCGGTCGAGGGCGAGTCGCTGTGGGAGTTTCTGCATCACCGCGATGATGTGCTGCACGATGAGGCGGGCGCGACGCTCATCCCGCTTCTAATCTTCGATCAGTTTGAGGAGATCTTCACGCTCGCGCAGAGCGATGATTTTGGGCGCGCGCGTGCCGCGCGTTTCATTGCAGATCTTGCTGACCTCGTTGAGAACCGCCCGCCGAAGGAACTCGAGGCGAGGCTCGAGGAGGACGAGTCCGCCGCGGAGCGCTTCGATTTCGCGCGCAGCGACTATCGCGTGTTGATCGCCCTGCGCGAGGACTATCTCGCGCCTCTCGAGGGCCTGAAGGCTGCGATGCCAAGCATCACGCAGAACCGCCTGCGCCTTGCGCCGATGACGGGCCAGCAGGCGTTGGCCGCAGTCATGCGCCCGGGCAAGCGGCTGGTCTCCGAAGAGGTTGCAGCCGCGATCGTGCGCTTCGTTGCCGGCGGCGCCGAGATCGCCAATGCCGAGGTTGAACCGTCGCTCCTGAGCCTCATCTGCCGCGAGCTGAATGACACCCGCATTGCTCAGGGACGTAGTGAGATTTCCCTTGACCTCCTGGCGGGCTCGCACGCCAGCATTTTGACGAACTTCTATGAACGCTCACTCGCCGACCAACCGTCCGCCGTGCGCCACATCATCGAGGACGAGCTTCTCACCGCTTCCGGGTTTCGCGAGAATATCGCCGAGGAACGCCTGTTGAGCAGCTTCACGGCGGCAGGCGCCGCTCCCGATACCCTCGCGGTGCTCGTCAATCGCCGTCTGCTACGCATCGAAGAGCGCCTTGATATCCGTCGAGTTGAACTTACGCATGACGTCCTATGCAGCGTCGTGCGCAGCAGCCGCGACCTGCGCCACGAACGCGAGGCGCGCGACGCGACCGAACGACTGCTCGCCGAGCAACGCGAGCGTGAACTCGCGGCACGCCGCTCGCTGGTGCGCGCCCGACAGATCGCCGGGGTGTGCACGGTCCTGGCAATAGGTGCGCTCGCCGCTGCAGTCCTGGCCTATATCAGCAATGAGCGCGCCCAGCGTGCCGAGCGCAAGGCGCAGGAGACGCGCATCGCGGCGGATCAGGCGCGCGGTCAGGCCGAGCATCTGCTCGCCTACCTGGCGGATGACTTCGCGCGTGAGCTCGAGAGCTTCGGCCGGCTTGATATCGTGGCGGAACTGTCCAAACGGCAGGTCGATTACTTCAAGGCGCTGCCGCCGGCATTAAAGAGCACGGAAACCACTCGCAATGGTGCGCTGGCACTCGTGCACTACGCGAAGGCGATGCGGACGCTGGGCAATATTCCCGCCGCCGGCGCGGCATCAGCAGAGGCGCTGCAATTGCTCGAGCAACTGCAGCACGATGGTGACAATTCTGAGGCTACCACCATCGCGCTCGCCCTTGGCATGACGATACAGGCCAGAATTCTCAACAACGAGCAGAACCCGGCGGCACTGCCGACCGCTTTGCGTGCGGTGGCGCTGCTCAAACCCTTGGCTGAAGCGCCGAATGCCTCGTTGGTGGCGCGCCGCGCCTACGTCGAAGTGCTGGTGCATGCGGGGTTCGAGCAGGCTAACTCTATAAGCCTGGTGAAGGATGCGGTCGGCACGGAGCAACTTGCCATGAGCGACGCCGCGCTGCTCGGCGCGCGGGACCTCTCAAATATGGAGATGGCTGCTCAATATTCCGAGGCTGGAGCGTGGTTGACCAGCTCGCTGGCCAATCTCGGGCGCACGGAGGACGCCGAGCGTGCGGGCGAGGATGCGATCACCGTAGTGGAGAAGCTGCTTGAGCAGCGCCCGGGATATCTCTTGGCCTTACATGCGCAGGAGATCCTCACAGACGCTCTCGGCGGGATTGCGCTCTTTGATATGCGCCCGGGGGAGGCCATCACGCTCGGCAAGCGCAGCGAGGCTATCTCGCTCAGTCTCATCAAGATGGATTCGAAGAACACTGTTTCCTACAACAATCTGGCGGTCGGCCTAAACCAGCTCGGCGATTCGAGCTGGCAGATGGGACGGCCGCGCGAGGCATTTGACTATTATCGACAGGCGCTCGAGGCCATTAGTCATGCGTCAACGGCTGGGGCATCGTTTGTGATGAATAATACGGTCTTCCCCAATGTGCAATTGGCCACGAAGCAGGCCGATCTCGGTGACAACGCCGCGGCCAATGCCACCCTCGCTGTGGCCACGCGCGTGATGACGGGCCTGCGCCAGAGCGAACCCAACAGGAGATTCCTTGCAGCGTTTGGCCAGTGCGTGCTCAACTTCGGCGAATCAGACATAGCCCTGTCGCGCGGCGACCCAGCGACCACTCAGCGCACTGAAAGAGAAACGCTGAGCCTCATGCAAGGCACGACCCCCCATGGTGCATCGGAGGAATTCTGGAAGACCTTGTGCATTACCTATGGCGTTGATCTGGCAGGTCAGGCCGAATATTTGCTTGGCGATCCCGCTGCAACCGAAAAGGACATGCGCGAGGCTTTGGCAATGCGTCAGCACTGGCCCACGCATAATGATTTTGACCGGCGCGATGAAGCGCGGATGGCGACGCTGCTGGCCATGGCGCTCGTCCGCGAGGGACACACGGCAGACGCGGAGCACGTGATCACACCCGTGGTGAAGTTTCACCGCGAGCTTGCGGCGCGCAATCACGGCGACGAATTCCAGCATGTGGAGCTGGCAAGCGCGCTGTATGCGCAGGCGCTTGCAGACAAACGCCTGCGCCCTGCGCTCTTGAAGGAGGCCGACGCGCTCGTCTCCGGCGTGCCTGCAGCGATGCGGGACTTGCACAGCGTGCGCCTGTGGCGCGATCGCATCCGCGAAGAACTGCATGCCCGTACCGCTGCAGCATCACGCGGCGTAAGCCACCGGGTCGCTGGGTGAACCGCGAACCGCTGCCGCTCTTTCATTCCAGCGGACAGCCAGGCTTCTCGAACGTCGTCAGCCAGGATCCGCGGCACATCGCGGCGCTCAAGTTTGAGCGCGAAATACATGTGCGTTTTGCACCGACAGAATGCACCGTGCAGACTCCGGAAGGGCTCGTGCATGCCAAGGCCGGGGATGCGATTGTGACCGGCACCGCAGGCGAAACGTGGCGTGTCTCGCAGGCGCGTTTCCCCCACAAGTATCGCCCAGTGCCACCCGTCCAGGCGGGAGAGGCAGGCGCTTACATGAGTCTGCGCAATCGCATCCTAGCGTTGCAGATGCAGAAGCCCTTCGAAGTCGTGCTGGCGGATGGCGTATCACATCTAACCGGCCGCGCCGGCGACTGGCTGGTCGACTACGGTGACGGCAGCTTGGGGATTGTCACGCAAGCGATCTTCGCCACAACCTACGAAATCCTCGACGAGCCTTCTTAAGATGGCACTGCATCAAGCAATCCAGCGCCTGCTGCTAGTCGGAGTGCGGCTCCAGACACTGCCTGCACCGCCTACACCTCGTCCGCCGGAAAGGCTTGTACCGCTCATCGCCGCCATCGCCCCCGCGCATGACGCCTTCGATGAGCGTGCAATCTACTTCGGGCATCGGTACCGCAGCGGCTACTGGGGGATCTACATGCTGAGCGCCATCGCGGTGCTCTTCGCCGTCCTGCCGCTGGCCCTTGGCTGGGATGACAGCCGCCACCTGCTGCATCCTTTCATCGGACTTTGGGCAGTGGGTGAAGTGGCCGTCATCGGCACGGTCGTTGGGATCTATTGGCAGGGACACCGCAGCGACTGGCAGGGCCAGTGGCTACATGCACGCATGACCGCGGAGCTGACGTGGTATCTACCGTTGGTGGCGCCGCTGGTCGACTTCACTCAGCATGTTGGCGAGAACTGGTATACGCGCGTGCTCGACCCGGGAAAGCAGCTGCAGGCTGGGGACAACGTGGCCAGGCTCTGCGCGCGCAACGAACCGCTGGCACGCTCTCTGGAGCTTGCGTTGACCGATCCGGAGTTCGTCGCAAGCTATGTGCGCTGGACGATCGAGGTGCTCGAGGGACAGAAGCACTACCATCACCGCGTCGCGCTTCGACAGCATGCGCTGCTGCATCGGGTCCATCGTGTGAATAACTGGCTCTTCGGACTCACCGGCCTTGGTGCGCTGGTGCATCTGGCGGTGCATACGTTGTGGTTGTCGCTCATTACGACGTTTTTCCCCGCACTTGGCGCAGGGCTCCACGGTGCACTCGCACAGTCCGAGGCCTATCGGCTGGGCACGACTTCCGAGCGGCTGGTGGGCGATCTGCAGGGCGCAATCGATAAAATCCGCAGGGCCACGGATGCCGATACGCTGAAGGCCTCCATCGAGGCCGCCATCGCGCTCATTCTGGAAGAGCATCAGGATTGGCACATGCTAGTACGGCCGCACCATCTGCCGCTCGGGTAGTTAGAGATGAGCGCGCCCAGGCGAATCTGCCGCTGCGCGACCCTCTCCTGCGCTACAAAGGTCGGCCGATTGACTATCCAACAGGGTCGAAATTGAATTGGAGCCGAAATTTGATATTCGTGCTTTCCATGATCAAGTGCTTATGTGGGGCTCGCCGCCCATGACAGTGCGGGAGTCGAAAGTCGACGCTTGGATCTCGACGAGGAAGCGCGGCTAGCGGCGCTCTTCAGGGTATTGTGGGAAATCAGAGCGCATCCGTGAAGGCAATCTTCGTGAGCTACGCGTC
>Ga0302324_100021833_pt1 | contig 12468 bp, 10 predicted proteins | sample Palsa_T0_1_FD_201949 | JGI IMG/M metagenome (GOLD analysis project Ga0302324, IMG submission 201949) | Peat permafrost microbial communities from Stordalen Mire near Abisko, Sweden - Palsa_T0_1 | ecosystem: Environmental > Terrestrial > Soil > Palsa > Peat permafrost | place: Sweden: Abisko...
CCAAGATCGTCGAAATTCCCTTGCCCAAGAGCGCCGTTTATCAAGCCAGCTATAAACAGGAGACCGGCAAGCTGCAAGCCACCCGGGTGTTCATCCTGGCCAATGCTATCTATACCGTGGATGAATACGGCGCACTCAAGGACTTCTATCAGAAGGTGAACGCCAAGGACCAGGAGCAGGCAATCTTGCAGCCCACCGCCGCCGCTCCGTCAGTCACCGGCGGTGGGCAGTGATTCAGCCTAAAGGGTGCGGCTTGCTGGGCAAATATCTGACCCAAGGCCTGCTGGTGATTCTGGGAGTAGGCGTTCCCCCGCGGTTCGCTTTGGCAGCCTCGTTTCCGGACTGGGTTGTGCAGGCAGCGGCGAGCAAGCTTCCGAATTATCCCGCCAACACCAAGGCCGTGGTGCTGCTGGACGAGACGCTCGTGGTGGTCGACCCCGACGGCAGGGCGACCGAGCGCAACCGCAGGGTGGTGAAGATCGTTCGCCCCCCGGGCCGCAAATATGCCGAAATCGTCGCCCACTATTCCAAAGACGAAAAGCTGAATTTCTTCCACGCATGGAGTATCGGGCCCGACGGCCACCAGTACACGGTCAAGGACACGGAAGTTCGCGATGAGGGGCTGGGGGAATGGGGCATTCTCTATGACGACCTCCGTGCCAAGGTGGTTAACCCACCGGGCGCCGATCCCGGCGGCGTGATTGCGTATGAGGTGGAGCGCCATGTAGCTACCTATGGGGCACAGGAAGAAGTCTGGCACTTTCAGGAGTCGATTCCCGTGCTCCGGGCCACATTCGAGGTTGATCTGCCGCAGGGATGGAAGAACTACACTGCCTGGCTCAACCGCCCGGAGTTGACGGGCACGGAAGTGGTCCCCAACCACTGGCACTGGGAGTTGAATGATGTACCGGGGGTCGATTTGTCGGAGGTGCCGATGGCGCCCTCGGAGCCGGCGCTGGCGGGGCGCATGGTGATTCACTATTCCGCGTCGGATTTACCAACCGGAGACGCGCGCTGGGCGGAAATCGGCAACTGGTATGACGGCCTGGCCGCATCCCGGACGGAGGCCCCACTCGATATTGCGACAAAATCCAGGGATATTGTCGCCGGGTCGGGGGATTTCAAGAAAAAGATTCAAAACATAGCCGGGTTCATGCAGCGGGAGATCCGATATGTGGGCATCGAGATCGGCATCGGCGGCTTGCAGCCTCACTCAGCCGCCGACGTCTTCCACAATCGCTACGGCGACTGTAAAGACAAGGCGACTTTGATGATCGCTATGCTGAACGCCGTAGGCGTTCGGGCCACCTGGGTGTTGGTCGACACCCACCGCGGGTTTATCGACCCGGCGCTGCCGTCGATCGAGGGCAACCATGCGATCGCGGCGATTGAAATGCCGGCCGGTTACAGTGATCCTGAGCTGCGGTCGGTGGTGACCGCGCGAACCGGCAAGCGCTACCTGATCTTCGATCCAACCGATGCCTACACACCGATTGGGCTGCTGGGTTTTCACGTTCAGGCGAGCTACGGCATTCTGGTCGCGGGGAAGGACAGCCAGGTGATCCAGTTACCGAAATTAGCGCCGGATGCGGATACGCTGGAGCGAACCGGAGCCTTTGAATTGTCCGCCGATGGGACCCTGAAAGGCAAGGTCACAGAGACCCGTTCGGGCGAAACCGCACGGTACTACCGCCGACTTTACTCTGAGGAGGGAGAAAAGGAGCAGCGGGAATACATGGACCACCGACTGCAACGAGATCTGGCCAGCTTCACAGTGGACTCGGCGGCCGCGCAGAATGCCCGCGATATGTATAAGAGCGTGGTGGTCGATTTCTCCCTGACAGCTCCCCAGTATGCCAAACCGGCCGGAGACCTGCTGCTCATTCGCCCGCGAGTGCTGGGCAGTCACTCGGAGACAATCAGCGACAAGCCGCGCAAGTACCCGATCGATCTGGGCGAGACGGGCACCTGGCGGGACAGCATCGAGGTTACGATTCCGGACGGCTATGTGGTGGACGATATGCCGGGCGCGGTCAGTGTCGACGTGGGCTTTGCCAGCTATAAGAGCGACGTCAGCGCGACCGGCGCGGTGCTGCACTATTCCCGCGAATATGTGGTCAAAGACCTCGATCTCGCAGCGGACCGATATCCTGATGTGAAAAAGCTGATGGGCATCATCACCGCAGACGAGAACAACAGCGCGGTCCTGAAGAAGAAATAAGACAACCGGCTGACGCACCTGTTGGTCGATTGGAAGGCTTGCGAAGGCTGCGGTTCTTTGGGGTTCCCTACGACGGGCGTTGTCTTCGTGAATTGACGGGTGCCGTGCAGGAACACGAGCGGCAATTTTCGTGGATTCGCCGGAACCTGATAGAGACAGAAGACATACGCGTGGTCGCCATGCAGGATCTGTCCGTCCGGCGTCGGCTGCTTTGGATTGAATGTTCCTGGATTTGTGATGATCTTGCCGCCGACCGCAAAGCTGCCTTGCTCCTGGATCGTCAGCGGTTCGAACTTGCTCTTGCTGGTCTCTCGCGCTTCGTCAGCGCGTATGTTTTCAGCCAGCAGCAGAGTTCTTTCAGTCGCTGAGCTCGGCGATCTTTCATTTCACGCTGCTATAGTCCTTATCGCTTACGGCTCTAACCAGAGTGTCTTTCCCTTTTGGGTCGGCGTAACCGCGATATAGGCAAAGCTGCTTCCCGGGGATGCGCCATGCCAATGTTCCACTCCAGGAGCGCATTTGATCACATCACCCTTGTGGACGATTCGTGCCGGCTTTCCCCTTTCCTGGTAAAAGCCTGTGCCCTCCGTGATCAGCAGAACCTGACCGCCTGGATGAGAATGCCAGTCCAGCTTTGCGCCCGGATCATAGGTGGCCATGGCAATACTAGGATCGAATGTACTGTCTCCTACGTTCAGCTCACTGAGCCAGATATTGCCGGTGTGATTTTTGACGGTGGATAGTTCACCCCTTGGGAAAATTGCGTCCCCTGTTTGTGCCTGGGACTGAAACTGAAAGGTGCACATAATGGTCACCGCGAGAGCGATGACGGAAATTCTTGTTCTCATGTCTTTACTCCTCCTTTCGTGCTTTTGTTGGGTGAGGCTGCCAATTCGACATCAGAAGCGAAAGTAGTCTTAGAAATCGGCGCGCTTCCCCGATTCGGTGGCCAACTGCGTCACGTCCAGCCGCGCTTTCCAGGGATCTGGAATCGCGCTGGCCGAGCCGTCGCGATGGAAATCGAAGATCAAGTCCTTGCTCGGGTCGTAACGCGGCCAAGTCGGCTAGCCCGCACCATTCGGGTCGCCGGTTCTGGAGAAGTTAACCCAGTAGCTTTGCGCCATCCGAGGTACCGCCTGATCCTGGGCTGTCGGCGGCGGTGGTGGCGGTCCGAAGCCTCCGGTACCCAACGTACCGAAGACGAAGGCTATTTCGCCGCCGTGCGGTTTCCCGGCCCGAAGCTGTTCCCGCATCGCAGTCTGCACGTAGGAGAACCGATAGAGATAAACAGGCGAACCGTTGGCCGCGAAGGCACTCGCTGCGAATCAGCCACGCCAACGCAATCTGAGCCTTCGTCGCCTGCTTTTGTTCTGCAATTCGGCCGAGTTCATCGACCACGGCCTGGTTGGCCTTTCGAGCTTCGGCCGAGAAACGTGGAACGGTATTACGGAAGTCTGTCTTGTCGAACTCCGTCTTGTCGGAGATTGCGCCCGTCAGGAAACCCTTACCGAGAGGGCTGAACGGAACGAGACCGATGCCGAGTTCCTCCAATACTGAAAGGATTTCGCCTTCAGGCTCACGCCACCACAACGAATATTCACTCTGAAGGGCAGCGACCGTCTGCACTGCATGGGCCCGGCGAATGTTTGCCGCGCCTGCCTCCGACATACCGAAATGCTTAACCTTACCCTCGTGAATGAGGGTCTTCACCGTTCCGGCAACTTCTTCAATAGGCACATTCGGATCAACGCGATGTTGATAGAACAAATCGATTGAATCAACCTGAAGACGCTTCAGTGCAGCTTCTGCGACAGCCCTGATCCTTCCTGGCGTGCTGTCTAAACCTTGACTCGGAACTCCGTTTTTGAAGCCAAACTTGGTAGCAATCACAACATTGTCGCGGATGTCGGCCAATGCTTCGCCGACAAGTTCTTCGTTCGCAAATGGGCCATAGGCTTCCGCGGTATCGAAGAAGGTGACACCACCGTCGTAGGCGGCGCGAATGACCTTGATCGCCGCGCTCTTGTCGAGCGCAGGTCCGTAGCCGAAGCTCAGTCCCATGCAGCCAAACCCGAGCGCGGATACTTCCAATCCACTCTTTCCTAACTGTCGCTTCTGCATTGTCCTATTCCTTTCATTCCTGTTCGCTTGAAGGATTGCCGTATAGATCGCTAGCTCGATTTGGCAGGCGCTTCTACCCCGGAGAGAGACAGCACCATAGCAGGCAGTCTTGCCCCATGAACCGGGTTGCGAGCTAGCGCGGCGTTGAACTCCTGCATTTCTCCAGACGTGAAGCTGACATCATCAGCGCCATTGTTGTCCAACATGTGAGGCATCTTGGTCGTGCCGGGAATTGTTACGATCCAAGGTCCTTGCGCCAACAGCCATGCAAGCGAGATCTGTGCAGGCGTCGCTCGTTTGCGCCGGGCCCATTCGTTTATGACCGCAACAAGGGCCAGATTCCCGGGACGATTTTCGGGTGCGAACCAGGGCACCATGGTGCGGAAGTCGCCCCGCTCAAGCTGCGTGTTCTGGTCGATGGTACCGGTCAGGAACCCCATCGCGAGAGGGCTCCAGCAGACAAAACCGATGCCCAGTTCCATACAGATAGGAAGGATCGCGGTCTCTGGATCGCGAGCCATTATGGAGTATTCGTTTTGGACCGCTGACACGGGCTGGACTGCGTGAGCGCGACGGAGCGTATTGGGGCCGGGCTCAGAAAGCCCGTAATGCAAAACCTTCCCTTCCGCAATCAATTCCTTCATCGTGCCTGCTACGTCCTCGATCGGAACGTCGGGATCAACCCGATGCTGGTAGACGAGATCCATGCGATCCGTCCGCCAACGTTTCAGCGTAGCCTCAATCGAGCGGCGGATGTGTTCGGGGCGGCTATTGAGACCACCCAGATTTTTCCCTGTCTCCGGATCGATATTCCAGCCGAATTTCGAGGAGTAGACCACCTCACTGCGAACCGGCGCGAGCGCTTCGCCCAGGATTCGTTCGACTTCTAGCGGGCCATACGCTTCTGCAGCGTCGAAGAGTGTGACGCCATGTTCATGGGCGGTCCGAGCCAGCATGATCACGTCGGCGCGGTTTGGGTGGGTTGCGTAGAAGGTGCCGGTGAAGTCCTGGCAGCCAAGGCCGACGCTCGAGACTTCAAGCGTCCCGAGCTTGCGTCGTCCACTGACTTCAGCCGTAGAGGAATGCGAGCCATTCTTCGGTGCAATCTCCGCAAAGGAAAAGCGGTTGGCTAGAGCGGCGGCTCCGGCCAGCCCGCGCGCGCGCAGAAATGAGCGGCGGCTAAGGCCGGCTTGAATCAGCTCGAAGTTGTTCATTTGCTCCTCCGTCGTCCTGATAGTTCTCAAGTTAGCCGCTCCGCAAAACGGCCGCCCTGCCAAAAGCGACAATTTTTCTGCCGATCACGACAATTTGAGAAGTAAAAGATTGACGCGATTTGCAGTGCTTTTGACGTCGATTGCATGGCGCGATCCGCCACGACTTCGATACCTTAGGACAAGGAGACGGTAGCATGCTCAAACATTTCCGCATTCCAGGACGCCTGGCTATCAAACTTGAGGAGCTAGGCGTCTCTGTTCCCGCCGTGTTGCGTCGAGCGGGGCTCTCACCCGACCTGTTCGAGCAGACCCGCGTTCTGGTCTCCACCCCCGAACTCTTTGCGCTTTGGCGGGCCATCGACAGCGTGAGTTCCGATCCTTTGATTGGCGTGAAGTTGGGCATTGAGACGAAAACCGAGCGATTTCACCCCATGGCGATTGCGGCTCTTTCCACCGAAAATCTCGCGGCGGCATCGGAACACATGGCTCGATACAAGAAGCTGACCGCTCCAGAAGAGATCCTCGTAGAACTTGTTGAAGATGAGTTTGCGGTTGGCTTTCGTTGGCTGCTTGCCGTGGATGCTGAGCCATGGACTCTCACCGACTACTGTTTCTCCTGGATGCGCTCTTTAGCTCGGCACGGAAGCGGAACCCAACTCAACCCACTCAGGGCCGAGTACGTTCAACAGCGTACGAACGTGCGGCAGATTGAGCGCAGTCTGGGCTGCGAGGTGATCGTGGGAGCGGGACGCAATGTGATCATCTTTCGCGCCTCAGATGCGACAAAACCATTCGTCACTCGCAATGCCGAATTGCTCGACCTGCTTGCGCCTCAATTCGAGGAGCAGTTGCGCCAATACAAAGAGGAGGACAGTTTTATTGAGTTAGTGCGCCGCACGATACAAGACAAATTGACGGGCCACCGGCCCTCAATCGACGCGATCTCGCAGGCTCTTCATATGGGGCCGCGCACCTTGCAACGTCGATTGCAGGACTCCGGCTCGAGCTTCCAGCGCGTTCTTGACGAGGCGCGTCATCAGATGGCTCGCTACTACCTCAGTAATTCCTCCTTAGAGCTGAATGAGGCGGCTTATTTATTGGGTTTCGAAGATCCCAACTCGTTCGGGCGTGCTTTTCGAACATGGGAAGGCGTGCCACCTAGCGACTGGCGAGAAACACATCGGCCTACAAAGGTGATGTGATCAGCTCCTTTCGCCACTTGGACGTAAGCTCGTCGAATCACTTGCCGATCGATCATGGTGGCTTGGCTGGGCATACGTCAACTTGCCGCTAAGAGCAGGAGCATCAGCGAGAGCCAATATACGGAAGACGTACGGTGGACGCTTGCGCTGTACGATAGACCTGCCGCGCAACCTCACCCATCGAGCGAAGGCGCTCAGGAGTGACGGGGTTCGTCGCGTGGAGAATCGACGCGGCTCCAACAATAGGTGCGATGAAGGTTCCAACCGGCGATCTGCACGGTCGTCATGCCTGCGGCTCACACGATGAGGGCCAGTAGAAAGGTTGGAAAGCTCGCGAGGTTAGCTGCGGGGAGGAAGCCTGCGGCCCCTGCGGCCATGATGAGCAGCCCCGCCACCATCGTCTTCTTGTATCCCAGTCTGTCGCGCTAGCCGTCCAGCCGGGTAGCTGAAAACAAAATATGCCGAGAAGAACGCAAGTTGAACGAGCATCGCGTCGGCATATGTCAGCTCAAGAATTGATTTGAGATGTGGGATGATGAGATCGTTTAAGCAGGTGAGAAATCCCACCATAAAGAACCGGGCCGTAGCGACAGTCATTGCTCTTGTGCCGGTCCTGGTCGGCGTGTACGTGGAGGAGGCCGGAGAACTCGTGTTCAGCCTTTCCAAGGCAATCTTCCTTTGAACCTGGATAGGTTATGTGGCCCGGTCGGCCGCGACCAGAGGCGCTCCGTAAAGGACGCTCTGCCAACCAAGGGTGGCCCAGCGAACGTCAAGGACTTGACCGATCTGTTCGAACGGGAAGCTGTTCTGGATGGCGACGGCGAGTTCTTCTTTCGGGAAGTGAGGCATCTCGCAAATGCCGCCGCCAAGCAGAATCGTCTCCGGCGAGAGGATGGCCACGGCGCTTCCGACCGCGTTGGCCTGATTTCGCACGAAGTCTGCCATGTGCTCCGCGAGTGCGGGGTTTGCCTGGGCGGCGGTGAAGACATCACCAATGGTGACGTCGTGCTCACTTGCTATTTGTTCCAGGACTTTGCCTGAGACGTAAGCCTCAAGGCATTCCGCTCGATTCGGCCCCAGCCATCGGCGAGCCCCGGTGTAGGGCATATGTCCGATCTCAAGTGCCCAGCCTGAGCCGCGAAAAGCATGTCCATGGTCAAGGTAACAAGCGCCCACTCCCGTTCCAAAGAACAAGCCGACAACCGATGTGGCGCCTTTACATCCACCGGCAGCATATTCGCCCATCAGTGACATGACAGCATCTCTTTCAAGGATGACGGGCAAATGGGTTGCTCGCGTGAGTTCGTCAACCAGCGCACAGCCATTTAGTTCGGGAATGTTGACAGTAAAAAGTACATGCTTTGCCGTCTTGTCCAGAAAGCCAGGAACTGTGGCTATGATCATGTCCGGAGTCAGCTGCGCCTCATTTGTAGCGGTGGCGATCAAGCGGGCGAGACTCTCGACAGGTCCACTGTTACGCACATGATGCGTGGGAAAGACTCGCGCAAATCGGTGCGGCTGGCCGTCAACTACAAAGCCGATCTTGACCGAGGTTCCACCGATGTCGGCTACCAGGAACGTACTCATCGTCTAACCTCCTTCGCTTGGAGGAATGAAGCGATTGCCCGGCGGAACTCCGATATGTACAAGCCAGTATTCAAAGTTTTAGAAGTAATGATCTGAAGGGATGAGCCCGCAATCAAGTCTTTTAACTGCTCCGCGTATCGAATTGGATGAATGTATTCCTCTCCATTAGCGATCACAGCTGTGGGTACGGCGATCATCGCGATGTCGGTCGCGGAGAGGCCAGGACCATCGAGGGGAATACGAGAGAGAAGCTCAATCGTGCTTCCTTCTCCTTTACGCAAAAAGAAACTGCCAAGAGAGGCCGCGTTATCAGGCGAGATGCTCTGGACTTCAGCAAAGACCTCCGACCGCTCGTATCGGCGAAGCCCCTCCTCAGGCCCAAACATCCTGAGAAGATTCGCAATGCTGAGGTAGGGCTTCATGGTGTTGGGCGCTGCGTGGTCGACCCAGGCAGGACGGGCGAGAATCAAGGCGGTGACGCGACTCGGTGCGGTTGCTGCCAGACGCAAGCTGATCGCAGCACCTAGAGAGATGCCTCCGACTATGATCCTGTCGATGCCACGATGATCGAATAGTTGGACCACATCGTTGGCAAACTGTGCAATCGAGAGTCGGTCGGGATCTCCCAGCTCAGACTCTCCATGCCCTCGACACTCTAACGTAATGCGCTGAGTGCCTGGCATCGACGGGAAGACCTCGGCCGGCTGCTTCCGGTCAGCACCGAGGCCGTGTTGCCAGAGGACAGGCACCCCGTCTCCGGATATTTCATATGCCAGAGAACAGCCGTCTTTCGTCGTGAATCGTCCGGTACTCATGCCGCTGCTCCGACCAGGCGTTCAAGCTCTCTGGCCGCCGCTGCGGTTCTTTCCGCGGAGAAGCCGTGCGCAATCAGCGCTTCGTCATACCCCACGGCGCGGAGCGATCTGGTGAAGCTCAGGAGGTCAACCGCACCCTCTCCCGGGGCAACAACCTGTCCTCCAGCGTCAATATCCTTCGCATGAGCCAGCAAAAGAGAATCGCCCAGGAGGCTAGTCGCTTCGCTGATGACTTCATGCTGCTTGCCCAGCGTCTCTGGTGAAAGGAGGTTTGCAGCGTCGAGAATAATACCTAGATACGGTGATGCGATTTCGTCGAGAACCCGCCGTGCCGCCTTGGCATCATGAATTATATTGGCCGGTTCCGGCTCGAGCGCCAGCCGAATTCCAGATTCGTGGGCCGCACTCAGTGCGAAGTCGAGCTCAGAACGAAGATCTCTCCAAGCCGCTGCACTGTAGTTGTCTGGGTGAAACTTCCACATATCTTGCTCATTCCGAGACCCCGTGCAGAGGCTGACAATCGAAGTACCCATCTCAGTCGCGGCTTGAATCACGTTCCTGAAACCAACTCGAGACGCCTTTCGGATCTTCTCGTCGGGGTGGGCCATATTGTAGGTACCGGAGAGAGCCGCGATACGGATGCCTCGGCTGCGCGCTTCCTCGCCGAACCGCCCTGCCAGGCCAGTAGGCAGGAACTCTGGCAGGCTGGCCAATCCGGCGGTGGACAGATTCGCCTGGACCCCCTGGTAGCCGTCGGCTGCGACGGCGTCAAAGACCATTGCCGGGCCTTTCATTGAATAGGTGCGAGAGAAGATTGCGGTATACATCTAGACCCCACCCTCCACCTTTGCCAGTTCGACACGTTCGCCAGACTCGACGCTGCGAGCCGTGGCTACCATTGCCTGCACAGATGCCAAGCCGTCTTTGGCATTGGCGCCAGTCATTGGAGTGTGATGGAGAATCGTGTCTGCAAAGCCCTCCAACTGACGGCGATAAAAATGTCCGTCGGCACCCAGAATCCGACTGGTGCTCGCATCCTTCTCGTGGAAGATATCGACCTCAGCCGACTTGTAGTACCAGGGGTTGAAGATCTTACCCACAACGCTGCCGTGCTCGCCCCAAATCTGGAACCCTTCGAACCAGTCCATACGGATGGCAACGGTCAGGTCGAGATGACCCAGAGACCCGTTCTCGAATTCGGCGTCCACAAACCAGGAATGCGCTCCGAAGCGCTCCGAATGGCGGGCGCGGACAGCGGTGATCGGACCACCCAGGAATCGCGCCAGGTCCACGAGATGACAACCGTGGGTCAGCATGTAGTATTGCTGCCGGTCTGCTTTTGGATCGCCCTTGGGCTTGATGACCCTTGATCCTTGGCGGGGCATCGGCTGCACTGCGTTAGTCATGTCGTAACGGTGTGTGGAGTCGCAGTACCAGGCTTTGAGTGCCAGCATCTGGCCCATCTCTTCATCGATGAACTTATGGGCAGACTGAATTCCCGGGTCGAAGTGCAGCATATGACCAACCTGCAGCACAAGACCACTCTTTTCGACCGCTTCTGCGAGTCCCGTGACCTCTTCGATCGAGACCCCCAGCGGTTTTTCGCAAAGTACGTGCTTTCCAGATGCCAGCGCCTGGCGAGACGCTGGAACATGGAAGGCGTCCGAGGTCCCGATGATGACCGCGTCTACGGATTGGTCTGCCAGCATCTCGTCATAGTCGGCGTAGATCTTCTCAGCGTCGTAAAAACTGCCGAAGCGTTGCGCGAGCGATTCATCTGCGTCGCACACCGCCCGCAGAACTACGTTCCTGGCCTTCTGTGCCGATTCCAAATGTGCAAACTGGGAGATCGGACCGCATCCAAGGATTCCAATCCGCAGACAGTTCTCTTCCTTCTTCACCGTGATTCCCCCGAGATCGACCCAAATGCCGTTCTCCCTACAGTAATTTGTATACGCATTTTACAAATAGAGTGTCAACCTGTTTTTTTTCCCGTTGAGCGCGGCTCAAACGGCGTAGCCCAACGCGCCAGAGGGAAAGGCACTGGATGTGCAAGGTTGATTAGGTCGAGTGAAGGTCGGGGAGCGCGAAGAGTTCCTCGCGCATCGTCGACGCCGCCCCCAAGGCCGCGCTGTCCGCGCCTGAACTGGCAACTTCAAGAGGAGGCATAGTAAAACCATGGACCAGGCCTTTCATTACCGCATCCGTCACTTGTCCGTTTACGGCTGGATAAAGCACCGTAAGTGGGCCGCCGAGAATGATCCGCTCTGGATCGAGCGTGTGGATGCAATTTAAGAGGCCAATGCTCAGTGCGTTAGCCCATTGATGCAACACCTCGGAGGCTCTGTGCGAACGCTTGCCTGATTCCATGAGAGTAGCCAATCCGTCCACGATAGAGAGTTCCGGGGGCAAGAAGGGCAGAAAGCAGCCGTAACCAGCCAAGCTCTCAAACGTCTGGGACGTGTCCGTCTTTCTTAAGTTCACTCGAAGAATCATGTGTCCGATCTCCCCCGCAAATCCATGCGCTCCGGTGACGACCTGTCCTTGCCGGACCTGTGAACTTCCGATTCCTTCAGCGAGAAGGACAACCAGCGCATCCCTGAGGTCGGCCTCTGGTCGCTCCGCCAATACGGAGTTGGCGAATGCTGCGGCGTCGTTGACAACTCGCACCGGCCACCTGGACTTGAATTGCTGGGAAAGGAGCATTTGCAAGTCAAAGTCCAGCCACCTCAAGTAGGGCGCCGAGAGAACCTGTCCCGTTCGGCTTACAATTCCAGGAACCGAGACCCCGACGCCGGTAAGGCGCTTTGCGGGCACACCTGCTTCTTTGAGAAGTTCTCCGGGCACCGAGGCAAACACCTGCACCATGCCGTCGGTATCGCCAAAAATTCGTTGAACCGATCTTGACGACCGTGCGATAACCTTCATCGTTAGATCAACGAGCACGGCATTCATCATCGTGGTGGAGACGTCGATCCCAACGAAATAGGCGCCGGACGGGTTAAGTTTCACGTTGATCCCGGGGCGGCCAGCACTCGCCAGCAACACAGGTTCCTCAGTTTCGATGACCAGCTTCTTTGCAAGTAGTGTGCGCACCGCATTTCCCACCGTCATCCGGGAAAGGTTGAGGGTTCGCCCAATCTCGGAGCGGGAAAGTATGCGGCTGCTTCGCAAAGCGCGAAGACAGCGGATTGCGTTGATCTCTCGGAGTAATTCGTTGTTGGCCAATGACCTCGGCTCCCATTTCGAAGCATACCTCCCTGAACGAGTGGTCCCTAAGGCGCAGCCGCTAAGAACCGAATTGTTCA
>Ga0302324_100021834_pt1 | contig 12467 bp, 8 predicted proteins | sample Palsa_T0_1_FD_201949 | JGI IMG/M metagenome (GOLD analysis project Ga0302324, IMG submission 201949) | Peat permafrost microbial communities from Stordalen Mire near Abisko, Sweden - Palsa_T0_1 | ecosystem: Environmental > Terrestrial > Soil > Palsa > Peat permafrost | place: Sweden: Abisko...
CGTCGCCGCGTCGCCGCGTCGCCGGCTAGCGCTGTGAGGCGCTGGGGATGCTGACCTCCGCGATGAGCTACCTGGCCGCCGCGGACGCGACCCAGCTGGCCGCCGAGGTGCAGGCGCAGTGCCTGAAGGGCCTGGAGCAGGCCGCGGCGGCGGGCACCGCGGCGCGGGCCTCCATCCTGTGTGTGGTGATCGCCCTGGCCAGCGATGGAGCCAGTGGCCTGCTGCCTCCCGTCGGGCGTGCTGTCGGCGCGCCTGTTAGGGTTGCTGGCAGTGTCCGTGCCGTGGCCGGGCGTCCCTGGCGCATGGGCGGATGGGTTTGGTGAGGATGGGCCGGTGGCGGAGCAGCCTGGGCTGAGCTTCGCCGGGCTACTGCGGCGGCTGCGCCACGATGCCGGGCTGACCCAGGAGGAGCTGGCGGAGGCGGCGAGCCTGTCCCCGCGGTCGGTCAGTGACCTGGAGCGGGGCGTGAACCTGACGGCCCGTCATGAGACGGCTCGGCTGCTGGCTGGTGCGCTGGGCCTGACCGGGCCGCAGCGGGCGCTGTTCGAGGCGGCGGCGCGCGGGCGCGCCCCGGCGAGCCAGGTGCTGGCCGCCGGCGAAGGCGCGGCTGCGGCAGCAGCGACCCGGACGCTGCCCCGCGATATCGCCAGCTTCACCGGCCGGGTGGCCGAGCTGGCGCAGCTGGCCGGCGCGGTGAGTGGTACCGCCGCGGCCGGCGGGGGGGTGGTAGGGATCCACGCGATCGGCGGGATGGCCGGGATCGGCAAGACGACCTTCGCGGTGCATGCGGCGCACCGGCTGGCCGGCAGCTTCCCGGACGGGCAGTTTTTCCTGCCGCTGCACGCGCACACGCTGGGTCAGCGCCCGGTCGAGCCGGTGGATGCGCTGGCCAGCTTGCTGCTGAGCGCCGGGGTCGGGGCGCAGCAGATCCCGCCCGGCGTGCAGGCCCGGGCCGCGCGATGGCGGGATTACCTGGCCGGGAAGAAGGTATTGCTGCTGCTGGATGACGCGGCCTCTCATGAGCAGGTCACCCCGCTGCTGCCGGGCACGGCGGGCAGCTTGGTGCTGGTCACCAGCCGCCGGCACCTGACCGCGCTGGAGGACGCGGTGGCGATCAGCCTGGATACCCTGACGCCGGGTGAGGCCGCGGCGCTGCTGGCCCAGTTGGCCGGGCGCCCCGGCCTGGGCTCGGGCAACGGACCGGCCGCAGAGATCACCCGGCTGTGCGGGTACCTGCCGCTGGCGATCGGGATGCTGGCCCGCCAGCTGCATCATCATCCGGCCTGGACCGCTGTGGACCTGGCCGCCGACCTGGCCGCCGCGGCGGGCCGGCTGGAGCTGATGCGCGCGGAGAACCTGTCGGTGGCGGCCGCGTTCGACCTGTCCTACCAGGACCTGACGGCCGGCCAGCAGCGGCTGTTCCGCCGGCTGGGCGTGCACCCGGGCAGCGACATCGACGCGTACGCCGCGGCCGCCCTGGACGGTACGGATCTGGCCGCCACCCGCCGCCACCTGGACGGTCTGTACGATCACTACCTGCTGGCCGAGCCCGCCCGCGGCCGGTACCGGCTGCACGACCTGCTCGCCGAGCACGCCCGCGTGCTGGCGTTCGCCGGCGACCCGGCCGACGCCGACGCCGCGGCCGGGCGGCTGCTGGATTACTACCTGCACGCCGCCGCGGCCGCCGGCCAGCACATCGAAACCCGCAACACCCCCGCCGTCCGGCCGCCGCCCGGCGAACCGCCGGCCGTCGCCCCGCTGCTGCCCACGGCCTCGCGGGCCTCGGCCTGGCTGGACGCCGAGCGGGCGAACCTGGACGCGGCGGCCGGCTACGCCGCCGCGAGCGGGCGCCCGGGGCATGTCATCGCGATCCCCGCCGCGATCAGCGGTTTCCTGTTCGCCCGAGGTCACTGGGATCAGTCCGCGGCGCTGCACCGGGCCGCCCTGGCCGCCGCGGGCCAGGCCGGGGACCGAACCGGGCAGGCCGGTGCGCTGAACGAGCTGGGCCTCCTGCAGCGGGCGACCGGCGACTTCCCGGCCGCCGCCGCCAGCCACAGGCAGGCGCTGGAGCTGTACCGCGGCCTGGGCGACCGGCTCGGCCAGGCCAGCACCCTGGACAATCTGGGCCGGGTACAGCGCGACACCGGGGACTACCCGGCCGCCGCCGCCAGCCACCAGCAGGCCCTCGCGCTGTACCGCGACCTCGGTCACCGGGCCGGCCAGGCCCTGGCCATGAACAATCTCGGCACCGTACAAGCGTCGACAGGGGACTACCAGGCCGCCGCCGCCAGCTGCCAGCAGGCGCTGGGCATCGCCCGCGACATCGGCCACCGGCTCGGCCAGGCCATGGCCTTCACCAACCTCGGTCTCGTGCAATCGCGGACCGGGGACTACCCGGCCGCCGCCGCCAGCTACCAGCAGGCCCTCGCGTTGTTCCGCGACCTCGGCGACCGGGCCGGCCAGGCCGTGGCCATCAACAATCGGGGCTGGATGCAACGGCTGAGCGGGGACTACCCGGCCGCCGCCGCCAGCTGCCAGCAGGCGCTCGAGCTGTTCCGGGACCTCGGCCACCGGTACGGCCAAGCCGATGCCATCGGCAATCTCGGCGTCGTGCAATCGCGGACCGGGGACTACCCGGCCGCCGCCGCCAGCCTGACCCAGGCGCTGGGGATGTTCCGCGACCTCGGCGACCGGGAGGCTCAGGCTGAGGTGCTGAACAACCTGGGCGATCTGTTGTCCCGATCCGGGGACAGCCAGCAGGCCCGCGACCACCACACCCGGGCGCTGGCCATCGCATGCGAGATCAGCACGCCGCTGGAGGAAGCACGCGCCCTGGAAGGCCTCGGCCAGTGCCTGCTGCAGGACGGCGACCCCGGCGACGGCGCCGAGCACTGGCAGCAGGCACTGGCAATCTACGAGCGCATCGGCACCCCGGACGCCCGGCGGATCCGGGAAACCCTGCGCCGGCACGGCATCACAACGACGCCGGGATCCCGTGCCCGTCGGCCGCCGACCTGAAGCGGAACCCGCACCGCACCGGAACGGCGTGCACGCTGAGCACGGTGGCCGCGGTCCTGGCGCACCCGCGCTATACCGGGCGCCAGGTGTGGAACCGGCAGTTCCCGCGCCTAGGCGATCTCCCCAGCCGTCGGCGTGAACGCCTCGTGCAGCTCCCGCACCGACACCGCCCGCTTGAACCGCGGGCACGCCGTCCGCTCGATCGGTGCCACGAAACCACCACCTGGCCAGCAACCCCGGCAAGGCCCCCCGCGCCGGTGCAAACTCTAGCCAGCCCAGCAGGCCCTACGCCTGCCTATTGCTGGTTTGCGGCGTACTCCGGTCGGATCCGCTTTAGGTTCCGCTGGATGAACAGATACACCTAGCAGCCCAGGCAGAGATCGAAGGCCGCGTGGAGCACTGCCACGGCCAGCGCGATCAGCCCGCCAGTCACGTCAGCTCAGCCTCCCACCGCGTCAGAAAGGATATCGCGGAAGCCGTCGGCGAACTCCCAGAACCGGTAGACGTCGGCGAAGGTGGTGGCCAGGCCGAGCGAGGCCCGCGCCGCCCCGGTGGTCTTCCCGTCGATCACCTGGAGGAACTCCTGGTAGCGCAGCCGGTGCTTGTCCTTGAAGGCGGCCGCCATCTCCTCCGCGGAGAAGCCGAGCGCGACCTCGCGCACGCCGGGGTTGCAGTGGCAGCCGCTGCGCAGGGAGATTCCCGCCATATTGGCCCGGCGCTCGACCCGCACCGAGTCGATGAGCACCCCGGCGGGGTCGAAGAAGTTCATCGCGATCGTGGCTCCGCGGCGGTCGGTGCCGGCCGGGCCGTAGAGGCGCACGACGGGCGCGCCGTTGCTGTGCCGCAGGGCGCCGAGTGCGTCCAGCAGCCAGCCGGTCAGGCACGTGACTCTGGTGTGGATGGTCTCGATACCGACCGAGCTGATGTGATCCAGGCCGACGCCGACGGCCGGGATGCCCAGGTAGTTGACGGTCCCGTCCTCAAAGCCGGCCGGGCCCGGAGTCAGGTAGAAGCCCTCGCCGGGGGTCGCTTCGGCTCGTACCGAGGAGAAGGTGATCGTGCCGCCGGCATACCAGGGGCGGCGGAGCTTGGCCAGCGCCGGCCTGCGCGCCAGCAGGGCCCCGATCCCGGTGGGGTATCCGAAGATCTTGTAAAACGACAGGGGCACGTAGTCCGGGTGCCACCGGGACAGATCCAGCCGGTTGGTCGGCGCGAAAGCGGCGGCGTCCAGCAGCACGTCGTACCCGGCGTCCTGGGCCTGGGCGATCCAGGTCAGGGGGTGCTGGACGCCGGAGAAGTTGGACTGGGCCGGGAAGGCGAACAAGCTGCCGGGGGCGGCACCGGGGCGGCGGCGGGCGAAACGGCGGCGGGCTGGGGTCGCGGCCTGGAGGTGGCGGGCCAGCGCCTCCTCCGGGACGCGCAGGTCGGCGGGGGCCAGCGGCACGTAGCTGACCGAGGCGCCGCGGGCCCGGGCGAACTGCCGGATCCCGTTGACCGAGTTGTGGTTGTCGAAGGTCAGCAGGTACCGGCCGCCGGGGCCGAAGGGATAGGACTCGCCGACGAGCCGGAGGGCGCCGGTGGCGTTGGGGGTGAAGATGACCTCGTACTCCTCCGGTGATGCCCGGAAGAACTCCAGGATCTGGGCCCGGGTGGCCTCCACCCGGGCGGTCATGTCGCGCGAGGGCAGGTTCTGGGAGTGCGGGTTGCCGAACACGGCGCCGGCCAGCAGGTCCCGGTGGCGGGCCAGCTGGCTGTCGGCGTACAGGCCCCCGCCGGTGTAGTCGAGGTAGATGTGGCCGGTGGCGTCCAGCCGGGTGTAGTCCCTGGCCCGCATGTCGTCCAGCACGGCGGTGCCGGCATAAGCCGGGTAGCGGCGCTCGAAGTCGCGAAGCGCCGCGGCCATCGCCGTCTGGCCGGCGAGCATCACCGCTGGGGTCAGGTCATGGGCCGTGATCATGGCGGCTTCCCTCCCTTGGTCTACGGGTGTCTGGTTGCGTGTCGTCGCGCTGGGCGTCGCGTCGTCGCGCGGGGCGTCCATTTGCTGCGGGTCGCCACGCCGCCGGCCTGGCCATGCGCCGGGGACGGCGCGCTCAGCTCTGGCTCGAGCATGGGCACCTCGTCCAGATGAGCGGGCCGGTCGGCAACGCAGGCCACGAAGTATTCGCGGCCGAACATCTCCTGCAGCAGGAACTCCGGGAACATGTCCGGCTGCAGCGGGAACTGGCTGCGGTAGGCGGACAGGGCTTCGACCTTGCGCATGACCTGTCCGGACACGTCGCAGCAGACGACGCCCTGACCTGCCCGTATGGTCCCGGCCGCCGGGGGCGGGTTCGCCGGTGCGCCGGGCAGGGCACCGGCCAGGCGGGCTCCCCGGCCCCGGCCAGCGAACTTGGCCGGCGGCGCCGGGGACAGGACCAGGCAGGTAAGGCTGGCGGCGGCGACCACGTCGGCGCTGCGGTGCCGGTACCCGAAGAACTCCCCCACCCCGAGCCGGCCGGGCTGCTCGCGGCGGCCGCCGTTGCCCTCTTGCCACACCTCCGCGTGACCGGACAAGATCAAGAACAGCTCGGCGGCCGCCTCGCCCTGCTCGACGACGCACGAACCCGGCGGGTACCAGCGGACCTGAACGTGGTCGCGGATGTGACCCATGGTGCTGGCCGCCTCGGCCAGCAGCAGCAGAGCGTGGGCAAAGGCGGGCGTCCCGGCAAAGCGGCCCGGCCGACTGGTCAGCCAGGCCGTCAGCCGCTCCATGATCAGCAGGTCGCCCGGCGGGAAGCACCGGTAATACAGCCGGGGCGGTCGGCCCGCGGGCCCGATGACCGTCCGGTCCGGGCTGTGCCCCGCGTCGGCGGCCCGCTGGCAGGCGGCCGTGGTCACCGCGCTGATGGTGACATGGTCGGGATGGCCGTAGCCGCCGTCGGGACCGAACGTGATGACGACATCCGGCCCGAACTCGCCGATGACCTCCGCCACCTCCTCCACCAGGGCCGGGAACCGGGCATCGGCGAGCGTGCCGTCGACATGCTCCAGGCAGCGCACCGTCGTGATACCCAGACGCTCGCAGGCCAGGCGCAGCTCGGCCTCCCGGACAGCGCCGATCGTGCGCCGGGTACCAGCCGCAGCGTCGCGGATCTGGCCCGCCTGGCCCCGGGTCGCCGACAGCACCATGATCTCGGCCCCCTGCTCCGCGTAGCGGGCGAACGTGCCCCCGGCGCAGAACGTCTCATCGTCAGGATGGGCGAAGACACCGAGCAGGCGGCAGCGGCCTCCCGACGGCAAGCCGTCATCGAGCAGGCCCGGCCCCGCGGGGCGATGGCCAGGGTCCGCCCCGCCCGGCGATGGCTCCCGGACCAGGCCCTGGGCGCCGGGGTCGCCCATCAACCGGTCAAGCGTCCCGCTAAGGGCTGCCGGATCCGGGCTCCGGTACAGCTCGGGCACCTTGCCGTCCACGGCGAGTGCGGAGATACGCCGGCCGGAAGGGATTGTCCTCGGGACGGTCCTGTCCGGTGTGACGCCGCTGTGTGATCGCTTTGCGTCAGTTCGGTGACGATGCTGCGCTTGCGGGATCATGGTGTTGCTCCTTCTGTGGCGAGTTGACATCGGGGCGTCCGGCGGCCAGCTCCCGGTGATCGACCGGGCGATGACGTGGTTCAGGCACCCGGGACTGTTACGCCGGGCGATAACAGGCTCACACTCGGCCCACGCGGCACACGGAGCCGCACGTCACGCGAGTCCCAGATCGGGCCGAACGCGGGCACGCCAAGCCGCTCCAAGCCGTGCACCAGGCTCCTGGTTGCGGCCTTGTTGCTGACCACCTGCACCGCCTCGGCCGCGAAGTCACGACACACGTCGTGGGCCATCCGCAGCAGGTCGGGCTTTCCGCGCTCGGTGGTGTCCCAGATAACCGCATCGGGACGTGCGGCCAGTACCTCGTCGACGAGCGCGTCGCCGTAGGTGGCGCGCGGGCTGCGAGCGGACCAGACCAGCCGGCCCGGCACGCGCGAGCTCAGGATCTGCCCAAGCACCGGGCCGATGCCGCTGCCGGTCACGACGTAGACGACACGGCGGTACATGGGCTCGATCGCCGCCATCGGTGCGCGCGTGGGAACGCCGCGAACCCACAGGTGCGACGGCGGGTCGTCGATGAACCGCGACGTCCAATCGCCTGCCCGGGAGACCAGCAGCCGGTACCCGGATCGGCCGGGAGTGCTTACCGTCGCGAAGGCGTGCCACTCTCGCAGCGGGCTGCGGCTGATGCCGACCGCCGACACATGCGCCGGCCTGACGCCGTAATCCAGATGCACGATCGCGGCATGCGAGGACGGACGCTCTACGGTCACCGGCACGCGGCGCAGCGTCAGCCACGGCCAGACGATGCTCGCCGTGATCAGCCCGAGCAGCCAGATCTGCCACGCGCCTAGGTCTTCGTGCATCAGGTGCACGGTCAATGCCCAGAATAGTCCGGCCGATGTCCAGCCGCCGAAGCGATGGGTCAGCTCGAACACGTTGTGAACCCGTGCGCGGACCGGCGGCAGCGCGCCGAGCACGACGACGATCAGCAGCGTCACCAGGCTCATGGCCAGCGCGAAGGTCGTGAGATCCACGGCCGCGGGCCGGCCGGCGCGAGCGATTGCGGCGACCACGGTGAAGGCACACAGCCAGGCCGTGCCCGCCAGCGCAGCCCCCACGTGCAGACCGCCGATGTGGTTGATCTTCGAGACCATCCAGCGCAGCCGCAGCGGCCAGTGACTCGAGCCGCGGCTGGCCACGGCGAAGATTGCGTTAAGGACATGCTGCTGGCGGATCAGCACCGCGATTGCGAAGTTCACGACGATCAGGTCCGCCAGACCTGACAGCGCGGTCCCGTCGGCGACATGCCAGTCCCCACCCGCCATGTGCCGCGCCAGCAGCGCGCCATTGACGAGCACAACCAGGGCGATCAGCCGGTGGTAATGCATGAAACGAGGATGTTTGAATGCACGGGAGAAAGGGCTCGGGACGATCCTGTCCGGTGCGATGGCGCTGTGTGATCGCTTTGCGTCAGTTCGGTGACGAAGCTGAGCCTGCGGGATCATCGTGTTGCTCCTTTTTGGTGGCGAGTTGACATCCGGGCGTCTGGCGGCCGGCTCCCGGTGATCGACCGGGCGATGACGTTGTTCAGGCAGCCGGGACTGTCGCGCCGGGCGATAGTAGGCTCACACTCGGTAACGGCGCGATGACAGTACAGTCACTCTGCCGGGTGATCGGGCGCGAGCGCGGAGGCGGCTGCTAGGCCCGTACCGCGCCGCCGGGCGAGTAGAACTCGTCGCCGCAGTCCTCCAGCCCCGGTGTCGCCCGTGGAGCCACATAGGCGCCAAGGGCGACCACCAGCGCGGGCACCGCGGCGGGGGGCCGATGCGGGTGTAAGGCTTGGCGGCCGTCCATTCGCCGAAGATCACCCTCGCCTGGTCGTTGGATACCGAGTTGTGGATCATCACATCGTCGCCTTGGTTCCAGCCGGCTGGTGTCACGACCCGGTGCCTGGCGGCCAGCTGGAGCGAGTCGATGACCCGCAGCAGCTCCTCGAAGTTGCGGCCGGTCACATTCGGATACGCGATGATGAGCTTGATCTTCTTATCCGGGCTGATCACGAACACGTTCCGGACGGTCAGGTTGTCCAGTGCGCAGCGCGAGCCGGCGTCACCCGAAGCGGAGGCGGGCAGCATCCCGTAGAGCTTGGACACATTCAGGTCAGTGTCGCCGATGATCGGGTAGCCGGGTCGTGCGCCCTGGGTCTCCTCGATGTCATCAGCCCACCTGTGGTGGCTGTCGGTGGCGTCCACCGACAGGCCGATGACTTTGACGCCGCGGCGTTCGAACTCCGGCGCCAGTTTGGCCACCTGCCCGAGCTCGGTGGTGCACACCGGGGTGAAGTCCTTGGGGTGCGAGAACAGCACCGCCCAGGAATCTGCGATCCATTCGTGGAAGCTGACCCTGCCCTCGGTGGTGTCGGCCTGGAAATCTGGTGCGGTGTCGTTGATGGACAGTCCCATTTGCCGTACTCCTCTTTTGTTCCTGATGGTCGTGTTGCTCTACCGCTAGGCGCAGACCGTAAAAGGAATTGTCCCGTCCAGCCTTCCTTCCGGAGATGCCAGACGGGACAATTCCGGCCGGCGGCGGTCAGTTACCGGTGTTGGTGGCCCACAGCGGGTTGTTGTTCTGGTCCCGCACCACCAGGTTGCCGTCGTCCTGGACCGATAGGAACGCACCAGGGTTCCCGGCGGTGTTCGAAGCCCACACGGGCCCGTTGTTCACGTCGTAGAGCACGAAGTTCCCGTCGTCCTGCATGATGGCGATATTGCCGTTGTTCCAGGCATTCGGGGCCTGGTATGCCGGACTGTTGTCCTTATACAGCACCAGGTTCCGGTCCTGCTGCAGTCGCAGGATCGTCTGGCCGTTGCCGGATACCCACCCGATGTTAATCCCGAGCTCAGACCCTGCCGCAAAAATACTGTCAGCCTCGTTAGCCATTTTTGTGTACTTCCTCTCCTCATTTGCGGAGTTTCTCTCCTCGACCGGCGTCGAGGCATTTCGGTCCCTGGCGCCGTTTCCTGTGCGCTCAGGCCGGCGGAGGTTTCCGCCGTCAATTGCCATGCTGCCCGCCGGCCAGGGCGACCACCACACATGTCGGCCACAGGAGACCCACAGGATCGGCCGGACCGCCAGTCAGGCAGAAAGGGGTAGCTGCCAGAGCCTCCCGAGGTTGAGACGGCCCGCCACCTGATCGCTGACCGGGCTCCGCACCGGCGCATCGCGGAGGGCGTTCGGCCGCCTCCATCAGCCGTTCGACATGACTTCGAGGACGCCGCTGTAGCTCCCTGAGTGAGGGTGACCAGCTCCTGCTCGAGCTGGCGCGGTATCTGTGCGGGCTTCTGGGCCGGGGCGGGGCGGTCGAGACGGTGCAGCGTAGCGAAAAGTCGGGGCGCGGCTGAGGGCGGCGGAGTTCCGCGGCTCGTGCTGGTAAGCCTGAAGAACGGCGCGACTGTGCGGGATAAGCAGCTGGCGCTGGGCGGCGATTTGGCGTGTAGCCGCTAGGCGTATCGGCGGACCTGGCCGGACCAGCGGGTTCGCGAGTTCCTGGCAATATTACCGGGTAACTGATCAGCGACGGTTGTCAGCATGCGGCTAGGGCCGCATACTCGTAGCATCGTCTGGGCTAAAGACGTGTTGATCGCAGTGTCGACTGGGAAACCCGGGGGCTGCCCATGATCAGCGATGAGCGGATCCGTGAAGAGTCGGAAATCGACCCGTCGGCCGGACACGCGCAGCACACCGAAGATCTCCCGCGGCGCAAACCGTGGTTCCGGCTCATACGGAAGGGGTCTTTGGTGTTCTGGCTCGTGGTATCGGCCGCAGGGCTTGCGCTGACCTTGAGCCCGACAGCTTTTGCCTTCAAGGTACTTCTCGGCCCCGCTATCATAGGTGCAGGAATTTCTGGACTGCTGGCCGAGTTCACATTCTCTTTTGATCGACGCGAGGATGACTTTGACCTTCAGGTGCAGCACCAGCAGTACGTTAACTTGGAAGACCAGGTCGGACAGGTTGACGGCCTCGTGAAGAAGACCAAGATCGTGGTCGTCAACCAGATGTTCAAGCTGGGCGTGGACCTATACCAGGTCCGATTCCTAGACGAGGACCAAGCGCAGGGCTTCAGGACCGAAGCCAAAGAACTAGCCGACATCCTCAAGCTTACAGATCCCGTCGGTCAATTCCTGAGCAATCCATTTTTGCGCCCTAAGAGAGGGCTTCCTCGTGAAGGGCAAGATCCGTTTTCCGATCTGAAACAGGCTGTCAAGCTCCGCTACCCGCAAGATGCCCTGCATGCACTCATGGCAGGGGCAGACGTAGGTACTATCCTGCACACGGCAGGAGGCTTGGTTGATAAAGGATACCGGGATACGGCCGCACAGATTCTAAATGACGCCATAAAGCTGTTGTATCTCCTGCCCGAGGTATACAGAAATCTAGCACAAGCGATTCGAGAACTTGAGGAGGGAGATTATAAGCCGAACTACCTCGCAGGTTACCTCACCCTGTTCACCTTTTATCTGACATACCGTATGACCGGTGAGAATTCCAGCGTCGTGCCTCTTTTCGAGTCACGAGTGTCGCTTACCGAACCAGCTACGATAGATGCGATCAAGGGGCTTCTGGCTCAGCTGAGCGGACAGGCAGTGGATAAATCTGTGTCGGCAAGTCAGCCTGAGATCTCGAGTACTGAAGCTGCGCAGAAACCGGCTGCTGTTTACCCGCTCCGCATACGAGTAGTGTCAGCCCTAGGTCACCACTCGAAACGCAAGTCTCTGTTTCAATATACAAGGGAGGACTGGAAAACTCTCTTCAGGTTCGTACGGAAGTGGTCCTTGGCCTTTTGGTTCGCGGTAGCTGCCGCCGGGCTCGTGCTGGCGATAGTTCCGGTGACTTTTGCCGTCAAGGTACTCATGAGCTCAGCCATTGTCGGCGCCGGAATCGCCGGATTGCTATCTGAGTTCACCTACTCTTTCGATCGGCGCGACGCGGATTCTGAACTCAAGAAGCGGCGACGGCAATACATTGGACTAAAAGATCATATCGGCCGGGTTGATGAGCTTCTGAGAAGAGCCGATATTGTATCGATCAACCAAATGTTTATGCTCGGCAAGGATCTTTCCTGGGTCCGGTACGGGAAAGCGAACCAGGTGGAGAGCTTTAAGGTAGAGGCTAGAGACATTGCTGACTTCATTGGGTTTTCCGGACCCGTAGAGATATTCCTTGAAAGCCCTTATTTGCGTCCAGTCGAGAATCCTCCCCCGGACGGCCAGGACCCGATGCCCGGCCTGAGGAATGCCGTAACTCTCCGGTACGCCCAGGAAGGCCTAGCGGCATTCATGGCCGGCTCTACCTTGGGTGCCGTGCTCAATCTAGGTTTGCCTGAGGGAAAGTTCCCGCCAGAAGCAGTGAGCATCTTTAAGAAAGCGGTAGGGCTGCTCTACCTGCCTCCCGAGGCAAGCGATAATATGCTGCGCGCAATACAGGAGCTCGAAAGCGGAGCTAGCAAGCCCCGCGACTTCCTCTGGTATCTTGTCCTATTTTCAATCTACCTGACGTACAGGATGACTGGTGACAGCGATTATGTGGTTCCCTTGTTCGAGACGCGGGCTTCGCTGGCCGAGCCCTCCACCGTCGCGCAGGTCGAGCAACTCATGAAGCAGATCGCGGCTGGCGGACCACCCGGAACGCGGGAGCCATCATCGAGCCCCGGAAATGCGACGTCGGACTCGCGCCAGAGCGAGTCGGCTCCAGAGTGAGACGCGCTTTCGTACCTCGGCCGCCAGTCCGGTTCTGGCGAGCGCCGCGCCGGGTCGGTCACCAAGGGAAGCCAAGCGTGCCTCTTCCGGATCAGGCGCGGCAAGCCAGGCCCCCCGGCCCGC
>Ga0302324_100021837_pt1 | contig 12467 bp, 19 predicted proteins | sample Palsa_T0_1_FD_201949 | JGI IMG/M metagenome (GOLD analysis project Ga0302324, IMG submission 201949) | Peat permafrost microbial communities from Stordalen Mire near Abisko, Sweden - Palsa_T0_1 | ecosystem: Environmental > Terrestrial > Soil > Palsa > Peat permafrost | place: Sweden: Abisko...
TCGTTGCTTCTGCGTTCGCGCCGACTGTAGAATGCGCGTCCTTTCCGGTGCGGGGTGGAGCAGTCTGGCAGCTCGTCGGGCTCATAACCCGAAGGTCGTAGGTTCAAATCCTACCCCCGCTACCAGCTGTTCCTACACCGCGCAATAGCACGGTTGTCCGCAAATTCCAGTGCGCCGTGAGGCCGCCGGCCTCATCCGGGACGAGCTTTATCTCCCCGTCGTACGCCTCGCGCAGCATGACGCGCGCCTTGAGGGACGCCCTGGAGTTTCCGGCCAGGGCTTCGGCGATCTCCCGCCTGGCGGCCTCCGCAGCCCGGGGCATCATGTTCAGCACCTTCGCGGACTGTTTCGCGACCGGCTGCTGATCCAGGAGCTCCTGCCGCTTAGCTTCAGCTCGATCAATGGCGGCCTGCAGCTCATCGGCGGGCATGTCTGGATCGCCGACCCTTTGACGTTCGCGCAGGCGCGTGATGCGCGCGGACAGCTCCTGAAGCTCACGCGGCGCCTCGACTGCCTGCGTTTCCTGCAGGCGAGCCTGTTCGAGCCAGTACGCCCGCATGTCCTGCGTGATCTGCTTGACGCTCTCAGGCGCCAGAAGATCGCTTCGCAGCTTGCCGAGTAACACGTCCTGAACATGCTTTCGGGTGACCCGCACCTGGTTGCTGCATGCGCCGCCGTCGTGATGGCTTGAGCAGCCGTAATCAACAGCGTTGACACCCACGTAACAGGCGCCGCAGACCGAGCAGCGCAAAAGCCCGGACAGAACGTACTTCGCCTTTCCGCCGCTTTGCACTTGTTTGCGATCGCCGGCGGGATGGATGCGGCGATGCGCGCGCGCGAACAGCTCATCCGAGACGATGCGCAGGCTCTCGTCCGAGTGAGTGATCCATTCTGATTTCGGGCGCATGACGCGCAAGCGTTTGCCGGAGTCCGGATCCTTGCGCCACTCGCTGAGATTCCAGTGAATCGCGCCGCGATAGCGCTCGTTGCGGACGATCACACGCACGCCCGAGCCCATCCAGCCGCTTGCTCTGCGCGTCGTGCGGTTCCAGCTCGAGCCAGGGGAGGGGATGCGACGCGCATTCAGGTCCGCGGCGATCGTTCGACAAGATGCGCCATCGGCGAACCTGCCGAAGATCTCCTGCACAATGAACGCTTCGCCGCGGTCGACTTTGCCATCTCGATAGCCGTACGCGCGGCCGCCGGTCGGTTTCTTTTCCTTCGCGCGGCTCTCGAGGGCGGCGTAGGTGCGATCCTTCACCATTTCGCGGAAGGCCTCGCCGATGATGCCCGAGAGGCCGGCCTGCAGCTTGTGGCCGCGACGCGCGCTGTCATAGCCATCCTGCACGCCCACAACGCGAATACCTTTCGCGACCAGGCGATCGATCATTTTGCTGAGGTCGCCGGTTGAGCGCGAGAGGCGCGAGAGATCGGTAACGAGCATGACGTCGAACCGGCGGGCGAGGGCCGCCTCTTGCAGCCGCAGGACGCCCGGGCGGTTCCCCAGCGCGGCGCCCGAAATCCCTTGATCCTCAAATAGGGCGGCAATTTGCCATCCTTGGCGCTCTGCATACTCAGTGCAGACGCGCACCTGGTCGGCGATGCTCGATTCGTTCTGACGGTCGGTGCTGAAGCGGGAATAAATAGCAGCTTTCATCTTTGGACCCTCGTCCTTCGGGCGACATGCACTCTCCGCGGAGGATTATCTGCGCTCTCACGATGCCACTTGAGGATGTACTCGATGCCGTCCCTGATGTACACCTGCTGGGGAACACGCGTCCGCTCGCTGAGAGCCTTAAGCTCCGCTACCTGTTCCGGCTCTAAGTAGGCCTGCACCGGAACCTTTGTCAGCCGCGATTTGCTGCTAGTTGAAGTCTTTCTGGGCGTCACCTTGTTCCCCTTGACTCTTTACCATGAACCAATGGTAACATGGGATATGATGAAGTCAAGATCCGAGACGCAGCAGACGCCAGGCGCGGAGGACAATGGCTATACCGCGGCAATCATCAAGGCCCAAGAATTATTAGACCACTATGAGTGGTTCGGGCACGGAACCCTCATCTGGCAGGCCTATAGAGCAGCCCGCGAAGCGGCGGCAGCTTGGCCTGAGTACCGGGATGCGCTCGAGTCTGATCTGAAAAAACGACACCCGGAGTGGAACACGAAAGAATTGCGCACCTCGGATGGGGTAGTTCGGGACGTATTTGAGCGCGTATTGGTTCACATGGACAAGATCGCGGCCGATCTGGTTGCACTGCGAGCTCTCTCGACGCCCGCCGGAGTTAAGAACTTGCGTCGAGCACTCCGGATGGACGGCAAGCATAGTGCCGCTCAGGCCGCAGCCGATCTGAATCAGTGGCGCATTATTCGGGAATTTACGTTGCAGGTCGAAGCACTTAATCTCCGGCAGACGCAGTTCAATACAAACCCGGCTCGCTGGAATTTCACCAAGGTGCGCAACAATGTGGCGAAGACGCTGGGCGTGTCTGGAAAGCATGTCGGCGAAGTGGTCAAGAGCTACCTCGAGAATCCTTCCAGCGTCCAGGAGCTCGCTAAAAAGACATTTGCGACCGCAAAGACGTTGAGGCCAAAGAAGGTGACGAAGTCAAAAACCGCTCGCCAAATGACGCGTAAGAAGCCTGGCGCTAAGCACGCCTGGCGCCAATGAGAGAATTGGAACCTTACCCCCCGGGGTTGCGTACTAGAAATTCTTGATAGACGGTTTCCCCCCATAGACATTGGCTATGTGGAGCGACCGTGACATACCTCTCGCAAGCATTTGCCGCCCAGGTGATCGACCCGGAGCGGCCGCCCAGCCGCGATACGTTGCAGGTATGGCACGACAGAGTTGAGGGCCCGCGCGACTCTGCCGGCCGCCGCATCTTCACTGACGAGATTTGCGAAAAGATCCGCGCCGCTCGAGCGCAGCCGCGCGAGGCGCGCGCCGCCGCCCGTGGCTGATCTTTCCCTATCAATTCCGGCAGGGCAGCTCCGCGAGCTGCAGCGCGCGATCGCGCACGCCGCAGTTGACCGCTTACTGCGCGGGGACGATGAGAGCGAGCAAAGAAAAATGGGATTGATGACGGGGAAGGGTTTCGAAGGTGAGAACGAGGTGGCTCGTGACAGCCGAACCACCTCGCATGGCTTTTCCCCAACAGATCATTCAGGGCTCGACGATGAAGACTATAACGCGGCATCTCGCGCGCATCAACAATTGCCGGGCGTGTAGCAGCGCGCCGGCGCCGAAAGATTCAGCCTTCTGCTCACCGTGCGTGCGCCGCTTCCCGATGTTGCGGAAGCTCGAGCGGCCCTTACCTTTTCTCTCTCGCGCCGCGCCTGCGCGACGATTGGGTAACGCTTCCGTAACGTTGCGGCTCGCGCGGGAGTTGGCGTGACGTGCCATACGCAGTCGACGTCTACGCCTGGCGGAACGCGATCATGTCAGAGCGCGGCCCTGCGAACCCCTTGGGACGCCTGGTGCTCATCGCCGTGAGCTTGCATATGAAAGCTGACGGCACCGGCGCATGGCCTTCCCAGGCGCTTATAGCGCAGCGTGCACGCGTGGGCCTGCGGTCCGTCAAGCGCCATCTGGAAATAGCGAAGCGCCGCGGCTGGGTTGAGCGCGTCACGGTCCGGATCAAAGGCCAGCAGTGGCGCCGCACTGAATACAGCGCCTGTGTTCCGGACGACGTCTACGACGCACTGCCAGCGCGGCCTTGGGAAGAGGATCCGACGTGGACACGTAGTGCCACAGTGGCACCTATTGAAGTGCAACAGGGTGTCACAGTGGCACCAAGTCAAAGAAGCACGACCAAGGTGCGGCTCGAGCACAACCAAGGCGACAAGGTGCCAATCACGACACGACGTGGTGCCACTGAGACCGAACGTGGTGCCACCGGTGCGCGACGTGGTGCCACTGGCGACAAGAACGTGGTGCCAGAGCTTGGCCTACTAACTCTTCCTCTTAACTCTTCATTTAACTCCTCATTGAACTCACCAGGGGAAGGTGCACTTGCGTGCACCGCTCGCCCTTCGGATGCTGAATTGGGAGAAAAGATTCGGACCTACAGGAGTGCAGGCTTCGACGACAGCACCATTGCGAAGAGCCTCAAGCAGTACGGCGTCACCAGCTCAGATATCCGCCGATTGGAGCAGGCGGCATGAGGTATCACGACACGGTGCCAGAGCGGCACCTAATCGCGTCTCAGCAGCACATTGAGCCCCCTGTTAGGAGCGCAGGATGACTCGCGCGAAGGAGAAAGCCGCCAAACCGGTCAAAGGCTTGGAATCCGGGCAGGAATCAGATGCCCCCACGACGCGCAAGCTCGAGGGCCAATTTCTCGAACGAAGGCGACGCCGGCGGCTCGATTTGAAGACGGTGCACGGCACGCTGCGCGAGTCCGCGCGCCTCTATCGTGCGATGGCCCAGGGCGAGCTCTCACTCGCCGCGGCCGACGTCATGTCGCGCGTCTTGGGGCGTCACGGGGAACTCCTGAGCGCGCTCGAGCAACAGACTCAGCTGGCCGAAATCCAGCAACAGCTCGCAGCCCTCAATGGCGAGCAGCCGAGCATTCCGCGCCTGGCGAGCGATATCCCGGGCGAGGTGCAGACGTGAATGCACCACTGTTAATGCTTGCAGACGACCGTCTGAAAGTATTTACAAGCTGCCTGAATCGCGCTATCGTCGCTGCAAATGGAGGGCGCAGCGATGTCACAAGCGATCGGCTACACGCGGGTTTCCACGGCAGAACAAGGCCGCTCAGGCCTCGGTCTCTCAGCGCAACGGCAAGCGATCGAGGCCTTTGCGAAGGCCGAAGGTATCTCGATCAGCGCGTGGCACGAGGATGTACAGACGGGCAAAGGCTCGGATGCATTGGCGCAGCGTCCTGGCTTGCGGGCTGCGCTCAGAGCAGCCAAAGCAGCGAAGGGCCCGCTGATCGTCGCCAAGCTCGATCGCCTGGCGCGCAACTCGCACTTCGTCACAGGACTGATGGAGCAGAAGGTCCGGTTTATCGTGACGATGCTGCCGAAGGCGGATGCATTCACCCTGCAGATCTATGCGGCGCTTGCGGAAAAGGAAGGCGCGCTGATCAGCGAGCGCACCAGGGCGGCACTGGCGAATTCCACGAAGAAACTCGGCATGGCGGGCAAGTCGAAGAGCGATCAGCGCCGCATTCACGCACTGGCCATGGAAGCGAAGGACAACGCCGCTACGGCGCGCGCCGAGGCGTTGAGGCCTCAGATCGAATTTGCATTGAAAGGCGGCCTGTCGCTGCGCAAAGCAGCGGAGCTGCTGAACGAGCGCGAGGTTGCATCCCCGGCCGGCGGCCGCTGGCATGCCCCGTCACTGCTGAAGGCAGCGAAGCGTCTCGGCCTGAGATAGGTTCCAAGTGCCCGCCTGAGCCCGCGCCGTACGGCCTCCTGGCCGCTCGTTATTCGCTCGATGCCACGCACCCAATAATTGACGTCGGCTCTAGCGCCCTCTGCGGCCGTTTAATCGCATGTCGTGACATGGCCGTGACTGTCACAACCACTCGTTGTGACTGGCGCTCGCTGAGCTTATCGCTCAAGCCCCTTCGAAGGGCCTTCGCGGCAGCCTCGGAGGCCCTATGTTGACGCCAGCGTGTAGCGAAGTGTCGCGAGCTGTCGCGAATCCTCGCGAGTCGAGCACGTGCGTCATCGGGATCGACCCGGGCCAAACAAGCGGCCTCGCGGTACTCAGCGCCGCCGGTGAGATCAGTCTACTGGTGGAAGTGCCGATCATCAGCGATCGGCGCATCACTCGGATCGACGGGGGCGCTTTCCACTCGCTTCTCGTCAAGGCCGTTGCTGGCCGGCCTGCGCGCGCGATTGTTGAGCGTATATCAATCGGGAAAGCTCGCGGCATTCCAGGCGCCTTCGTCATCGGTGTGGACTATGGCGCCATTCTGGGGGTGCTTCAGGCCCTTTACATTCAGACGGAGTTCATCAAGGCGCGCAGGTGGAAGCCTGCGATGAGCGCCGGCCGCGGCGGCAGGTGTCTTGATGAAGCGCGACGGCTCTACCCGTGCGCCGACCTGTTCAAAGACGACGGTCCAGCAGCAGAGGCCCGAGCAGGAGCGCTGCTTCTCGCGCACTACGCATTGCACCGGAGCGCCGCATGACTACCGACGCTGCACGCATGCGGCATTTCCTGACCCTCGACCAGGCGCAGCAGGCGGACGCTATACGGCGCCTGCACGCTGCTGGCCAATCCGAGCTGACTATCGCAGCAGCGACTCGCTTGAGCCTCGAGCAGATTCGTTCCGTCTTGGCATTCGACCACTCAATGGCGATGCCCTATCTGGGCCCGCGCCCGGCTGACTCACGTTTAAGACATTGCCGTGAGCACAAGGGAAAGGGCTTTGGCAAAAGTAGTGACCTTGCCGTGGATAGGGTGTCGCCTTCCTCAATGGCGACGCCGCACTTGCTGCCCGACGACGCACGTGCCGGCCATGCGCGATGCCGAGGGACATTCCCGGCAGGTGCGGCGTTGCCTCCTCCACAACTTCGAAAACCCGAAAAGGACCTAACCCATGGCTTTTGATATCCACACGATCGACGTCAAGAAAGTGAGCACACCCCTGGCTCAGCCGGACCGCCTCGGCTTCATCATGCAAACAGGCGTGGCAAACGTTGCCGGCGGTAGCGCTGGAGCCTCGGTAGTCACTGCAGTCGCTATCAACGATCTGCCGGCATCGGCGACCTACAACGTGCAGGTGACGCCGAATCAGGATGCGCGAGCATTCGTGTCCGGAAAAACTCAGACGGGTTTCAACGTCACGCTCATCCCTGGCTCAGCCGCGAATACTCTCGCGGCGGGCACGTTCGATTTACTGATCACATTCTGATGACGCTCGGTCTATCAGCCACGCCGATCGTTCGAGCCGCTGAGCAGGCGATCGCGCGCCACAGGAAAGTGCACCAGCAGCCACGGACTACCTGGATGGGTCCGGATGAGTCCGAGGAGCAGTTAGACGTCCGTATCGCTCAGATTCGCGCCAAGTGGAAAGGCCGTCTTCTCGTAGCCGTTCCATATGGCACGAGGGTGCCGGCGGGCGTGCAGGCTGTCGAGTTTCCCGCGAAGCTCTTCTCGCTTCTGCATCCGGACGCGCCGAGCCGTTACCGAGTCGCATCGGGCGGCCGTGGTTCTGGCAAGTCTCACGCGATCGCCGCGGCCATGGTGCTTCGCATGCTCTCGCAGCGGTTGCGCATCCTCTGCGCTCGAGAGATTCAGCGCAGCTTGCGCGAATCGGTGCATCACTTGCTCGTCGACAAGATTGAGCAGCTCGGGGTTGCTGCCTTTTTCGATATCAGCGACCGCGAGATCCGATGCACCACAACCGACAGCGAGATCATCTTCGCCGGCCTCATGACCAACGTGCAGCAGCTGAAGTCTCTCGAGGGCGTGGGCCTGTGCTGGGTCGAGGAGGCTGAATCCGTCAGTCAGCGCTCGTTCGAGGTCCTGACGCCGACGATTCGTGCGGCGCGCTCCGAGATCTGGGCGAGCTGCAACCCAGACGATCCGGATGCGCCAGTGCAGGGCTTCATCGAAGGCGAGCGGCCAGACACACGCCACGAGCACGTGACATTTGCAGACAATCCCTGGTTCCCGGCCGAGCTCGAGGGCGAGCGCACGTACCTGCAGCGCGTCGACGATGACAGTTACCGGCACGTCTGGCTCGGCGAATGCCGGACGCATTCCGATGCGCAGGTATTCAAAGGCAAATACGCCATCGAAGCGTTTGAGTCGGCCCCCTATTGGGATGGCCCTTATTTCGGCGCCGACTGGGGGTTTATCGACCCGACAACCCTGGTCAGGGCTTTCATCTACGAGCAGACGCTATACATCGAACATGAGGCCTATGCTCTTGGCTGCGATCTCGATCGCGTCCCGGCGTTGTTTGATGAAGTCCCTCGCGCCCGGGATTACACCATCCGCGCGGACTGCAGCAGACCTGAAACGATTGCGTTCATGCAAACGCATGGCTATCCCAGAATTGTAGCGTGCGAAAAGTGGGCCGGCGGCGGATTCGTCGAGGACGGCATCGCACACATCCGCAGCTATGAACGCGTGGTCATTCACCCGCGCTGCACGCACACGGCCCAAGAGTTTCGCCTCTACAGCTACAAAGTGGACCGCCTAACGGGCGACGTCTTGCCGGATCTGAAGTCCGGCAACGATCACACTATCGACGCGCTGCGCTACGCCCTCGAGCCGTTGATCAGAAAGCAAGGAACGTGGGCGTGGGGAAGCATCTAACCATCATTGGAGTTTCAAATATGAGCGACCTGACCGAAGCAAAACCGCCGCCTCGAACGCCAGCAGACAAGCCGTTCGGGGATAGCGATCCCTACAAGCCCAGCCAAAAAGAGACCAATCCATTTAAGGATGTGGGTCAGAAGCCTGGCTTGGTTCCCTTTCGTGACATGTAACCAGGAGATTTTCAGATGACGACCACAGTAATTGCCCACGCCGACAAGCGATTCGATGTCGCAGTTCTCGGACCAGTGACGCGTCGCATTCTGCGGCTTGCAAAGCTACCCCTGACCGCTTCGAGTGATGGCGGCGAGACGATTTCAGGCCTCACCATCAGCCAGGTGGACAAAGCACTCGAGGAGGCAGGTGTCAGTAACACCGACAGATTGTCCGCAAAAATGCAGTTGTGGAACGCGGGCATCATGAAAAAGGACCCGGAATAAAGGCCGGCCGCGTCCAATCAAGGAGAACACTGTGAAGAGAATTTTTAAGCGTGAGCAGGCCGCGAGCCCGGAAGCGCCGACGATGATGAAAGTCTATCGCGCACCGCGCGCGCTCACCGCCGACGCCATTGAGATGCAGGGGCGCGCTTCGCTATTGCGGTCCATGCTCGCGAGCAATCGTGAAGCTCAACCCAGTACCGTAAATGAACTTAAGCATCTAGAAAGTGTGCTCGCGTCTTTGTCGCGGCACACGCTGATGGTGTCGCCGGGAGTCGATCATCCGGAGATCGACGAGTTTTTCTACATGATTCCTCAATCGCGCATGATTAGCGGGCAACCCGGCTCCCCGGTGAGAATGATGAAGACTCTCGCCGTGCAATTCGTCGACGGCGAGGCTGAAGTTGACGTGAAGGTCGGCCGCTATCTGATCTCGAAAGGGATTGCTTCAAAGCGGCCGCCGGCGACGGTGCAGCCATGAAGGCCCGTGCCTCTTCGGAGTCCGCAGCGACTGCAGCAACGGAGGCCGTCACTGCAGACGACAGCCAGGCGGTCGCCGCGCCGGAAGCTCAATTGCGCCTCTACGCGAAAGTGCACCAGGCGGCCTGGGCGTGTCTCGCAAAAGGCGACCACGTTCACTATGGCGCGCTGCACGCGATCGAGATATCGCTCGTGGACCTCAGGCACCACGTCGACGAAGCCGCGAGGATCGCGCGCGGCGAAACGCTCGAGCTCATACAGCATCTTCAATCTCTGATTTGACAGCAATGACTGCAATCAATGCAGATCCGAGATCGACGCTGTTGGTCGCAGCCGCGGCGACCGGTCCCGTCGTGTTCTGGCCTGGCGGCATCGGTATGTTCACTGTCGTCGGTATTTTCGGCGGCGCGACGGTGACGCTGCAATATCTGGCGCCAGATAACTCTACGTGGGTTGCGGCGGGCGCAGACACCACATTGACCGCAGCTGGCAATGCCGTCGCCGATCTCCCGCGCGCCGCGATTCAGGCAGCAGTCAGCAATGCTGGCGTCAGCACCTCTCTCACCGCGAGCATTGAGCCCGTACAGCAGGGCTAGGAGGAGTCACCATGTACATCGAATATGCAATGAAATTCGCCAGAAGCAGCCGCCTGTCTTTGTTCGCCGCGAAGCAGCGGGAACTGTCAGCGCTCATGCGGGCCCTGCCGCTCTTTCGCCATCTTGAATGGCCGCGCAAGTCTGCTGACGCCGAACCAAGCGCCCAGACGCCGGCGCCCCAACCGAGACCGCGCCTGCGCCTCGTGCACAGCGCGCCTCTTGAATCCCCATTAGCCAACAACCCCGAAGGAAACGCATGAACGCGAAAGTTAAGATAAACGAGGCGTCCGCAAGTCCTGCGCCTACTGCACCATCCAAGCCGGAAACGGTTGTCGTGACGGATTCAACTGGTCGCCGTCTCACGATTCGCCAGCCCAGCCTCCTGGATGAGAGCCGGCTCGTGCGCTGCATGGGCGACGCTGCAATGAACGCTGCCTACATGACGATGTACGTAATGCCGGCGGCTATGGTCGTCGCGATCGACGGCGATGAGGACATGTGCCCGTTTCCATCGAGTCTACTCCAGGTCGACGCGGCCATTCATCGCCTTGGTCGACACGGCATGGCGGCGGTCATGAAGCACATCACTGAGAGCGTGAACCCAGAAGGAGACGTCGCTTCAATAAAAAAATCGGATGCAACCCCAGATTCAGAGAGGCAGCCTGGTTAATGCGGAACGGGGTTGCGATGCACGCCGCGTTTGGCATGACGCGCGCTGAGATGGATATGGTCCGCCTCGATGCGGCCGAGCGCTCCGCACTCGCGATCATGTTCAGCGAGTTCGAGGGCGCAAGGTTCTCGTGGAATCGAATGGAGTTCGAGGACCGAAAATGAAAGAATTTCGCAGCTTCGGCGCTTTTGCAGAGCACCTCATCACGCGTGAAGCCGCCACGGCCGTGGCGCTACATGAAGGCCTCGAGCATGTCGCGCGCGCGATTGAGAAGACCGCCAAGGAGGAAATCGGCACCTATCAGCCTGACGTCGGGCCCTTCCCAGCCTGGGCGCCGCTCGCAGACGCGACCGTGGAGGACCGCATCAGCCAGGGCTACTCGCCCGACGAGCCTCTGCTGCGCACCGGGGAGCTTCGCGAATCGATTTCGCACGAAGTATCCGGCCTCGAGGCGGTCATCGGCTCCACGTCGGACATTGCGCTCTACCAGGAGCTCGGGACGGCGAGCATTCCGCCGCGGCCATTCCTCGGGCCCGCGGCCTTCCGCAACAAGACGAAGATCCTCGAGACCGTTGGCATTGCGGCTGTCCGAGGCATAGCGGGCGGCGCGCCGATCGCCGAGTCGCTGGGCTACGACTTCACGGCGAAAGAATGAGCCACAGGATGAAGGCCAGCGCGGCGAGAACGCCGAGACCCACGAAGAGCATGCCGAGCGATGCGATGAGCAAGATCAGGCTTTTGTGCACGGGCAAGTGTGAACGCGCAGGAGCGAGCGGTTGAGCCCTCGGAATCACAGTGATCCTCGGATACTGCACCGCTCGGAAATGCGCGGCGGTCCATTCATGAATTCGATTGCGGAGAGAGAGCATGTTTGAAAGTTACAAAGTCTTTGTGAGCGTCAAGTTGCTGGATGAAGTTACGCGACCGATCTCCCTACTGACACGGCACTTTCTGCAAACTGAACAGGCGGCCGCGAAGCTCCAAACTCGCCTTAATGCGATCAAGGGTTTCTTCGCCGGCGGCGTCGGGCTCATGGGCGCCGGCGCTGTCCTGGCCGCACCCCTAGTGTACGCCGTCGACAAAGCGGCAGAGCTGCAGAAGCAGATGATCGCCATTCGGATCGCCACCCGCGGCACGACGGACCAGATGAACAGCATGCGCCAGGCGATCGAGGGCGTGGCCTCGCAAACGATGTTCTCGAATATCGACGTCGCGAAGATGGCGAAGCAGGTCGCGACCGGTACCGGCCTCGGCGCTCAGCAAGTGCAAGCGATTCTCCCGGCCTATGTGAAGTATGCCGACGTGCAGCTGCTGATGAAGGGCACGCCGTACGAGCAGTCTGTCAAGGACGCCATCATGGCCGCGCACGGTGCGCAGCACTACGACCCTAAATCCCTCACCACGTATCTGGACACGATCAACAAGGCGTCGCTGTTTATCCCCGGCTCGACTACTGAGATCGTCAGGGCGCTTGCCTATTCACAAGGGATCGCGAAAACGGCGCTCGGTTCAGATGACGAACAGAATATCCTGATGGTCGCGCTGCTGAACCGCATGGGTTTTCCAGGAACGCGCGGCGGCACCAACCTTTCAGCAGCTATGACGCGATCTATTCCGGGCGTCTTCGGATCCGGGCTATTGAAAGGCAAGAGCTATCAGGCCCTCGCGGCAATGAACATGATCGATGCTCAGGGCCACGCGAAGGTCTTCACGGATGGCAAATTCGATACGATGAAGTGGATGGGGCTGATGTCTGACTACGTCGCCCGCGAATTCGCCAGCCACCCTGAGGCGGTAGCGCGTCAGGACATCATGAAAAACTTTCAGCATGCCTACGGAACGATCGGCGGTCGGGTCGCGTCTCTGCTTTCGAGCCCGCAGGCCATCGAGCAGTTTCGCACGATGAATGAACAGATGCAGCAGTTCGGCGGATTCGAAGGCATGCAGCAGATCTTCAAGGACGAAAGCGTCGCGCAGCAGTATCAAAACGCCATGACCAATCT
>Ga0302324_100021838_pt1 | contig 12466 bp, 9 predicted proteins | sample Palsa_T0_1_FD_201949 | JGI IMG/M metagenome (GOLD analysis project Ga0302324, IMG submission 201949) | Peat permafrost microbial communities from Stordalen Mire near Abisko, Sweden - Palsa_T0_1 | ecosystem: Environmental > Terrestrial > Soil > Palsa > Peat permafrost | place: Sweden: Abisko...
GGCGTGGGACGCCGCCGCAGCGCGAGGCGCTGCCCCACAGCCCAGTGGTAGACTTATCGAAACGGGGCGGAGGGACATCTGATGAGACACATCGGTAGCGCTATTTTGCTGTGCGCGGCTGTGGCCATGTGCCTGCGTGCGCAGGTCTTAACGACTCTGGCCAGCTTTAATGGCAAGGACGGCGCGTGGCCCGCAAATGCGTTGGTCCAAGCCACCGACGGCAACTTCTACGGGACCACGAACTTTGCCGGGGCCCATAGGACCGGGACCATCTTCAGAATGAACCCACACGGCCAGTTGACGACCCTGTACAACTTCTGTTTCGCAAGCCAATTGCGCGGACGGTTTCAGCGTAAGTGCGCCATTGGTGCAAGGAAACGATGGGGATCTGTACGGGACAACTGCGTCTGGCGGTTACCAAAACTCATCTGTCTGCGCTAATGGCTGTGGGACGATCTTCGAAATCACGCTCAGTGGCGTAGAGACGACTCTATACACATTTTGCACTGCGGGTCCGCCCTGCACCGACGGCTTATTGCCCGTGGGGCTGGTGCAAGCCGCCGACGGAGACTTATATGGCGCAACCGTGCTCGGCGGCGCTCCATCCGACTGCGAAAAGGGCTGCGGCTCGGTTTTCAAGATCATTCTCGACGGGACGTTTACGACCCTGCACACCTTCAATGCGGCGGAGGGTAACGGTCCCGGTGCGGCGCTGATCCAAACCGCTAATTGGGATTTCTATGGCACTACTAGTCAAGGCGGGACAGGGACCTTTAGCAGCGGGTCGGTTTTCAGAATGACGCCAGGCGGCGAGGTAACGCCGCTATACACTTTCTGTCACCAAAACAACTGCGCCGACGGGCAAAGTCCTTACGGATCGTTGGTGCAGGCCGCCGACGGAAACTTCTATGGCACTACGGGGTACGGCGGGGCTTACGGCGTCGGGACGGTATTTAGAATAACCCCGAGTGGATCGCTGACGACATTGTATAGCTTCTGCGCGGGTGGTTACCCGTGCGCAGACGGCTTCGAACCGATCCGAGGGCTTGTGCAGGCCGCCAAGGGGGACTTCTACGGCACTACCCCATACGGCGGCGCAAGCAATTCCGGCACGATCTTCAAGATCGCCCCGAGCGGCACGCTGACAACCGTTTATAGCTTTTGCTCGCTGGCAAACTGCGCGGACGGCAGCGATCTCCTGGGGGGTTTGATTCAGGCGACTAACGGAGAATTGTATGGTAAAACGCGAAGATGGGCGGAACTATCAACGCCGGTACCGTCTTTAGCCTGCGGTGAACCGGCGCCGGCGACACATATCTTGAACGCTGTTGAAAGCCGGTAGCCGGGGTGGTAGACTCTATCGAAAAGCGTATGAGACATATAACTAGCGCTATCCTGCTTTGCGCGGCAGTGGCCATGTGCCTGCGTGCGCAAACCTTAACTATTCTGGCTAACTTTAATGGCAAGGACGGCGGGCGGCCCGCGAACGCGTTGGTTCAAGCCACCGACGGCAACTTCTACGGGACCACCAACGCTGCCGGGGCCAACCGGTCTGGGACCATCTTCAGAATGAGCCCAAGCGGAGAGGTTACTACGCTGTACAACTTCTGCCCGCAAGCGGGCTGCGCGGACGGCCGCGGCGTCAGTTCGCCGTTGGTGCAGGGAGCCGATGGGAATTTGTACGGAACAACTTCGGTGGGCGGTTACCATAACTCGGCTATCTGTGGTACCGGCTGTGGGACGATCTTTAAAATTACACTCAGTGGCGTCGAGACGACGTTTTACACTTTTTGCACTGTAGGTCCGCCCTGCGACGGCTTATTTCCCGTGGGGCTGGTGCAAGCCGCCGATGGAGAATTGTATGGGACGACCTCATTCGGCGGCGCTACTTCCGACTGCGAAAGCGGTTGTGGGACAGTCTACAAGATCACTCCCGGCGGCAAGCTTACTACCCTGCATACTTTCACTGAAGCGGAGGGCAACCACCCCAATTCGGCGCCCATCCAAGCCGCTAATGGAGACTTCTACGGGACTACAACTCAAGGGGGGACGGGGACCTTCAGCAGCGGGTCGGTTTACAGAATGACGCCCAGCGGCGATGTAACGTCGCTATACACTTTCTGTCACCAGGACAACTGCGCCGACGGCGAAGCTCCCTACGGATCGTTGGTGCAGGCCACCGACGGAGACTTTTACGGCATTACAGGGTGGGGTGGGGCCTATGGCGTCGGCACGGTATTTAGAATAACCCCAAGTGGATCGCTGACGACGTTGTATAGCTTCTGCGCAGGTGGTTATCCGTGCGCGGACGGCAGCGTACCGTATGCGGGACTTGTGCAGGCCGCCAATGGAGACTTCTACGGCACCACTCAATTCGGCGGCGCAAGCAATTCCGGCACGATCTTCAAGATCAGCCCGAGCGGCGTACTGACAACCGTTTATAGCTTCTGTTCACTGGCTAATTGTGCGGACGGCAACGACCCCCTGGGTGGTTTGATCCAGGCGGCTAACGGCGAATTGTACGGTAACGCGTGGGCGGGCGGAACTATCAACGCCGGTACTGTTTATAGCCTGCGGTAACCGCCGAACGGGGCGCTGCACCAGCGCAGCGCGCTATGCTGATGTTTGACCCTCCCCAACCTTGCCGCGATGGCCGGTATGGCCATCCTGGCCTGCGCGCAAGCTGCCGCGCAACAACCCGCCGGCCACCCCTGGACCGGCATGCTGCGCGACAGCCATGGCGAGCCGGCCGCCGGCGCGGTCATTATTCTGCAATCCGGCGGGACGCGCCAGACAGCCACCACCGGGAAGGATGGGTCGTTCACATTCGCCGCTATACCGCCGGCTGAATATTCAATCAAGGCCGAATACCAGAACGTCACCGCCACGTGCCCGCAAAAGATCCAACTGCCGCGGGATACCGCGACCCTTCTCGAAATCTCGGCGGACGGCACGCTCTCACTTGTGAACGAAGCCGCCCGCGAAAGCACCGGCGGCGAGAAGCTATCGAGCAAAGCCGTTTCCGAGTTGCCCCTGAACAAACGCGACTTCAGCCAGTTGCTGCTGCTGGCCGCCGGCACTATGACGGACACCAACGGCGCGGCCAACTTCACCCAACAATTCGCCGTCAACGGACAACGCGGCACCGCCGCCGTATTCGCCATGGACGGCGCCGACTCGAGCGACCCCGAGATGGGCGGCGCCACCTTTACGAATTTCAATGTGGATGCGGTGGAAGAGATCCGCTCCAGTTCCGGTTGGATGCCTGCCGAGATCGGGCGCGGCGCAGCCGGTTACACCGATATCGTCACGCGCTCCGGAACCAACGCCGAGCATGGTTCGGTGTTCGAGTTCCTGCGCAATGCCGCGCTCGATGCGCGCAATTTTTTCGATCGGCAGTCCTTAGCCCAGCCGGAGCGCATCCCGCCTTTTATCCGCAATGAATTCGGATTCACTAACGGCGGACCGGTGGTGATTCCAGGCCTCTACAACGGCCGCAGCCGCACATTCTATTTCGCGGAATACCAGGGTTTCCGCCAGGTGCTCGGCGACACCGAGGTGATTCCCGTTCCGACCGCCGCGGAGCGTTCCGGCCTGGACACCACCGCTTATCCCGGCGACACCTTGATCGTTCCGGTGGATCCGCGCATCGCCAAACTGATCGACCGTTATCCGCTGCCTAACGATCCGGAGGGCCCTTATGGCGCGCGCACTTATGCCACATCGTCCAAGGTAACTACGGTCTCCGACCAGTTCTCCGCGCGCATCGATCATCAACTTTCCGATAAGTCGCGCCTGTTCGGCCGCTTCACCATGGCCAACGTCACCGGACCCACCACCAACCCCAGCCAGACGGCCCTCGACCCGCAGTTCGCCGTGGGGTTTCTCGACCGCCAACGCAACGCCGCTATCGCCTACACGCGCACACCGTCGGCCACCTTCACCATGGAATCGGGCATCAGCTTCACGCGCACCACGCCGCAGTTTCCGACGCTCGACCGCACCGACCCCGCGCTCACCTTTGGCGACGGATCGTACGAAGCCTTCAACGCCGCCGCCGGCTCCGTGTTGGGCGCTTATGGCAACCTCTTCCAGGTGCGCCAGAGCTTCCAGTGGACGCGCGGGAAGCATATCTTCAAAGCCGGTGGCGAGGTGCGCTCGAACCGCGACACCACGGTCTTCGGACTGAGCCCCAATGGCGCTTACCAGTTCGGCGGCGGAACCGCCTATGCCACGGCGCCCATCCGCTCGGCGAGCGGCATGCACGATGTCGCCATCGGCGCTCCCTTGCCCGACGCCCTCACAGGCCTGTTGGAAGCCAGTGCATTCGCATTCAACAGCTCCGTGGCCCCCAGCATGTTCGCGCAAGGAGCCGCCATCGGCGATTCCGCCATCCATCGCGACGCCTACAATTTCTACTTCCAGGACAGTTGGAAAGCCGCCCCCAGCCTGATGTTGAACTACGGCCTGCGATACGAAATCGAATCGCGCATCCGCGAGGAGGATAAGCGCACATCCGCGCCGGTTCTGGGCTTCCAGACGGGCGTCGTGCCAGGGTCGGAACTTCTGATTAACCCCGATCCGGCCTACAAGCTCGATCCGCGCGGCTTTGGACCGCGTCTCGGCCTCGACTGGCATGCTGCTTCCCACACCACCATACACGTAGGCGGCGGCATCTCCACTCTGCTGATCAATCTCTGGCAGGATAACTTACTCACCGGCAGCACGCCGTTCGTCGTTTATCCGCATCTGAACGCCGCGCCGGGGCACCCCATTCCCTTCGGCCTGGCCATCACGCCCGCGGAATTGCCCACGGCTTACAACATCGCCGGATCACCCGTGTTCGCCACCGGCAACTCCAAGCAGGTGCCCGCCAACACCGTCATGGATGTGTTGCGATACGAGCAGGATCTGGCGGCGCTCACGCCCAGCGGACAGATCACGCCGCTCACCACGCTGGGCATCTCGCCTAACTTCCAAAACGGCTATATCGCCACCTGGACGGCGGGCTTCGAGCAGAAACTCGGCGGCGTCAACATTAACGCGGGATATGTGGGCACCGCCGGAGTGAAGCTGCCCGCCATGGATTTTCCCAACGGCTATTCCGGAGCGGCTGCGGCCTTCGCGCCCTACACGCAGTTCGACGCATCCGGACAGGCTATCGGCGGCTACGGACCGGTGACCCTGATGACCAACCGCTCGCACTCTTCTTATCACGCGCTGCAGGTCTCCGCGCAACAGAACCTGACGGCTTCGGGGCTAGGCTTTCAGGCCAGCTACACTTTTTCGAAATCCATCGACGACACCAGCGCGGTGGTGGGCGGATTCATTTCGGGGGCATCCGGCGCCGTGGCCCAAACCGCGCCTGAAGACCCCTTCGACGCGCGCCTGGATAAAGGGCCGTCGAATTTCGATGTCAAAAACGCGCTGGCCTTCAGCTTGTTCCAGGATCTGCATGCCGACCGCGTCCCCTTCCTGCGGCCTTTGGGCAAGACTCTTACCGCCGGCTGGCAAGTGCTGGGAATCGGGACACTTCAAAGCGGGTCGCCATTCACCGTCTATTCGGGAATCCAACAGACGGGTGTGGGCTCCATGGGCACCGACCGGCCCGACCAGATCGGCACGCCGGAGCTTTCCACCAGCCGCAAAATCCGCGAAGATTACTTCGGCCTGGGCGCCAACAACGCGTCGTTGTTTTATATCCCGATCGATGTGCCGGGCGGGACGGGACCGAACGAGGGAGTCTTCGGCACGCTCGGCAGGAACACTTTTCGCGGCCCCGGGCTGCGGAATTTCGATCTCGCGCTGATAAAGGATACGCCGCTCGCGGAGCGCGGCGGGGCGACTGCGGCTTCTCTGCAATTCCGCGCCGAGTTCTTCAATGTGTTCAATATCGTGAACTTCGGCCTGCCTTCCAACATCGTGCTGGGGCCGGGTTTCGGCGAAATCAGCCGCACCGCCAACAACTCGCGCCAGATCCAGTTCTCTCTCAAACTCATCTATTGATGTGGCGGCGCGGGGCTTTCAACCGGGCCCAAGCCAAGCCGGGCTATGCCCGGCGCGACGACATGAGTGTCGTCGCGGCACGCTGAGAGCGTGCGCCACGTCGCTGCGGGCAATATTGCCCGCCCTCCACCCTTAGCTACTTGACGTTCCAACCTTCCACCTGCACCGCGGGCGGCCGTTTGCCCGCATCGGCTGCTTTATAGACCGCGGCGACGGTGCGCTTTTCGCCCGGCAGCAGCGGGAAGTAGTTGTCCTCCCACAGCACCGGCAGGATCTCGGCTTCCTCGCGCACATCTTCCTCGTCGCGCTTCACTGTCTTCACCATCAGGTGTACGGCAAACGCCAGATCGTCCGACGGATTTTCCACGGTCACGCGCGTGATGCCGTCATCGCCCTTCACTTCCGATTCAGCCGAGTACTTCAACTCCACGGTGGGAAGCTGGTTGAGCGCGGTATAGTCGGCGAAATTTTTCTGGGGGGTGTAGAACCAGGTGGATTGATCCCAATCGAGATCGTCCGCCTTAGTCGAAAGCCAGTAAAAGTTCGTACTTACAGTTTTGCCGGAGGCATCCTCAAGAGCCAGCCGGACGAAGTAAGTGGACGATAAGCCGTCCACCGCGGGAATTGTAAGTATGCGCGTAGCGCTGTCTTCGGCCACATCCAGCGTCGCATCCTTGGCGAATTTCTCGGTCATATCGATGTTATAGACCCAGGCGTGCGCTTTCATTCCCGGATATGCCTGGTAGAACGAGTTCACCACCACCACGGAAGCGTCGTCGTAACTGTACTGAATGTGCAGGGGTTCGTTGGCTTTCTTGGCGCCGAAGTAAGAGCCGCCGGGGCGCAGATACCAGTCATACAGATGCCAGATCATGGATGGCCAGGCGTTGTTGAGCATCCATTGGATGACGCCCGTTGAGGTGTACTTATTCCGTCCGAAAGCTTCGAACATGGCGCGATGCCCTTCGTACGCCATCGCCTGGGCTTTGCGCGCGAATTCCTCCACGCTGCTCGACGGGCCGTAGCGCGCATCGAGCGCGGTGGTGAAGGTCTTCAGGTCTTTGAACGCGCCGCCGCCGGCGTGATAATCCCAATACGAATTGACGGGCCACAGGTGGTCCTCCGGCAGCATTTTGCGCAGGCTCTCGATGGGCGGGATCGCCGGTCCGGGGCCCGTTTCCGTATTGAAGCCGTGCGCGCCGCCGCGCGTCTTATCGAGCGTCCAGTAATTGGGTGGAACGTAATCGTACGGACCGGTCATCTTCACACCGGTCTGCCCGCTGACATCGGTGGGCTTTTGGGTGGCGGAGGACTCGAAGGGATTCGGCCAGTCCAACTCCTTCACGATGTCCAGATATTTCTTTTCCACATCGGGCACCGGCGGATTGTCGCTGCCGTTCATCCAGTTGAAAACGGACGGGTGGCTGCGCAGGCGGCGGATCTGGTCGCGCAGCGATGCGGCGGCGATGGAATGCTGTTCGTCCTGCCAGTTTCCCCACTTTTCCCACGCATCGCAGCAGCACCAGCCGGCGGTCACCAGGATGCCCATCTGGTCGGTGAGATCGAAGAAGTGGTCGTCCTCAAGCTTGCCTTCCATGCGCACGGCGTTCAGGTTCATATCGCGCACGTATTTCAGTTCCTGCTCCTGCCGCTCGGGCGAGGAGCGCAGCAGCATGTCGAAGGTATAGCCGCCGCCGCGGATCAGGATGTTTTTGCCATTGATGCGGAACAAGCGGTGATTCTGCTCGTCGAGGATGGAGGTCACCTCGCGGATGCCGAAGCGTTGCGAGGTCTCGTCGGAGACCGCGCCGCCGGTTTCAAATTGCAGCTTCAGCGAGTAGAGATTGGGCGTGCCCACCTGGATGGGCCACCACAGGCGCGGATTGGCGATATTGAGTTGCGCGAATTTGTCGGGGGTGAACTTCACGACCTTGGTCTCGTTGGGCGCCAGGCGCACTTCCTGCGAGAAGGCGAGGCCTTCGATATCGCCTTTCAGCGTGCCGGTCACGGCGCGCTTGGTGCCATTCAGCAGTTCGGCGCTGACGGTGAGTTCGGCCTTGTCAGCCGCGGGCAGGTGCGTGATCACCTGCGGGAAACGGATGGCGACCGGCCCGGTGGCGTCCAGATGCACATCGCGCCACAGGCCCATGCTCTTGTCCGGCGGTTGGGGATTCCAGTCGACAAAGGTGATGGAGAGATCGTCGGGCAGCGGCGCGTCCACTTCCACCGCCAGCGCGTTGACGGCGCCTGGGTGGATGGCTTCCGTGACGTTGTATTCGAACAGGCGCCAGGCGCCGGCCATGCTGGCGGAATCCGCGATGCGCTTGCCGTTGAGCCAGACATTAGCGCGGTAATTGATGCCGTCGAAGCGCAGCCAGAGCGTTTTGCCCTTGTGTTCGGCAGGCGCCTGGAACTCGGTGCGAAACCACCAGGGGACGCGGTAGGGGCTGTCGGGCGGCATGTGGATGTTGGAGAAATTCGCGCCGATGGGGTAGCTGGTCCCGGCGAAAGAGCGCAGGTTCATGCCGAAGCCTGGGTCGGGATAGACGTGGTCTTTCACGAGCGCGGCGACCACGGTGGATGGCATGGTGGCCGGATACCAGCCGGTGGCCTTGTAGCCGGGCTTGGAGATGACGTCGCCCGCGTCCTCATCCAAGGCGGAAGATTGGATGGCCCAATGGTCGCGCAACAGCAACGGGGCGGTGGGCTGCGCTTGCAACGTCGCGCATGCCAGCGCGATTAGGGGAAAGAAAGTCCTCATAGAGAGTTCCGGATCGAAAGATTAATATATACGTATGCGCACCGTCATTGCGATTGTATTCGCGGCCCTGTTGGCCGCATCCTGCGCTTCGGCGCAAACCACCTGGCAACTTGTGTGGAGCGATGAATTCAACGGCCCCGCCGGCACGCTGCCCAACCCCGCCAACTGGAACTACGACCTGGGCGGCGGCGGCTGGGGGAATGGAGAAGCGGAAACCTACACCAATTCGCCGAACAACGTGTTTCAGGACGGCAACGGCAACCTGGTGATCACCGCCATCCGCGATTCCAGCGGCAATTTCACTTCGGCGCGTTTGCAGACGGGCGCACCGGGGGCTTCGACGAGCACCACCGACTTGAGCTGGCAATACGGCTTAATCGAGGCGCGCATCAAGCTGCCTTTCGGCCTGGGTGTGTGGCCGGCGTTCTGGATGCTGGGCGAAAACATCAACTCGGTCGGCTGGCCCACGTGCGGCGAGGTCGACATTATGGAGAACTTCGGGACCTTCAACAACAACGCCACGGTCAACAACGGAACGGCGCATGGGCCGGGTTATTCGGGCGGAAGCGGGCTGACGGCGGCGATCACGCTGCCGCTCGGCGATACGGTCTACGACGATTACCATGTCTATTCCCTGCAGTGGTCGCCGGACTCCATTGAATGGTTTGTGGACGGCACGCTGTACCACACGGTGACGCCCGCATCGGTGCCTACGGGCGATCAGTGGGTTTTCAACGCGCCTTTCTTCCTGCTGCTGAACCTGGCGATCGGCGGGCCCAGCACGTTCCTGGGAACGCCCGATCCGAATGCGCCGTTCCCGAATCAAAACATGCTGGTGGATTACGTGCGCGTTTATCAGGCGGTGGCAACGACCGCGGCGACGCCGGTGATCACGCCGGGAAGCGTGGCGAATGCGGCGTCGTACCTGGGAACCTTGGCGCCGGGAGCGCTGGCGGTGCTGTTCGGCAACAACCTGGCGGATAGCACTTATACGGATGTGACGGACAGCAACGGCAATTTCCTGACGTCGGTGGGCAACGTCACTGTGACGGTGGGTGGAACGCTCGCGCCGCTGACCTACGTCTCGCCGACGCAGATCAATTTCCAGGTTCCGTGGGAGATCGCCGTTCCCGGATTGGCGGTGAACGTACAGGTTACGAGGGACAGCGTGGTGAGCAACGTGGAGACGATCACGGTGGCGGCCAACGCCTCGCCATCGATGTTCCTGGAGGATTTCACCAACGGCATCGCGTGGATGACCGGGGCGGGATGCGTGGTTGCCGAATGCAGCCCGCTGGCCGGCGGCACTTATCAGTTGTGGGCCAACGGACTGGGACCGAAGAACGCCGCCGAGTTGGACGGCGTGCCTGTGGTGTACAACGGGTCGTTGACGCCGCTCGAAGTACCCGGCGGCAACGCCAGTTGCCAGCTCACCATCGGCGGCCAGACGGCGGTGGTGGATTATTGCGGCGCGGCGCCGGATGAGATTATCGACCAGGTGAACTTCACCTATCCTACCGGTGTGTCGTCCAGCACTTCCTACGTTGAGGCTACGCTGACGATCAACGGCGTTACGGGCATCTTCCGCGTGCCTGCGCCGGGACAATAGAAGGTGCCATCAAATCAGCCGGAGGCGCTGACGCAGTTCTACAGCGGCCTGTTCGGATGGAAGTCAGAAGGCCACGTTCCCCGGGCCGGAATATTGGCTCTGCGACGATCAAGCTTGGCGCGCAGAGTGACGCTGAGTTAGGCCTTACCTATTCGCGAGCAAGGGAGTAGCTTGTGCTGCGGCCGCCTTCCGTGCCTCGGATAAGAAGGCCGTGCTCCACCAGGTGGAGGATATCGCGCAGCGCCGTGTCTTGCGAGGACTTAGCCAGTTTTGCCCATTTCGACGTGGTGAGCTTGCCCTGGAAGCCGTCGAACACCCGATTAAGTACCCGGCGCTGACGGTCATTTAGGGGAACGCCGGAGGCTGCGTCCCAGAAACGCGCCTTGGAGAGGACGGAGGCGAGCGTCGTCTGTGCGCCCTCCAGAGCGCGATCCAGACAGCCCAGAAACCAATGCATCCATGGCGTGATGTTCAGCGTGCCCTTCTGCGTCCGCTCCAGAGCGCCATAATAAGCGGCGCGCTCTTTGCGGATCTGGAGCGACATGCTATAGAAGCGTTGCGCGCTGTTTTCGGAGCGCGCCAGGGCCATATCGGAGATGACGCGCGCGATGCGGCCATTACCGTCCTGAAAGGGATGGATGGTGACGAACCATAGATGCGCGAGTCCGGCCTGCAACACGCCATCCATGCGAGTTTCGGTATTGAACCAGTCGAGGAAAGCCTTCATTTCGGCATCCAGCCGCGCGGCTGCCGGCGCCTCGAAGTGGACGTGCTCGCGGCCCATCGGGCCGGAAACGACCTGCATGGGACCTGCGCTATCGTCGCGCCATGCGCCGGCCGTAATCCGGCCCATGCCGCTGCGGCCGGCCGGAAACAGGGCGGCATGCCAGCCGAAAAGCCGTTCGGCGGTTAGTGGCTGCTCGTAGTGGCGCGTTGCGTCGAGTGTCATTTCGACGATGCCCTCAACTTCCCGGTCGGCGGGTTTCAGGGCGCCGATATCCATGCCGAGCCGGCGCGCGATAGAGTATCGGACCGATTCGGCGTCCAGGCGTTCCCCTTCGATCTCGCTGCTTTTGAGCACGTCCTGTGTGATGGTTTGAAGCACGGCCTCCTGGCGAAATTTGAAACCCAGCGCTCCCATGTGTCCAATTAGTCGGCCTTGGCGGTGCCGGACGGATGCCAGGGCGTCGGTCAGATGGCGCGGGTTCCATTTGAACCGGGGCCAATCGGGCAGCTCATGGATGTACAATCTCCGCACCTCCTGCGGAGATTATAGCTTTATTCGCCGCAAGGATCATCGCTTTGCAGGTTACAAACGAGTGTCGGGTTGACTCTGGTGCCCGCACGGCTCGTGGAACGATTGCGGGCGAATAATGTGTCGATTTCGCCATCGGTGAGAAGGCCGCGGACCGGAGCGAACAGCTCAAAGAGGTTCTTGGGTTCTCCCGGACTGGCGTCTTGTGCAGCATCCGGAACCGAGGTTTGCGCGTCGAGCGGGCCGAGCGCTATGTTGAGCAACTTATCGATGTCGTGGAAACGTTCCATTCGCAGGTGGCGCTCGATAAGGGCTTCCGCTTCGGGTTTGGTGATCTCGATGGTCATGGGCGTTCCTCCCGGTTCAATAGGGTTCGCTCTTTCACTCGCTAGAAACGAATTCCAGCCGCTTCAGCTTCATCCGGTCGCGGCGGACTTGGGCGAGATCGTACTGGGCTTGTTGCATGAGCCAGCCGTCCTCGGTACCGCCGAAAACCTTCGATAACCGGACTGCCATTTCGGGTGAGATGCCGCGCTTCCCGTTCACGAGTTCCGAAAGCGTATTGCGGGTGACGCCGAGAGCTTCGGCGGCGCCCGTAATCGTCAAGCCCAAAGGTTCGATGCACTGGCGCAAAACGACGCCTCCCGGGTGTGGTGGGTTTTTCATGGTCATGGGTCTTGCTCCCTGTTTAGTGGTAATCGACATAATCGACGTCCTCGGCGTGGCCCTCGGCAAAGCGGAAAATCACCCGCCAGTTAGCCCGAACTGTAACGGCCCAAAAACCTTTCATCTGGCCTTTGAGCGGATGCAACCGAAACGCCGGTAGGTCCATGTG
>Ga0302324_100021840_pt1 | contig 12465 bp, 8 predicted proteins | sample Palsa_T0_1_FD_201949 | JGI IMG/M metagenome (GOLD analysis project Ga0302324, IMG submission 201949) | Peat permafrost microbial communities from Stordalen Mire near Abisko, Sweden - Palsa_T0_1 | ecosystem: Environmental > Terrestrial > Soil > Palsa > Peat permafrost | place: Sweden: Abisko...
CGATCGCCGTCGCGATGTCGTAGCCGACGCAGGCCAGCAGCTCGGTCCCGCTGTCCCGGGCGCTGACCACCTGGGCCGCGGTTTCGAAGGCATGCCTGGCCTCGGACTGGCTGAGCGCGTAGAACTCCCCGGTGTTGCCGTTCGGGGTGATGACCGTGATCCCGCCGTCGATCAGGCGCCCGGTCAGCGCCGCGTAGGTGTCCCAGTCGGGGCTGCCGTCGGCGTGCAGCGGCGTGACCGGGACGACGACCGCCGTGGCGAGAGCGCGGCGCAGTTGCCGTGCCTCGGCTGGGGTAAGGCTCATCGGTGGTTCTCCTGTCGGTCTTAGGGCTGGGCCTGCGGGTCTTGGTCCGCCGGGAAGTTCCGCTCGACAAACGAGGTTATGTGCCTGCGCAGCAGGTCAGCGGCACGCTGGGCGTCGCCGTCTTCCGCCGCGAGGAGCGCGGCCCGGTGCTCGGCCGCTTCGTGCTCCCAGCTCGGGACCTGCAGCCAGTCCGGCTCTTGACGCCAGGCCGCCGCGCTGACCAGCGCCGTCTGATCGCGCAGGTCATCCAGCATGCTGACCAGCAGCGGGTTGCCGCAGCCCCGGTAGAGCTCGCGGTGGAAGTCGCGGTTGGCTAGGCTGCGCTCGGCCTGATCACGCGCTTGATGGGCGCGGGCCAGCGCGGTGTGCGCAGGCTGCCAGTCGTGCCCCGCGGTCACCGCGCGGCGCAGCGCCTCGGGCTCGAGCAGCAGGCGGGCGTCGTACACGTGCCTGGCCACCTCGTCGTTGACGACGCGGACGACCGCGCCACGGTACTGGCTCATCGTCACCAGGCCCGCGCCGGCCAGGGTCTTGAGCGCCTCGCGCACCGGGGTCTTGGAGACGCCGAGCACCTCGGCGAGGTCGGTCTCGACCAGGGACTGCCCCGGTTTCAGCTCGCCGGTGAGGATGGCGTGCTTGATCGCCTCCAGCACGGCCACGGTCCGCGAAGGCAGCGCGCCGGCCGCTCCGGTCAGGAACGCCTGGGTGGACATCGTGTATCACATCTCATATATGACCCGAGAGTAATCCGGGCCCACGTCAGATGTCAAACGGCGAAGCTGACGAAGTACGGGCGAACACGAGCAACGTGACATCAGATCAGCTCAAGCTGGCGGGCCCGGCGGACCGCCTCACCCCGGTGACTGGCCGCCAGCTTGCCGTAAATGTGAGCGAGGTGCGACTTGACGGTGTTGACGCTGATGTACATCTCGCTGGCGATTTCAGCGGTGCTGAGCAGGCACGAGGCGTGTCGTAGCACCTCGCGCTCGCGCTCGGTGAGCGGCTCGGCCGCGAGGATAGGGGCCTGATCCGGGACGACTGGCGCGGCCGGAAGCTGATCGAAGGCTGGGACGAGCAGGCGCCGGTGGGAACGGGCTAGTTCAGGGTCACTCCGCATTGCCGGTCCGATCCAGCTGCGCTCGATGACGAACGGCAACCTGAGCTGCTCGGGTTCGGCTAGCCGCAGCGCGGAGGCAAGTGAGCTGCGGCCTCGCGCGCGGTCACCGCGGTGGTAGCCGAGCTGAGCGTCCACCAGCCACGCTTGCAGGCGCACCCGTTCGGGCGCTCCGCTGCCGGCGGCGAGCACCGGTGCCAGGGCGCGCATGGCGTTCTCGGCGTCTCCGGCTGCCACCCACGCGCGGGCGAGCATTACCGCCGCCTCCGGCGAGTTTTCGCGGCCGGCCCGCCCGGCGGCGGCAAGCGCGGCCGGGATGTCGCCCGCGGCGGCGTGCGCCCGCGATTCGGCCTGGCTCAGCCTGTGGTCGAGCCAGGCCGGGACCGACCACCCGGATCGTGCTCTGGCGACGACCTGCGCAGCCACTGCGGCGCGCGGCCCAGCCAGGGCGCCGTACGCCGCGGCCAGCGCGGCCACCGCTCCGATCAGCCTGTCCGGGGCCACGCCGAGGGCGGCGTCCGCCTGAGTGAGCCGGCTGCGCGCCTCGCGCAGCTCGTGGTGTTCCAGATGCACCCAGGCCAGTGCGACCAGGGCCGAGGGGTGCGGGGCGGGCGGCTGCTGCTCGCCGGTCGGGCCGGCCGCGGTCGCCTGGGCGGCAACCGTGGCTGCGTGGCCAAGGCGACCGCGCAAGGCCTCCACCAGCGCGAGCTGCCCCAGGCAGTCGGCTCGTTCGCCTGCTTCGCCCGAAGCGGCAGCCGCGGTTGCAGCCGACTCGAGGATACGGGCCGCCTCGTCGTGATGACCGGACCACAGCTTGACAGCCCCGCAACCGGACAGCACGCGGGCCCGTACTTTGCGATGGCGGGCGGTCCCTGCCCCAGGGACCTGGCTGACCAGCGCCTCGGCCCCGTCAGCGGCCGCCACGGCCGTAGCGAGGTCGCCGGTGCGGCGGGAAACGGCGAGGCGGATCATCGCGGCGGCGAGCCGGCCCGCGGCCTCCTGATCGGCGGCCTCCTGATCGGCGGGAAGACGCTCGAGCAGGCCGTCGGCGGCATCCAGCGCGGCGATGCTGGACTGATGCCGGCCAGCGGACAACGCGACCGCGGCGGACACCAGGTGCGGCGCAGGCTCGGTCCAGGCGTGGCCGGGCGGCATGCCTCCGAACTCACCAGCCAGGGACGGGCCGGCCGACGGCTCGATGATCTCGCCGATCGCCAGCCCGTCGATGACCATGCTGGCGGCGAGCGGCCAGTCGCCAGCCCGGGCGGCGTGCCGTACCGCGTCGGCGAGCTGACCGTTCCGCTCGTACCACCGGGCCGCCCGCTGATGCAGCAGGGGCAGCCGGTCCGGATGCTTGCGCTTGAGCTTCAATCGCAGCACCTCCGCGAACAACGTGTGATAGCGGTACCACCCGCCCCCTAGGGGCTGCACAAACGCGTTCGCGCGCGCCAAGGCCGGCACGATCGTCCGGGCCTGCTCGTTGCCGGTAAGTTCGCTGGCGGCCTCGCCGCTGACCTGCTCCAGGATGGACGTGCTCAGCAGAATGTCCTGGACCTCCGGCGGCTGGGTGCTGAGAACCTCCTCCACCAGGTAGCCCGTCAGGGCGCTGTCCTCGGTGATCAGCTCCTTGACGAACTGGCCAGGGTCGGGATGAGCACCCATCGAGATCGCGGCTAGGCGCAGGCCGGCCGCCCAGCCCTCTGTCCGCCGGGTCAGGCCCTCCAGCGAGTCCGCCGGCAGCGTGACGCCATGCTGGGCCATGAGCTCCCCGGCTTCGGCGGTGGTGAAAGCCAGGTCGCTGGACCGGACTTCGGTCAGCTCCCCGGCCAGGCGATAGCGGTGCAGCGGTAGCGAATCCATCCGCGCGGACACCGCCAGGCGCAGGCCCGACCCTGCGTTCCGCAGTACGTAGTCAAGCTCATCAAGCACCTCGGCGTCGGTCAGCAGATGCAGGTCGTCCAGGACCAGCGTCACCGGCGAGTCCTGGGCCGCCAGCGCCGCCGTCAGCCGGAGCAAGAACACATGGCGGCCCGCCCGCCCCCGCGCGGCGGGCAACGCCTCAGGAACGGCGACGCCGGACTGGCGCAGGGCCGCGACGACATAGGACCAGAAGACCCCCGGCCGGTTGTCGAACTCATCCAGGCAGACCCAGGCAACCATGCCGGGTTCGGCCGCAGCCCACAACGCCAGGGCCATCGTCTTTCCCGCGCCCGCCGGGGCGGTGACCATCGTCAGCCGGCACCATCGCCTGCCCTCGGTGATCAGCGCGGTGATCCGCGGCCGCGGGAGCGCCCAGCCCGGCACACCCGGCGCGGTGATCTTCGATGCCAGGACCGGAACGCCGGCGGAAACCGCCGGCCGCCGAGCGCGGCCCGCTCCCTGTCCGGCGCTATCAATCGCCATCGGGACCTCCTGGGTTCCTTCGGCCGATGGCGTGATGGCCTTTGCCTGTGCATTCACGCATCCCGCGGCCGGCCGCCGGGACTGGCCGGCGGCTTGTGCCTGATCCTGTTGCAGCTAGCTGGGCGTGTCGTCACCCGGTTACGGGTGATTCGTGCCAGCTCACGGCGATCTCGGCCGCGTTCCGCGCTGCAGCGGGACGGCCTCAGAGCAAGCGCAGCTCGACGGCCCGCTCGATGGCCTGCGAGCGCGACGCCACCCCGAGCTTCTGGTAGATCGACCGCAAGTGGGTCTTTACCGTGTTGTGGGAAACGTAGAGGCTGGCGGCGATCTGCTCGTAAGTGCTGGTCGGAAGGAGCTTCAGGATGCGCAGCTGGGCGTTGGTCAGGGGCTCGGTGAGCACGGGACGGGAGGCGTCCCGCTGCGTGGCGCGTACGTCAAGGGCCGCGCTGATCAGCCCGTCAATGAACGGGTCGGGCCGCTGCTGCGCCGAGTGCTCGACCAGGTAGCTGGTCACCTGGGGGGCGGTGGTCACGACGGTGTGGAGGTAGCCCCCGCGGCGGGCGGTGTCGAGCACGCCGGCCACGATGCGACCGGTCGAGGGATCGCCGCGCTCGATCGCGGCGGCGGCCAGGAGTATCTGACGCTGCAGCTCACGCCGCGGACTCAGGTCATCAAGCGGCACCGCCTGCAGATGCTCCTGCGCGGCGTGGTGGTCGCGGGCGGCAAGCGCGGTCCTGGCCAGCATCAGGCGGCAGCGGGCGGCGGGCAGCCGGCTGGCCAGCTCAGCGGGAGAGCGCAGGTCGCCGAGCGACAGGCGCAGCAGGGCCTCCAGCTCATCGACCCGCGCGAGCAGCGCCGGACCGACCTCGGGCAGGACCAGGCGCGCCGTCTCGACGGTCGCCAGCGCCTCCCGGACCTGTCCGCGGGCAGACCAGATCGCGGCGCGGTCGAGCAGGGCCAGGAATTCAAAGATGGGCCGCCGGTGCTCCGATATCGAGAGGACCTGCTCGGTGAGCTGCTCAGCGGCGTCGAGGTCGCGCTGCTCCAGCGCCAGGCCGGCCTGCGCGCGCAGGTAATCCACCGCGAAGAAATGCTGGCTGAACCCCAGTCGCTGCGCATCCGCGCTGGCGGTCCTGGCGCCCTCAGCCGCCTTAGCCAGGTGACCGGCCTCGAACCAGGCCAGCGCCTGCGCGCCGCGCACGAGCACGAGCTTGGCTGGGTCGGGGAGCGCGGGGGCCGCCAGAGCCGCGGCTACCTCGCGGTCAACCGCCTGGAAGTCTTCCAGGCAGGTATAGGCGCGCAGGAGGACCGGCGGGAGGGCGGCCGCGACCAGCTCGTCGGTGAGCGTGGTCCGCTCTTGGATGGTCCGCGCGGCGAGCGCTTGACCCACGGCCTCGTCCAGTTGGCCGGCCTCCCCGTAATGCACTGCCCGCAGGACCGCGAAGCGGGCGGCCAGCATCGACTCGGGCGGGATCGGCGGCTCGGCGTGTTCCAGTAGGTTGAGGTACTCGCCGGCGCGCACGATATCACCCGATATCAGCAGGTCGGCGGCCAGAGCCAGCAGCCGACCTGGGGCATCTGCCAGCAGCGACGGGTCGACCATGCTCAGATCAAGCGGAGCAGGTAGCGCCGGGTCGCGCAGGAAGTCGGCCGCGACCCGGTCCTGCAGGAGGCTTAGCGCCCGGTCGACCTGCCGCGCGGCCAGGAAATGGCGGCTCGCCTGCCTGGTATCACCAGCTGACTCCAGCCATTCGGCCGCCCGTAGCTGGAGCGCCTGCTCCCGGGGCCGGTCCCTGGCCCGCAGCTCGGCGCTCAGCACCTGGCGGACCAGGTGGTGGTACCGGAAGGTGGTCCGCTCGTCATCCGCCGGCACCAGGAACAGGTTGGCCGCGTCGATGCTGCGCAGCAGCGCCGACGCGTCCTGCCGCCCGGTCACGGCCGCGCACCCGTCCGCGGTCAGTTCCCCGAGGACGGAGGTGTCGAGCATGAACTGAATCACCTCGGGCGGCTGCTGCTCGAGGACCTCGGAGACGAAATATCCGGCGATGGCGTGACCGCGGACGTCAAGCGCCCGGGTGGCCCGCAGCGGGTCCTTGGTACCACGCAGCGACAGCGCCGCCATCTGCAGCGCCGCGGCCCATCCCTCGCTGCGCTGATGAAGCAGCGCCTGCTCTTCAGGAGCGAGCGCAACGCCGAAGCCCGCCAGCAGGTCACTGCTCTCAGCCAGCGTGAAGTACAGGTCACGGTCGCGAAGCTCACACAGCTCACCCGACATCCGCAGCCTGTGCAGCCGCAGCGGCGGGTCGACGCGGCTGGCCAGTACCAGCTGGGCGTTCTGGGCCGGCCAGCGCTCGACCAGATCGGTCATGTTCCCGGCGACCGCGGGCGCCGCATTATGGAAGTCATCTACGACGATCGCCGACCCCGCGGGCAGCTTGGCGGCATCGTTCGCGATGGATGCGGTGACATCGGCTGACATGACACTGTCCATCGCGAGCAGGTCGGCGGCATCGGCGCCGAACCCGGGCGACACACCCTGTGAGGCCTCGACGAACCCGGTCCAGAAGCGGACCGGGTTAGAGTCAGCCTCATCGCATGACAGCCAGGAAGTTGCGCCCGATGGCCTGGCCGCCACCCAGCTTGACAGCAGCACGCTCTTGCCGGCGCCAGCCGACCCGACCACCACGGTCAGGCGCTGGCCGGCTCCCGCCGTCAGCCGGTCCCGCAGCCCCAGTCTCGTGACCAGCGTGGCCGGCAGCGTCGTCGGCCGGAACTTGGTCGCCGCGAACCGCGGACGCTGGGAGGCAGCACGCCAAGCCTCACCCTCTGCCACAACACACTCCCCGTAGTTCCCACTGATTGTAGACAAAGACTTTCTAAGTAAACCGCGCACAGGAGCCTTCGGGAAAGTGACGAGGGCCACAGGTACCAGGCGAGGGTCCGAATTCACCCGCGATCGGGTGATGACGCGGACCCGGCCGCCGGGCACGCTGGCAGCACATGAAACCGGCAGACTGCGAGGCGTGACGGTGGTGGGACCACGAACGTATGAGATCACTCTCATGGGTCAGGCGGGGTCTGCTCTGTGCGCGGAATTCGACGACTGCCAGGTCACCATCGGCCCGGATACCACCACCCTGCGCGCCGAGCTGCCAGATCAGTGCGCGCTTTCCGGGCTCGTGCAGCGGATCATCAGCCTGCGACTGGACCTGGTGCGCGTGCTCGTGGTGGAGCCGCCGACCGGGGTGTGACTGATCTCCAGCCCGTCTCCAGCCCGGCGAGTGGCCGCGGAATGTCGGCCGGCGGTGGTCTGATGAGCTGTATGGAGCCCTTTATTATCCTCCCACGGGGACCGTACTCGCTCGCGGCCAGCATCAGGTTTCTTGAGGGCTTTACGCCCGCGGCATACACCGGATCGACCGATACCACGCTTGAACTGGCGTTCCCGGTGGAGGGCAGCTGGCAGACCGTCGGCGTCCGGGTGCGCCAGGCCGCCGGGGACGGGCCGGCCGGGGGTGTGACAGCTGAGATCGTCAGCCCGGTCAGGCCCGGGCCTGACCTGGTGGCGGCGGTGCGCCAGCAGGTGGAGCGGATTCTCTCGCTCGACGTAGACGGCTCGGGGTTCCCCGCGGTTGGCCAGCGCGACCCGGTGGCCGGGGAACTGCAGCGGCGGTATCCGGGGCTGCGGCCGGTGGGGTTCTGGTCGCCGTACGAGGCCGCGGCCTGGACGATCATCGGGCACCGCATCCGGATCACCCAGGCTGCGGCGATCAAGGCCCGGATGGCCGAGCAACTCGGCGAGCCGGTCAGCTTCGGCGGCCGGGTGGTGCCCGCCTTCCCGTCGCCGCACCGGCTCGCCGGACTCGACGCGTTTCCCGGGCTGGCCGGGCGCAAGCCGGAATGGCTTCGGTCGCTGGCCCAGGCCGCGCTCGACGGTCAGCTCGACGCCGCCCGGCTGCGTGCCATGCCGCACGAGGAAGCCATGGCCGACCTGAAGAAGCTGCCGGGCATCGGGGACTTCTCCGCCGGGCTGATCTTGCTGCGCGGCGCCGGCGACCCGGATGCGGTACCCGGTCAGGAGCCGCGGCTGGCCCGCGCGGTGGCCCTCGCCTACGGGCTGCCCGGACCGGCTACGCCCGAGCAGGTCGTTGCGATCAGCGAGGGCTGGCGGCCCTACCGCACCTGGGTCACGGTGCTGCTGCGAATCCAGCTGGAATTCCAGACGGGTGAGATCGCCGGCAGGCAGGGGCACGCCAGGACGGGTTAAGCTGGGGTTAGCACGTGGTTGCGTCTAGGGTTCCGCCGGCTGTCCGCCGCGTCAACGTCACCACAATCAGGACAGCCGGGACTGGACCGAGCGACGCCGCGACCCGGTGGGGCCGGGAACCATCCGGACCGGGGAACACCTGACGGGATAGAAGCCCTGAGGGCTCTATTCAGCCTGCCTGAGGAGCCCCGTTGGACCCGTCGACCACCCTCCCGCTGACCGTTACCCTCGCCGTCCTCGTCGCCGCGGTCACGCATGCGACCTGGAACGCCATCGCGCACGGCATCAAGGATCAGACGCTCGCCTTCGCGCTGATCGGCGGCGGCGGCATCATCGTCGCGATCCCGCTCATCATCGTGGCCGCGATGCCCAGGCCGGATTGCTGGCCGTACCTGCTGGCGTCGATCGTGATCCACGTCTTCTACAACCTGCTGCTGATGCGGTGTTACCGGGTGGGCGAGTTCGGCCAGGTCTATCCGCTGGCCCGCGGTACTTCCCCGCTGGTGGTGACGATCCTGGCCGCGGTATTCGTGCACGAGCATCTCGCCTGGCCGCAGATCGCGGGCGTGCTCGTCGTCTCGGCCGGCCTGGCCATCCTTGTCCTGGCCGGGCGACGGCCCGGCCGCGCGGCCTTCCTGGCCGCCGTCGGCACCGGCCTGACCATCGCCGCCTACACCACCGTGGACGGCGTGGGCGTGCGGCTCTCGGCCAGTCCGGTGGGCTACATCGGCTGGCTGATGCTGCTCGAGAGCCTCTGCGTACCGATGTTCGCCCTCCTCCGGCGGCGTGACGTACTGCTGAAGCAGCCGCGGCGGATCCTGCTGTCCGGCCTGGCCGCCGGGGCGCTGAGCGTACTCGCCTACGGCCTGGTGCTGTGGGCGCAGACCCGCGGCGCGCTGGCCCCGATCGCCGCGCTCCGCGAGACCAGCGTCATCTTCGGTGCGATTATCGGCACGCTGATCTTCCACGAGCCGTTCGGCCGGAGCCGCATCGCGGCCACCGTCTTGGTCGTGGCCGGCATCGTGTTGCTCAACGTGGGCTAGTCACAAGCGCCACCTCGTTATCAGGTGACGTGGACTCACAGCAGGTCTCTGCGCCGGGTCACCACGACCGGGAGCACGAAGCAGGCCAGGGCGTACAGAGCGAGAACAGCGAAGGCCAGAAGCGGCGCGACCTCGGCGAAGGTCGGCGCGTATTGCGGGTTGGCCGCGCCGAAGAGGTTCGTGACGGTGTTGGTGCTGGCATCGGGCAGGACGTCGTAGATCGCGCGCAGTGGCCCGGACAGTTCGGTGGCGAACTGGTCCAGCTGCAGTTGCACGACGGTCGTCCACAGCAGGATGGCGGCAAACGCGCCGGCGGCGCTCTTGAGCAGCGTGCCCGCAGCCCAGCCTGCGGCGCCCCAGGCCAGGCTCACCACGATCGCGATGCCGAATCCGGCGACCAGGCGACCGACCGTGACCGGCGGGCTCGGCACCAGCGAAACCGACCCGGTCTGCGTCACCGCGATCGCCAGGCTGAACAGGCCGGAGACGGCGAACGTCAGCGCCACGCTCACCACTAGGGCGACCGTGACGGCGAGCGCCTGGCCGACGGAGGTGCGCGCCCTGGTCGGCTCCTGCAGCAATGAGGTCTTGATGGTGCCGCCGGCCCAGTTGCCTCCGGCGGCCAGCGCTCCGATGAGGAAGAACGCGGCGGTGCCGGCCAGGGTCGGGTCGTCTCCGATGCTGTTGAGCACGGCCGGGACGAACTGGCCGGGCAGGATCGTGGGCAGGACCTGGGACGGCGTGGCCAGGCTGATGGCTCCTGCGCCGGCGTTGAGGTACAGGACGTACTGGTCGACGTAGCTGTTGAGCAGCGTGAACACCGGGAGCGCCAGGACGAAGGCCCACATGGTCGGCCACTTGGACATGACCAGCAGTTCGGCGCGCAACGAGGCCAGCACGCCGGCCCGCCGGCCATCGTCTACCTCGGCCGCCGGCTGGCCGGCCGGCGGGCCGATCTCCAGGTGGTGCCGCCGGGCGAACCAGGTGCCGCTGGCCGCGGCCACGTCGCGTCGCCGCAGCCGGAGGAAGGCCAGGCCGAGGAACACCAGCGTGTAGCCGGCCAGGATCAGGGTCGCCAGCAGGGGACGGACCGGCTGATACGTGGCGCTGCTGGCGCCGCCGCCAGGCGAGCCGAACATGGAAGTGAGCGTTATGACGCTGGCCGCGGGAAAGGCGTTGTAGACGTGCTGGAACGTCCCGCCTGCGCTGATGCTCAGGTCGTAGAGGAACGCGTCGACCAGGGCGTACCACAGCAGGGCGGCGGCGACGCCGCCTGCGGCGCTGCGGCACAGCGTGCCGAGCGCGATGCCAAGCGCGCCGTAGGCGATGCCGATCAGCAGCCCGGCGGCCACGGTGTGGCCCACGACACCCGCCGCGGGAAAGGCTGCGGCGGCGCCGACGGCCGCACGGCCCACGTACCACCGGATCAGAAAGCTCGCGAGGGCGGCCAGGGCGAAGCTCAGCACGACGCTGATCGCGCAGGCCACCATGATGGCCAGGGTCTGGCCGGCGAACGTGCGGGCCCGGCTCGGACCCTGCAGCAGGGACGTCTTGATCGTGCCCCGTCCCCAGTCCCCGCCGGCGATGACCGCGCCGAGCACGATGAACGGCGCGGTGAAGAACAGCTCGTTGACGGCCTGGATGTTGAACTGGCTGGGCAGCAGGCCCTGCAGGTTCTGGGCCGGCGTGCCGAACTGGGCATACATCGCCGGGGTGAGCCCGAGGTAGTCCACGAAACCGAACAGGTAGGTGGTCACCAGGGTCAGCAGCGGCACAGTCAGCACCAGCGCCCAGGCCACCCTGGACTTGCGCAACACGAGCAGCTCGGCTCGGAGCGAGGCGAGCATACGCCTAGTGAACCTCGTCCGGCGCGCGTCCGGCCCGGCGCCTGCGCCGCCCGGCCGGCTGACGCAGCGAATCGGCCCCGCCGCTGCGCCCGCCGGTCAGCTCCAGGAAGACGTCGCGCAGCGGTCGTCGCGCGGTCCGGACCTCGCTCACCTCAAGGCCCGCCTCGACCAGCTGCCGGTTGACCGCCGCCGCCTGGCCCGGGCCGGTCTCGCGCATGGCCACGTTCAGTAGCTCGCCGGCCTGCTCGGCCCCCTGCAGGTTGGCGCCGTTCCGGCTGGCCAGCTCGGCGACCAGCGCCGCCGCCTGCTGAGCGGGTTTCGCCCGTACCCACAAGCGGGCCTGGCCGCGAAGCTGCTCCGGGGTTCCCTCGGACAGCATCCGGCCGCCGCCGATCACCGCCACCCGGCCGCACAGCTCCTCGACCTCGCGCATGTCGTGGCTGCTCAGCAGGATCGTGCAGCCGCCGTCGGCGAGTTCACGGATGAGCCGGCGCATCTCCAGCTGCCCGATCGGGTCCAGGCCATTGGAGGGTTCGTCCAAGATCAGCAGCTCGGGATCCTTCAGCATGGCCGCCGCCACCGCCAGGCGCTGTGTCATCCCCAGGCTGTAGGCGGAAACCCGGTCGCCCGCCCGGGCGGTGAGGCCCGCGACATCCAGGACGGCATCCACCCGCGCGTCCTTCACCTTGCACCTGCGGGCCGCGGCCCGCAGGTTGTCCCGGCCGGATAGGAACGGGTAGAAGGCCGTCTCGCCCATGGCGCCCACCCGGCGCAGGCCCGCGGGCTCCCCCGGCGGCAGGCCCAGGACCCGGATCATCCCCGTAGTCGGCCGCACCAGCCCCAGGAGCATTCGCAGGGTGGTCGTCTTCCCGGCGCCGTTGGGGCCGAGCAGGCCGTAGGTCTCGCCGTACGGCACCGACAGGTCCAGCCGGTCCACCGCCGTTACCCGGCCGCCAAACCGTTTCACCAGCTGGTGCACCTCGATCGCAAGCTCGGCTGCCACGGGTCCTCCTCGTCACCGCGTCCCAGCCGAACTCTAGCTGCCGGCTTGGGTCCGGGCCCGGACGGACGTGCAGACAACGACGGGCGCGGTCAGGTAGAACAAGGGGACAGCGAGCCGAAGGGACAACAATGATCGAGCCCTATCAGGCCCTCGGCCTGGTGCCCACGATGCGGGGCATCCGGCACCGCGACGAGATCGGCCGGAATATCGAGCACCTCACGCACCTGATCAAGGCCGCGTCGTGGCTGTCCAGCCTGGACCTGCCGGTGCGGCTGATCGCCATCCCGGAAGGCGCCCTGCAGGGTTTCAACGACGAGGTTCTCGACCTTGATCACGAGACGTTCGCCCGGGAGTGTGCGATCGACATCCCCGGGCCTGAGACGGAGGCGCTCGGTGCGCTGGCTCGGCAGTGGAACGTGTTCCTGATGGGCCAGGCAAGGCCCGTCATCCGGAGTTCCCCGGGCGCTTCTTCAACGTCGGCTTC
>Ga0302324_100021841_pt1 | contig 12464 bp, 10 predicted proteins | sample Palsa_T0_1_FD_201949 | JGI IMG/M metagenome (GOLD analysis project Ga0302324, IMG submission 201949) | Peat permafrost microbial communities from Stordalen Mire near Abisko, Sweden - Palsa_T0_1 | ecosystem: Environmental > Terrestrial > Soil > Palsa > Peat permafrost | place: Sweden: Abisko...
CGTCCACATGCGTCGGGAACACGCCGACCGGCTTGCCCGATTGCACCAGCAAGGTTTCGTCCTCGTTCAGGCGCTTGAGCGTCTCGACGATGCGGTCGTAGCAATTCCAGTCGCGCGCGGCCTTACCCGTTCCGCCGTACACCACGAGCTCGGCGGGATTCTCCGCGACGTCCGGATCGAGATTGTTCATCAGCATGCGCAGCGGCGCCTCGGTCAGCCAGGAGCGCGCGCTCAGCGTGGTGCCGCGGGGGGCGCGTATCAGGCGGGGTGTTACGGGTGCGAGCATGGGGTCACTCCTGAAGGGCGAGAGCGGGACGCTGAGCCGTGAGCGAGGGACGGAAGCGTCCCGACATTTCATAGCGGGAGCCGGGATGGTAGAGGTGTGCAAGCGAGGCGATCGCGCCATGTGTCCACGTGCGGCGGGTGACGAGCAGGCAAGGCTCGTTGCGCTTCATGGCGAGGAGCTTGCGCGTTCGCTCGTCCGGCATCACCGCGCGCAGCACGTGCTCGGCTTCCTGCAACGGCGCCACGCGCATCAAGTATTCGTAGGGTGTGGTCCGGCTGAAGTCCACATCGAGGTAGCCGGGTGCGACCGCGGGCGAGACGTGACGGTCCTCGAGCTGCACCGGCCGGTCGTTCTCGAAATGCACGATCAACGAGCGGTACAGCTCGCCACGGGGACCGCCGCCGAAGTCTTCGGCGAGCTCGGCGCCGGCGCGCACGCGCTCGAGGCACACGATCTCGGCCCGGTGCACATGGCCGCGCTGGCGGATTTCCTCATCGATGCCGCGAATCTCCAGCGGATGGGAGCGGGCGTGGCGGTCGGCGACGAAGCTGCCGACGCCGGCGATGCGCACCAGGATGCCCTCATCGCTCAGCTCCTTGAGCGCGCGATTGGCCGTCATGCGCGATACGCCGAATTTCTTGACGATGTCGTTCTCGGAGGGAACGCGGGCGGATATGCCCCATTTGCCGGAGCCGATGTTGTCCAAAATGTGCCGCTTGACCTTGAGGTAGAGGGGCTGCAGGGCGTCGCCGGCTTTGGTGCTCATGGGTGGAAGGGTAACCTGTATAGACAGGTATGGTCAACCCGGGCGGACGCGTAGGCGGAGCCGCGCGGCCTTGACTGAGCATTCCTGAAGCGGCCGTTCGGGTTGGGGTAGGCTACGCGAGCGATAAACGCATACATTTCCATTTTGACGGCGAGCCTCGAGTTGCGTTGTCACTTGCTGGGCAAATGCTAATTTGGCGTAGTGCCCATTTGAATAGCGTCATCCGACAAACCAACCGAGGAACGACTATGTCCAGCCCTATGTATACCAATTCAGTTCCCGTTTTTAAGCAATTGCTGACGGCTTTGAAAGCCATTCTGGCTCAGGCCGATGCACACGCGGTCGCCAACTCAATAGAGCCAGACGCATTTTTGCAGGCACGTCTGTATCCGAACATGTTTCCGCTGGTCAAGCAGGTGCAAATTGCTGCCGATTTTGCGCGGGGGATCTCGGCACGCTTGGCGGGTATTGATGTTCCCATCCATGAAGGCAAAGAGAAGAGCTTTGCCGATCTTGACGGACTATTGGCCCGGACAATGGAATTTCTCGATAGCGTGAACTCTTCCAAATTTGAAGGCAGCGAAACGAACGAAATCGTACTGCGTCCTGGTACGCCTAAAGAAAAGAAACTGAGTGGTCAGGCCTATCTGGCCAACTACGGCTTGCCGCAATTTCTCTTTCATGTCACCACCGCCTATGCGATTTTGCGTCACAACGGGCTAACCATCGGCAAGCGTGATTTCATGGGGGTGTACTAGCTGCATCGACCCGCATTTTACTGTTTAATGGTTTTGAGCCGGCGATGCGCAACTGACCACGCGCAAGTGGCACCGCTGCCTGCCGCAGATGGCGGCGAAGCATCAATAACAACTCTAGGGAAGGTAAGACAATGAGAAAAATAGCTGTTGTAGTCGCAGTCGCCGTATTTGCTTTGGGAGCGGCGAACGCTTCGGACCGGACTGACGCGATGGCCGTCGTTCATAATTGGGTCGACGCCTTCAACAAGGGCGACGGCAAAACCAGCGCATCCTATTGCGCCGACGGAGCGTTGATCATAGACGACTTTGCACCGCACGTATGGCACGGGCCAGGGGCCTGCGCCAGTTGGTACAAAGACTACGAGGCGTTCGCCGCAAAGGCGCAGATTACGGGTGCGAGCGTCGCGCTCGGGAAGGCCCGGCACTTCGACCTCGACTCCGGTTACGCGTACCTGGTGACACGACTACACTTACGTTTACCGAAGCGGGTAAGCCGGTCACGGACAAGGCCATCGTCACGATGTCGTTGAAAAAAGGCAGTTCCGGTTGGCAAATCACTGGTTGGGCATGGGCGGACCAGTAGCAGCCTCTCAGCCATGCCGAAATCCCTAAAGTGGAATTCGCTTCTTCTGTACGCGGTCATGATCGCTGCATGTCCCACCACAACTCGCAGTGATCCTTCATTTGGAGAGGCGCCGTGCGGTCAAAACTCTTCGACCACCATTGAGATTGTCGAATGCCTCAATACCGAATTATCGAAAGCAAACGACACCCTTAATGGGGTTTACGGTCTAATACTCCGCGAACTGACGGCTGGATCCATCTACCCGAACGAATCGCCCTTTTTTGCCGATTGGAAGCGAGATCTAATAAAGACTGAAAGAGCATGGGTGGCCTTCAAGGATCTGCAATGCCTTGTCGCAGGTGAGCTTCTCGAGCCGGGAACTGGCGTCCCAATCGAGACCGCCGGCTGCTTGGTTGACCTTACGAATCAGCGTATTCACTTTCTTGACGAATACGCAGGGACAGTGAGCCACTATTCGAAGCTCTGCCGATCGGATGAGGCGAAATGCGCGTTACCCAACCAGCACCATTGAGTGCAATCCGGGCGGTCCGTCGTCCAATGCGCAAGGCTGACGGTTTCAAACCGATAATTGCGGCTGACATGACGCGCAACGCTTGGCGGTGAGTCCGATCGTTGGGCCGGCGAACCTCAACAACTGGCGGGGCCTGATTCGCGAACGCACCGCCAAGGTCCTCGACGGCCTGCCCCGCAATGAAACGTTCAACTGGGTTGACCTGGTCTCGATTGAGCTCACGACGTACATGCTGGCAACCCTTTTTGATTTTCCGTTGGAGGACCGCCGCCTGCTCCCGCATTGGTGCGACATGGTCACTGCCAATAAGCTGACCAATCCCGACGCGCCCGAACCCGAGGTGCGTATGGCCGAATTGCGCAAAATGCTGCAGTACTTCAGCCGGCTTTGGAACGAGCGCATCAATGCGCCGCCCCGCACCGATCTGGTTTCCATGCTGGCCCACGGACCGGCGACGAGGAACATGGGGCCCGCCGAGTTCATGGGCAACCTGGCCTTGCTGATCGTCGGCGGCAACGACACCACGCGCAATTCGATGACCGGTGGGCTGCTGGCCTTGCACCATCATCCGCGGGAGATGGCGAAGCTGCGCGCAAATCCCGCACTTATCGACAGCCTGGTGCCCGAAATCATTCGTTGGCAGACACCGGTTGCGTACATGCGGCGCACCGCGCTATCAGATGCGGTATTGGGCGGCAAGCAAATCAAGAAGGGCGATAAAGTGGCGATGTGGTACTTGTCGGGCAACCGCGATGAAACGGCGATTCCGGACCCTAACCAATTCATCGTCGATCGTGAGCGGCCGCGGCAGCATCTGTCCTTTGGCTTTGGTATCCACCGCTGCGTCGGAAACCGCCTCGCCGAACTGCAGTTGAAGATCCTCTGGGAGGAACTCCTGCGGCGATTTGAAGCGATTGAGGTCGTGGGCGAGCCGAAGCGAGTTCGGTCCTCGTTCGTACGCGGCTTCAGCCATCTTCCGGTTCGGATTCCGGCCTGACTGTGTCGGAGAGGAGATAGGTTTGAGGGCAACGGAGAAACGCAGCCCGTAAGCCGCCAGTGGGAGCTCGCGGTAGGCCGTGGTAGAACTTTCCAATTCTTGACCGGTAAATGGATGTTCAGCCTTCAACTGGAGATGCATTTGCGCCGATCAACTACAATGTAGTAGACTCTACTACGTCGTCCATAATGGATTCGGCGATTGCCATGGTAATACCCCGGCTGAGCAATCTGGAGATGCGGATCATGGAAGCGCTGTGGGCACACGGCGCCTCCTCAATCCGGGAAATTCAGCAGATATTCCCGGTAAAAAAACGGCCCGCATATACGACGATCCAGACCACGGTTTACCGCCTAGAGGCCAAAGGGGCGCTTCGACGCACTAAGAAGATCGCCACAGCACACATATTTGAAGCGGCGATCGCGCGCGATGCGGCCCGCCGTCGCCTGATCGACGACTTTCTCGCGGTGTTCGGCGGCGAAACGCAGCCGGTGATGACACATTTGATCGAGGCGGGAAAGCTTACCTTGGACGACGTCCATGAGGCCGAAAAATTGCTTCGACAGCTTCAGAAAAAGGATAAGAAGCCATGATCGCAATAGCACTAGATCATCTGTGGCAATCAACACTTTTTGCCGCTGGTGCAGGCCTTCTTACCCTGGCACTGCGCGACTACGGCGCACAAATCCGCTTCTGGCTGTGGTTCTCGGCTTCGCTGAAATTTCTGATTCCATTTGCCGCGCTGACAGCTCTCGGCGGCCATCTGCTTCTGCCCGTCGCGCCGCAAATGTCCGCGCCGGCCTTTTTCATGATGCAGCCGGCCGCCCAGCCTTTTTCGGCGCCAATGTCGGCATTGTCTCCTCCCGCTGCGACGGGGCCGCATTTGACACTCGTCTTGCTCGTGCTTTGGGGAGCTGGTGTTGCAGTGATACTGGCGCGATGGCTGGTTCGATGGTTCTGGCTACGTCGGATTCTGCGAGGGGCTGTCGATATGCCGGTGACGGTGGGGGCGCGACTTAACGCAGAGCGCGAGCGTGCGTGCGACGAAGGTGTGCTCGCTTCCGGAAGGTCACCGCATGTCTATGCAGAGGCCATTCTAAAGATCTGCAAGCTCTATCTACGTTCGCCGTTAGCCTGCGCATCAGGCGTCTCTGGCGCCGATCTCAAAACACGAATAGGGATAATCATGGAAAGCAGGACTGCACGCCGCTTGGACAGAGTGCGGAAGGTCTTTCTCGGCCTCTCCGCGACGGCGACAATTGCGATTCCCCTGCTACTTGGATTGGTGGAATCACCTTTGACGCTCGCGCAAGCTGAGCCGGTCCCATCCCCGACCACAACCGCCGAGCGGCGCGCCGAGCAGGCTCTTCCGCGCAACGTGGTTCCGTTCGACCCCAAGCGTTTCGACAAATATGTCGGCTATTATCAAATCGGTCCTTCAACAATATTCACCATCACTCGCGACGGCGATCATTTTCTCAGCAGACTGACCGGACAGGTTAACGTTGAGATCTTTCCAGAGAGCGAGACGAAATTCTTCGCAACGGAGGTTAGCGCGCAGATCAGCTTTGCTACCGATGCACGGGGTCGAGTAACCGAATTGGTGCTGCACCAAGAGGGCCTTGAACAACACGCCCCGCGGGTCGATGAGCCCGTTGCGAAAGGCATTGAGGCGGCGCTGGCGCAACGCATAAGGAGTAATACGCCCAGCCCTGGCACTGAAGGCGCACTTCGGCACCAAATCGAAGCCGAAATAAACGACCGCCCGGACTACAGCGTGCTGAGGCCGGGGTTGGCCGCTGCGACGCGGGAGCAATGGCCCGTCATACAACAGACGATCAGCAGCTTGGGACCTCTAAAGTCCGTTACGTTCAGATCCGTCGCTCCGGGAGGAGAAGATGTCTATGATGACGCGTTTGAACGCGGCCAGACACAATGGCACATCTCACCGCTGTCTCCGGACGGGAAGATTTCGGGCATGTCCTGGCGTAGGCTACCCTGATTAAATCTTCACCACGACTTCGTCTTTGTTGACCAGACGGCCTTCCTTAGCGTTTCCGAAAGTACGCATTGGCTGTAGGCGACGGTGTCCGACTTGCCGCTCCCTGACCCTCGCAGGCTCCAACAGCGCGCGCCGCTCAGGCGCCCTCGAGCGCCAGCCGACCCATCAGCTGCTTGAAAGGTACCGCGAGGCGCTCCTCGGCTGCGTGCCGTCGAGCCTTCACCACCCAGCGTCCCGCTACCATCACGTCGCGGATGGCGGGGCTGCCGCCGGCGAAGATGAGGTGGTCGAGTGACGTGGTGTCGCGCGCGCCCGCCATGCTCGGGTGCTCGGCATCGAGCACGAGCCAGTCCGCGCGCGCGCCCTGCGCAATCACTCCGGCGGGCTGACCCAAGGCCGCTGCCCCGTGACGCGCGGCGTCGCGCCACAGGCGAGTTCCGACGTGCGGCTCTCTAGAGTCCGCGAGCACGCCGCGGCGGCGCTTGCGCAGCCGCGCCTGGTATTCCATCCAGCGCAACTCTTCCGCAGGGCACACGGTCGCCTGACTGTCGGAGCCCACGCAGATGCGGCCGTTGGACTCGAGAAAGCGCGCTGCATCGAAGAAGCCATCACCGAGATTCGCCTCGGTGCTGATCGAGACGCACACCGCGGCGCGCGCGGCGGCGATGTCCCGGAGCTCGGCGGGCGTCGCGTGAGTCGCGTGTACCAAGCACCAGCGCTCGTTCACGAGACCCGTCTCGAGCAAGAGCTCGATCGGCCGGTGACCGGTGGCTGCGAGACACGCGTCGACTTCCTTCTTCTGCTCGGCGATGTGGATGTGGATTGGCAATTCCGCATCGATGGACGACAGGCTGCGCACTGCCTCGCGCAGCGTCTCGAGCGGCACGGCGCGCAGGGAGTGAAAGGCGGCCCCGGTGCGGATGCGCGGCGATGCGAGTTGGCGCTCCGCGCTCACCCGAGTCTCGACAGCGCGCAGGAACTCGGCGGTGGTCAAAGCGAACCGCGATTGCTCGGGCTTCAGTGGCTGCGAGCCGAAGTCGCTGGTTTGATAGAGCGTCGGCAGAAAGGTGAGGCCGATGCCCGCCGTGTCGGCTGCTCTCGCAATTGCCTCCCATAGCTCGTTCGTCGCCGCATAGGCAGCGCCGTCAGCGTTGCGGTGCAAGTAGTGAAATTCCGCGACCGAGGTGTAGCCCGCCTTCAGCATCTCCACGAACAGCTGCGCTGCGATGAGCTCGAGGTCCGAGGGTGTGATGCGCCGGGCGAGCGCGTACATGGCCTGGCGCCAGGTCCAGAAGCTGTCGCGCGAGGACAGGCGGTACTCGGTATTGCCCGCCATGCCGCGCTGGAAGGCGTGACTGTGCGCATTCGGCATGCCGGGTACGACGAAGCCGGCCACGCGCTCGGCGTCAGGCGGCGTCTGGGAGTCCGCCATCGCCCGGGACGCGGCGGGTACCTCCGCGGTCTGCGCACGTTCGGTCTCGATGCGCACAATATGGCCCTGCTCATCGACGGCCACGCCCACATCGCGACGCCATCCGCCTTCGAGAAGAGCCCAATCCAACCGGTAATGCCGCTCCACGAGTACCTGCCTATACCTGTTGCCGTATCATCACACCCGCGGCAACAACGGCCAGTGCGGGCGTATTCGTGCAAGAGACATCGTCCATCGAGGAATGGGATCGGGTGTGGATCGGGATGAGCATCGCGACCATGGTCGCGGGCCGCACCCCCTATGGCAAGCTCGAGAATGGCGCGCTCGCGGTGAAAGGCGAGCGTATCGCCTGGATCGGCGGCGCCGACGAGGCGCGCACTCTTGCCCGGGCTCGCAGGGTCCCCGTCGAGGAGGCCGAGGGCCTGTGGATAACGCCGGGCCTCATCGATTGCCATACCCACCTGGTGTACGGGGGCAATCGGGTCGCGGAGTTCGAGGAGCGGCTTTGCGGCGTGCCCTACGAGGAGATCGCGCGCGCCGGAGGCGGCATTCGATCCACCGTGAATGCAACGCGCCGCGCGGATTTCCAGTCCCTCACCGCGGCCGCTACGTCGCGGGCGCGGCGCCTGATGGCCGAGGGCGTCACCACGCTCGAAGTGAAGTCGGGCTATGGCCTCGACCTTGCCACGGAGCGCCGTATGCTCGAGGTCGCGCGTGCGCTTGCGCGCGAGTTGCCCCTGTCGATCGAGACCACGTTCCTGGGCCTGCATGCTTTGCCGGCGGAGTATCGCGAGCGGCGCGGCGAATACGTTGCGGCCGTATGCGGACCGTGGCTCGAGTCGCTCGTCGGAGCCGGCCTCGTGGATGCGGTCGATGCGTTTTGCGAGAACATTGCGTTCACCCTCGAGGAAACCGAGGCGTTTCTCGCGGCCGCTCGGCGCCTGGGGCTGCGCGCCCATGTGCACGCCGGGCAGCTCAGCGACATGGGTGCTGCGCAGCTCGCCGCGCGCCATGGCGCGCTGTCCGCCGACCATCTCGAGTACTTGAGCGAGGATGGCGCGCGGGCGCTCGCTCGAGCGGGCACCGTGGCGGTGCTCTTGCCCGGTGCTTATTTCACGTTGCGGCAGGCCACGCCGCCCCCGGTACCGCTGTTGCGAGCGGCCGGCGTGCCCATGGCCGTGTCCACCGACGGCAATCCCGGCACCTCTCCGGGGATGTCGCTGCTGCTCGCGCTCAACATGGCTTGCAGTCTGTTCGGGCTCACGCCGGAGGAGGCGGTGGCCGGTGCGACGCGCGTGGCGGCCCGAGCCCTCGGGCGGGAAGCCGAGATCGGCACCCTCGAAGTGGGCAAGCGCGCCGATTTCGCTCTCTGGCGGATCGAACGGCCGGCGGAACTCTGCTACAACTTAGGGGCCAATCCTTGCGCGGGGGTGGTATACCGGGGCGCGGTACGTACGGGGACATGACGGCTCCAGGCGCGCGCAGGGGTCCGTGCGGGGGCCGGGGCACGCGCCGGCGCGCGGTCGGTGCGCGCCGCCGGCGGCAAGAGCACGTTTATACTGCATCGCAGCATCAATCGCTGAAGCTGCCCTTCGGGCCCGCGCGCGCCTTGACACCCGGGCGGTCGGTTCCTAAAATCCCCGCTCTTTGCCGCCTTGCCCTAGAGGCGCGGCTAGCTTTACGTTTTTTCTACCGGGCGGGATCGATTTCGAGCCGCCCTCAATAAGGCATTTATGGCGACGACGACCCAATTAATCCGTACCGGACGCAATGAGCCTGCCTGGAAGTCCAAGGTTCCGGCGCTGGCCGCGTCTCCGCAGAAGCGCGGCGTTTGCACGCGCGTTTACACCACCACGCCGAAGAAGCCGAACTCGGCGCTGCGCAAGGTTTGCCGCGTACGATTGACGAACGGCTACGAGGTGTCCAGCTACATCGGCGGCGAAGGCCACAATTTGCAGGAGCACTCGGTCGTGCTGATCCGCGGCGGCCGCGTCAAGGATCTACCCGGCGTGCGCTATCACACCGTCCGCGGCGCGCTCGATTGCGCCGGCGTCGGCGATCGTCGCCAAGGGCGTTCCAAGTACGGCGCCAAGCGTCCGAAGAAATAAGCCAACCAAGGCATAGAAGGTTTCCCCATGTCTCGCAGAGCAGCAGCACCCCATCGCACCATTCTTCCGGATCCGAAGTTCGGCAACGACATGTTGGCCAAGTTCATCAACATGGTGATGGAGCGGGGTAAGAAGTCGGTCGCCGAGAAAATCGTCTACGGCGCCATTGACCGCATCGGCGACAAGAGCGGCCGCGCGGGCGGCGAGGCCATCGCCGTCTTGCAGCAGGCGCTCGACAACGTCAAACCCGTGGTCGAAGTGAAGTCGCGTCGCGTCGGCGGCGCCACCTATCAAGTCCCCGTCGAAGTGCGCGCCAATCGCCGCCAGACCCTCGCCATGCGCTGGGTCATCGAGGCCGCGACCGCCCGCAGCGAGAAGTCCATGGCGCACCGGCTGGCCGCCGAGCTCCTCGAGGCCGCCGAGAATCGCGGCGCCGCGGTCCGCAAGCGCGAAGACACCCACCGCATGGCCGAGGCCAACAAGGCGTTCGCGCACTACCGCTGGTAGCGGACTGTCGGAGAGGCCGGCGACTGGTAAAACAACGGCTTGGCCTCATATTGGTTTATCGGACGGGGTCGTTTCGACCCCGTTAAATTCGGCGCGCAAGCGCCTGGGAACTACCGTGGCACGTACGACGCCCATCGAGCGATATCGCAACATCGGTATCTCTGCACATATCGATGCGGGTAAGACCACCGCGACCGAGCGCATTCTTTTCTACACCGGCGTCTCGCACAAGATCGGCGAGGTGCACGACGGCGCGGCCGTGATGGATTACATGGAGCAGGAACAGGAGCGCGGCATCACCATCACCGCCGCCGCAACCACCTGCTTCTGGAAGGGGATGGACAAGAGCTTCCCCGAGTATCGCATCAACATCATCGATACGCCGGGGCACGTGGACTTCACCATCGAGGTCGAACGGAGCCTCCGGGTACTCGATTCGGCCATCGCCGTATATTGCGCGGTATCGGGCGTGCAGCCGCAATCGGAAACGGTCTGGCGCCAGATGAACAAATACCGGGTGCCGCGTATCGCGTTCGTCAACAAGATGGACCGCGCCGGGGCGAACTTCTTGCGCTGCGTCGATCAGATCCGCGCCCGCCTGCGCGGCAATCCCGTTCCCATTCAGCTGCCCATCGGCGCCGAAGACGGGTTCGTCGGCGTGGTCGATCTCATCAAGATGAAGTCCATTTTCTGGGATGAGGAAACCCAGGGCATGAAATTCGAGTACCGCGAGATTCCCGCGGACATGCTCGAGGAATGCCAGACCTGGCGCGCGAAAATGATCGAGGCCGCGGCCGAGGGCGCGGACGAGCTGCTGAACAAGTACCTCGAGAACGGCGATCTGTCGGTCGAGGAGATCAAGCGGGGCCTGCGTGCGCGCGCGCTCAAGAACGAGATCTGTCTGGTGACCTGCGGCTCGGCGTTCAAGAACAAGGGCGTGCAGGCCGTGCTCGACGCGGTCGTCGAGTACATGCCATCGCCGGTGGATGTCCCGGCGGTGACGGGACACGGCGAGCGCGGCGAGGATCTGACGCGCAAGGCCGATGATGCCGAGCCCTTCGCGGCACTCGCGTTCAAGATCCTAAACGATCCCTTCGTCGGCAACTTGACCTTCTTCCGTGTCTACTCGGGCACCCTGAACTCGGGCGATCAGGTGTTCGTTCCGAACAAGAACCGCAACGAGCGCATCGGGCGACTGTTGCAGATGCACGCGAGCGAGCGCTCGGAGATCAAGGAAGTGCGCGCGGGCGACATCGCCGCGGCGGTGGGCCTGAAGGACGTCACCACGGGCGACACGCTGTGCGATCCGCACAAGGTCATCATCCTCGAGAAGATGGAGTTCCCCGAGCCCGTCATTTCGGTGGCCGTTGAGCCGAAGACCAAGGTCGACCAGGAGAAGATGGGCCTCGCCTTGCAGCGGCTCGCGAAGGAGGATCCCTCGTTTCGCGTGCACACCGACCAGGAATCCGGCCAGACCATCATTTCCGGCATGGGCGAGCTGCATCTCGAGATCATCGTCGACCGCATGAAGCGCGAGTTCAAGGTCGAGGCCAACGTCGGCAAGCCGCAGGTCGCTTACCGCGAGACCATTCGCGGCACCGTCGAGTCGGAGGGCAAGTTCGTGCGCCAGTCCGGCGGCCGGGGCCAGTACGGTCACGTATGGCTCAAGCTCGAGCCGCTGCCACCCGGCAAGGGCTACGAATTCGTCAATGCCATCGTCGGCGGCGCGGTGCCGCGCGAGTTCATCCCCGCCGTGGACAAGGGCATTCAAGAGGCCGTGCAGACCGGGGTGATCGCCGGCTATCCCATCGTCGACGTGAAAGTGACCGCGTTCGACGGCTCGTATCACGACGTCGATTCGAACGAGATGGCCTTCAAGATCGCGGGATCGATGGGCTTCAAGGAAGGCTTTCGCCGCGCGAAGCCCGTTCTGCTCGAGCCCATCATGAAGGTCGAGGTCGTGACGCCGGACGATTACTACGGCGACATCGTCGGCGACCTGAGCCGCCGGCGCGGTCAGATCGTCAGCGCCGAGGATTCTCCGTCGGGCAAAGTGGTTACCGCGGATGTACCGCTGGCCGAAATGTTCCAGTATTCGACGGCGATGCGCTCCATGAGTCAGGGGCGCGCGAATTACACGATGGAGTTCGCGAAGTACATGGAAGTGCCGAACAATGTCGCCGACGTCGTGATGAAGAAAGCATCGTAACGAACCAATTTAATTTCTGAGAGGTACTTGCCGTGTCGAAGGGGAAGTTTGAGCGAACGAAGCCGCACGTGAACGTGGGGACGATTGGTCATGTGGATCATGGCAAGACGACTTTGACGGCAGCCTTGACGAAGGTGATGGCGGAGAAGTTTGGCGGGGAGTTCAAGGCCTACGACCAGATCGACAAGGCGCCCGAGGAGCGTGCGCGCGGGATCACGATTGCGACCGCGCACGTTGAGTACCAGAGCGAGAAGCGCCACTACGCGCACGTGGACTGTCCGGGGCACGCGGACTATGTGAAG
>Ga0302324_100021842_pt1 | contig 12464 bp, 11 predicted proteins | sample Palsa_T0_1_FD_201949 | JGI IMG/M metagenome (GOLD analysis project Ga0302324, IMG submission 201949) | Peat permafrost microbial communities from Stordalen Mire near Abisko, Sweden - Palsa_T0_1 | ecosystem: Environmental > Terrestrial > Soil > Palsa > Peat permafrost | place: Sweden: Abisko...
GCGGGTTACCGGGGACGGCAATAATGTCGGCATAATAGCCGGCTTTCAGTTCACCAATCTGACCTTGCCAGCCGAGCAGTTTGGCGCCGTTGATCAGGTCGGCCTGCAACACCGCCCTCGGCGTCAGACCGTACTTGACCATGAGCTCGAGCTCGCGCGCCTGCGTGCCGTGCGCGAACGGGCCGACATCTGACCCGACCGCGAACTCTATGCCGAAGGCGATCTGCTTTTTGAATTCCTTGATCTTGTAGTCGAGCAATGCGCGCTCGCGCTGCGCCTGCTCGGAAGTGACGGCGTGCTGGCCGAAATACTCAAATACCGCAAACGTCGGCACTGCCGGTATGTGTTTTTCTTTCATGATCCGCATGGTCTCGTCACTGAGCTGAGTAGCATGGTCGATGGAGGCGACGCCAGCCTGCGCGGCGAACAGTGTGCCGGGCTCAGCCATGGCGTGCACAGCGACGGTAGTGCCAATGCGCGCAGCTTCATCGACGGCAGCTTTGAGTTGCGCTGCCGTATATTGATATGGCGAATGCAACGCGCCGTCGCGAAGCATATCGGGTCCGGTTTCATAGATTTTTACGAAGTCAGAACCTTGCTTGTGTTGCTCGCGGATCGCGGCGATGAGCTCATCCACGCTGTTGGCATAGGTGGCGTTGGAGAGAATGTGCTGCGCTGGATTGAAATGATTGGCATCTTCGTGGCCGCCCAGGATGTCGATCGCGTTGCCGCTGATGCGCAGCCGGGGGCCCTGGATCAGGCCGTGGTTGATGGTATCGCGTACCGCGGTGTCGGCAGATCCCGCGCCCTCCGTGCCCATGTCGCGCTCGGCGGTGAATCCCGCCATGAGATCCGCCCGCGCTGCAAGCGCCGCGCGCAAAGTGCGCTCCGGTACCGATTCTTCGACGGTTTGCAGATCTTCCGCGCCGGGATGCAAAAATAAATGCACGTGCGCATCAATCAGGCCGGGAAGCAATGTCTGGTCTCCGAGATCGCGCAGCTCGGCTCCCGCGGGGTGAGGTACGGATGGACCCACTGCCGTAATGCGCTCGCCTTCGATCAACACTTCCGCGGGTGAAATCACGCGGCCGGTGTCGACCTGCAGCAGTCGCGCGGCCCGCAGGATGATGGCATGGATGGCCCGGTGGTCAGACGCCTGCAGCGATTGAGCCGTTACCGTCTGGGCCGCGGCGCACCACGCCGTCGCCGCCAGCAGCGCGGTGCGCCTCAGCAGCCTCATCAGTACAGCGAGCGCAATGCCCGGTGCGCGCGTGGCGCGTAGTACCGATCGGGATTTAAGGAGACGACCACATAGGTGGCACGGCCGACGATGTTCCGCCTCGGCACGAATCCGATGTAGCGCGAATCGGCGCTGTTATCACGGTTGTCGCCCAGCACGAAGTACATACCGGCCGGCACGGTGATGGGGCCTATGAGCTCGAAGTGCCTGCGATCGGGCAGCAATAGAATGTCGTGCGCGGGTCCAGTCCCCGACTCGCGCAGCACAGCCGGATCTTGGGCGCGCGTTGCCGCCAAAAGACCACGCAATTCCGAACGATCCCCTACGGCATAGCGGGAGACGACGCCATTGACGATCAGGTGCTCGCCATCCAATGCCACCGTGTCTCCAGGGACCCCGATCAGGCGTTTGACCAGTGAGATGCCATCACGAGGCGAGTCAAAAACAATGATGTCGCCGCGCGCGGGGTTTTCGCCCTCGGTCAAATGAGTCAGCGAGAACGGCACGCGCAGCCCATAGACATGTTTGTCAATCAGTAACCGGTCGCCCTCGAGAATCGTCGGGTTCATCGAGCCGGATGGCACATAAACCCAATCGGCCCATGCGGAGCGGAATCCGCCCATCAGTACTATAAACACGAGCAGGCTGCGGTATTCGCGGCCATAGCGCAGCAAGGATCGCCACAGGGTCATCGTCATAGCTCCTCCACCAATCTAGGGATCCGATGTGGCCTGATTTTATTAGCAGTGCTGCAGGATGTTTTACAGGTATCTACAGGAACTAGAGGGGGAGTGCCTAAGACATTGAAAATAAAGCTTAAAACGCCAGTCCCACGGAGCGATGCAACGCTTGCCGGGCAGAGATGCAATGCGGTCTGATCAGCGATGCCACGGCTGGGCGGCAGAGATGCTACACCGCTGGCTCCTGGGCGTATCCGAAACTGTTGCATAATCAGGAAGTTACACTTGGAACGGCAGAGTTGCGACGCCCTATTCCTCGAGGGGTGCAAACCACTATTTCTAAAGCGATTTTCTGCCAGCAGCCGCCATCACGGCGCTGATTTGCGGCAGAGTTGTCACGTTCCGCGGCTCGCATCACGCCTTGAATGTCTGATCAGACCAGGTCCCCGCGGTACGTGCGGCCTGGATGGAGCCAAGATCAGGCCGACATCGACCGGCTTTACGTGGGCTTCGGGATAGACCGCGAGCACGCGCTTAAGTGAATCGAGGAAGAAATGCCGGAACTTGCGCGGCTGCGAGTAGCCGTGACCGAATTGCCCGGAGAGCTGCGCCCAGGTCACGGTGTTCGGTCGGCTCAGATGGAACAGCCGATGAACGAGCCAGGCATAGACGTCGAGGTCCATGGGACTCTTGCGCAGTTGCCGGATCGCCGACGTAGACAGTGGCGCGGAACGCTCGAGTATGGATTGAAACAGCACGCCGGCCAGCACCAGTGAACTGCCCTGCCCTACTGCTTCGCCCTCATCCCACCACAGTCGCGCTTCTTCCGCGAACAGCGCCTGTCGAATGTGCAGTCCGGCGCGGCCGCTCGAATCACTGATGTTCTCATCTATCGAGACCGCGCAATGAATGAGCCGCAGCAATTGGTTCGCGTAAACGCGCAGCGATCCGCGTTCACCGCGGGTGATGGGCACATCCAGGCAGCGCAGAAACTCGTGCACGCTGCGCCCGAGATATATTTCGGGCGACCGTGTGCGGATCGCCTCGGAGGCGCAGTAGATGGTCAACAGTCGGGCGGGCACGCCATACGGCAAGCCCATATCGCGGCGCGTGGCCGAGAGTGTAAGTTCGAGCCAGCCATTGCGGCGCGTGAAGGTGGCGATGTCGTGCGGATCAGCGTGCGGAAAAGAACATTGGATTAACGGCACGTACTGGAAGGAGACGCCCGACGCGAGCGCTATGGCGGTATCAGGCGGAGCTTGCACGCGGACGTCACTGGCAAGTGTCGGGCTAAGGCGTGGCAGCAAGGCACTGATGGGCGTTGGCGCTTGCGCGCTCGCGGGCACCTTTGGCATGGTTTGACGAGCACGAGCTCGACTGGCCGGCGGCTCCGGAAATGCAGCGGCAGGCAATTGCGGAAAACGGGCGCGGACGAGATCAGAGGGATAGCCGCTGCGAACAAGTTGGGCGGCGATGCGCTCGCTAGAAAAGCCGAGTTCAGCATATAGGCGGCAGGCCTTTTCGATCTGCTCGCTATAGTCCGCCCTGTTCGCCGTGTCAGGCATTGCGTCAGTCAGGTCCCCAGTTATTTGGCTACATGCACGGATTTCTGTTAGTTTTGACCCGAAATCCGTGGACAACGGCCTCCCTAAGGAGATAAGTGTGCCAGCGGTGCGCGCGATTGACAAGTTAGGCGATATTCTGGCGAGTAGTGAGACCTTTTTGGGCCGCATGCATGCACTCGGCGCCGAACCGCATCAGCGCAAGACACTGCAGCGATTGTTCAGTCCAAGCGAAGCGGCGCAGATGGTCGGTAGGGACCGAACTACCTTGGCGCGAGCCGAGGCAGATATTGGGCTTGGCGATGCCCCGCGCAATCCTGGCAACAACCGTCGCATGGGATATACGCTGGCCCAGATACACTCGTTTCGCCGCCACTTCGGTACCCTGCCCTGGCGGGATCCAGTGAGCGACGCGCCACTGGTGATCGCTTGCCAGAACTTCAAAGGTGGAGTCGGAAAATCCACCACTTGCGTTAACCTCGCGCATTATCTTGCGCTCAAGGGCTACCGCATACTGGTCATCGACACCGATAGTCAGGCGACGACGACTTCGATGTTCGGCTATGTGCCGGACGCCGATATTACGCAGGACGACACGGTTCTGCCGTACCTCGCGAGCGATCAGAAATCTCTTGTATATGGAGTGCGTCCGACCTATTTTCCCGGCATCGATCTGATTCCGGCCTGTCTGGCACTTTACGAGGCTGAGATTGCGATCGTGATGCGCGTGGCGGGACAACCCACCCCGGCCCAGCGGATCGCCTTTTTCAGCGAGCTCAAATACGGTATTCAAACCGTCGCCGGAGCGTATGACGTCATTTTGGTGGATAGCCCTCCAGCGCTTGGCATGATTTCGGTCAACGTGCTGATGGCGGCAGATGCGCTGCTGGTGCCGTCCGCAGCGCGCATGTTTGACTTTTCCAGTACCGTGCAATTCTTCCGGATGGTTCACAACTATATTGGGCAGCTGGACCCAGAGAAGAGTTATCGCTGGATCTCGGTACTAACGACGCTGTTCGATCGGCGATATGAAAGCCAGAAGCAGTTCTTTGAAGTTATGCGGGCGTGCTTTGGAGACTCCGTCTTTCAGCGCGTATTTTTTCACTCGAGTGCAGTCATTAATTCGGCGGCGCAATTCATCACCCCGTATGAGCAGGTGAAGCCTGATCGGCAGGTGCTGCAAATGATGGATAACGTGTTTGCCGAGGTCGAACTCAGCATTCTCCGCGAATGGCCCTCAAAGGCGACTGCGCTGAGTCAACGTGGCATCACGTGAGAGCCGGGCAAGCGCGGCAGCATTGGTTTCGTCACGAAACATTTGTAACGCATTGAATATATTAGTGAAAATATTAACCTCGCAGTACGCAAGGAGAGACCATGGCCAGCAAGATCTTTGGTGGCGCAAACCTCAGCGATATCGCGCGTTCGACACGCGAGCGGCCGGACGGATTGGCGATTGCAGCCGAAAAGGCGAGCCCGGGGCGACCCGTCATGGCCGCCGCAGAGTTGGCCCTCACGGGACGTGTGGTCCCCGCACTAGAGCGCGAAAACATTTTCTCTGTCGAGCCCAGGCGCTGCCGACCGTGGGCGTACCATAACCGCGGCGCGGTCTGGTACACACGTGATCGTTGTCAGGATTTGATCGAGTCGATCGCCAAGGACGGGCAGCAGGAGCCTGCGGTCGCTCGAAAGCTCGTGGGTGACCCGAGTTTTGACTATGAGTTGATTTACGGGATGCGCCGCCGGTTTGCCTGCGAATTTCTGAATGCCAAGCTCAAACTGCGCGTGATCGAGGCCGACGACGCACGCGCGGCCGTACTGATGCACATTGAGAATGCGGATCGGCAAGACATTACGCCAATGGAACGAGCGCTGTCGTTCCAGTCGCAGCTGGAGGCCAAAATCTTCCCGACGCAGGAGGCCCTCAGCGATGCCATAGGGCTGACCAAGGGCCAGGTCAGCAAGCTCGTCAAAGCGGCGACTTTGATGCGGCAGGGGACGATTTCCCAGTTGTTCCCGGATAAAAGCACCGTGCCGGTGGACGCGACCTACAAGCTGGCGACACTCTGGGATCGCCCGGGAGCGAAGGAAGTCATTCTCAAGGCGGCGCAGAATCTGCTACAGAAGGAGCGCGCGGGGCGCTCGGCGGCGGACCTGCTCAAAGCGTTGCTCTCTAGTCTGGACCGTTCGAAGAAATTCGATCCGGTGCAGAAGCAGTACAACCTCGGTACGGCAGGGCGTGTAATCGTAACGCGTAACGCACGCGGCAAGGTCACGCTGGCGTTTCCGCAAGGATTGGGTGGAATCGGGACCAGCGACGTCGTCGCAGCGGTAGAACAGATAGTGAAGGATCTGACATAACGGCAGTCGTGGAACAATTCGCTTCGCCACGAATGGCTGCGGTTCCATATTACGTTTGTAATTCAATACGTTGCGACTAGCATGTTGATGCCTTTTCGTGGAACATCTATGCTCGATACTGCTCGATCCATTAGAAAGGGAGCATGTACCCCTTGATGTTTTGCGCGTATAGTCAGGCACATGAACCGCAAGCTGACCGATGCGCAGATCAGCAGCACATTCGAATCGCTGCGCGACGCGGGCCAAAGCGTCAGCGGGCGGGCGCTGCGCGCCGCGTTGCGGCAGCAGTATGGCGCTGCTGGCCAGACCGGACGCGTGTTTGCACTGTGCCGAAGGCTGCGTAATCCCGCGGTACCCGAATCAGAGCTCATCGCGAAATTGCGTTCCCAGATGCTCGCCGCTGAGCAGGACAGGGCGCAGGCGCAGGAGGAGCGCAATCGCGCCGTAGAACGCGCCGAGCGTTCTGAGGCGCGCGAGATCCTGCACCAGGATCGTTGGGCTAACGAGATCCACGCGCTGCGCGAGAGCGTCGAGCAGCTCAAGGCGGACCGTATCCGACGCCAGACGTTGGAGGATCATGTCCTGCGGCTGCAGCGAGAGCTGCAGTCGCTGCGGCAGCGGCTGGCGCGCTACGAGTTGCACACGGATCGACCGGACGGAGAGGGTCCGCCCGATCACTCCTAAGCTTGGTTGCGAGTGTGAGCGCGTCATGTGCGCGCCGCACTCTCTGCGCATGGAGGCAATTAAATTCGCAGCAGCACGCTGGTGAGTTCCTCGACGCAACAGAAGAACGGCGAGTGGTCTGCCTCCAGAGTGATGCGCTCGCGGCAGGGGAGGGTGGCCTGCATGCGGCGCTGCGCGCGATGGGTGATCGCCCTGTCTCGTGTGCATTCAACGTATACACGCGGCACGCTGCCAAATCGCGCGGCCGTTGTGCAGACCGGCGTCGCCAGTGGCTCGGGTGTCAGCAATGACTGCGCGAGCGCCACGTCGTCGTCGCTGCACTGGCCGTAGAACGTCTCGCGCATCGCTGACTCGCGAATGGAGGCGGACTGATGATCGTCAGCGACGATCATTGCGGGAGGCACGAGGGATTCAGGATCCTGCGCGGCGGCATCCTGCAGCGAACAGCTGTTCTCGAGCAGGAAGGCGGTCACGTACACCAACGCTCGTATGTGTTCCGGGATGCGTTCGGCCACTTCCGAAAGCACGATCCCACCGCGACTGTGGCCGACCAGCACGATAGGTTCAGCTTCGGACTGGGCAAGTGCAGCGATTTGACTGCTCCAGCTCTCGAGCGAGACCGCGCCGGGCGGCGTGCGGTCACGACCGAGCGAGAGCAGGTCGGGTGCCAACACGCGATGCGAGGCCCGCTGCAGGCGTGCGACGATGCGATGCCAGCACCAACCGCCGTGCCAGGCACCGTGTACGAGTATGTAAGTGGCCATCGACGTGTGAACCTTACGGGCTCAGAATTATGCGATTCTGACTCAGACGGAGCCCATTACAGAAGTCATGCGCGCCGCGCTCTATTACGGTCCCCGCGACCTGCGGCTCGAATCGGTTCCGGATCCGCAAGCGGGTCCCGGCGACGTCAAGCTGCGTGTGCTCTACAACGGTATCTGCGGCAGTGATCTGCATGAGTTCTATGACGGACCGGTGACGACGCGCACAACGCCGCACCCGCTGACTGGAGTGCAGAATCCGGTGATCCTTGGCCATGAGCTGTGCGGGGAAGTTGTGGCGCTCGGTGACGGCGTCGAAGATCTTGCGCTCGGTGACCTGGTCGCCGTCGATCCTCTGGAGAGTTGCGGCGGCTGTCTGTGGTGCCTGGCGGGGCAGTACAACCATTGCCCGCTGGTCGCACTGCACGGTTATAACCGTGGCGGCGGCGGCCTTGCGGAGTACACCGTCGTCCGGCGCTCCATGGCGCACCGCCTGGCGCCCGGCCTGACACCGGTCCAGGGCGCGTTGATCGAGCCGCTGTCGGTGGCTTGGAATACGGCGAACCGCTGCCGGCTCGACGCCGGGCAGACTGCCGCTATCCACGGCGCCGGGCCGATCGGGATCGGCGTGTTCCTGACACTTCGCCGGCGGGGTGTGGAGACTATTATCTTCGACCCCTCGCCACGCAGGCGTGCGGTGCTCGAGCGCCTCGGCGCGCGCTCAGTACTCGACCCCACGGCCTGCGACCCTGTCTCGGCGGTCCGCGATCTGACCGGCGGCCGGGGGGCCCATGCCTCGGTCGATGCCGCCGGCGGCGCCGCGGCCTTTCGCGCGATGTTGCTTGGGACGCGCGTCGACGGCACCGCGGTCGTGGTGGCTATCCACCATACACCGGTCGCGATCGCGCCATTTGATCTGCTGATGCCCGAGGTTCATCTGACAGGAGTCGCCATGTCGGCGCATGCTTTCCCACGAGTGATCGAAGAGATGGCTCTGGGCGCCTATCCGCTGGATGGCTGGGTCGAGACGATTGCGTTCGAGGACGTGATCGATCTGGGTCTGGAGCGGCTGCGGCGCCAGGAAGGGCTCAAAATTCTGGTCGAGGTGGGGCAATGAAGATCGGCGAGTTGTTCAATGTCGTCGACTATGGCGTCATCGTGACCGGCGGAGCCAGCGGTCTGGGTCTCGGCTATGCCGAAGCACTGGCGGCCAACGGCGCGCGCGTGACTCTGCTGGACATTGATGCCGCGCGTATTGAAAGTGAAACGCAGCGCCTGAAGTTGCTGGGTTTCACAGTTCGCGGTGAGGTCGTCGATGTCTGCAACCACGACGCGGTCGAACGCGCATTCGATGCAGCGGTGGCAGCGCATGAGCGTCTCGACGTCGTGTTCGCCAATGCCGGCATCGACTCAGGACCGGGATTCGTGACTAGCTGGAGCGGAGCGCAGCGGCCGCGCAATACCGACGGTGCGCTCGAGCGCTACAGTGACGAGCGCTGGAACCGTGTGATCGACATCAATCTGAACGGCATCTTTGCTACCTTGCGGGCGGGCGCACGGCTCATGCGTCCACAACGCTCAGGGCGAATGATTGTCACGACCTCGGTGGCCGCCTATCAGTGTGAGCCAGCGATTGGCGCTGCCTACATGGCAGCCAAGGCCGGTGCCGCGCACCTGATGCGCTCGGTCGCCCTCGAGCTTGCCGCAGATAACATTACGGTCAATGCGATTGCGCCCGGCTTCTTTGCCACCAATATCGGCGGCGGTCACGCCAAAAATCCGAGCGTGCAGCAGGCCATGGGCAAGCTCATACCGATGCATCGCGTCGGCTTTGCCAGCGACATCGCAGGTCTGGCGCTATTCCTGGCCTCGCCGGCCTCGGCGTATCTGACCGGTCAGCAGATTTCGATTGATGGCGGCTGGTCGCTTGGCGTTGCGGATTGAGGAGGTGACGGTATGGGTCAGGTAGGTTTCGGACAGCCCGACGACGGCATCATCCAAATGGCCTATGTCGTTCGTGACCTGCGGGCGGCCATGAACGCCTGGGTCGAAAAGGTCAGAGTCGGACCCTGGTTTTTGCTCGAGCATTTCACCGGCAACGATCCCAAGTACCGTGGCCACGATTCGACCGCCGATGTCGCACTCGCCATGAGCTTTGCGGGCCATATGAACATCGAACTCATACAACCCAACAACGAGGCGCCATCGGTGTACCGCGAATGCATTGAGCGGCGCGGTTACGGGTTTCATCATTGGGGGCGGGCGACCTGGCAGTTCGATCAGGACGTCGAGCGCTACCAGGCAGCCGGGCATGAACTCGTCTTCCTTGCCGGGGTGCCGACGGGCGGACGCGTGGCCTACATGGACACGACCGCGGATCTGCCGGGGTACGTGGAGCTGATCGAACTGGGCGGCGGGTTCGAGCCGGCGTTCAGCAAATTCTATCGCGCCAGCATAGGGTGGGACGGCAAAGATCCAGTGCGCTCGTTCATCTGATGCGGCGTCATCCGCTTATGCGCACTTCGAGCAGCATGGGCGAGGTCGCGGCAAAAACCCGTCGCAGGGCGGCCTCCAAGTCCTGGCAGCGATCTACCTTGAGTCCCTGGATGCCATGGGCCGCCGCCAGGCCAACGAAGTCCAGGTGCGGCAGCTGCGTGCCGGGCAGCGTTTCAATCCTGAAATGGCGCCCGAATTCCTCAAGCGCCTGGTAGCTGCCATTGTTGAGGATCACAAAGGCCACCGGCACGCCAAGTTCTGCGGCGGTCCATAGTCCCTGTATCGAGTACATGGCCGAGCCGTCGCCCAGCAGGGCGACTACTTTGCGCTCAGGTCTTGCCAGCGCGACTCCGACTGCAGCCGGAAGGCCGTGACCGAGACCGCCACTGGCACAGGTATAGAACGTCTCGCGTTCAGTGATCGGCAGGTAATCGTGCATGGTCGCACGACTGCTGGGTGCTTCCTCGACGATAATAGTGCCGCCAGGACGCAGGGCGGCAATCTGCTGCAGCACATACGCAGCGGTCAGACGGGCGGGCGCCGTCGCGGGCGGCGCACGCGCGGCGCGAGGGGTACGCGGGGGTGCCGGACCGAGCGCGAGCAGCGCAGCGACGCCGAGCTTCAGATTTGTGATGATCGAGGTGCCAACCGCACACCAGGCGGCGGCCGCCGGGTCGTCGGTCAGCTGCACCAGCTGCGCTCCGGTCGGAATATGGGGACCCTGGCCTTCGACGTGGTAGGTAAATACCGGTGCGCCGAGCGCGAGAATCAGATCGCTGTCGGCCAGGAGCGCGACAATCCCGACACGATCGGCCGGTAGAAAACCCGCAAACAGTCGGTGACTCTCAGGAAAACTGTTGCGTGAGGACATGGGGCTGACCCAGACCGCCGCCTCGTGCCTTTCTGCCAGTGCAATGGTCTCTTCCCAAGCATCGTCCCGCGCTACGCCCGCACCCACGACGATGACCGGCTGCTTTGCTTGCGCGAGCGCGGTGGCGGCCTCGAGCAACAGTCGCGGGTCACCGGCGACGATTTGGCTCACGCGCCGGGACGCCAGTGGCGCGCACGGGCGATCCCAGTCATCAACCGGAATTGACACAAATGCCGGTCCGCGCGGTGGCTGCATGGCGACGTAATATGCGCGGGCAATCGCCGCCGGCACATCGGCGGCCCGCGCGGGCTCCACGCTCCATTTGACGTAGGGTTTGGGCAATTGCGGCGCCTGCTCCGAGTACAGAAATGGCTCGAACGGCAGCATCGAACGTGCCTGTTGGCCGGCGGTAATCAGCAACGGTGTCTGATTGCGGTACGCCGTGAAGATGCTTCCGAGCGCATGGCCAATCCCGATCGCAGAGTGCAGATTGACCAGGGCCGCTTCGCCGCGAGCTTGGGCGAAACCATCGGCCAGTGCCACCACTACCGATTCCTGCAGACCCAGCACGTAGCGGAAGTCTGCAGGAAAATTGCGGAACATCGGCAGCTCGGTCGAGCCGGGATTGCCAAATACGGTGGTCAGTCCAAAGTCGCGCAACAGTGTGAACACTGCCTCGCGAACTGTAACGTCGGTCATAGTCGCGGTCCGCAACAGCTAAAGACGGATCACGATTTTACCGAAATGCGTACCTTGTTCGAGATGCCGATACGCGGCCGGTGCCTCGTCGAAACCGAAAATTCGATCGACCACGGGTTCGAGCCGATGGCTGGCGATCGCCGCGTTCATGCGCTCGAAGTGGCCGCGCGAGCCGACGAACACACCCTGAATGCTGGCCTGTTTGCCGAGCAGCCCGTACGGACTCGGTGGCTCTCCACTTCGACCAGTCAGTACGCCGATAAGCTGGATGCGGCCACCGGACGCTACTGAGGCGATAGAGCGGCCGAGCGTTCCTGCGCCTCCGACCTCGATCACGTGATCGACGCCGCGTCCCTGCGTCAGACGCAGCACCTCACCGTCCCAATCGGGGGTAGTGCGGTAGTTGATGCCCTCATCGGCACCGAGCGAGCGCGCACGAGCCAGCTTCTCGTCGCTCGATGAGATCACCAGTATGCGCGCGCCTGCGAGCCGCGCGAACTGCAGGGCGAACATCGATACGCCGCCGGTGCCAATCAGCAGCACCGACTCGCCCGGCGCCACGCGACCGTTCTCGATCAGCGCGCGCCAGGCGGTGACGCCGGCACAGGGCAGCGTGGCTGCTTGTGCGGGAGACAAGTGTGCCGGCACCGCGACCGCATCCTGCTCGTCAAACAGTGCATACTCTGCTAGCACGCCGTCCGCGGGTGGTGCGCCGAGCGCGATCAGCGGTCCGGCGGGAGGCCCCCCGTCGATCCAACCGCGAAAGAAGGTGCCGGCCACGCGATCACCGACTTGAAAGCGCGTCACAGCTGCGCCGACTGCGATTACCTCGCCGGCGCCATCCGAGAGCGGAATGGTATTGGCGGATACCGCGCCGCCAAAATAGTGGCCGCGCGCGATCATCAGGTCGCGGAAATTAAGCGATGCCGCCTGGATCTTGACAAGGATTTGCCGCGACTGCACCTGCGGCTCCGCACGCTCGGTGAGTTGAAGTCCGTCGAGCGCGGTACTGCCGGCGACGATCTCAAAGGCACGCATCGTGTGACCTCAGTCTGAACTCTGGGATTGGACCCGGTTGATCGCTATGGTGATCGACTGTAGCGGATTTGT
>Ga0302324_100021845_pt1 | contig 12463 bp, 9 predicted proteins | sample Palsa_T0_1_FD_201949 | JGI IMG/M metagenome (GOLD analysis project Ga0302324, IMG submission 201949) | Peat permafrost microbial communities from Stordalen Mire near Abisko, Sweden - Palsa_T0_1 | ecosystem: Environmental > Terrestrial > Soil > Palsa > Peat permafrost | place: Sweden: Abisko...
GCTGGGTGACATCACGGCGGACCAACTCCGCGCGCTGGCCGACATTGTCGCCCGGTACACCCGCGGCACCATCCGAACCACCGTCGAGCAAAATTTCCTGATCCGCTGGATCAGCCAGTCCGACGTGGCCGCGCTTTTCGCCGATCTCGATGCCGTCCACCTCGGTCAGCCGGGCGCGGGCAGCATTGTGGACGTCACTGCCTGCCCTGGCACCGACACTTGCAAGCTGGGCATTTCCTCCTCGCGCGGACTTGGGGGCGAGTTGCGCAACCGTCTCGTCGCCAAAAGCCACGAGCTGGATGAAGCGGTCACGGCGCTGCACATCAAGGTGAGCGGGTGTTTCAATTCCTGCGGTGTCCACCACGTCGCCGACCTTGGTTTCTACGGAGTCAGCCGGACGGTCAACGGCTATAAGGTGCCCCACTTCCAAGTCGTCTTGGGGGGCCAATGGGAGAACAACGCCGGTTCCTACGGTCTGCCCATCATCGCGATTCCGTCCAAACGAGCCCCCGATGCGGTGGATCGGATCACGGATTACTACGTGAAGCACCGCGAGAAGGCCGAAAGATTCTACGCTTTTGTCAAAAGGGTCGGCAAGGGTCCCATTCGCGACCTGCTGGAGCCGCTCAACCAGAACCTGCCTTCGCACAACAGTCAACCGGGCCTCTATTCCGACTGGGGAGACCCTCGTCAATACAGCATCGGCGACATTGGCGTTGGGGAATGCGCGGGTGAGGTAGTCTCGCGCTTCCAGTTTGAGTTGACCGCGGCGGAGCGGTTGGTTTTCGAGGCTGGTTTGCATCTCGATGGTGAAGACGCGCAACGGGCGGGCCAAACCGCTTTCGCAGCCTTTATGAAAGCGGCGCGCGGCCTCGTGCAAGTGCAATACGACGATGTCTCCAACGAACCGGATGAAATTACCGCGGAATTCAAGAAGCGGTTTTTCGACACCCAGCTTTTCTCCGACCCTTTTGTCGGGCCGAAGTTCGCGAACTTCCTGTTCGCCGCCCATGCCGGGCGCGGAGAACAGTTTACGGGCGATACCGCGCATCATCGCATCGCTGAGGCCCAACTTTTCATCGAGGCCGTTTACAATTGCCACAACAAGCTAAGCTCGCGGCCGGTCTTGCCCCTGGCCAAAGTTTGAAAACGACAGCGGCGCTTGCCATGGAACTGCAGCATCTCATTGTTAAAATTCCGGCGGACGGCCCGCTGGGTCTTGATCCCGCGAAGATTGTGGACGTCTTTCACCAGTGGGTCGCCCGGCAGGTCATGCCAGGCGTCCTGCTCATTGATGTCGCGGAGTTGCTCCATGTGCCCAACGGGCCGGGCGTCATCGCTGTCGGCGTCGAAGCCGACTTCGCCCTCGACCACACGGGCGGAACTTGGGGCGTGCTGTATCGCCGCAAGACCATTCTGGGCGGCGCCAATCAAGATCGCATCTTACAGGCCATTGCGTCCGCCGCGCAGACGGCCCTCCGTTTGCAGGAAGCGTTTCCGGGCGCGCTGAAGCTCAGCCGCGCGGAGTTCGAACTCATCATCAACGATCGCGGCATGGCGCCGAATATCGCAGAGACCTACGCCACGGCGACGCCGGAGATTGAGGCCAGCCTTCGCGCCGCGCTGGGTCACGGGGATTTCAACCTCAGCCGCCACGATCACGAACGCCGCCAACGGTTCGGCGTGACCATAACATCCGCTCGCCCCTTTGATCTCGCGCTCCTGGCGCGTTTGAGCACGCTTGAAAATTCTGCGGCGAGTTCTGCCCAAGAGACCGTGAGCGCCGGCGTTTCTTGAGCCGCTTCCCGAGATAAACGATTCAGTGCGCAACGAAAACGTGAGTGCCATGCGTTATTTTGGAGTGGAACACTACATTGGAAGGACGCCGCTCATTCGCTTACGCCGGCTTTCCGAACTGACCGGCAGCGAGATTCTCGGCAAGGCGGAGTTTATGAACCCCGGCGGCTCGGTCAAAGACCGCGCCGCGCTGGGCATCATCTCTGACGCGGAGGCAAAGGGCGTGTTGAAACCCGGTGACACCATTGTCGAAGGAACGTATGCGGCTGGCGGAGCACATGTTCGCTTGGCCGGCAACTTGCTCGACGTCCAGTGCCTTACCAGGCCGCTGGTCCACGGTCAACGGGTCGGTGCAAGCATTGGCCACAGGTGATAAGAGTGGAGGTGGGGCCAATTCTCGGGCTTTCCTTTTCGCCAGTTTTTTGTGTTGCAGGGCACCCTGATGATGCACTGGCCACGCTTCTTCCGCCTGCCGTTGGGCGACCTGCTCTTTTCGCGCCGCCGGCCAAATTAGGGATGATCCATCATCGCCAGCGCCTGGCGTTCCGCCTCAAAGCGGGCGACGACGTCCTTGGAGTTTGGATTGACGGGTTCGTCTTTCATAATCTCGTTCATTTTGCCGCAGCGTTTTATTGAACCGAATTGGTTCGCCGGTTTTAACGAGCGATCACCGATCCAAGGCATTTCCGAAATCCGGCGTCTTTCCGTCCTTGACCTCCTGGCTCCATTTGTCCAACTGTCCTCGGTCCAGCTTCCAAAACTTGCGGCAAAGCTCGAAGTACTGAAGCACCACGTCCCTCTCACCCTTCTCCAAAAGGTCCTTGGCCAAGCTCATGTCCGGGCCAAAACTGCGGAGCTGCGGCGAACCAGGGGTCTTGCCGGCCTCGAGCAGGTAGCGTTTCGCGTCCGCGATGCGACCCTCCTTCACCGCTATCCGACCACATACCAGGTTGGCGTTCTGAACCGCGTTGCCATAGTTCCAATCGTTCGTAAACTGAGGCAGCATCGCAAATACATTGCTCGCGAAGCCCGGAGCGTCCTCCGTATCGCCCAGTTTGAAACTCTGCTTGACCGCTTCGGTGAAGACATCGAACCGCATATGGTCCGGTTCCTCCTTCGCTAGTGCGATCGAAGACATCCCGAGTAAGCGCAGGGCGTTGCTGGCATTTTTGAGGTTGCTTTCAGCCACCAGTCGCTGGTAGTGCGCCATGAGGCGTGCGTCTTCGGCTTGTTTGTGGGCTTTCTTCTCGCGGATCAACATCTCGGCTTCGCCGGCACGGGCTTCCTTCTCACGAATAAAAAGGAATGAGGAAATCACCAAACCCAAAATCAACGACACGGCCACAGCGGCGGCCGCGCCAAACGCCAGCTTGTTGCGACGAACCATTTTCTGAAAGCGGTAGAGGTTGCTCGGCGGCCGGGCCAGGACCGGTTCGTTGTCCAGGTGCCGCTTGAGATCGCTCGCCAGGCCGCTGGCTGTTTCGTAGCGACGGATGCGATCCTTTTCCAGGCATTTCATCACGATCCAATCCAGATCGCCCATGAGAAGGTGAATCAGCTTTGGCACATCGGACGAGCGGCTTCTGGCCGTAGTGGTCAACTCCTCGCCTTGGAGCGTCGCCAAGCGAGTGCTCGGGCGGACCGGTTCCTTTTCGCGGATGGTCTTGCGCATCGCGTCAACGCCGGAGGCCATCAATTCTTGCGCGTCGAACGGGGTGCTGCCGGCCAGCAATTCATATAGCAATACTCCCAGGCTATAGATGTCGCTGCGCGTATCAATGTCCAATCCGCTCATCTCCGCCTGCTCGGGACTCATGTAGGCCGGTGTGCCCATGAACTGGTGCAATTGCGTATAAACAGTCGCATCGGTCAGCCGGCCCTCGGTTGCCTTGGCGATGCCGAAATCAATTACCTTGGGCACCGGCACACCATCGTGCAGCGTGACGAGGATATTGGAGGGCTTGATGTCACGATGGATGATCCCTTTCTGGTGCGCGTGCTGGACGGCCTGACAAACCTTGATGAACAGGTCGAGCCGTTCCTTGGTGCTGAGGTTGGCCTGATCGCAAAAGTCGGTGATACGGATGCCCCGCACCAGTTCCATCACAAAGTAAGGCCGGCCTGTTTCGGTCTTGCCGGCGTCAAACACTTTGGCGATGTTGGGATGATCCATCGTCGCCAGCGCCTGGCGTTCCGCCTCAAAGCGGGCGACGACGACCTTGGTGTCCATGCCGAGCTTGATGACCTTCAGCGCGACTCGGCGCCGCACCGGTTCGGTCTGCTCGGCGACATACACCACGCCACAGCCGCCTTCCCCGACCTTCTCCAGCAATTTGTAACGGCCCAGAGTCCGCCCCGCCGCTTCGTCCGCCGCATCGGCGAGATCGAGCTTGATGGTGGCAAGGGCGGGTTGCGGTTGCTCGGGCAGGAAACCTGGGGCCGTCTCGTGGGCGCGCAGCAAGGCTTCGACCCGTTGGCGCAGGACACTGTTGTCTCGACAAGCCCCGGCCAAGTAAGCTGGGCGTTCCGCCGCGCTGAACGCCAGCGCGGCGTTAAGAATGGTTTCAGCTTCATCGGCGTTTGGATTTGAGGATTCTTGCTTCATAATCTCGTTCTACCTGTAGTGGCGTTTTTTTTGGCCCAATTGGTTCAGGTCGAGATAATTTTATTGCTTATTTTGGATCGTTCTTGAGTTCCTCATAAAGCCAGGCCCGGGCGTAAGCCCAGTAGCGCTTGACTGTGGACGCCGAGAGGCCCAAGTTCTGCCCCGCTTCGGCGATGCTTAAACCAATGAAAAAACGAAGCTTCACCAATTCCGCTTTGACCTTTTCCTCTTGCGCGAGCTTCTCCAACGCAGCATCGACACGGAGGAGTGTATCATCGTCCGAGTTGCTCGCCACATCAACCTTGTCCAGGTCCACGCGCACCAACCCTTCGCCATGCCGAAGACGGTGCTTGCGCCGCGCCTTATCGATGAGGATGCGGCGCATCGCTTCGGCAGCGGCAGCGAAAAAATGTCCCCGGTTGTTCCATGATTGGTCTGGCGTCTTGACTAAGCGCAGCCAGGCCTCGTGGACCAATGCAGTGGGTTGAAGCGTTTGGCCCGCGGCCTCGTGCGCCATTTTCTGGGCGGCAAGTCTGCGCAGTTCCTCATAGACCACCGGCAATAATTCATCGGCGGCCTTGGAATCACCACCATCGATGGCGATAAGCAATTGGGTGACTCCAGACACGACAGAATCCACCCTAAGCGGATTTTGAGCAGCGGGCAATGAAAAGGGGGCATAAAGCATCCAAATACTGCGGAAACACAGATACCAGTCCGAGCCAGAATTGAAAAAGACGGGTTAATTCTGACTGGTTGCCGACTTCCTCAAGCTTCCTGAGCAGCCACTTTCTCCCTTGGTCTGACCCTGGCCCACACCGCTGGCGTGAACTCCTTGATTTGCGTGATCTTGGCCGCTGGCAACCGTGTGAACAAATCGTTCAGCTAATCAAAGGGATTGATCCCATGCCGCCGACAACTGCCGAGCAAGGTGTAAATTACCGCGCTGCGTTCCCCGGCTTCAGGATGCCCAACGAACAACCAGTTCCTTTTCCCGAGGGCGCTGGGCCGAATCGAATTTTCCAGGATGTTGGTGTCAATTTCCAGGACGCCGTCCTCCACGAACCGGTTCAGTGCCTTCCATCGTTTTAAGGCTTCGTCAATGGCCTGTCCCAGCAGACCCTGGGGGAGTGTGCGGCGGCGCATCAATTCCATCGCCCGGGTTCGCGGAGGGCATCGGCCAGACACGGGTGACAAAAAACCTGGAAGGCATCGTCATCGACTGCGCCTATCGTATCAAAGACCAGACGGCCCTGACTTAAATCGAGTATGGCCGCGCAATCACGGCGCTATTGGATCACCAAATTACCGCGCGATATATCCGAATTAGGTGGTTTGTGGCCTCACTGTCGGTAAATACGGCGCTGCCGGTGGCGGAAATATTAGTCTCGATCGGCGTCCAATTCTGCAAATTGGTTGAAGCCAGGATGACGTACGTTCGCCCGACCGGCACCGTGAGTTGCAAAGTGAATCCAGCGGAGCCTATCCCCAAGCCGCCGTTGACTGACAAGATGGGAGGCGGGTTGACCACGGTCAGAGTCGCCGCGGCGCTTGTCACCGAACCAGCCAGATTACTCGTCGTGACCGTGTAACTGCCGGCCAGGAGCGATGAAACGTTTGTGAGCATCAGCGTTGAATTGGTCGCGCCCGTCAAAGGCGCGCCGTCGAAATTCCACACATAGCTCAACGGGGCACTGCTGCTGACAATGACATTGAAGGCCGCGTTTTGTCCCGCCTGCACTGTTTGGCTTTGCGGCGGCGTTATAATGCCCGGCACAGTCACGACGGTCAGCGTGGCCACGGAACTGGTGATCGCGCCCCAGTTGTTTTGCACCAGAACGAAATAATTGCCGGCATTCGTGGTTTGAACGTTTGTCAGCGTGACGGAGGGACTGTTGCCCGTGCCCGCCAAAATCGAACCGTTAAAATACCAGGTGTAATCAGGCGAAGTCGTGCCAGTCGCCACAACCGTGAACGAAACGTTTCCGCCTTGAATCACCGCCTGACTCTGCGGCTGAGTCGCAATCCCGGCGGGGACATCGACGGTCAGGGTTGCTGCCTGGCTGGTAATGGTTCCCAGGATATTGGCCACGGTAACCGTGTAACTGCCGGCCTGATCGGCTTGGACGTTGGTGAGGGACAACGACGCGGAGGTCGATCCCGAAATGGCGGAACCATTGAAATTCCATTGGTAAGCGAGCGGCGACGAGCCGCTGGCCACGACGGTGAAGGATGCGTTCTGCCCTTGAGCCACTGTCTGGTCCTGCGGCGGCTTCGTAATTCCCGGCGAAGTGGTGGCGAGGCTGAGCCTGGCATCCGAACTCATCACGGAACCACCGTCGTTGCTTACCTTGACGGCGTAAGTTCCTGAGTCAAGTCCCAAAACGCTCAAAAGAGTGTAAGAATCCCGGTTCGCGCCAAGAATAGCGTTGCCGTCAAAATACCACTGGTAGGACATCCGGGTCTGGCTGGAGGCTGTAACGGAAAACGTCGCCGTGCCTAATAATAAGACGCTTTGGCTTTGAGGCTGGACAGTAATGACCGGAGGCGGCCCGCCGGCGTCGCACACCGCCGGAAGCCAGCCAATGGCCAAAAGCAGGCGCAAAACAGCAGCCCGCGAGCGGCAACTAGTGCGAAACTGGCAATTCATAAATAACAACGGGCGGAAAAGAGCTAAAATTATGCCACCCCTTTTAATAACGGTAGGTCAATTTGAGGCGGAAGGTGCGTCCGTCCTGGGAAATGAGGTCCTGCACATGAAAATCCGAAGCGGGGTCGCTGTAATGGCAATTCAGAAGGTTGTATATCGAGGCTGAAAAATCCAGGTTTTTGATCAGATTTCGGCTAAGGACATTCAAATTCACCATGCCGTATCCTCCCGCTGATTCTCCTTGGACGGTAATCGGCTGACCGCTTGGGTCGGTGGCGTTGTGGAGCGAGAGCCGGGCGCTGGTGTACTGGAATTCCAGGCCGGCGAAAATGTAGTCCTTGAAGAGCGGCGCGCTGAGATTGAGTTTGAACAGGTTGTTAGGCGAATCGGGCATCTGCCAACCCACGCCAGAATTCCTGGTGTCCTGATACGAATAGCTGGCCCGGCCGCGAATCCAGGCCCAGGAGCCTTCCAACGCCACTTCCGTGCCGATGGTATCGGCATTGAAATTGCTAAAGCTTCCGCTGCTGAAAACGAGCAAATGATTCATTTGATTGTAAAAGCCGGAAACGGAAGACCGTAAATGGCCGTTGATTTGCTGCTCGTAAACCAAATCATAGCTGGTGATTTCTTCCGGCTTAAGTGGAAGATCGGAAGTGGAAAGCTCATAAAAGCTCGGCGCGCGAAAGGCCGTTCCGTAAATGGCCTTGAGCGTTGACTCCGGAACCGGATTGTAGATCAAGGCCACTCGTGGATCGAAGGCAGGCTCGAAGTGGCCGTACTGGTCGTAGCGCACGCCGGCGTCCAAGTGCAGGTTGGTTCGCACGGCAAAGTCACCTTGGACATAGACGCCGTAATTCTCCCGGTCAGTGCGGACGTGAGAACCCGCCTCCGGCATGTCCTCCACGACCAAGCGGGAGTCTTGCAGAAAATCGTCCCGGTATTCTCCGCCGAGCGTGAGAGTCACGCGGTCCCAGAGGGTTTTGTTCACTTGCAGTTCCGTACCCCACCATTCGCCGAGGTCGGTTTCCGAAGAAAACCGGCTGAAAACAACGTTGGTTCCAACGAGCAGGGATTGCGGGTACCCAATCTCATGAGTGTAGGTGTCGAAATAAACTTGGGCGGTCACATCTACTTCGCCGGGGAAGTTATGGGCGAATTTCAAAGCGGCGTAGCCCCGGTCGTCAATCGTGCGCAGGCGCGGATCGTCAAAAGTGGTCAGGTCGTATTGCGCGGTTGGATTGCTCTTGACGCGCTGATTGAAGGCGCCTTCCAGCTTCAAGTCCTGCCAGCCCACCGAACCAAAGAGACTGGCCGCCGAATCGCCGTCCATGTTCTCGGCCACGCCAAAGTTCTGCGCCGGAGTGTCAAATTGCTTGTAGAACAGGCGGGGGTTGCCTTCGCTGTTGTAATAGCTTCCGGACAACAGCACCTCCAGGCCATTGGTAAAGAGTTGCCCATAAGTGGCCCGCAGCTTGTAAGAGTCAAACGAACCGTATTCGGACGAAGCCTCGACGCCGTTGATCTGACGGCCCTGCCGGGTAATGACGTTGATCACGCCGAAGAAGGCATTGTCGCCGTAGAGAGCCGACCCCGGCCCGCGAATGATTTCAACCCGGTCCACCAAATCCAGGTCAAGAATGAAGTCGGTGCCAATGGCGGCGCCGTCGTTGTAGTTGTTATTGACTCTGTGCCCGTTGACCATCAGCAGAATTCGATCGTTAAAATCGCCCAGGTTGACTCCTTCCGCGCCCAGAAAATCGTAGTTGCGGTCGGAGGAAACATAAAAGCCTTGCACGCTGGAGAGCAGGTCGGCCAGCGTCCGATAACCGTATTTCTTGACTTCGTCCGACGTGATGATGGTGACGGAAGAAGGGGCCTCGGTCGTTTTTTGTTCAACTTTGGATGCGGCATAGACCTTGGGCACGTCCAAATTCATCAGGGCCTCCAAGGGTAATTCGGTCAGATCGACTTGCTTGGGAGGAGGGTTGGTCGTTTGCGCCATGGCGTCAAGGGCGGGCAGTATCGCAAGGGCCAGAACAAGCCGGCCCAATCCGCTTGGATATCTCCGCGAACCGAGGCCGCCTGCGCGGCAAAGCCCGGAGTGCTGCGAATGTCCGCGTGTCTGGAGCATCGTCAACCATTGGCAGAATTCATTACGGCGCCGGTCTGGCCCGGAAGAAAGACGCGCTCGCCGGAGCCGGGCGGGGAATGCTGGCCAGCCCCGCCGTTGGACGGGCTTGCGCCTTCGCCGTGGGCATGGTCAAGACATTCGCGGACAAACTGCGCCAGTTTTCCAAGCGAATAGGGCTTGGGCAGAAAGTTGCGCCCCTCCAGCAGTGAAACATCCTTCCCTGCCATGTAGGAGCTATAGCCGCTGGTGTAAATAACTTTTAAGCGCGGATTTTGAGCCGTCAGGCGCGCGGCCAGATCACTGCCCATCATGCCGGCCGGCATGACCATATCCGTCAGCAGCAAATCGACAGGACGGCTGGCGCGCCCCCAAACTTCCAACGCCTGCGGTCCTGAGGCCGCTTCCAGCACGTTATAACCTTGGATCTTGAGCACCAGAACAACCATCTGCCGCAGGGCGTCATCGTCCTCGGCCACGAGCAGGGTTTCACGTCCTCCGCATAAGCCGGCATCCTCCACAATTTCAACTTTCTCCGCCGCTTGCCGGCTGGCGGGGAAATAAATCCGGAAGGCCGTGCCTTGGTTGGGTTTGCTCTCCACTTCCAGCCATCCGTGGTGCTGGCGCACGATGCCAAACACCGTTGACAATCCCAGCCCGGTTCCTTTGCCGGCTGGCTTGGTCGTGAAAAACGGCTCAAAAATGCGGCTGACCACTTCAGCATCCATGCCGATGCCATTATCCTGGAAGAGCAGACAAACGTACTCTCCGGGCCGACGCTCCGGATGCATGGGCGTTGGCTCCTTAGGCACCGTTTCCAGGGAAGTGAAGATGGAAACTGTTCCGCCGTTAGGCAGGGCGTCGCGGGCATTGACCGCCAGGTTCATCACGATCTGCTCAAGCATGCTGCTGTCCGCGTTGATCGCCGGCAGCGACCGAGCCGGTCTGAAATCAAGCTGCACATGCTCGCCGACCAACCGCTCCAGCATTTTAATGGCGCTGGCCAGAGCTTCGTTCAGGTCCAAATGGCGGAACTGCGTCACCTGTTTGCGGCTGAACATGAGCAATTGCCGGATCAGGCTGGCCGCGCGGGTCGAAGCGTTGAGAATTACCTTCGCGGATTTCGACGGCGGCCCGCTGGCGCCAGAAGGGTGCTGCAGCAATCCCGCATGACATTGGATGATCGTGAGGATATTGTTGAAATCGTGCGCCACTCCGGCCGCTAATTGGCCGATGGCGTCCATTTTTTGTGCCTGGCGCAACTGGCGCTCCAATAAAGCTCGTTCTGAAACATCCTGCGCCAGCAGCAGCATGTGCGGTTGGCCGCCCAGCCTCAATAAGGACCACGAGACGAGCGTTTCGCGCACGCCGCCTGCTTGATTGCAAAGCTGGGCTTCTTGATCGAGCACTGGCTCCCCTCGCAGGAGGGTAGCCCTCCATTGATGGACCAGTTCCGGCTTCTGCCAAAGGGACAATTCTATCGGCGTGCGCCCGATCATTTTCTCGCGTTTATGACCGCTTAGCTGCGCCAGCAGTTGGTTGACATCCACGAACCGCAGGTCCTCCATGCAAAGAATCCCGCTTAATAGTGGGCTTTGGTGAAATGCCGCCGAGAACCGTTCTTGCGAAATGGCCAGCAGTTCGTTGGCGCTGGCCAATTCAGCCATCTGCGTTCGCGTTTGCAGGTCCAGCAGCCATTTCTTTGTCAAGGCGTGGGCCAGTTGTTGCACCTCGATGTTGTCAAAGGGTTTTTTGAGGACCAGCAAGTTGTCGGGTTGGCCGACCTTGGCCCGCATTTCCGCCCACGAATAATCGGCGTAAGCTGTGCAAACAACGATTTGAAGCTTCGGATCGACCTCCCAGATGCGCGCAATAGTTTCCACGCCGTCCCAACCGGGCGGCATGCGCACGTCCACGAAAGCCATCGCATACGGCCTGCCTTCGGCCAGCGCTTTTTTCACCATTTCCAGCCCCTGCTGGCCTTGGGAGGCGGAGTCCAGCGCGAATTGGATTCGAACCGGCGCCGGAGGGTCCTCGTTGAATAGGATCGCTTCCATCTCGTTGGTGGCCTGCACCTCGGTTTCGTCCGGGCAAATGATGTCCCGGAAGTCGGCGTGAATGCTCTCGTTGTCGTCAATTATCAGAATTCGATGGTTGGGCTTGAGTTCAGTGCTTTTCATGCTTGAGCCTGTGTCGGTTGTTCTTCCCGCAGGGCGGTTGCCGCCGGCAATTCCAACGTGAACTCCGCTCCTTTGCCAGAGCCGTCACTGCGTGCGTTCAAGGTTCCTCCCATCTCTTTGGCTGCATTGGCGCCACTGTGGAGGCCGAAACCGTGGCCGTCTTTCTTGGTGGTAAATCCGAAGTTGAAAATTCGAGTCAAATTGTCGGCCGGAATGCCAATCCCGCTGTCGGCGATCGTAATTTGGAGGGGCCCGGTCGCCGCCATGCCCACCCGTACGATCAGGCGCCGGGCATCCCCATTTTGTTGATCCATGGCGTACTTGGCATTGCGGAGCAGATTGATGAGAATCTGCAAAACCTTATGGCGGTCCACCCGTGCGGGCGGCAGGTTTTGGGCAAATTCTCGCACCAGCTCAATGCCGTGGCGATCAAAGGCGGCCGCATTGATTTGCAAGGCGTCCTCCACCAACCCGATGACCGACAGATTTTCGTAAACGCCGGAAACCTTGGCATAACTTTGCTGCATCGCGATGACCTCTTTGATGTGTTCGACGTGCTCGCCCAAGGTATCCATTTTGGCGATCAATTTAGTCTGCTCCTCGGTCAATTGATCCGCTACGCTGGCCAAATATTCCGGCAGCACTTTGCCTTTGGGATCGACGGTAAGGAATTCGCCAAGGCGTCCGCTTTCTTCTCGCAGCAGGGTTGTGGCGCGGCGCAATTTGATCACTTTGGAGTGGCGCAAACGCTCGACGACGACTGTGGCGCAAACGCTGACACTGTTGAGCACATTGCCGACATTATGCAGGACGCCGGTGGCCACTTCGGCCATGCCGGCCTGCCGAGAGGTTTCCAGAAGCTTGCGGTGGGACAAGTTCAGGGCCGCCTCCTGGCTCTGGATGCGGCCCAGCATGTCGTTGAACGCATTGGCCAGAACCCCCAATTCATCCCCCAAGCCCGCCAGATTGGCCCGCACGGAATAATCCTTTTTTTCGCCCACAACCCGCGCGCATTGCGCCAAATGCAAAACGGGATCGGTAATGGTGCGGCCCAGCCAGCTTGACAGGAAGGCCGCCAAGGCGATGGACACGATTAGAAT